>Ga0081538_10000925_pt1 | contig 31656 bp, 31 predicted proteins | sample TabmetS5T2R1_FD_71022 | JGI IMG/M metagenome (GOLD analysis project Ga0081538, IMG submission 71022) | Tabebuia heterophylla rhizosphere microbial communities from the University of Puerto Rico - S5T2R1 | ecosystem: Host-associated > Plants > Roots > Rhizosphere ...
CTGACAGCGTTCCGGTCGGTGGTGATCGCCGCAAAGGCCGTGCTCCTGAACCTGCTCTCCGTCGGAGCCGCCTACGGGCTGATCGTTGCCGTGTTCCAGTGGGGCTGGGGCGAGAGCCTGCTCGGCTTCGAGTCGACGGGCGCGATCGTCTCCGGGCTCCCGCTCTTCCTGTTCGTCGTCCTCTTCGGCCTCTCCATGGACTACCACGTGTTCATCCTCAGCCGCGTGCGGGAGGCGTACGACGGCGGGCGCTCCACCGAGGAGGCGGTCGCGCACGGGATCAAGACGACCGCAGGCGTCGTCTCGGCCGCGGCGTTCGTCATGGTTGCCGTCTTCGCCATCTTCCTCACGGTCTCGACGGTCGACATGAAGCAGTTCGGGTTCGGGCTGGCGGTCGCCATCCTCATCGACGCCACGATCGTGCGCGCGGTGCTGCTGCCGGCCACGATGAAGCTACTCGGCGACTGGAACTGGTACCTGCCGTCCTGGCTGCAGTGGCTGCCGCGCCTCGAGCACGAGCGGCCGGCGGAGCCGCACCCGGAGTCCCAGCCTGAGATCCTGGCTGCATGAGCGAGCGCGTGGCCGACACCGCCGTGACCGACGAGCTGCGTCGCAGCCGTTCGAACCGCATGCTGGCGGGCGTGGCAGGAGGGCTGGGCGCCTACTTCGAGCTCCACCCCGCAGTCTTCCGCGTCTCCTTCGTCGTCCTCACGCTCATGGGTGGCGCGGGGATCCTGATCTACCTGGCGGCGGTGCTCGTGATGCCGGACGAGGGGAAGGAGGACTCCGTCGCCACCGCGGCACTCCGCCGCCGCCGCCCGTGGGTCCTGGTCGTGCTCGGCCTGATGGCGGTCGTCCTGCTTGCCCTGCTCTCCGAGGTGCCGGTCTGGCCTCAGGGGGACGCGTGGCCGTTCCTGCTGATCGCCGGCGCCCTCGCTCTCTGGCTCACCTGGTTCGCGGTCGCGGGTGTCCGCCGGGGTTGGCTGCGCGCGGTCGGATTCGTTGTCGCGTCGGTCGCCGTCTTGCTCGTCGTGCTCGTGGCTGCCTTCCTCGCCACTTTTGACGTCCACCTCGGCGACGGCGTCGACGAGCGCACGCTCGCACCGGCGAGCGTGGACGCCCTCGACCGCCGGTACGAGCTCGGGATCGGCGAGCTCGTCTTCGACCTGCGCTCCGTCGAGTTCCCTCTCGGCGAGACCCGGCTGGACGTGCGCGTCGACGCGGGCCGGATCCACGTGCTCCTCCCCGAGGACGTCGCCCTGCGGGCGGTCACCGAGGCGAGGCTCGGCGAGATCGACCTGCTGGACCGGCGGGTCGAGGGCTGGGAGGTGGACGAGCAGGTCGACGAGGCGGGCCTCCGCGTGCTCGTCCTCGAGGCGGAGGTCGGCATCGGCGAGATCGACATCGAGCGGGGCCTCCGATGAGTACGGCGGCGCTTCCCCGGTTCGCGCTGGACGCCGACCGGCGGGTGATCGCGGGAGTCTGCGCGGGGATCGCGCGGGCGCTGGGGGCGGACGTAACCCTCGTCCGGCTGGTCTTCGCCGTGCTCGCGCTCGCGGGTGGGGCCGGGATCCTCGTCTACCTCGCGCTCTGGGCCTACGCGCGCGCCCGGCGGGTGTGGGTGACTGTGCTGCTCGCCTTCGTCGCCGGCGCGCTCGTGCTGGGCGCGATCGGACTCTCCGGGAGCGGCATCTTCGGGATCGCGCTCGTCGTCGCCGGCCTTTGGCTCGCGGTGCGTCGCGGCGGCAGCCTCCGCCCGGGCGCCCCCGTGTCCTACTTGGGCCTCGGCCTCGCGGCCATCGGCGTGGCGGTCGCCGTTCCCGGCGGCACGCCGACACTCCTCGCGCCGGGAGCGGTGGCGGCCGCGCTCATCATCATCGTCGGCCCCTGGCTCTGGCGGCTCGTCCGCGACCGCGACGCCGAGCGGGCGGCGCGGGTGCGGAGCGAGGAGCGGGCGGAGGTGGCGGCGCGCGTGCACGACTCGGTCCTCCAGACGCTGGCACTGATCCAGCGGCACGCGGGCGAGCCGCAGCGCGTGTCCGCCCTGGCGCGTCGGCAGGAGCGGGAGCTGCGCGGCTGGCTCTACGGCGACCTCCCGCTCGGGGACGGCGCCGCCTCGCTCGGGGCGGCGCTCGCCGCCGCTGCGGCGGACGTGGAGGAGGCTCACGGCGTCCGCGTCGAGCTCGCGAGTGGTGGGGACTGCCCGCTCGACGACTCGGTCGAGGCGCTCGTGCTGGCCGCGCGCGAGGCGATGACGAACGCGGCGAAGTTCGCCGGCACGGAGAGGATCGACGTCTACGCCGAAGTCACGGACGACGCCGTCGCGGTCTTCGTCCACGACCGCGGGGCGGGCTTCGACCGCGCAGCCGTCCCGCCGGACCGGCGCGGGCTCGTCGACTCGATCGAGGGCCGGCTCGAGCGCGCCGGAGGGCAGGCGACGATCGACAGCACGCCGGGCGAGGGAACCGAAGTCGAGCTGCGCGTGCCTCGGAGGTCGTCGTGAAGGCGCGCGTCGTCCTGGTGGACGACCACGCGCTCTTCCTCGCCGGCGTCCGGGCGGAGCTCGCCGAGGCGGTGGAGGTCGTCGGCGAGGCCGCGACCGTGGCCGACGCCGTGCCCCTGATCAAGGAGCTCGACCCGGACGTCGTCCTCCTCGACGTGCACCTTCCGGACGGCGGCGGCGACGCGGTCATCAACGCCGTCGCGCCCGAACGGCCGGGCGTGCGCTTCCTGGCTCTGTCCGTCTCGGACGCGGCCGAGGACGTGATCGGCGTCATCCGCGCCGGCGCACGCGGCTATGTGACCAAGACGATCTCCGGCGAGGAGTTGGCGCAGGCGATCGAGCGCGTCCGCTCGGGCGACGCCGTCTTCTCGCCGCGGCTGGCCGGCTTCGTGCTCGACGCGTTCCGCGCCGGCGAGCGCATCGGCGGTGACGCCGAGCTGAACGAGCTCACGCCGCGCGAGCGGGAGGTGCTCCAACTGATCGCGCGCGGCTACATGTACAAGGAGATCGCCGCGCGGCTCCACCTCTCCGTCAAGACAGTCGAGAGCCACGTCTCGAACGTCCTGCGCAAGCTGCAGCTCTCGACGCGGCACGAGCTCACGCGCTGGGCGACTCAGCACCGGCTCGTCTAGGAGCGATGAAGGCGTGCATCGTCGGCGCCTCGGGGAAGCTCGGGCGCGATCTGGTCCCGCACGCGGTTGACCGCGGCCACGAGGTGGTCGGTAGTCCTTGATCATCGAGCCTCGCTCGCGCGGCGCTCAGAATGCGGCTCAGGTGCGCGTTCAGTACCCGGAGCGGGATGCACGCGCTACGCGCTCGCCTCGTTCAACGAAACCGCTGCAAACGCGCAGCATCGGCATCCCGCTCGCAGAGGACGGCCGGCGATGTGGCCGGTCGTCTTCCCTGCGGGGATTACCGGCTCCAGGCGGCTCTGAGCGGCTATTTCCGGCGCGGGATGAGCGCGGGATGAAAAGAAGCCGGCGGTCGTTTACGCCGAGCCCGGCGACAAAAAGGTCGCGCTTTGCAGGTATTTTACGGGAGCGACGGGACTCGAACCCGCGACCTCCGGCGTGACAGGCCGGCGTTCTAACCAACTGAACTACGCCCCCTGGGCGGGTCAATACTAGCCGGGAGCGACGCTTCCGAGGGCGTGACCAGAAGACGAGGCCGTTGCTCCAGCACGGGGCCAGCCGGCCCGCGGCGACGAAGATCGCGCGGCCGCCCCGGACGAGCGCGCCGAGCGGGCTCCTCATGCGCGGCGGAGGGTTCTGGTAGTGGGCGGCGCCCTCGAGCTCCACCCGCTCCGCAAGAGCAGGTTGGCCAGGGTGTGCGGACTGTGCCAGGCCGTGGGGTCGGGGTGGACGAGCTCGACGCCGCCGAGTGGGGCTAGGAAGTTGAGGAGCCTGTAGGCGCCGGGCGTCGTGACGACGAGGAGGCCGTCGGGCCCGAAGAGCCCGCGCATCGCGCGGAAGGACGGGCCGGGGGTGTCGAGGTGCTCGACGATCTCGCCAACGATGACCACGTCGGCCGGCTCGAGGCCGAGCGATGAGATTCGCCGCGACTGCCGGTCTCCACCGGAGAGGGACCATCCGCCGGCATGAGAGGAGTCACGATGGCCATGATGACCTTCGTCAACCTGCCCGTGAAGAATCTGTCCAGGTCGACAGAGTTCTTCGGCAAGCTCGGGTTCGAGTTCGACCCGGTGTTCACCGACGAGAACGCCACTCGCATGATCGTCAGCGAGCACACGTCCGTCATGCTGGTCGCGGAGCCGTTCTTCAAGGGATTCATCGAGCCTCAGGGCATCGCCGACACGTCGACGAGCAAGGAGGTCATCGTAGGCCTGTCGGCCGAGAGCAGGGAACAGGTCGACGACCTCGCTGACCGGGCCGTCGAGGCCGGCGGTCACGCCTTGGGAGAGCCGCAGGACGACGGCTTCATGTACATGCGCGGCTTCCACGACCTGGACGGGCACCAGTGGTCGTTCATCTACATGGACATGTCCGCGATTCCGGAGGGCTAGCGCAGGTTCGCCCCGCATTGCGCCGCCAGAAGCCCGAAGATCAGGCTGAGGAGCACGGCCGCTAGACCGAGCTCGACCTTGCGCTGCCGCTGCGCAAGGGTGACCGAGACGCCGGCGAGCACGCGCGGTGGCGTGGCTGCGAGGAGCAGGAGAACGACGGTGAGCGCACCGGCCAACGCGAGAACGAACAGCTCCAGGTTGGCGGACACGTTGGGCTGGGCGCCGCCGTCCGGCGCGAGCCCGGCCGGGCGGGCGGGAGGATCGCGCGCCTCGGATGCCGCCGTCGCCTGAACGTCGGGCTTGTCGACGTCCTGCTTCTGCCGCTTCGGCTCCGATTTCGCTTGCGCCTCCGCTTGCGCCTCCGCCCCCTGCTGTCCGTCTCCCGAATTCGAGCTCGACTCGTTCCCGCCGCTCACCGGCGGTGAGCTAGCCCCCGGTGAGCCACTCGACGATCCCGAGGAGTCGCCACCGCCGGAGCCTCCGGTCCCTCCGGTGGAGCCACCCGTCCCTCCGCCGCCTCCCGAACCGCCGGTCGGGGGCTCATTCGGATTCGCATCAGGAACGGGATCCGGTGCAGGCGGCGGCGGAGTCTGGCCGGCGCCGGGCTCGGCCGGCAAGGCGATCGCCACGAAGAGCCCAGCAATGAGAACGACGAGCCAGGGGCGGAGCCGAAAGCTGGGCCCGTGATGGCTCATCGTGCGCCACCGGGCTCGCACACTAGCCCGCCCTGACGGACTCGCAGCCGGGGCCGACCCGGTCGTGCCGGTCGACGAAGGCGACGTCGTGTCCACGGCCACAGGAGACCCGATCCGAGGCCCCGTCTCGTGCGTAGACGATGTCGTGTCCACCCGCGGCGTCGAGGTCGTCGATGCCTCCTCCACCCGAGAGGCGGTCAGGGCCCCATCCTCCGACGACACGGTCGGCGCCGGCGCGGCCGCGGAGGATGTCCGCACCGACCGATCCTCGGAGCACGTCGGGGGCCATGGTGCCGACGAAGACTCGCCCGACGACCGGCGACACCGCCGACGCGGCCTCCGTTGCTCCACCCGAGTTCACGGCCCGCACGATCACGCGCAGTCGGTGCTCGAAGTCGGCGGGGCGCAGGAGGTATCCCCCCGCTCTTACTCTCGGAATCGTGTCACAGCGGAGGCGGCCGCGCTCACAGCGCAACCAACGAAAGACGTACGTCACCGGACGCGAGCTCTGCCAGCGACCCGTTGTTGCGGTGAGCAGGCCGCCCTGCTGGAACGCGCCCGCGAGCCGCGGCTTCGAAACGGCGACGGGCGGGGCAGGGAGCACGACGCCGGTCATCGCCGAGGAGGTCGAGCGCGAGCCCGTGAGATTCGTGGCGGTCACGACCACGCGAACGGTCGAGTCGATGTCCTCCGCGCCCAGCATCAGCGTCGCGGAGGTGGCACCTGGAATCGCCCTGCATGTGGACCCGTCCGCTCGGCAGAGGAGCCATCGATAGGAGAAGCGCAGCGGCCTCGTACCGGTCCAGGAGCCCGTCGACGCCGTCAGCGCATGACCCTCGCGCGGCTCGCCTGCGATCACGGGCCGCACGCGGTTCGCCGGCCGGCGTCCGACGACGAAGTCGCGGCCACGGAAGCGACCGTAGCCCCATCGGAAGCCAGGCCAGACGTACCAGCGATAGCGCGCGGCGCGGAGGCTGTACGAACGCCCGTTGTAGCGCCAGGACCGGTGCAGCTTGAGGCGCGGCCGTGCGGGCCAGCGGCTGAGCACCTTGCGATTGCCGCGCCAGAGCTGGACGTTATAGTGGCTTGCCGCGGCAACCGCGGTCCAGCGGAGCACCGGCGGCCGGGAGACAACTGCGTGATCCCGTGGAGCGACAAGTCTGAGCCCCGCCGCGGCGTCGGTCGGAAGGAGGATGAATCCGAGCAGCGCGACGACGATGACGCCGATTATTCGTGCGCGTCGCGCGCGCAAACCCCGCTCCTCCCTCGCGTCTGCGAGAGAGAATTCTAGGCCTGTAATGGCGCACAGTCCAGTGCCGCTCCCGCGCCGGCCGGAAGCCCCAAAAGGGGCCTCATGATGGGCGGTGCCGGGCTCGAACCAGCGACCTCCTGCTTGTAAGGCAGGCGCTCTCCCAACTGAGCTAACCGCCCAGGTGCCCCCAGCGGGATTCGAACCCGCGCTACGGCCTTGAAAGGGCCGTGACCTGGGCCGCTAGTCGATGGGGGCCCGGCGGGCAAGGATAGCTGCCGCCCGCGGCTACACTCGCTGCGCGGGGCCGGTAGCTCAGCTGGTAGAGCAGGGGACTTTTAATCCCAAGGTCGCTGGTTCGAATCCAGCCCGGCCCACACAACCTCGGCGCTTGACCGCCGCATCGGGGTGATCTAGAAGAGCTCTTGCCACCGTCGGGAAGGAGCAGACTCCTGGCCGCAGGACATGAGACCGTTCGCGTCGCTTGCCGGCAGCTCGCCCCGGTGGTCGGTGACGTCGAGGCGAACCGTCGCCTCACCCGCGAGGCCGTGCGGGAGGCGGTCGCTGCCGGCGCGCGGCTCGTCGTCCTCCCCGAGCTCTCGACGTCGGGCTACGTCTTCGAGTCGCCGGCCGAGGCTCGCTCCTGCGCCGAGCCCGCGGACGGGCCCGCCCTCCGGGGCTGGGCGGAGGAGGCAGCTCGGGGCGATGCGGTCGTGGTGGGCGGGTTCTGCGAGCTGGGCGAAGACGGAGCCGTCTACAACTCCGCAGCGGTCGTGGACGGAAGCGGCGTTCTCGGCGTCTACCGGAAGATCCACCTGTGGGACCGGGAGCCTCTCTTTTTCGAGCCGGGGCAAGCGTGCGCGCCGGTGCTCGAAGCCCGCATCGGACGGATCGGCGTCGCGATCTGCTACGACCTCAACTTTCCGGAGATAGCCCGCGGCCTCGCCTTGGAGGGCGCCGAGCTGATCGCGCTACCGGCGAATCTCCCGCGCTTCCCACGGCCGGAGGAGCGCCCCATGGAGGTCACGCTGGCGATGGCCACAGCGCACCTGAACCATCTCTTCTTCGCGCTCTGTGACCGCTCCGGGCCCGAACGCGGGGTCGAGTGGGTCGGCGCGAGCGTCATTTGCGACGAGCACGGCTGGCCGCTGGCCGGGCCGCCCGAGGGCAACGGGCCGGGGCTTGTCATCGCCGACTGCGATCTTAACCGCGCGCGCGACAAGGCCTGGAACGAACGCAACGACGCGCTCCGCGACCGCCGGCCCGAGCTGTATCGGCTCGGCGCGCCGACGCGCGTCGCCTGACCCGCGTGCAGGAGCAAGAGCCCTTCCCGGACTTCTACTACCTCTCGCTCTCCCCATCCGTCGCTGAGCCTCCCTTCGAGGCGCCGGACGAGCAACAGCGGGTCTGGGGCCGCATGTGGGGGTCCTTCGACGAGGTGGGGCCGCTTCGCGTCGCACTCGTGAGGCACCCCGGCAAGGAGTGGGAGCGCGTCCGAGCCGACTGCTGGAACGAGCGCGCGCAGGCGCTGGTCGACCCCGGCGGCATGTGGTACTGGCTCTCACGGGAGCCGCCCGTCATGGAGACGGTGCACTCGCAGCACGACGGCCTCGTCGCCGCGCTGCGCGCCGAAGGGATCGAGGTCGTGTTTGTCGACGGGGAGTCGTCACCGCACTTCTCGCGCTCCGTCTACACGAGGGATCCGCTGCTGACCGTTCCCGGCGGGGGGATCATCGGGCGTATGGCCCCGGCGATGCGTCGCGGCGAGGAGCGGCTGGTCACGCAGGCGGTTGCCTCGATCGGCATGCCCATCCTCGCGACGATCATGGGCGCCGGCCTCGTCGAGGGCGGCTCGTTCGCCAAGCTGACGCCCAAGGTGGCCGCCTACAGCACGTCGATCCGCTGCAACTCCGAGGGCGCGCGCCAGCTCGAGGAGATCCTGCGCAGGCTCGGCATCGAGCTCATCGTGGTGCCGATGGGCGGATGGTCGATCCACCTCGACGGCCACCTCGGCATGGTCGACGTCGACAAGGCGCTCGTCGATGTGCCCGGGCTGCCCTACTGGTTCCTCGAGCGCCTGCGCGAGCTCGGCATCGAAGCGATTCCCTGTCCCCGCGGGGAAGAATGGGCGATCAACTCGCTCGTGCTCCGCCCGGGCCGAGTGCTCATGTGCGACCGCTACCCTCGCGCGGCTGAGCTGCTCGAGCGCCGCGGCATCGAGGTCGTGCGCATCCCCTACGACGAGATCCAGAAGGGTGGCGGCGGCGTTCACTGCTCCACGATGGAGCTGGTGCGCGACCCCAGTTCCTAGAACCCGTTTCGAAATGACTCCTCGTCGCCGGGGTGTGCTGGGCGAGTGCGAAGCAAGGGCGAGTTCCTGCGGAACTCGTCCTTCTGATGCCATCCCCACCGGCTCGTAGCCGGAGGCTACGGGCGCAACCGAGGACGCCGCCTCGCGCCGGCCAGCGCGGCCCGGCGGCTCAGGGCTTCGTTTTGAAACGGGTTCCTAGCGCGGATTCGCCTTCACGAGCCCTTTCTCAATCCGCTCGCGCGCACGCAATGCGGACGTGCAGTGACACTTGTACTTGCCCTGCTTGATCTCCGTGAGGAGCCGTTGCCGGAAGGCGCGCTGAGCCTCCGTCGGGCCCGTTGTCCCAGCCGCCGGATCCGGGGCGTCTTCCTCAGCGCCGCCGCACCCGGCAGCCAGCGCGGCCGCGAGAACCAGGCTGACCGCGAGACGCCTCATTGCGCTAGACCGGCGCGGCGCTCGCCGTATCGGCTGATCAGCGCCGCCGCGAGAATAAGGATCGTGCTCGCCACGATCATGACCGTCGCGACAGGCATGAGCAGGCTGATCTGGCCGGACAGCCGCAGACCCGAGTACAGGTAGACCGGATATGTGGCCTGATCCTGGACGAGGAAGCTTGCGACCACGACTTCGTCGATCGAGACGACGAAGGCGACGATCAGCGAGGCCAGCAGGGCGGGAAGGATCAGCGGCAGGACGACGCGCCGGAAGGTCGTCAGGCCGGATGCGCCGAGATCGTGCGCGGCCTCCTCGAGCCGCTTGTCGATCGACGCGATCCGCGGCAGGAGGAGGAGGACGCAGAACGGAAGCGCGATCACGATGTGGCCGATCAGCACGGCCCAGAGCCCGAGAGGGATCGGGACGATCGGATCGGAGGGCCGGAAGAGGACGAGGAGGGAGACCCCGAGGACGACGGTGGGCACGACGAGCGGGAGGAGGAGGAGCGCCGATACGCCGGCCTTGAAGCGGAGAGACCTCCGGGCCAGCGCGTATGAGACGAGGACGGCGAGCGCGGTGGCAATAACGCCCGTACCCGCCGCGACCTTGAGGCTCGCGACCAGCGACCCCTTGATCTCAGGGTTTCGCCAGGCCGCTTCGTAGAAGTCCGTGGTGAAGCCGGAGAGCGGGAATGCGATGACGGTCGACGCATTGAACGAAAAGATGATCAGCAGGATCGTCGGCAGATAGAGGAAGACGAGAAAGCCCGCAAAGAAGAGCGCGAGCAAGCGCTTGCCGTTCCTCGACATGAAGACGTCCGCCGTGCCCCGACTCATGCCGTTGCACCTCCGCCCGCACGCAGGAACCTCGACGTCGAGAGCGCGAGGAAGAGGACGACGCCGAGGAGGAAGATCGAGAGGACGGAGCCGGTCTGCCAGTTGAGCGCCCCGCCCACGAACTGGCTCGCGATCGCCTGCCCGAACATGTAGCCGTTGTTGCCTCCGACGAGGGAGGGGGTCACGTACTCGCCGATCGAGGGAATGAACACGAACAGGAAGGCAGCGACGATCCCGGGCGCGGCGAGCGGCAGAGTGACCTTGCGCAGCGCCTGGAGCCTGCTGGCACCCATATCGGTGGCGGCCTCGAGCAGGCGCCGGTCCATGCTCTCGAGCGCGATGAAGATCGGCAGGATGATGAAGGGCACCCAAGCGTAGAGCAGGACGAGGATGACCGTGAACTGGCTATAGAGCAGGAAGGAGACCGGGTTGTCGGGGTCACGCAGTCCGAGCTCGAAGAGCGCGCTATTGAACAGCCCCTGATCGCCGAGGATGATCTTCCACGCGAAGATCCGCAGGAGGTAGCTCGTCAGGAACGGCGCAATGACGACCAAGAGCCAGATGTACTTCGATTTCTTGATCCCGAAGGCGAGGAAGTAGGCAATCGGGAAGGCGATGATCACTGCCCAGACCGCCGAGGTGGTCGCCATCGTCACCGAGCGGAAGAAGAGCCGGAGGAAATCGCCTTCTGACGAGAGCTCTGCGACGCGGAGCAGGTTGTTGCCGGCCGGGATGGTCAGGAACGGCGCGAGGAGGAGGAGAAACGACGCAGCCCGAATCCAGCCGCCATACCGTTCCGACAGCCGCGGTCCAAAGACGGCACCGAAGACCAGTGCCGCGAAGACGACGCCGACGACCCATGCCGGCATGTGCAGCGTCGCCGTTCCAAGCACCTCGAGGTCCAGTCCTGGGCCGAGGAACTCGCGCCAAAGCTCCAGCGAGAAACCGGGGAGCTCGCCGGTCAGCGAGGCAGCTGCTTCGTTCTGCGCGAACCGCTCCAGGCCGATGCTGTATCGGACGACGAAGTAGATCGGGACGAGGAAGAAGATGAGCAGGAGCGCGAGCGCGGGCGTCGTCAGCGCATACGTCGCGAGCCGGTCCTGGACCCGCCGCATCCACGCCTGGTCCTCGATCGAGATCGCCGGCGCCGTCACGGTCGCCCTTTGCGCCATTCGTCAGCCTCCTCACGGACGGCGGGGAGTCGCGCGCCCGCAGGTCCCCGCCGCGAACCGATAGACCTACGCCGCCTTCACCGCCTCCCCCGCCTCCGAGTATTCCTGCCGATTCGGGAGCGGCTCCTCGAACCAAGCCCGCGGCGGCGCGAACGCCGTCGGATCGTCGAGGCTGAAGATCGAGATCAGCTCCTTGTCCTTGATCAGCTCCAGCACCCCTTCCTGCTGCGCCGCGCCGTAGGCGAAGACATCGGTGAGCGAGGCCGCGGCCTTCGGCGTGTTCGCCGCCGCGACGGCGAGCGTGGATCGGCCCGGCTGCTCCGTCGCCGAGTGGAGCACGAAGCCACAGACCCAGGCGAGGCGGCCCTCCTTCGGCCACATGTAGCGAACGTCGACACCCTTCAGCTTCTCGTGACGGATGGCCTGCAGGTAGCCGTCGGGCCACATGTAGGTGGCCCAGAGGTTGCCGTTGATGAAGTCGTCGATGTTGCCCTGGTTGTTGCTCCAGTAGTTCCGGATCTGCGGTTTGGCCTGGATCATCGTCTCCTTCGCCGCCTCGATCTGCTCGGACGTGAGCTTGTTCGGGTCGATCGGCTCGCCGGCGTTGATGAGCGCGCCGATCTTGATGATCGTGACGGGGTCCGAGTAGGTCGCGAGCTTCCCCTCGTACGCGGGGTCGAGCAGGATGTTCCAGGACTCCTCCTCCGGCGTGATCGGGATCTTGTCGGCCCTGTAGACGAGGGATGAGAACCCGATGTCGAAGGGGACGTGGTATACGAGGCCGTCTTCACCCACCCCCGGACCGCGAATCGCCTCGGGGATCCCCTCGTAGTCGGGGAGCAGCGCCGTGTCGAAGGGCTGGACCAAGCCGGCTGCGTGGAAGTCAGGCCAGTAGGCGATGCAAGGATGGATGACGTCGGGGCTGTAGCCCGAGGCCACCTTCGCCAGCGCCTGGATGTCGTTCTCGAGGAAGTCGAACTTGAGCGGGCTCCTCTGCCCGTACTCGCCCTTGGTGTAGGCCTCCCACATCCAGGGCGAGGTCTTGTCATAGCCGGCCCATTCGAAGAACGTGATGGGCCCGTCCGGCTCGGACGCGGGGTCGAAGGAGACCCCCGCCGGCGCCTCCCCGGTCGGTGCCCCGGTCTCCGGCGCCGCGGGCTCCCCTTCCCCTCCGTTGCCGCCGCACGCTGCGAGCAGCGCCCCGAGGCTCGTTGCCCCCGTCAGCGCGACGAATCCTCGTCGCGTGAGCTTGTGGTTTTCCAGATCCATCCCTAGGCCTCCCTCCTGCTTGCGACGGCCCCGCCAACCGTCTCGATCTCCCCCACTCCTCTGCCCGGCGCATCGCTGACCGACGGCTCGGCGTGCTCGATGACGAAGCTGTGCTCCGCGGCCCAGTACAGGGTCACACGGTCGCCCACCTGAACCGGGCGCCTTCGCACCTCGTCGTTGAGTCGATGCACGGTGAGCCGCTCCCCCGTCGGGAGCTCGACGATGAACTGCGTCATCGAGCCGAGGTACACGACGTCCGCAACCGTCGCCGAGACGCGCGAGGCCGGCTCCCCGACCTCCTCGAACTTGATCTTCTCCGGCCTGACCGTGATTAGGATCTCTTCCCGGTCCGCGGCCGACCCAGCCGGCGCGAGGATCCGCTCTCCTTCGCCGACGTTCATTGCGATCAGGCCGTCGTGCGTGCGATCCGGGCGCAGATGGATGACGTTCGAGACGCCGATGAAACCTGCGACGAACGGGGTCGCCGGCCGCTCGTAGAGCTCACGTGGCCGCGCGACCTGCTCGATCACCCCCAGGTCCATCACCGCGATCCGGTCGGACATCGTGAGCGCCTCTTCCTGGTCGTGCGTGACGTAGACGAAGGTCGTCTGCGTCTGCTCCTGGATGTGCTTGAGCTCGAGCTGCATCTCCTTGCGCAGCTTCAGGTCGAGCGCCCCGAGCGGCTCGTCGAGCAGAAGCGCCGCCGGGCGGTTGACGAGCGCCCGCGCCAGGGCAACTCGCTGCTGCTGGCCGCCCGAGAGCTGGATCGGCTTGCGCTTGCTCATCCCCTCGAGCCGGACTGTCCGCATCGCGTCGGTCACCCGCTCCTCGACCTCGCGCCGACCGACCTTCTTGATCCGGAGCCCGAACGCGACGTTCTCGAAGACGGTCATGTGCGGGAAGAGCGCGTAAGCCTGGAAGACCATGTTCACGGGGCGCTTAGCCGCCGGGACCTCGGTCACGTCGCGGCCCGCGATCTGAATCCGGCCCGCCGTCGGCTCCTCGAAGCCGGCGATCATGCGCAGGGTCGTCGTCTTGCCGCAACCGCTGGGGCCGAGGAGCGAGAAGAACTCGCCCTTGTCGATGGACAGGTCGACGTCGACGACCTTGAGGTCGCCGAAGAACTTCGTGACCTCGGCGAGGACGATGTGGCCGTCGCCGGCCTCGTGTGTCATAGGGCCGGTATGACTCTCAGGTTCCAAGGCCCTATTGTTGGAGGCCGAGCGGCGTAATGCAAGCGACGAGAGTGCCTTCGAGAGCCTCTCGGCGCGAGCGCGGCAGGTTAGATTTCCGCCGTGCCGTTGAGCGACTGCGAACGTCACATCGCTGACGAGATCGAGGCGCGGCGAAGCGACCTCGTGCAGCTCACGTCCGAGCTCGTCGGATTCGACACGACGGCGCGCAATCCCCAGGATCCGCCTCGCGACGAGGCGGCGCTTCAGCAGCACCTGGCCCGGCGACTGCAGGACGCCGGTGCGGAGGTTGATCTCTGGGAGCCCTCAGCGGAGGAGATGACGGGGAAGCCGCTCGTTCCCCCCGGTCTCGGCTTCGAGGGCCGACCCCAGCTGATCGCCCGCTTCCAAGGCAGCGGCGGCGGCAAGAACCTGCTCTTCAACGGCCACATCGACGCCGTCTCGGTCGAGCCGATCGACCGCTGGACCAGCGATCCGTTCACGGCCGAAGTCCGGAACGGCAACCTCTACGGGCGCGGCTCGTGCGACATGAAGGGCGGTATCGCGGCGATGACCCTCGCGGCCGAGGTGATCGCAGACGATGGCGTCGAGCTCGCCGGCGACCTGATCGTCGCGACGAACACCGACGAGGAGTCGTCGGGTGCCGGCGGCTCGGCGATCGTGGCGCGGGGCATCGAGGCCGACGCGGGCATCGTCACCGAGGCCACGGGCTTCGACGTGTGGGTGGCCTGCCGCGGCTCCGAGTACGGCGTCGTCACGGTCCCGGGCCGTCCCGGTCACGCCGAGGTCTTCCAGCGCCCCTGGCGCGAGGGTGGGGCCGTGAACGCCATCGAGAAGGCGACACTCGTCATCGAGGCGATGCAGAGGCTGCGCTCCGAGTGGTCGAATAGCGCCGGCCTCGAGCACCCGTACTTGAGCCGCCCCGACCTGCTCCCGACGATGGCGTCCGCAGGCGACTGGCCTGTGACCTATCCCGCGTCCTGCGAGCTCACCTGTGCCGTCCTCTATCTCCCCTCCCAGGCGGACGAGCGCGGCTTCGGCTCGAGCGTGCGACGCGAGGTGGAGGAGTGGATCCTGCGCGAGACGGCGCGGGACGGGTGGCTGGCCGCCAACCCGCCCCGGTTCGACTGGTGGCCGAGCGGCGTCATGCCGATGGAGATCGCTGAGGACGACCCGATCGTCGCCGCGATGCTCGAGGCCGGGCAAGACGTGTGGCGGCGGGGCAAGCTCTTCGGGCTCGACTCGTGGTACGACGGCGCCACGTTCACGCAGTTCGCCGGGATCCCTTCGATCGCCTACGGGCCGCGCGGGTTTCCGACGGAGCCGGGCGGACCGAGCATCGCGCACACGATCGACGAGCACGTGCCGGTCGACGACCTCGTCCTGTGCGCCCAGGCGCTCGCCGTATGCGCCGTGCGCTTCTGCGGGACGGCCTAGGGGGCGAGCCGCGGCCCGGCGGCACAGCCGTCAGTTCGTCAAACCCTCCTAGACTGCGCGGCGCGATGTCGGCGCGCATTCGCGGATGGTCTTCGACGCTCGCCGTCGTCGGCGCGCTGGCGGCCTCTTGCGGCGGTAACGGCGGGGACGACTCGCAGAGCGCGGTGCCGCCCGGCGGGCACGCCGCGACGCACGCCGTCTCCCATCTGCAGGAGGAGCTGGCCGAGCTCGGCTACTACGACGGCCCGCACGACGGCGTCTTCAGCCCCGAGACCGAAGAGGCGCTGAAGCAACTCCAGGCCGCCGAAGGGGTCGAGGAGTCGGGCGTGCTGGACACCCCGACCCGAGCCGTCCTCGGCGCGCTCGCCGGGCGGAGCGACGAGCTCTCCATCAAGGCCGTCCAGACGGCGCTCGCCGAGCTCGGCCTCTACGACGGGCTCATCGACGGGGATTACGGGCCCGCGACGGAAGCGGGGGTCGAGGAGCTCCAGCGCGAGGCAGGCATCGATGTCGACGGAGCCTTCGGCCCTGAGACGGCCGCCGCGCTCAACGAGCGCTACGAGGAGGAGGTCCTGGTGAAGAAGCCGGTGGAGGAAGCGGGCGAGCCGGGGGCCGACCAGGGCCCCGCGAGCAAGGTGCTCGAGCCGGGTGCCAAGGGCGGGGCCGTGAAGCGGTTGCAGAGGAGGCTCGCCAAGCTCGGGTACCGGCCCGGGAGCGCGGACGGCGTCTACGGCGCCGAGACGGCGTCCGCCGTCATGGCGTTCGAGAAGCACGAGGGCCTCGGTCGCGACGGCATCGCCGGCCCGCAGGTGGCGGCGAGGCTCAAGAACTCTCGCGGGAAGGGGCTGCGCAGAAAGGGGCCGAGGCCGCGCATCGAGGTCGACCTCAACCGGCAGATCGCGTTCGTCGTCCCCTCCAAGGGGAAGGTGACGATTCTCAACGTCTCGACCGGCTCGGGCGAGACCTACGAGGGCCCGGGCGGCGCGACCGCGGTGGCGTACACGCCGACGGGCCGCTTCTCCGTCTACCGCAAGGCCGATCGGATCGTCGAGGCGCCGCTCGGGAGCCTCTACAAGCCGCTCTACTTCGACGAGGGCTGGGCGGTCCACGGCGCCGCCTCCGTCCCCGGCTACCCCGCCAGCCACGGCTGCGTGCGCACGAGCGACTACGACCAGGACTTCGTCTTCCGAAAGATCCCGAAAGGGGCGGCCGTGTTCGTCTACGGGGCCAGGCGCGGGACGCCGGAGCAAGGGCGGCCGGGATTCTGAGGGGACGCCGGACATGATCCTGCGCGAGCCGGCAGTCGCGCTCGATCCGCGGGTGCGGACGCTCTGGCTGGTCGAGAACCTGATGGCGACCGGCGTCGTCGCGGCGCTCGTCCTCGCCGGGACCATCGTCGCAGCGATGCTCGGGACTGCGACGGTCGCCTGGCTCGTGGGCGGCATCGGCGCCTTCATCGTCCTGGTGCTCGCCGCGCTCTCCTACGTCGGCGCCGACCTCGACCACCGGCACTTCCACTACGAGGTGGCCGACCTCGGGCTCTACGTCGCCAGCGGATGGCTCTGGCGGCGGTACCAGGTCGTGCCGCATGCCCGCGTGCAGACGGTGGACACGACGTCGGGGCCACTCATGCGCGCGCTCGACCTCGTCTCCGTGCAGGTGCGGACGGCGTCGGCGAGCCGCAGCACGACGATCCCGGGGCTGACTCCGGACGTGGCCGACCGGCTCGTCGAGGAGCTGGCGCGGCGGGCCGGGATCGAGGAAGGCACCTAGCGTGAACGTCCCGCCGGGCGAGCTCGAGGGGCGGCTCCACCCGCTGGCGGTGATCGTCGTCGCGAGGCGCTTCGTCGGGGCAAGCCTGATCCCGGCGGTCGCCGTCTTCCTGTCGGCGGGCACGCGGGTGGTCGTGCCCGCGCTGCTTCTCGCGCTCCTCGTCGGTGTCCCGCTGGCCGTGCTCTCGTGGTGGCGCTTCCACTACCGCGTCGCCGGCGGGCGGCTCGAGCTGCGCTCGGGCGTGCTCAGCCGCTCGGTGCGCACGATCCCGCTGGAGCGCGTTCGCGGGATCGAAGTCACGGAGCCGTTTCTCCACCGGCTCCTCGGTCTCGTGCGGGTCGACGTGGAGGCGGCGGCGGGAGGTGGGGGCCAGAACGCGGAGATCACGTTGCCTGCAGTCTCGCGGGCCCAGGCCGAAGACCTCCGTGAGGCGCTGCTCGGCGCGGCACGCCCTCGGGAGGAGGCAGAGGAGCCGCCGGCCCTCTATCAGGCGACGCCGGGACTGCTGGCGCTCGGCGGCGTCACGAGCATGAGCTACCTTCTCGCGCCCGCGGCGATCGTCGGCGTCGTCTTCAACCTCGCCGACGACCTGCCGGGGAACGTCATCGAGCGCGCGGCGGACGCTGCCGCCGACCGCTTCCCCACCGACGCACTGGGGCTGGCGCTGGTCGGGGCGGCGGCTCTCGCGATCGTCCTCGCCGCCGCAGCAGCCGGCTCGCTCCTCGTCGACTGGGACTTCACGCTGCGAGACGAGGGCGAGCGGCTGGCCGCGTCGCGCGGTCTGCTCACACGCCGCCTCGCGCACCTCGACCGAGAGCGGATCCGGGGAGTCGACATTCGGGACACCCCTCTCCGCAGGCCCCTCGGGCTTGCAGCGGCCTCGGCGATCGCAGCAGGGGTCGGTGGGACGGTCCTCGCGCCCGTGCTGCGCCAGGAGGAGGTCCCGGCGCTCCTCCGCTCGGTCGATGCCGCAGCGGCCGACCCATCGACGCCGCTGGTCGCCCACCCCCTCGCTGCTCGCTCCCGCCGCTTCGTGCGCGCGCTCGCCCTGCCGCTCGGTGCCCTCGTGATTCTCGCGGCCCTCGTGGTCGTCTGGGCGGCCGCGCTCGCCCTCGTCCTTGTCGCCCTCGCCGCCCTGCTCGCGCTCGACCGCTACCGCCAGCTCGGGCACGCCTTCGACGGGCGTCGTCTCGTGCTCCGGGAGGGAAGCCTGCGCCGGCGCTGGTCCGAGCTCGACGCGCGCGCAGCCGTCTCCTTCGAGCTCAGGAGCTCGCCGGGCCAGCGACGCGCCGGCGTCGCCACGCTCACAGTGCACCTCGGGCAGGGCGCCGGCTCCCGGCGCGCGCTCGACCTCGGGGAGGAGCAGGCGGCGGCGCTCCTCGCCCGCGTGGGGCCCGAGCTCTTCGCGCCGGTTACGAAACTTCCGCCGGCCGCGCGGTCTCGCTGACGCAGTCGGGGAGGAGGACGCGGAACGAGGCGCCTCCGCCCGGCCGGTCCTCCACCCAGCAGCGGCCGCCGTGCACGGCGGCGAGACGGGCGACCAGCGAGAGCCCGATTCCCGCGCCCGGAGTCGTCGCAAGGATGTTCGGCCCGCGGTTGAACGTTTCGAAGACGACCTCCTTGAACTCGTCCGGGATCCCGGGCCCCTGGTCCTCGACCACGAGCAGGAGGTTCCGCCCTTGCGCTGCGAGCCGCACCTCGACCGGGCCGTCGGCGGGCGTGTGCTTGTGCGCGTTGACGACGAGGTTCTCGACGATCCTCTCGAGCTTTGCCCGGTCGACCTGGGCCACGACCGGCGCGCACTCGACGGCGACCTCGCGGCCGTCGAGACGGCACTCCGCGACCACGCGCTCGACGAGCTCGCCGACGTCGACGTGCTCGCGCCTGAGCGCGACCAGGCCCCGGCGCAGCTGCTCGACGTCGAGCAGATCGGCCAACAGGCGGTCGAGGCGGCGAGCGGCCTCGGCGAGCTCGGCGACGGTCTCGTCGATCGTCTCCGGCGTCAGCGTCGCGCGATGCTTCTCGAGGGTGAGCGCAAAGCCGAGCACCGACGTGAGCGGCGTCCTCAGCTCATGGGAGACCGCCGAGAGGATGTCCTCGCGGAGCTTCTCCACCTGCCGTTGCTCCGTCACGTCTTGGTCGCTTCCGACCATGCGCGCGGGCTTGCCGCCGTGCATGACGACATGTCCTCGACTGGCGATGATCCGTTCGTCGCCGTCCGGGCGCACGATGCGGTGCTCGTAGGCGAACGGCTCCCCGTCGGCGAGCGCGCCCCGCACGATCTCGTCGACGAAGCCGCGATCCTCCGGGTGCACGAGCCCGAGGTAGGTGTCGTACGTGAGGTCTCCGGCGCCTCGCTCGAGCCCGTAGACGCGGTAGAGCTCGTCCGACCAGGACACGACGTTCCGCTTGATGTCCCATTCCCAGCTGCCGATGTGGGCGAGCGACTGCGCCTCGGTCAGGCGCGAGGCGGTCGTCGCGAGCGCCCTGCCTGCCGCCTCCCGCTCGGCGAGCGTCGCGGCGAGGACGAGCAGGCTCACGACCACGACCGCGAATGACGCCTGGGCGAGCTGCACGCGCTCGGTCGCCGTCGCACCTCCCAGCGGGAGGGAGCCGTCGACCGCCCCCCAGGTGGCGATCGCGCCCACGATGAACGCGGTCGCCGCCGCGCCGACTTGCTTGAACCGCAGCGCCGCCCAGAGGAGCAGGGGGAAGATGACGTACGGGTAGCGCCACGCTCCCGCCAGGAAGACGACCGCGCTGACCGCGGTGACTGAAGCCAGCAGCACGGCCGCTTCGACGAGGCGGGCCGGCGACGGACGGACTGCCTTCGACGCGTCCGAGAGCGCGAGCAGGATCGGCGCGACGAGGAGGATCCCTACCGCGTCGCCGAACCACCAAAGCAGCCACGCCGCGCCGTAGGAGTCCTCCCGCGCGTCCGCGAGGGTGAGCACGGTGACCCCGTTCGTGGCGCTGATCGTCGTGCTGACGACTGCGCCGCCGACGACCAGAGCCAGGACCGACCGGACGCGGTCGAGCGCCGGCGTGAAGCCGATGCGGCGAATGAGAAGCGCGCCGACCACCGCCGCCAGCGTGTTCCCGATCGAGATGCCTGCCGCCACCTCGACGGTCGCCTCGGACGTCGCGTTGGCCGTGAACGCCCCGATCGCCACGGCCGGCCAGAAGCGGACGCCCAAAACGAGGAGCGCGGCGAGAGCGATCCCGGAGGGCGGCCAGACCGGCGTGATGACACCGTGGGCGACCGAGAGGCCCATCCCGAGCTTGGCCGCGCCGTAGTACGCGCCGGCGATCAGCACGAACCAGACGGCTGCTTGCGCGCGCGCGGGTAGCACCTCCAACGCCCTGTGGTGGAGTCGGCGATCCATCGACATCGCGGCCCTCCGGCCGCAGAATGATTGTCTCAGAGAAGGTGGGAGATCAGGTAACGCCTCCCAGGGCTCTCCTACCCGTCGCCGGTGCACTCCACGGTCTCGTCCCCGGCGGCCGGGAGGCGGGACAAGAGCGCAGAGAGGGTGGCCAGCTCCTCGTCGTTGAAGCGGCCGACGAAGAGCGTCTCGATGCCCGCGATGTGGGTCCGCGACGCCTGCCTCAGCTTCTCGAGCCCGGCCCGTGTGAGCTGTGCGTACGCGACGCGGCGATCCGAGTCGCAGAGGACGCGCTCCACGAGGCCCGAGCGCTCGAGCCCTTCCAGGAGGCGGGTGATGCCGGAGGCGGTGAGGAGGACCGACTCGGCGAGGTCGACGCGCCGCATTCTTCGCTCGGGGGCGCGCGCGAGATGGAGCAGCACCTCGTAGTCGTTGAGCGTGAGGCCGTGGTCGGCAACCAGGTCGGCGGACAGCTCACGCGTCAGTGCGGCGTGAGCCCGGAGGAAGCGGATCCACGCCTCCAGCCGCGCCGTGTCCGGGATCGCCTCAGCGCGGACCGTCATGACCCAACTGTAGTGGTCTCCTCCGCGAGGGCGCGGCGAAGGACGTCGCGGAGCGCGCGCTGGTCGGCCTCGGACAGGGCCGATATCGCCGCGGGAGGCTCGCTGAGGAGCTCGATCACCCGCGCACGGACCTCGGTCCCTTCGGGCGTGAGGACGACCGTCTTCACCCGCCGGTCCCCCGCCTCCGAACGGCGCTCGACGAGGCCCCGGGACTCGAGGCGGTCGATGATTCCCGTCACGTTCGACGCGTGGCAGAAGAGCGCGTCGGCAAGCGCGTTCATGGCCAGCGGCCGCTCGGGGTCGAGACGGCGCAGCGCATGGCCCTGGACCGGCGTGAGGTCGAGCTCGGCAAGCCTCCTGCTCAGCACGCCGTGCTTCGCCTTGGCCACCCGGGAGAGAAGCTCCCAGGCCTCCTGGGCGACGTCCGCGTGCGCTCGGGTCGCAACGGCCATGGCGCCATGATACTTGATGATGTAAATACTTGACAACCTAAAGTTTCTCGATAGCCTGGCGGGCATGCGAGACGAGCACGGCATCCAGGCGAGCGGCCTTGCGCGGGAGTTCAAGGGCGGCATCCGGGCCGTCGACGGCATCGACCTGGCGGTCGCCCCCGGAGAGATCTTCGGCTTCCTCGGCCCGAACGGCGCCGGCAAGTCCACCACGGTGCACATGCTGACGACGCTTCTGCCGCCGAGCGCCGGCACGGCGCGGGTCGCCGGGTTCGACGTCGTCCACGAGGGAGCGCAGGTCCGCGCGGCGATCGGAGCGGCGCTCCAGGAAGCCGCGCTCGACCCGCTCCTGTCCGGGCGCGAGCACCTGCGCCTCCAGACGGCGCTCCACGGCATGGCGAAGGCCGAGCGCAGGAGGCGGAGCGACGAGTTGCTCGAGCGGGTGGGCCTGACCGAGGCCGCCGACCGCAAGGTGAAGACGTACTCGGGCGGCATGAAGCGCCGGCTCGATCTCGCCCTCGCGCTCGTGCACGAGCCGAGCATCCTCTTCCTGGACGAGCCGACGACGGGCCTCGACCCACAGAGCCGCAACGCCCTGTGGTCCGAGGTCGCGCGCCTCGCGCGCGAGGACGGGGTCACGGTCTTCCTCACCACGCAGTACCTCGAAGAGGCCGATGTGCTCGCCGACTGCGTCGGCATCATCGACCACGGCCGCATCGTCGCGGAGGGGACCCCCGAGGCTCTCAAGGCCGAGATCGGCCGCCCGAGCGTAGAGGCGATCCCCGCCGAGCCGACCGACCTGGCGGCCGTCTGGCGGACGCTGGCACGCTTCGGGGCCCCGGTCCCGGGCTCGCCGAAGGCCGCTTCCGTGCGCCTCGACGGCGGGGAGGAGGCGCTCGCGGGCGTCGTCCGCGCGCTCGACGCCGAGGGGCTCCACGTGCAGCACCTCCAGCTGCACGCTCCCACGCTCGACGACGTCTTCCTCGCCAAGACCGGGCGCTCGCTCGAGGGCGCCGCCGAGGACGAGCTCGAGGTCGAGCCGGAGCCCGTCCCGGCGTGAGCGAGAACGCGCTCCTCCTCCAGGTCGTGCACCTCGGGCGTCGCTCGGTCGTGCGGACGCTGAGGCAGCCGCTCAACGTCGTCCCCTCGTTCCTCTTCCCCCTGATCCTGCTCGCCGTGAACGTCGGCGGGCTCGAGTCGGCCGCGGGGATCCCCGGCTTCCCCGCCGAGGACTACCTGGACTTCGCGCTCGCCTTCACGTTCATGCAGGGCGCCCTCTTCGCCACGACGAACGCGGGCACCGATCTCGCCCGGGACATCCAGACGGGCTTCCTCAACCGCCTCGCGCTCACGCCCATGCGCGGCGCCGCGCTCCTCCTCGGCCAGCTCGCCGGCGTCATCGCGCTCGCGCTCCTTCAGGCCACGCTCTACCTCGTCGTCGGCCTAGTGGCGGGCGTGCGCCCCGAGAGCGGCGTCCTCGGACTCTTCGTGATCGTCTTCCTCGGCGTTCTCATCGCGCTCGGCTTCGGCGCGATCGGCGCGTTCCTCGCGCTCCGCACGGGCTCGGGCGAGGCGATCCAGGCGCTCTTCCCGCTCTTCTTCGTCTTCCTCTTCCTCTCGTCCATGAACCTGCCGCGCAACCTGATCGAGATCGAGTGGTTCCGCACCGTGGCGACCGTCAACCCCGTCTCGTACCTGATCGAAGGGATCCGGAGCCTGATCATCACGGGCTGGGACGCGCAGGCGCTCGCCCTCGGCTTCGGCCTGGCTGCGGGGATCGCGGCGCTCGGCCTGGCCGCCGCAAGCGTCGCGCTGAAGGGAAGGCTGGCCCGGTCGTGAGGCGCTTCACCGCCGTCGCGCTCGCGGTCGCCTGGCGCGGGATTCACAACGCGTTCACGAACCCGTCCATCCTCGTGCCGTCGATGCTCTTCCCGCTCTTCTTCTTCACGGCGTTCGCGGGCGGCCTCTCCCGCGTGGCCGACGTCCCGGGGTTCGACTTCCCGGCCGGCTACACGGCGTTCCAGTTCGTGTTCGTCTTCCTCCAGTCGGCCGCGTTCGGCGGGATCTTCAACGGCTTCGCCATCGCCAGGGACTTCGAGAGCGGCTTCGCGCGCCGGCTCCTCCTGGCCGCGCCGCGGCGGACCGGGATCATCGCCGGCTACGCCCTCGTCGCGCTCGTTCGCTGGGCGGCGACCGCGTCGGTCGTGTTCGTCGTCGCGCTCCTCTCAGGGATGGAGGTGCTGGGCGACCCGGCCGAGCTCGCGGCGCTCGTGCTGCTCGGGCTCCTGGTGAACGTCGCGGCGCTGCTCTGGGCGGCAGGAATCGCCATGCGCTTCCGCACGTTGCAGGCAGGGCCGCTGATGCAGGTGCCCGTCTTCCTCACGCTCTTCCTGGCGCCCGTGTACGTCCCGCTCGACCTTCTAGACGGGTGGATCCACGCGGTCGCCTCGGTGAACCCGGCCACGTTCCTGCTTGAGGCCGGCCGGGGGCTGTTCGCGGGCGAGCCGACCGAGGTCGGCGCGGCGTTCGCGATCGCCCTCGGCGCCGTGGCCCTGCTCGCGCTCTGGGCGCTGCGCGGCCTGAAGAGCGCCGAGTCGGCGGGCTAGGAGGCTTTGACGAAAGGTAGTCTGTGCCGCCGGGCGGCGCTGCTCGCCCCGAGGACGGCGTCCTCGGTCGCGCCCGTGGCTCATCCGCTACGGGCGCTCCCTGCGTCCTTCCCTCGGAACGACCATCGCACCCCGGCGACGAGCGACGTTCCGCCAAAGCCTCCTAGCGCCCGCCGACGGTCCGGCGCAGGAGCCGCGCGGGGACGCGACGGCCGGCGGCGAAATCGCCCGTCGCGCGGCGGGTCGCCTCGCTGAGCGGCTGGCACCCGTGCTCGGGCATCAGCTCGCGCCGGCGGTTCCACACCCACAGGAAGCGGTCGGGGTACGTCGCGCCCGGGCAGACCTCGTCGAGGCCCTCCGCCTTGATCGCCTCGATGGTCGGGACGTAGACGTCCGAATACCAGCTCTGGGCGATCTCGGCCTGCGGAAGGACCTGACCGGCATCCCTCATCATGTGGTAGCCGTGCAGCTGCACGGTCTCGAGGAGCTCGATGTAGCCGACCGGGCGGCTGAAGCGCATGTGCACCTCGGGATGCGCCTCCGCCAGGCCGCTGTCCTCCATGAAGATCCGCTCCTGCTCGGCGTGGATCAGCTCGACGATGTCGGCGTCGGCAGGAAGGTGCCAGCGTGCCTCGAGCTCGGTGACCTCGGCGTCGATCGTCTCCATCCCGTTCTGGCGCGCGATCGCGACGCGGTGGTGGCCGTCGATGACGAAATACGCCTCACCGAGCTGGTAGACGACGATCGGCGGGAACGCCGCGTCGGGGAACGCCTGCTCGACCTGCTGCCAGCGGTCACGAATGCCGGCCCGCCGGGGACGGAAGTCGCGGTCGAAGTCGCTCGCGCGGCTATCGGTGCCGACGACCTGGCGGAGAGGGATGGGTTTCAGTCCGACATACCGCCGCGCAAACGGCCTCAGCCGCCGCGTCGCCTCGTCGAGCGGAAGGAGCTCGTTCGAGCGCCCGCGTCCTACGACGCGCGCGAGGCGCGCGTACGCCGTACGGCGTCGGGCTCGGTCGAAGGTGGTGGCCATGCCCCCATAAACGTCCGCCGACCTCCTTCTAATCCTGTGCGAGGCCCTTCTGCCGCAACTCCTCCAAGGCGCGCTCGCGCTTCTCCAGCGCAGCGAGCCCCATGCCCTGCGCGACCGCCGGCGCCTTCGTGAACTGGATTTCGCGGTAGTCGACGATCTCGACGCGGTTGCCCCAGGGGTCGCGAAAATCGAGCCCGCGGCCGGGGAGGATCTCGACGCCCGCTTCCTCGAGGGCCCTTCGCACGGCTTCCTTGTCGTCGACCACGAGCCCGAAATGGCGATGGTCGTCCTCGGCTTGCCGCCGGCCCTCGCTCAGCGCCAGGAACTGGTCGCCCATGTCGACGAACGCCATCCCGGATACCCGGCCGCGAAGCTCGAAGGCGAAGAAGCGGCCGTAGAAGGCGAGCGCCTCGTCGACGTCACCGACCTCGACGGCGACGTGGTTGATACCCACGAGGCGTGGGCGGCTGCTCATACGGGTAGCGTGGGGAGGGACACGCGCACGGCGCCAGAAACAGTAGCCATTCAGGTTTTGAGAATTTGATGAAAACTCCCCCGCCCTGTGACAGGGCTACCGATTAGCTCTTACAGTGTTTGGGTTGTCGACCATCGCCAGGATCGTCGTCGGCCTCGTGCTGCTCTGGGCCGCGGCTGCCAAGCTGCGGCGTCGGGAAGATCTCCCCGACTGGCTGACGACGTACGGCGTGCCCCGGCAGTACGCCCGCGAAGCGGCGTACGGGGTAATGGCGGCAGAAGCGGTCGTCGGCTTCCTGCTCCTCTTCGGGATCGCCCTGCCGGCGAGCGCGTATGCGGCCATCGCGCTCGGCCTCGTCTTCGTCGTCGCGCTCGGGCTAGCACGCCTTCGCGGCGTCGAGCGCCTGCGCTGCGGCTGCTTCGGCGCCTCCGAAGGCCGAACGACGCACCTGCTCCTGCGCGCCGGGGGGTTCACGGTCCTCGCCCTCGTGGCAGCGTTCGGGATCGGGGTGGACGTGTCCGCCTCCCGCGAGACGGTCGTCGCCGTCGTCCTCGTCCTCCTGTCGCTGGCCGTCGTCGCGCTGACGCTCCTCGTCCTCGCCCTCTACCGCCAGGTCGGAGTGCTCACGCTCAGGATCGGACCGCGCGTTCCCTTCGAGCTCGCCGAGGAGGGGCCCGAGGTAGGGCGGGCGGCGCCGTCGCTCGAAGGGCTCCGTGGCCGAAGGGCCGAGGTCGTGTTCTTCTTCTCCTCGACCTGCCGGCTCTGCCGACAGCTGAGCGCGGGGGTCGCCGCGCTCGCGCGCCGGGGGCTGACGGTCCTCGTCGTCGAGGAGGAGCAGGACGAAGCCGCGTTCGCCCGTTGGAACGTGCCCGGCACGCCCTTCGTCGTGCACGTCGTCGACGGCGTCGTGGCGGCGAAGGGCACGGTGAACACGCTCGAGGAGCTCGAGTCGCTGCTCGACACCGGTCGCGCCAGGATCCATGCCGCAGCCTGAGCAGGGGGCGGCCGCGCTCGACCGCCAGGCCGAGCGGCTGTCCGCCAAGCTCGCGGAGTCGACGACGCGGCTCTCCTTTCTCGGCAGGCTGGGCGCAGCCGCGCTCGCCGTTGTCGGCGGCTCCGCGGTCGCTGCCGCCGTGAAGCCGGACGAGGCCGACGCCTTCCACCTCTGCGGGCACATCTGGACGACGGGCTCGTGCCCGAGCCCGTATCCGCCGCTCTCCCGCATCGACCGCAAGGGCTACCCGCTCCACCCGCAGTCGGGGCGCCCGATCGACAACCTCGGACGCCTCGTCGACTCGGCCGGCTACGCGCTGAACGCGAACGGCGACCGAATTCGCGGTCCGGACGGCAAGGTGCTGCCGCCGTCGCCGCGAACGCGGGTCTGCGAGGACTGGACGGCCGAGGTCAAAGGCCTCAGAGACCTGAAGGTGCAGGGCTCCTGGTTCCGCTGCTGCGGCGGGCAGATCCGCAAGCTCGTCGACTGCTGCTCTCATAGCAGGCGCCGGATCAACGGCGACGCCTCGCTGGTTGGTTACTGCTGGGGCGGGCGACGCGTCTACTGCGTCATGTACTACGACACGGGGCTGCCGTGCTGATCGAGACCGGCGTCGCGCTCGCCGCGCTGATGGCAGGCGTCTCCGGCGCCTGGTCGCCCTGAGGGCTCTCGATGCTGGAGACCTTCACTCCCGCCGTGTGCGGGAGCCGCAAACGCCAGCTGATCGCCCAGGCCCTCTTCACGGTGGCGGCCGTGGCGACGTCGGCGGCGCTCGGGCTCGCGCTGGGCTTCGCCGGCTACGTCCTCGGCGGCGAGCACGCAGTCCTCGCCGCAGCAGCGCTCGCGTTGGTCGCCGCGGCGCGCGAGCTCGGCCTCGTGCGCTTCGCGCTTCCACAGGCCCGTCGCCAGGTGCCCGAGCGCTGGCGCTTCGAGCTGCCGCTGCCCCTGTGGGCGACCGGCTACGGCGCCGGGCTGGGCACCGGCTTCTTCACTTTCCAGCCCGTGTCGACCTTCTGGGTTGCCTGCGCGGGCGCGCTCGCCCTGGCCAGGCCGCTCCCCGCGGCGCTCTGCCTCTCCCTCTACGGCGCCGGCCGCGCCGCGATGGTGATCTGGCCGCGCCGCCGTGCCGGCGACCCGACGGCAGCGGTCGAGCGCCTGACCCGGCGCCGCGGGGCGCTCCTGCGGGCGAACGCGGTCGGACTCGTCGCGTGCGCCATCCTCCTCGCCCTCGCTCCGGCTGCGGGCGGTGCCCTCGTCGCCCGGGCGGCGCTCGACCCCAGCGTCAGCGGTGCGAACCTTGCGTTCGCCACCAAGAGCGGGAACGTCGTCGTCCGACCCGCATCCAGCGGGAACGTGACGTTCCCGGACGCCTCACAGCCGGCGTTGTCGGGTCCGTATCTCGCGTACGTGGACGACCAGGGAATCAGGGTCGTCCGTTGGGCAAACGGCACCGAGGTGGCGCGGATCGGCGGCCCGGTCTCACGCCCGGCCCTGAACTGGCCGAACCTCGCGTTCGTGCGCCGCGAGCCCGGGCATTGGCGGCTGGTCGTCCGCCACCTCGTAAGTGGAGAGCGAAAGCTCCCCGCCAGGACGCGATCGAACGTCGACCTGGGCCGTCCCTCCCTGCGCGACGGGCGTCTGGCGTGGCACGTCGTCTCGCGCACCGAGTCGAAGATCTTCGTGCGCACCCTCTCGAGCCGAGAGCGGCGCATCATCGCGCGGACGAAGATCGGCCGGCTGGGCAACCCGTCTCTCAACCGGACTCGGATCGTCTGGGTGGACGCCCGCTCGGGGGCGACCTATCTCCGCCAGGGACGGATCGGCTCGCGGCGCACGAGGGTGATCGCGAAGATCAAGAGCCGCTGGACGAGCTACTGGACGACGAGCATCTCGGGACGCGCGACGTACTTCACGCGCTGGGGGGTCAGGACCGGCGCGGCCCAGATTCACAAGCGCCCGACCTGAAACCTTTAGGTCCGTCCCCTTTCTGAGGGACTGCATTTAGTCTGCCCGCCCGTATAGTCCTGTCTGCGGGACGCCTCGGCGTCCATCGGGTAGAGGTACGAAACAGGGAGAGAAACTTGCGGCCAGTTCGATCCATTCGTCTTGTCGTGCTCGCGGTCGCGGCGGCCTGCGCGCTGGCGTTGGCAGGGCCCGCTGCCGCCGGGCGCTACGTCGTCCTGTACCCCGAGCACAGCTGGGGCGTGTGGGGCGCGAAGCGCGACGTCGCCAAGGCGGGCGGCTCCATCGTCGCCGCCTATCCGCAGATCGACGTCGTCATCGCGGAGTCGGCAGACCCCAGCTTCGCCCAGGCGCTCGGCCAAACCCGCGGCGTCGAGGGCGTCGCGTCCGTCGGCAGCGTTACGGCCTCGGCTTCGGGCTGGGGCTGGAGCTGGGACGGCCACGGGCTTCCGAGCTCGCCGGTCGTGAGCGGGGACACCTTCTCCCCGCTGCAGTGGTATGCGCAGCGGATCAAGGCGCCCGAGGCGCACCAGATCACCGGCGGCAGCCCGAAGGTGCTCGTCGGCGTCATCGACACCGGCGTCGACGCGAGCCACCCGGATCTAAACGACAACGTCGACGCCTCGAGTAGCGTCTCCTGCGTCGGCGGCGCGCCGAACCGGGATCCCGCCGCGTGGAACGACGACTCGGGCCACGGAACGAACGTCGCCGGCATCATCGCCGCCGAGGCGAACGGCCAGGGCATCGTCGGCATCGCGCCCAACGTGAAGCTCGCCGTCATCAAGGCGAGCATGCGCAATGGCACGAGCGACATCTTCCTTGCCGATGCGGTCATCTGCTCCTTCGTGTGGGCGGCCGAGCACGGCGTCGACGTGGCGAACAACAGCTACTCGGTGGACAGTGCTCTCTCCGGCGGGACGACGTCGTTCTGCCGCACGGACCCGGCGCAGCGCACGATCATCAAGGCCGTCAAGCGGGCGGTGGAGTACGCCGGCGACCGGGACGTCTCCGTGATCGCGTCCGCCGGGAACAGCGGGCTCGACCTCGCCGATCCCGCCCTCGACGGCTGCAGCCGGCTGCCGAGCGGGCTTCCGGACGTCCTCACCGTCTCCTCGATCGGGCTCAACGACGGCCTCGCCGCCGGGCCGCCGTCCAACTACGGCCTCGGCGTAGTCGACCTCACGGCCGGCGGCGGCGACTTCATGCAGGGAACGCCTCCCGCGGGGCTGGTGCTCGGACCGTGGCCGGCGTCGATGCAGGTGCCCCGGCTCCTGTGCGACCCCTGCGAGGGCCCGAACGCAGCCTTTTACCGCTACTTCGCGGGCACGTCCCAGGCGGCCGCGCAGGTCAGCGGTACGGCGGCCCTCGTCGTCAGCCAGTTCGGCAAGCGGAGCTGGTGGTCGTGGGGCGGGAAGATGGATCCGGACCGCGTGTCCCTCATCCTGCGCCAGACGGCGGATCCGCTGCCCTGCCCGGCCGCCGACGCCCGCTGCGTCACGAGCGGCAACCAGAACGGGTTCTTCGGCAAGGGCGTCGTCAACGCGCTCCGCGCCGTCAAGCACGACAAGCGCGACCCATAGTCGTAGCGCCCCGCCTCGTCGCGGCCGTTAGGCAGGTCAAGCAGCCTTGACGGCCGCGATGAGCTTCTCCACGGAGGCCTTGGCGTCTCCGAAGAGCATGGCCGTGTTCGGCCGGTAGAAGAGGTCGTTGTCGATCCCGGCGAAGCCGGGGCTCATGCTCCGCTTGAGGACGACGACGTTCGCCGAGGCGTCGACGTTGAGGATCGGCATGCCGTAGAGCGGGCTCTCCGGGTCCTCGCGCGCGGCGGGATTGGTCACGTCGTTGGCGCCGATGACCAGCGCCACGTCCGTCCGCGGGAACTCGGGGTTGATGTCCTCCATGTCGTAGAGCTGCGGGTAGGGCACGTTGGCCTCGGCGAGGAGGACGTTCATGTGCCCCGGCATGCGCCCGGCGACCGGGTGGATGGCGTACTTGACGTCGACGCCCCGCTTCTCCAGCAGGTCGGCCAGCTCGCGGACCCCGTGCTGGGCCTGCGCGACGGCGAGCCCATAGCCGGGGACGATGACGACGCGGCTCGCGTACGCGAGCATGACGGCGCAGTCCTCGGCCGAGAGCTCCCGGTAGCTCTTCGCCTCGACGTCGCCCGCCGCCGGCGCGCCCGCCACAGCCGGGGCGCCGAAGGCGCCGAAGAGGACGTTGGCGAGCGAGCGGTTCATCGCCCGCCCCATGAGGATCGTGAGCAGCGTTCCCGAGGCGCCCACGAGCGTCCCGCCGATGATCAGCGCCGTGTTCTCCAGCACGAAGCCGGTCGAGGCGGCGGCGAGGCCCGTAAAGGCGTTCAGGAGCGAGATCACGACGGGCATGTCGGCGCCGCCGATGGGGAGGACGAGCAGGACGCCGAAGAGGAGCGCTCCGAAAAGGAGCACGACCGCCCAGACGCCCGCTTCGGTGGAGCCCGCGAGCACGCCCACACCGAGCAACGCTGCGAAGAGGAGGCCGTTGACGACCTGCTGGCCCTGGAACACGATCGGCCGCCCGGGCAGGAGCTCCTGGAGCTTCCCGAATGCGACGAGGCTGCCCGAGAAGCTGATCGAGCCGATCAGGGCCGAGAAGAGCATCGCTCCGATGTGCTCCGGGAGGACGTGCCCCCCGGCCGGCGCGAGCCGGTGGAACTCCGCCGCCGCGATCAGTGCCGCAGCGCCGCCGCCGACGCCGTTGAAGAGCGCCACCATCTGCGGCATCGCGGTCATCTTCACCATGCGGGCCGAGACGACCCCGATCACCGCCCCGACCGCGACGCCCGCCACGATCAGCCAATACGTGTCGATCTCCGGGCTGAGGAGCGTGAAGACGATCGCGATCGTCATTCCCACCGCGGCGACGACGTTCCCGGAGCGGGCCGTCGCGGGTGAGGAGAGCCGCTTGATCCCGACGATGAGGCCGACGCCCGCAACGAGGTAGGCGAAGTTGATGGTGGTCTGCGAGACGGCGAGGATCACTCGAGCTCCTCGGGCCGCTCCGGCCGCCGCTTGAACATCTCCAGCATCCGGTCGGTCACGAGGAAGCCGCCGACGACGTTGATCGTCGCGAAGACGACGGCCACGAAGGCGAGCGCCTGCTCGAGCGTCGAGTCCGCCGAGCCCGCGATCAGCATCGCGCCCACGAGGACGATCCCGTGGATGGCGTTCGTCCCGGACATGAGCGGCGTGTGCAGGAGCGTGGGCACCCGTGAGATCAGCTCGATGCCGAGGAAGACGGAGAGGACGAAGAC
>Ga0081538_10000926_pt1 | contig 31647 bp, 28 predicted proteins | sample TabmetS5T2R1_FD_71022 | JGI IMG/M metagenome (GOLD analysis project Ga0081538, IMG submission 71022) | Tabebuia heterophylla rhizosphere microbial communities from the University of Puerto Rico - S5T2R1 | ecosystem: Host-associated > Plants > Roots > Rhizosphere ...
GATGGCGCCCCGAGCCCGGCCCCTCTGGCCTCCCGGCCGAGATCGACTCGGCTTGTGGCATGGGGCGCAAGCCGTAGCATCTGCCCACCGGCCAGGTGGTGAGGGGCCTGATCCGACGCCCTGGGCGGCCAGTCGAGGATCCGGGACCGCGGCTAGGGTTTGGTTCAGGCTTCAGGTACGGCAAGGCGAAGCCGCAGAAAGCTCGAGTCGCCTGGGGCCGGGACGACGATAGCCATCGGCAACCCAGCGCGCCGGGCGTAGAAGCGGCGGGCGCGCTGGTTGTCATACCTCCAGCCGCCGGTCCTCACCGCCGTCGCCTGCCAGATGCGCCGGAGGCGACCAAGCGAGACGACCTTCGACCGCCTTTGCGCGATCCTGATCGTACTTGCGCCCTCGCCGAGATGTACTCATTACATGGCGGTCCAAGGGCGCGTCAGCGCCTACGAGGGCACCTGCTGTCTTCGCACCGGACGTGTAGACAACGCTGTGCCGGTCCTGGCCGAAGCCCTTGACGGAATCCCTGCCGGCATGGAGGGACAGCGGTCGTTCCTGCTGGCCGACCTGGCCACCGCCTACATTCGCCAATGCCAGCCGGAACAAGACTCCCAAGCCCTCCGCCAGGTAATTGGGATCATTGGCCGCACCGGAGCGGCCATCCCGACCCAGCGCGTCCACCGTGCACGACGCGAACTCCAATCCGCTGTAGCGCTCAGGCTGAGCGCTACCCTCGCCGCGCAGCCTGGCGCGACTACGGATGGGGGCGGCAGGTCCGTCAGGAGCAGCACCTCTCCGCTCGTCGTGAGGACCAAGCGCCTTCGATGAACCCGGCGTCAGCCAGGCGCAGCTGAACCGGCGCTACGGGCTGTCTGCCGGCTCGGGCTTGGAGGGCTGGACGCCCGCGGTCCGGCCAGGCAGGAGAAATCCTGGAGGCCGGTCCGGCCGACCAGCTCGCCGGCCAAGGGGCGACCGGCCTCGACCAGGGCACGAGCGTGACCTTGAGGCCCTGACGTCACGTCGTTCACCGCGATCTCAGGGCGCCAGCCGTGGTCCATGGCTCAGGGATTGAGGCCGATCTTGGGGTCGATGAACTCGTTGGTGGCGATGTCCTCGGGCTTGAGGTTCGGCTTGAGCGCCTTCTTCTGGGCGGTGTAGATGGGGGTGGTGATGTCGATGATCCGCTTGACGCGTCCCATCTCGAAGTTGCCGAGCGTCTGGTCAGGGCCGTTGCCGACGATGTCCAGCTTGACCATCGCCTGAGCCGAGTACCGGGCCAGACCTTCGGAGTAGACCCACCCCGTGTTGTACGTCTTGACCGCCTCGAGGATGAGCTTGATGGCGTTGTCCGGGTTCTTGACGAAGTCGACCTGGGACTGCTGCAGGATCGGCACGAGCTTCTTCAGGCACGGCGCCAGCTTCTGCTTGTCGGCCGAGCGAATCGACATGGACGCGAAGTACACGGGGTAACCGGTGTCGTTGACCAGCTGGAACTCCATCGGCTTGCCCCACTGCTTGATCTCGTGCTCGTACAGGTACGGCTCGGACGTGGCGAAGCCCTGGATGGCGGCCTTCCCGCCCGACTGGACGAAGAAGGAGGGCGAGCCGTCGTAGCTGCCGTCGAGCTGCCCGCGGTGCAGGGCGCCCGATCCGACCAGGTACTCCATGTAGGACAGGCCCCCGGTGTAGAAGACCTTGGTGTTGGCCCGGCCGATGTCGCCGATGCTGCTGAACTCCGGGTGCTCCTGCGGACTCCAGATGATCGCCAGGGGGCTGATGTCCATCTGGGCCATCACCGCGGTCGTGGGCTGCTTGGCCGAGAACTGGACCGCCTCGTCGGTGGCGACATAGCCGAGATGGATCGACCTGTCGAGGTACATGACCGACGGCACGGGCTGGAAGCCGACCGCCGGGCCACCGGTCCGGATCTCGATCTTCACCCCGGTGTCGCGGCCTTGCGAGACCAGGGGACCGGTGACGCGCTTCTTCCCGGCGTCGATGGCGTAGCCGGGGCCCATCAGGTTGTACAGAAAGCCGTGCTCGGACTCCGGCTGCCAGTCCTTCTGGACCACGATGGGGTCGGGGCAGACGCTCTTGAGGTCGAGCGGCCCCCCTGCCGCGGCCCCGGAGGTCGAGCCGGCGCCGCCGGTGGTTCCACCGTCGTCATCGCCTCCGGCGCAGGCGGCGCCGACGAGCGCGACCGCAACTAGGATCGCCAACGTAAAACGGTTGGTCCTTCTCATGAGACTCCTCTCCGGGGGTCGTTCGGCGTTGGAGGATGTCGGCCGATCGGCTGACGCCCCCCACGCGTCGACCCCTTGCACCCGATCCCAGGCAGCCCGGCATAGCGGGAGTCATCAGACTAGGAATTCCCGGGTGACGACGGTCCGGCTCACGACGCGCCCCTCATGGATCACCACTCGGCTGCCAGGTGCGGCGATCGCCTCGCGGACCGAAGACGCCTCCACGACCAGCAGCTCGGCCGGGCGGCCGGCCGCCACCCGGACCTCGGGCAGCCCCATGGCCGCCCGGGCTCCGGCGCTGACGGCCGCATACGCCGCCTCCGGCGAGAGGTGGCCGGCCGTGATCAGCAGGGAGGCGGTCTCCAGTGGATCGGCCCGCCCCACGCTGTTGAACGGGTCTTGGAGGTTGTCGCCGCCGCCAGCCACCGTGGCCCCGGCCTCCAGCAGGGCCCACAGGGCGGTGAGCCCCCTCGGAGGGGAGGACCGGTGGTCGCGGGCCTGGAGAAACAGGTTCGTCTGGGGGTTGCAGACGACTGCCAGCCGGGCCTTGGCGACTCGCTTGGCGACGTCGGCGGCCACTGCCGGCGGCTGGACGCCCAGGCTCACGCAGTGGCTGGCCGTCGCGCCGTGGGGGAAGCCAGTCTTGCTAACCAGCTCGGCGAAGTACGGCAGGTACAGCACCTCCGGATTGAGTGTCTCGTCGGTATGCAGGTCGAGGGGGCGCCCGAACTCGGTCGCCAGGTCGAGGACGAGGTCCTGGTAGGCGACCGGGTCCGGGTCCAGATGGGGGCAGCCGCCGACCACGTCCACGCCCATCTCCATGGCCGCGCGCAGCATGGCCCGCAGCTCTGTGCCCCCGGCGCCGGTCAGGCGCACGGTCAGCGCGACCAGCTGCAGATCCAACCGGCTCCGCAGGGCCTCGCGAACCTCCAGTAGCGCCTCGACGGCCTTGGTGCCGACCTCCTCGTAGATGCCGACGTGGCTGCGGACGGCCGTGGCCCCGTTGGCCAGGCCCAGCAGCGCCCCGGCGGTCGCACGCTCGACCAGTTCCCCATGGGTGGCGGTCGCCTGGTGTCGCTTGATGGCGTCGATCGCCCCGTCGAGGTCGCCGGCCGAGTTCGGCACCTGGTCGGCGGTCAGGGCGGTGTCGAGGTGGGCGTGCGGCTCGGCCGGGGCCGGGAGCAGCATGAACCCGGTGAGGTCCAGCCACTCGGCGGCGGTCCCGACGCTGCCTGGGGCACCGATCTCGGCGATCCGGTCGCCCTCCAACCGGACGTCGACCACCTGGCCGGTGCTCAGGGTGGCGCCGCTCAGCAGCAGGCCGCCATCAGTACCGGACATCGGCTAACTCACCCTCCTGGAGAGAAGGCCTACGCTCGTACGCTGCCCGCCGGCCGGACGGGCTGGGCTTGGGCGAGACCCTCGGGGATGACCATGGCTGGCCGGGTGGCCAGGCCTGTCCGATCGGTCGGCATCTGGCGCACCTCCGCTTTGGCAGGAGTCCGCCCTTGGCGGAGGACCTCCAGCCGCTGTGGCCATCCTAGCCGAACCTGCTGAGGGGCACGGCTGGCGCCGTAGCGACTCGACGTGGTGGAGCCGTCCGCTAGCCAGCCGGCCTATGCCCGGCGGTGCGGTGCCGAGGGGTTGACATGGTCGTGCTGACTGGGCCACCCTCAGCCAGAATCGCACTCGATGGGAAGGAAGTCCGACATGTGCGGTCGGCCTGCGCCGACGAGCACCGGAACAGCTGGTATCGAGAGCGAGGCGACCAAGCTCCAGTTCGGTCGCCTCGTTTCGCCATCTGCCTTGGACGCAGCCACCGAGCCGGCCGCGCGGTATGCAGCAACCCGCTGACAGGCCGGCCCGAGGCGCCCCTCGCGGCCCGGACAACCTCCTGCTTTGCGGGGTACGGCTTGCCTCCGGTCAGGTCATCGACGTGAGCCTGCGTGACGGTCGGATTGAGGCGGTCGGGGCGCCGGGTACGCTGCCGCCGGCCGCCACGCGCCTCGACCTCGACGGCTACCTGCTGCTGCCGGCGCCAGCCGAGCCTCACGCCCACCTTGACAAGGCACTCACCGCGGCGATCGTGCCCAACCCGGCCGGCGACCTCTTGGGCGCGATCGAGGCCTGGCGACCCTACCGCTCCACGATGGCCCACGAGGACGTGTGCCAGAGGGCCACCAAGGCCGCGCTGATGTACCTGGCCAACGGGGCCACCGCCGTCCGTACCCACGTTGACGTGGGGGAGGACGTCGGCGTCCGCCTCATGAAGGCCCTCATCGAGGTCCGGGAGGCGCTCCGCGGTCAGATCAGCCTCCAGCTGGTCGCGCTCGTGGGCGTGCCGATGACCGGACCAGAGGGAGCCGAGAACCGCGCGGCGCTCCGTGCAGCGATGGAGAGCGGCGCCGACGTGGTCGGTGGCTGTCCCCATCTCGACCCGGATCCGGCGGCCTACCAGGACTTCGCCTTGACCGTGGCGACCGAGTTCGGCCGGCCGATCGACCTGCACATCGACGAGGATCTCGATCCGGACGTGCTGTACCTGCCGCACTTCGCCGCCCAGGTCGCCAAGACCGGCTTCCCGTACGGTGCCACGGCCAGCCATTGCGTGAGCCTGGGCGTGCAACCGCCCGAGGTCGCCGCCGAGGTCGCCGCCGAGGTCGCCGCCGCCGGGGTCGCCGTGGTCTGTAACCCCCAGACGAATCTGTTCCTGCAGGCCCGCGACCACCTGTCGGCGCCACCGCGAGGGTTGACTGCACTCCGCGCCCTGGTCGCGGCCGGGGCGACGGTGGCTGCCGGTGGAGACAACCTGCAGGACCCGTTCAACAGCGTCGGAAGCGCTGACCCCCTGGACACCGCCTCGCTCCTCGTCGCGGCCGGCCACGTCACACCCGAGCAGGCGTACGCCGCGGTGAGCTCTGGCGCCCGCGCGGCCATGGGGCTGCCCGCCATTCGGGTCGAGGCCGGCTCCCCGGCCGACCTGCTCGCCGTCCGTGCCGCTTCGCTGCGTGAGGCCGTGGCCGCGGCTGGCCAGGAACGAATCGTGCTCCACGGCGGACGCATCGTGAGCCGGACCGACGTCACCCGCGAGTTCCCCATGATGACCACCGACGCCACCCGGGTGAGCCACTATGGCCATTCGTCGCCCTGAGGAGCCAGCCATGCCGCAGGAGACCGCCGCGCCAACGTTGGTCGTCGGCGGCGTGCACAAACGCTTCCCGGACGGGACAGCCGCCCTGGGCGGCGTCGACCTGCGCGTGGCCCCCGGCGAGTTCGTCAGCGTCGTCGGCCCGTCGGGCTGTGGCAAGAGCACCCTGCTGCGGATCGTCTCTGGCCTCAGCGAGGCGAGCGAGGGCGCGGTGGAGGTCCGCACCGATGAGGTCGGCTACGTCTTCCAGGATCCGACACTGTTGCCATGGCGCACCGTGCAGGCCAACGTCGAGTTGTTCGCCGAGTTGCGCGGCCTGGCCATCGATGAGCGTCGTCGCCGAGCCAGCGAGGCAATCAAGCTGGTGGGGCTGAGCGACTTCGCGTCCCATCGTCCCCGTGCCCTCTCGGGAGGGATGCGGATGCGGGTCTCGCTTGCCCGCTCGCTCACCCTCCAACCCGAGCTGTTCCTGTTCGACGAGCCCTTCGGGTCGCTGGACGAGATCACCCGCGAACGACTCAACGACGAGCTGCTGCAGCTCTACCTGACCCGGCGGTTCGCCGCGTTGTTCGTGACCCACTCGGTCACCGAAGCGGTCTTTCTGTCCAGCCGGGTCGTGGTGCTGTCCGGCCGCCCTGGCCGGACGTCCGGAAGCTTCGAGGTGCCGTTCGAGTACCCCCGGTCCCCGAGGCTGCGGTTCGCCCCCGAGTTCTCCCGGATCGCCAGCCAGGTATCCGGGCGCCTTCGCGCCGTCGAAGACGACCACGGACCGCATGCTGCGGCAGCAGGTTAGGGAGGTTGACGACTCGTGGACGTCGACGCCAGCCCAACGGATCTGACCAACGAGGCCACGGACAGGATCGTGCCCGTGCGCTCAGGGCCTGCGCGGTCAGGGGCCGGACGTTGGCTCTCGTCCTGGGTGCCGCCGTTCGTCGTGTTCCTGGCGGTGATCGGCTTGTGGTACGCCGTGAGCTACCTGCTGCTCACCCAGGACCGCCGCTTCCTCGTCCCGCCGCCCCACTGGGTGGTCCAGGTCGGCTTTCTCGACTGGTTCAACCTGCAGGAGCTGCTCGACGCGCTGCTACTGTCGGCCCGGGTCGCCTTCCTGGGCCTCGGAATCGCCATCGTGGTCGGGGTGACGCTCGCGGTCGCCATGAGCCAGGCGCGCTGGGTCGAACGATCCTTGTACCCCTACGCGGTCATTCTCCAGACGATTCCCATCCTGGCGCTCGTACCGATGTTCGGATTCTGGTTCGGGTTCGGGCTGACGAGCCGCGTCCTGGTCTGCGTCTTGATCGCGTTGTTCCCGATCATCGCCAACACGTTCTTTGGACTGCAATCCGTGAATCAGGAGCAGCACGACCTGTTCACCCTGCACGGCGCGGGGCGGCTGACGCGGCTGCGGAAGCTGCAGTTCCCGGCGGCGCTGCCCTCGATCTTCACCGGACTTCGGATCTCTGCCGGCCTGTCCGTCATCGGGGCGATCGTCGGCGACTTCTTCTTCAAGCAGGGCGAGCCAGGCATCGGGATCCTGATCGACCTCTACCGGGCCCGGCTGCAGTCGGAGCAGCTATTCGCGGCGGTCGTGCTGTCCTCGTTGCTTGGCGTTGTCGTGTTCTGGTTCTTCGGCTTCCTCGCTCGGCGGGTGGTGGGAGGCTGGCATGAATCAGCCCGTGACCCCGCCCAATAGCCACGTCCAGATCGACTCGAATACCCTCCAGGAGGAGCGCACATGATGAGACGGAAGCTCGCGGTGGCGGCCGGCGGCCTCGTGCTTGCGCTCGTGGCCGCCGCCTGTTCCGGCGGAGACGACGGGAACGACGGCGGCGCGGCCGCCCCTGCAGCGGCGGAAGGGGACCGCCTCGCGCTCAAGGGCGTATGCCCGGACAACCTCGTGCTGCAGACCGACTGGGTCCCCGAGGCAGAGCATGGCGCCATGTACCAGCTCCTCGGCTCCAACACCCAGATCGACGCCAACAAGAAGCGAATCAGCGGACCGCTCGTGGCCTCCGGGAAGGATACAGGCGTAAAGCTGGAGATCCGGGCCGGCGGCCCGGCGATCGGCTTCCAGCAGGTCAGCGCGCAGATGTACCTCGATAAGTCGATCAACCTGGGATATGTCTTCACTGACGAGGCGGCGCAGGCATCCGCGAAGCAGCCCTCGCTCGCCGTCGTCACGCCCTTGGAGATCAACCCCCAGATGATCATGTGGGACCCGGCGACCCACCCCGATTTCAACACGATCGTGGACATCGGACAGACCGACACGAAGGTGCTCTACTTCAAGGGCTCGACGTACATGGAATACCTCGTCGGGTCCGGCATCCTGCGCCGAAACCAGATCGACGGCAGCTACGACGGTTCGCCGGCGACATTCGTCAGCTCCGGCGGCAAGATCGCCCAGCAGGGCTTCGCCACCAGCGAGCCGTACATCTACCAGACCCAGCTGCGCCAATGGCGGAAGCCAGTGAAGTTCCAGCTCATCAACGACACCGGCTATCCCGTGTACGCGTCGGCGGTGACGATTCGCCCACCCGACAAGGCCAAGCTGGCACCTTGCCTGAAGAAGCTGGTGCCGATCATCCAGCAGGCACAGATCGACTACGTCAAGAACCCGGCGGCCGTGAACAAGCTCCTCGTCGAGCTGAACAGGGACTACAAGACCGGCTATCCCTATGAGGAGGGACTAGCCCAGTTCACCGCGGAGCAGGAGGTCAAGCTCGGCATCGTCGGCAACGGCGGGGACCAGACGCTGGGCAACTTCGACATGAACCGCATAAAGCGGGTCATCGACATCGTGTCGCCGATCTTCGCCGCCCAGAAGAAGCCTGTGAAGCAGGGGCTCAAGCCAGAAGACCTGGCTACCAACGAGTTCATCGATCCGAGCATCAGTCTGCGCTGACACCGACCAGTCAGCGGTCGATGTCGGCGGCCGTGGGCGCTCTCGTCACGGCACTCGAGAGCCCCTCGGCACCGATCGTGTCTCTGTCGATCCCGAGGCGCGCCGCGTCGCGTCCACCGACTGGTCGCAGCGCATCTCGCCGATCCTCGCGGCCCGCCTGCCTGCCGGCATGGCGGACGTCGTCGCCTATCCGCGCAACGTGGGGGAGCTGGCCACCGCGATCCGCCTTGCCCACCAGCACCGGGTACCGGTTACACCTCGCGGGCAGGGCACCGGGAACTACGGACAGGCCATTCCGCTGCGCTACGGCCTCGTCATCGACACCACCCGCTGCGATCGAATCCACGAGATCGGTGACGGCTGGATCAAGGTCGAGGCCGGCACCTCGTTCGTCACGATCGAGGCCGCCGCCCGGCGATACGGGCAGGAGATCGCGATCATGCCGTCGACCGTCGGCAGTGCGCTTGGAGGATTCATCGCCGGCGGAGCGGGCGGCATCGGGTCGATCGAGAACGGATGGATCTGGGACGAGTTCGTCCATGCCCTCGACATCGCACCATGCACCGATGATGGGGAACTGGTCGAGGTGACCGGCGCGGACTGCCGGCCGTTGCTCCACGCCTACGGGGTGAGCGGAGTGATCGCCACGGCGACCGTGGCCCTCGTCCCGGCTCGTGACTGGACGGCCGCCCTGGCGTCCTTTCCAAGCGAGCCGACGGCGCTGGAAGCCGGCCGTCGGCTCATGGCCTTGGACCCGCCACCCCGGCTGGTCTCTCTCGATGAGCCTGGGTTGGTGGCGCTGTTCCCCCGCGATCCGGCGATGCCACTCGGCCGGTTCAGCCTCCGCGCCATCATCGACTCATCGACGCTACAGGCGGCAACCTCGGCCATCGCCGCCTGCGGCGGCCTCGTGGAAGTGGTGCGGCCCAAGGGTGCTGCCTATCTCGGCTCGCTGTCGTTCAACCACACCACGTATCGGGCCCGCAGGGCGCGGGCCGAGCTGTGCCACCTCCAGGTGGGGGGCGACGCCCTGGTGGACCATGCCGAGGAGGTCCGTACGGTGCTGCCACGAACGTTGCTGCACTTCGACGGCTTTCGAGTCCATCGTCCTGGACCGGCCGACCCGATCGCCGGCCGTGGCTTCGTCGGTCTGCTCCTGTGCCGGTTCAACGGCGCCGAGGCGCTGTACACCGGCGTAGATCGGCTCCGCGAGCTCGGCGTCCAGGTGGAGGACCCGCACACCTGGCTGCTCCGCCACAACCTCGATGCCATCCGCGAAACAGCTCGAAGGTTCGATCCGGATGGCTTGTTGAATCCGGGAAAGCTGCCACCGGCCTGACGGTCGGTCCTCGGGGACGTGACGTACCGCATCCGGGGCTGGCTTACCGCTCCGGCGCGCGGCTCAAGGGCCAGACGGGGCTGAGCTGGACGAGCTCCCTGGGGAACACGGCGCGGAAGCTTCCGTCGACGAGCTGCTCCACGACCCCAGCCGCGGCCGTGTTCTGGTGGGTCGCATCGAATCGCACACCTTCCCACGGCATGATCGTGTCACGGCCGGAGATGCTCACGTTCAGCAGGGCGGTACGCACTGGCTCTGGCTGGACCGAACCGGCATCCTGGACCGCCTTGGCCAGGGTGAGCACGGCGGTGAAAGACCCGGCCGCGACCTCGGTCATAGCGGTGCCGAATCGCTCCTCGTACAGGTCCATGATCCGCTTGGCCGAGGTGTTGCGGGCGGCAACCTCTCGTGACCATGCGGTGCTGGAGAACAGTCCCTCGGCGTCGCGGCCGGCCGCCAGTAGGACCGTCGGCTCGAAGAGCCCTGCACCGAAGGCGAACATCCCGGGAGGGGTGTAGCGGACCTGCTCGAACGCCTTGAGCATCCGTTCGGCGTCGCCGGGCACGGACGCGATGAGGAACACCGCGTCGGGCTGGTGGACGGCAAGGGCTTGGACCGACGCGGCCGGGTCACCGTTGCTCAGATCGACCTTGACCGAGTCCACCACCTGGTAGCCGCCCTCGTCGGCCAGATCATTGGTCAGGGTGGCGACGACGCTGCTTGCTCGTGTGTTGGTCGCCAGGATCGCGATCTTCCGGGCGTCAGCGCCGCCAAGCTGAGTCAGTGTCGATAGCAAGGCCTCGCCGAACATCCGGTCGGTCGGGCCGACGCGGAAGAACCAGTCAAGGCCTCGTTCTGTTAGGTAGTTGGCCGAGGCGTCGCCGTTCACAAACGGCACGCCGAGCCGCTCGGACCGTTGGCTGGCGACCTCGGTGACCTCGGTGTCATAGGCGCCGACGAGCCCGACGACCCGCTCCCGGCCGACCAGGCGGGCGGCCTGGAGGCTACCCTGCTCGGCCTCACTTCGGGTGTCGCCCGGAACGATGGTGAGCTTGATCCCGTTGAACTGCGACAGCCCGACCGGGCCGCCATCTTGTGTGGCAGATCCTTCCCCGCCGTTGACGATGGCGGCCGCAAGCTGGGCGCCGCGCAGCGCGGCGATTCCGGCGTCCTTGCTGGGACCGCTCTGGGGGCTCAGCAGGCCGATACGCACCTCGCGAGGTGCGGCCGACCAGCCCTCGTTCGAGTCCGATCCAGTGCATGCGGCAGCCACCAGCACGAGGGCCACAACGAAAAGACGCGCCGAGGAACGCATTGCGGTCATCTCTCCCAACTAGCCGCGTATGTGGTAGGCCGGCTGAGTATAATCCCACGCCAGCCAGCCTCCGGCGTGAGAGGTAGTGAGATCCTAGTATGGACACGACGTCCCCATCCGTCCGCAGTGACTCCGGCCGGTCTTTGAGCCTGCGCAACTGGCGCGTTCGCTCGAAGTTGATCGCCGTCCTGGTCATCCCGGCGGTCGCGTTCCTCGCCCTGGCAAGCTTCGGGATCGGCTCGTCAGTGGCGAACGCCCAGGCGTTCCGCGACGGAAGCAGGCAGGCCGAGCTCGGGCGCCAGGTAACCGCCGTGGTTCACGAGCTGCAGTCGGAACGCGACCTGAGCATCGGCTTGATCGAGAGCCGCGACGAAGCGGTCGGCAAGGCCCTCACGGCCCAGCAGCGAGACGTCGATCAGACCATCTCCGCCTACCGCGACGCCGAGACAGGTCTCTATGAGGACTTCGGCCAGCTCCGAGGGAAGTTCGACGCCGCGCGGACCGCGCTCGGCGATCTGGCTGGGCTGCGCGAGGCGGTGCGATCGTCCTCACTCACCGGAGGAGCCACCTTCGGCCAGTACTCCCAGACCATCTCGACACTCCTCGACGTGAACTCCGACATCTCCGAGCCGGTCGGGGACGAGGACTTCGCCCAGGCTGTCGGCGCTTTGAACGACCTATCACGCGCCAAGGAGCTCACCTCACAAGTCCGGGGGACGCTCTATGCCATCGCATTCCGTAACCAGTTCTCGTTCGGCGGCTTCCAGGACTTCTCGGACCTCCTCGCCCAGCAACGCGAGGCGATCGACCAGTTCCAGGCGGACGCCAACGAGCAGCAGCGCACCCTGTTCGCCGACGTCGTCCAGGGCCAGGCGGTCCTGGCCGTCAACCGGATCGAGCAGCGGGTGCTGAACCGGCAGGCCAGCTCCAACCTGGAGATCGAGCCGGAGCAGTGGCTGAACGCCAGCACCACCCAGATGGAGCTGCTTCGCGACACCGAATCACGGCTGCTTGACGGGGTCATCCAGCAGAGTCGGGACCTGAGCGCCTCCGCCCAGCGTGACGCCCTGCGTGACGCCCTGGCGATCGCCGTCATCCTCGCGGTCGCGCTGCTCGCGCTGTTCGTGGTGGCGCGGTCGATGGCCCGCCCCCTGCAGCGGCTTCGGGCCGGGGCGATGGAGATCGCCGAGCACCGGCTGCCCGACGCGGTCCAGCGGCTGCGGACCACCGAGGCCGGGAACCTGGACGTGCGGGTGGAGCCGCTCGGGCTCCGGTCGAACGACGAGATCGGCCAGGTCGCCCAGGCGGTCGACGCTATTCAAGAGGTCGCCGTCCGGCTGGCCACGGAGCAGGCGGCCCTGCGCCGCTCGATCGGTGACATGTTCACCAACCTGGCCCGCCGCTCCCAGACGCTCATCGACCGCCAGCTGGAGCTGATCGACGACCTGGAGCGCACCGAGACCGACCCGGAGACCCTTGAGCACCTGTTCCGCCTCGACCACCTGGCCACCCGCATGCGCCGCAACGCCGAGGACCTGATCGTGCTCTCGGACGCCGACCCGGGCCGCCACTGGGTACAGCCGATGACCGTGGTCGACGTGGTCCGTGCCGCCGCCGCCGAGGTCGAGGAGTACCAGCGGGTCGAGTTCCTGCCCTTGGCCAACGTGGAGGTCGCGGGCCATGTCGCCGTCGACGTCATCCACCTGCTGGCCGAGCTGATCGAGAACGCGACCGCGTTCTCGCCGCCCAACACCAAGGTGCAGATCGCCGGCCAGGCCGTGCCGCACGGCTATGTGATCGAGATCGAGGACCGCGGCCTCGGCATGAGCGACGAGGAGCTGATCCAGGCCAACGAGCGGCTGGCGAACCCGCCCGAGATCGACTTCGCCCTCTCCCGGGTGCTCGGCCTGTACGTGGTCGGCAGGCTGGCCGTCCGGCACGGGATCAAGGTGCAGCTACGCCACTCCTGGTACGGCGGGGTGACCGCGCTGACCCTGCTGCCTCATGGCCTGCTGATGTGGCCGAAGGTGCCGGAGGTGTTGGCCGAGCCGGTCCCGGCGGCCGTTCCCGGCCGGGGGGAACTGCCGTCTCCAGAGCGACCGGCCGAACCGCCCCCAGGCCAGCCTGGGGATGGTACGCCGATCTTCGAGGCGGCCCGCTCGGACTGGTTCATGACCGAGCCGTCCGAGCCGGCGCCGCTGCCGCACCGCCAGCGCCAGCATCGAGGGCCCACACCCGACGGAAACAATGGTGCGCCCGCCGCCGCGCGCCCGCCTTCCCGCCCCGCCGATCCACCATCCCAGCCGCCGCCCTCACCCACGTCAAGAGAGCCACGAAGGAGTCGGCCAGCTCCGGTCCCACCGGTTGAGGAGCCCCCACGGCGGGGCGATAGACCAACCCCTTCCATGGCACCAGACCCGCTGGCGACCGAGCAACCGGTTCCCTACCGGCCGTCGGTCCGCGGCACCGACGAGTCGCCGCTCTACCAGGCCGAACGGGCAAGGGCACCGGAGAGGCCATCGGTCGAAGAACCTGCCTATGAGCCGCGGCATGCGCAGCCCTCGACTACCTCGCCTGCCGCGTCCACGCCATCGACGCGGGCGAGGACCTCGCCAACGCCCGAGCCGACAGCGCCGCTGACCCAGGCAGGCCTGCCCCGACGGGTCCCGAGGGCCAACATGGCCCCCGGCATGGTTGCCGACCAGCCGCCCGGCGCGCAGACGCCATCCAGCCCGGTATCGGGCCGCTCTCCCGACGAGGTCCGCAGCATGCTGTCCAGCTACCGTAGTGGGATCGAGCGCGGCCGGACCGTCGCCGGAGGCGCGCCCGCGGATGAGCGGCCGCCGGACATTCCGTAGAGGGACGGGCGAGATGCCGCAGCTCAGCGCCGACGCTCGCAACCTCAACTGGCTGGTCGCGACCTTCGCCAAGAACACCCCCGGCGTCGCCCACGCCATGGTCGTGTCCGCCGACGGCCTCCCCGTGGCCGTCTCGGAGCGGCTGGACCGGCCGCGGGCTGATCAGCTCGCGGCCATCGCCTCCGGCCTGGCCAGCCTGACCCAAGGCGCCTCCCGCTGCTTCGAGGGCGGTCAGGTCGTCCAGACGGTGGTCGAGATGGACCGTGGGTTCCTGTTTGTCATGTCCATCAGCGACGGCTCCTGTCTGACGGTGCTGGCCACCTCTTCTTGCAACGTCGGCGTGGTCGCATATGAGATGACCGTGCTCGTGGCCCGTGCCGGCGACGTCCTTACTCCCAGCCTCCGTGCCGAGCTCCAAGCCAGCCTTCCCTCATGAGCTGCCCACGCCGAGCCAGATGAGGCACACCGGGTGACCACTCCCGAAGACCAGCCAACCTCCGGCCGCAGAAGAGTCCGGCCTTACGCCATGACCGGCGGCCGCACCAGGCCGTTGCATACCGACCTGGAGATCGAGGCGTTGGTCTCCACCACCTCGGCGGGGGAGCGGAGCCCCAAGCTGACCGTGGAGCAACGCGCCATCGCCGCCCTCTGCCGCGACATTCTGTCGATTGCGGAGATCTCGGCCAGGCTCGACCTGCCGCTCGGAGTGACCCGGGTGCTGGTCGGTGACATGGCCGACGAAGGGATGGTCATGGTCCACCGGCCGACCCACACGGGCGACCGCCCCGACCTGGCTCTGTTGGAGCGCGTGCTGTACGGGTTGCGGTCGATCTGACCACCCGGCGGGGCGAACTCCCTGCCGACCTAGGCCAGCGGGACAGCGCCGCCGGCGCCGGGTCGAGCAACTGCTCGCCCGCGGCACCGTTGCGGACCCTGACGACCTGTTCTACGCGGCCATGGTGTTCCAGCACGGAGCCGACCGCGCCCACGTGCGCGCCCACCAGCTGGCCAAGCGGGCCGCCGAGCTCGGCTCGTCCCAACCGGCGCGTTGGCTGGCCGCGGCCACCTACGACCGCTGGCTGATGACTGGTGGGCGGCCGCAGAAGTACGGCACCCAGTACCGGTCGGCCAATGGCCACTGGGTCCTGCATGAAGTCGACCCGGCCACCTCGGACGAGGAGTGGACCCGCTGGGACGTCCCGGCCCCGGCCGACCAAATGACCTGCAACGTCCATCCGGCCCACTCCGAGGTGAAGGCCGACCCGACCGATTCTCGTGCCTAACGAACCCGACCTTCATCACCCAAGGCCGGCCTCAAGCCGGAGGATATCGCCACCAACGAGTTCATCGACATGAGCGTGGGCGTCGGCGCATGACGCCCTGAGGGAGGGGCTACGGCTTGCGGGCCACCCCGGCGTAGGCGGGGACGTCGTAGTTGAGGACACTTTCGGCGTCAGCCGGATCTGGTCGCCACCTGTGCAACTGGACAAGGCCAGGGTCGACCAGGTCCAGGCCTTCGAAGAATCGAGCGATATTCCCATGGCTGCGGAGGACGGGAGGCTCGCCCATCAGCCCCCGAAGGCGTTCGTAGGCCGCGGCGATCTCGCCAGAGTCGACATCGCCGGCAGGATGGGAAATGGCCAGATAGCTGCCTGACGGCACAGCATTCATCAGCCGGCGGACGGTCCCGTACGGGTCCTCGGCATCCGGGATCAGCATCAGGATCATCAACAGCGTGATCGCGATCGGCTGGTCGAAGTCCAGGATCGACGCGGCGCCCTCCAGGAGCTTGTCGGGGTCGCGCAGGTCGGCGTCCACATACTTGGTGGCGCCCTGTGGGCTGCTTTGGAGCAGGGCCCTGGCGTGCGCGAGCACGATCGGGTCGTTGTCGACATAGACGACCCGGGCGTCGGGGGCGACCAGCTGGGCCACCTCGTGGGTGTTGTCGGCGGTGGGTAGGCCGGTGCCGATGTCCAGGAACTGGCGGACCCCGGCCTCACCGGCGAGGTATCGCACCATCCGGCCCAGGAGCGCCCGGTTGGCCCGGACGCCGGGCCTGATGCCGGGAAAGACTTCGAGCACCGCGTCCCCCGCCGCCCGGTCGACGGGGAAGTTGTCCTTGCCGCCCAGCCAGTAGTCGTAGATCCGCGCCGGACTGACCACGTTGGTCTGGACCGAGTTTGGCAACTCGCTGCCGAGCGGGTCGGAACCGGGGTTCGTCATGGGCTCGCCTTCTGTCTGCAGCCGGGGACGGGGCAACCCGTATCTTCCGACAAGATCCGGATTGGGGGGTAGTGGGCTGTGCCCTCGTGCACGACGGGAACCATGGCGTCGGCGTTGGCGCCTGACCTGCCGGACGGCGGCTACGGCTTGCGGCCTACCCCGCCGTAGGCGTCGGTCTCGGCGGGCTGGCCGTCGCCGTCGGGGTGCCAGCGGGGGCAGGAGACCACGCCCGGCTCCACCAGCTCCAAGCCCTCGAAGAAGGCGGCGATCTGCTCCGGGCTGCGGAGCCGGTAGGGGACGGCGCCGCTCTCGTCGTAGTCCTGCTGGGCCTGGATGCCGGTCTGGCTGGTGTTGGTGCCGTCGCACAGCACCAGGTAGCTGCCGGAGGCGACGCCGTCCAGCAGCCGCCGGAGGATCGAGCGGGCCTCGTCGTCGTCGCCGATGTGGCCCAGGACCCCCAGCAGCATGACCGCCACCGGCCGGTCCAGGTCCAGGCTGCGGGCGCTCAGCTCCAGGATCCGCTGCGGGTCGTGCAGGTCGGCGTCGACGTAGGCGGTCGCCCCCTGGCTGCCGGTCAGCAGGGCGCGGGCGTGGGCCAGCACGATGGGGTCGTTGTCCACGTACAGCACCCGCGCCTCGGGGGCGATCTCCTGGGCCACCTCGTGGACGTTGCCGGCGGACGGGATGCCGGTGCCGATGTCCAGGAACTGGCGGACCCCGGCCTCGCCGGCCAGCCAGCGCACGGCCCGGCCGAGGAAGGCGCGGGAGCTGCGGGCGACCTCGACGATCTCGGGGAACACGGCCCGGAACTGCTCACCGGCCTCGCGGTCGACCGGGTAGTTGTCCTTGCCGCCGAGCCAGCCAGTAGTTCCAGATCCGGGCCGAGTTCGGCACGCCGGCGTCGAGCTCGGGCGGCAAGCCGTTCGTCACGGGACGCTCTCCTCGGCTCGGCGACAGCGCAGGCCACAACCCACCATAAGCTTCCATGCAGGTCTATTCGGCGAGGGGCGAGGACCCGTGCCTGCGGTCGCCGGGTCGTCGGCTCAGGAAGTAGGTGGTCATCGTGCCCTTGCCCTTGACCTGGATCCGTCCTCGAGCCTGGAACCGGTAGCGGTCCCCGAGCAGGTCACGGGTGGGCTGGGTCACCTGGATGCAGTCGGGGAGCCCGGTGGTCTGCATCCGGCTGGCGGTGTTCACGGTGTCGCCCCACAGGTCGTAGCTGAACCTACGCCGGCCGATGACCCCGGCCACGACCGGGCCCGAGCCGATCCCGATGCGCAACCGGACCGGCGCTCCGTCCGGGAGGCTGCGGTGGGCGACCAGTTCCAGCATCTCGAGGGCCAGCTCGGCCACCGCCCCGGCGTGGTCGGGCAGCGGGTCGGGCAGGCCGCCCGCCACCATGTAGGCATCCCCGATGGTCTTGATCTTCTCCAGCCCGCGGGACTCGGCCAGGGCATCGAACTGCGAGAACAGCTCGTCGAGCACCGCCACCGTCGCCGTGGGCGGGCTGCGCTCGGCATGGGAGGTGAAGTCGACGATGTCGGCGAACAGCACCGTCACCTCGCCGAAGGCGTCGGCGATGACTCCTTCGCGCTGCTTCAGCCGCTCGGCGATGGGTGCGGGGAGCATGTTGTGCAGCAGCCGCTCCGACCGCGCCTGCTCGGCCTCGAGCAGCCCCTGCTGGCGAGTCAGCGCGCGACGGGTCCGCACCGCGTCGCCCAGCAGCAGCGTCGCCAGCAACAGCGAGATCTCTCGCACCACCTCGCCGAGCACGGGCAGCACCGGTTCTGGGTCGATGATGAGGCGGAACAGGACCGGCCCGGCGACGAACCAGCCCGCGATCAGCAGCGCCCAGCGTAGATAGCCGGCCGCCCCGGCGCTGTACAGGGCGACCGCCAGCGGCACGGCGGCCGAGATGCCCGGGTAGTTGAGGACGTAGTAGACCTGCAGGGTCACGAACGACGCGGCCAGCACCGCCAACGGCCGGCGCCGCCGGGCCAGCAGCAACGCCCCGATCGTCCACCCCAGGGCGTAGGCGAGCAGGTCGGGCGGTCGCGCGTCGAGTTCACGTGCCGCCCGGATGGCGATCGTGGTCGCGGCCGCCACGGCCACCGCCCAACCCGCGTCCACCGCCCACGCGGGGATGCGCGTCGGGCGCCGCCGCGGCCACGCCCCGCTCATGCTGTCACCGTACTCAAGGCAGGTCTTCGCCGTCGGGGCGCCGGCGGGGACACGACACCACGCCGGGCTCCACCAGCTCCGGGCCGGCGAAGAAGCCGGCGACGCTCGGCAGGATCTTCGCGCCGCTACCGGCCGGTGGCCCCGGAAGGCTCAAGCACGGTCAGGGTGTCGATCCCACCACACAGCTCTGCGCCGCCGTGCTCGCAGCCTCGCCCTCGGCCTAGGGCTTGCGACCCACGCCGCCGAAGGCGTCCAGCTCCTCAGGGGGGGCACCGTCGGCGCGGTCGGGTCGCCACCGCGGACACGACACCACACCGGGCTCGACGAGCTCCAACCCCTCGAAGAAGCCGGCGATCTGCTCGGGGCTGCGAGGGTGGTACGGGATGGCGCCACTTTCGTTGTAGGCCCCCTGGGCCTCCTCCACCGCTGCCTTGTCGATGACGTCGGTGCCGTCGTCGAGGGCCAGGTAGCTGCCAGACGGCAGCGGCTGCAGCAGGCGCCGCACGATGGAGCGCGCCTCGTCGTAGTCGCCGACATGCCCCATGATCCCCATCAGCATCAGCGCGATCGGCCGGTCGAAGTCCAAGGTCCTGGCGGCGGCCTCCAGGATCTTGTCGGGCTCGTACAGGTCGGCGTCGACGTAGGCCGTCCTGCCCTCGGGCGTGCCGGTCAGCAGGGCGCGGGCGTGGGCCAGCACGATGGGGTCGTTGTCCACATAGACGACGCGGCTCTCCGGGGCGACCCGCTGGGCCACCTCGTGGGTGTTGCTGGCGGTGGGCAGGCCGGTGCCGACGTCCAGGAACTGGCGGACGCCGGCCTCGCCGGCCAGGTAGCGGACGGTACGGGCAAGAAACGCCCTGGAGGCGCGGGCGACGTCGACGACCCCGGGGAAGGCCTCACGGAACTGCTCGGCGACCTCGCGGTCGGCGGGGAAGTTGTCCTTGCCGCCCAGCCAGTAGTTCCAGACTCGGGCCGAGTGGGGAACCCCGGCGTTGAGCTCGAGCGGCTCCTGGGCGCTGGAGGGGGATGAGCTGTCGGTCATGGCGGCGCTCCTTGGGGGGGACCTCAGCTCGCTACACAACCGCAACGCTTCCGTGCCCGTCAACCGCTCCTGCAGCGGCGCGGGCGGATCGCTAGCATGACCGCGCCGGAGGGAGGGTGCGGAGGCCGACCCGCAAAGGAGCACCGGATGACCGTCCGACCACCCTCTCCACCCCGCCGTGTCCTCGCCGTCCTGGTCGTCGCCCTGGCCGTCGTGGCCGCCGCCTGCACGCCCGGGGGGTAGGACAACGACAAGTCCTCGTCGTCGGGCCCGGTGACCCTCAAGCTCCAGGCCAACGCCGTCAAGGGGGGCAAGAACGCCACCGAGGCGAGCTGGCTCCAGGACTGGGTGATCCCCAACTTCCAGAAGCTGATGGCCGACCAGGGCAAGCAGGTGACCGTCCAGTACGCCGGCACCGGGGCCGACGACGAGGACGTCAAGACCCAGCTGGCGCTGGACCTGCGCACCGGCGGCGGGCCCGACGTGTTCACCCCGGACGGGCCCTGGGTGGGGGAGTTCGCCCAGGCCGGGTTCCTCAAGCCGCTGGACGAGGTGGTCGGCAGCGAGGTCAACGACTGGGACGGCTGGTCGCAGATCCCCAGGCCGGTCACCGGCATCGTCGAGTTCGAGGGCAAGCGCTACGGCATCCCGGTCGGCACCGACGGGCGGGTGCTGTTCTTCAACAAGCAGCTGTTCGCCAGGGCCGGCCTGCCCACCAACTGGCAGCCCAAGAGCTGGGACGAGGTGCTCCAGGCGGGACGGCAGCTCAAGGCCCGGCTCCCCGACGTGACCCCGATCCAGATCAACGCGGGCACGGCCATGGGCGAGGCCACCACCGCCCAGGGGTTCATCCCGCTGCTATACGGCACCGGCAAGAACCTCATCGACGGCGGCAAGTGGCTGGGCGACACCCCCGAGACCCAGGCCGTGCTCGGGTTCTACCAGCAGCTCTACGGCCAGGACCTGGGCGACGCCAGGCTGCAGCTGCGCGCCGACGGCCGCGACCGCTCCTTCGCCCAGTTCGCCGACGACAAGATCGCGGTGCTGCTGGAGGGCGACTACTTCTGGCGCAGCGTCATCAACCCCGACGGCGGCCTGGCCCCCATGAAGGACCGCGACCAGGCCGTCGGCTGGGCCCTGATCCCGGCCCGCCAGCCCGGCGGCGGCCTCAACGGCCAGGACTTCGTCAGCCTGTCCGGCGGCGCCGGGCGGGTCATCAACCCCAACACCAAGGCCCCCAAGGAGGCGTGGGAGCTGCTCAAGTTCCTGAACTCCAAGGAGGCCCTGACCAACTGGGTCCAGCGCGAGCCCCGCATCACCTCCCGCACCGACGTCAACCAGGCCAACCTCAAGGACCCGCTGCTGTCGTTCATCTCCCGGCGGGTGCTGCCGATCACCGCCACCCGGCCCGGGTCGGCCGTGTACCCGCAGGTGTCGCTGGCCATCCAGACCGCCACCGAGAACGTGGCCGCCGGCCGCTCGGACGCCCGTGAGGCGGCCGGCCGGCTCGGGGCCGCCATCGCCAAGGCCGTCGGTGCCGACAACGTCACCGGCGCCAGCTGAGGCGCCCGGCGGCGACGCCCAGCCCCCTCGGGGCGAGCCCGGGGCGGCGGCCGTCCTTGGCCGCCCGGCCGCCGGGGCCTTCGTCGCCCCGGCGCTGCTGCTGATCGCCGCCTTCCTGGTCTTCCCGGCCCTGTGGACGCTGTACCTGGGGCTGACCGACTACCGGCTCACCGGGGCGGCGGCGGTCAACCCGTCCTTCGTCGGCCTGGACAACTACACCCAGGCCCTCAGCGACCCCCAGTTCCGGAACTCGCTGGTGGTCACGGCGCTGTTCGTGTTCGGCTCGGCGGTCATCGGCCAGACCTTCCTGGGGTTCGCGCTGGCCTGGACGATGCGGGACTGGCGCTCGCCGCTCCGGTCGGTGGTCGAGGTGCTGGTCATCGTGGCCTGGATCCTGCCCGGTTCGGTGGTGGCCTTCCTGTGGATCGCGTTCCTGGACGGCCAGTCGGGCACCCTGAACGCGCTGCTGGGTGGGGTGGACACCGAGTGGCTGCTGGAGACCCCGCTGCTGGCCGTGATCGTGTTCAACACCTGGCGGGGGACGGCCTTCTCGATGCTGCTGTACGGGGCGGCGCTGTCGGCGGTGCCGCCCTCGCACCTGGAGACGGCCCGCCTGGCCGGGGCCAGCGCCTTCCAGCAGCTGCGCGACGTGGTCCTGCCCACCATCCGCGGCCACATCCTGACCAGCCTGCTGCTGATCAGCCTGTGGACCTTCAACGACTTCACGCCGTACCTGCTCACCAGGGGCGGGCCCAACTTCCGGACCGATGTCCTGCCGGTGTTCATCTTCCGCAACGCCATCAGCTCCGGGCAGCTCGGCTACGGGGCCGCCATCTCCACGGTGGTGCTGGGCGTCAACCTGGTCATCGCCCTGTTCTACCTGCGCCTGCTCAGGGAGCGCACCTGATGGGCGGCTGGCTGCGGCTGGTGGCGGCCCGGGTCGGCTTCTCGGCGTTCGTGGCCCTGGCCGCGGCCTTCTTCGCCCTGCCCATGCTGTGGCTGGTGTTCGCCCCCTTCGACCCGACCCCGACCCTGGCCGCCCGCCCGGCCGGGCCGACCCTGGCCAACTTCCGCGACGTCTTCCAGAACCCGCTGGTGCTGACCTCGCTGCGCAACTCGGTGCTGCTCGCCCTGTACGCCATGGTGCTGGTGGTGGCGGCAGCCACCCTGGCCGCCTACGCCCTCAGCCGGGTCCACCTGCCCGGCCGCGACCTGCTGCTGTACGTGCTGCTGCTGTTCAGCTCGGTGGTCAGCGGCACCGCGGCCATGGTCCCGCTGTTCCTGCTGGTCTTCGAGCTGGGGCTGATCAACACCTACCTGGGCGTGACCCTGGTGCTGACCGGCGGGCTGCTGCCGGCGGCCATCTTCATCCTCAAGGACTTCACCGACACCACCCCGACCAGCTACGAGGAGTCGGCCCGGGTGTTCGGGGCCTCCCCGTTCCAGATCCTGCGCGACATCGTCGTCCCCCTGGTCCGGCCGGGCATGGCCGTGATCGCCGTCTGGTCGATCGTGAACGTCTGGGGGAACTTCCTGATCCCGTTCATCCTGCTGCGCGACCCCGACCTGGCCCCGGCGTCGGTGGTCACCTACAGCTTCTACACCGAGGGCGGCCAGGCCGACCTGCGCCTGCTGTCGGCGTTCTCGCTGCTGTACTCGGTGCCGGTGGTGGTCATGTACCTGTTCGTGCAGCGCCGCTACGGCTTCCGCTTCTACGGAGGGATCAAGCGCTGATGGCCGAGGTCGTGCTCAGGTCGCTGGTCAAGGAGTTCCCCGGAGGGGTGCGGGCGATCGACCGCCTGGACCTGCGCATCGAGGACGGGGAGTTCTTCGCCCTGCTGGGCCCGTCCGGCTGCGGCAAGACCACCCTGCTGCGCACCATCGCCGGGCTCGAGGCCCCCACCGAGGGGACCATCGAGATCGGCGGCCGCGACGTGACCCGGGTCCAGCCGGGCGGCCGCGACGTGGCCATGGTGTTCCAGGACTACGCCCTGTACCCGCACATGACGGTGATCGACAACATCGCCTACCCGCTCAAGGTCAAGCGGGTGCCCAAGGCCGAGCGCCATCGCACCGCCGCCGAGGCCGGGGCCAGCCTCCAGCTGGAGGCGACCATGGAGCGCCGCCCCGGCCAGCTGTCGGGCGGCCAGCAGCAGCGGGTGGCGCTGGCCCGGGCGATCGCCTACCGGCCCCAGGTGTTCCTGTTCGACGAGCCGCTGTCCAACCTGGACGCGCGGCTGCGGCTGGAGGCCCGCAGCTTCCTCAAGCGCCTCCAGCACGAGCTGGGCACGACCACGGTGTACGTCACCCACGACCAGTCCGAGGCCCTGGCCCTGGCCGACCGCATGGCGGTGATGGAGGCCGGGCGGGTCCGGCAGCTGGGCACCCCGGTGGAGGTGTTCCGGCGCCCGGCCAACCTGTTCGTGGCCGGCTTCATCGGCTCCACCCCGATGAACCTGCTGGAGGCCACCGTGGAGGACGGCGGGCTGCGGGTCGGGCGCTCCCGGCTGCCCCTGCCGGCCGCCGCCGGGGCGCACCTCGCCGCCGGCGACAAGGTGGTGGTCGGCGTCCGCCCCGAGTACGCCACCCTGGCCGCCGAGGAGCGGCCCGGCGCCATCGCCGGCCAGGTGACCCTGCTGGAGAGCCTGGGCAGCGCCTTCCTGGTGTCGGTGGAGGGCGACGGGGTCCGGGCCCAGGTCACCGTGCCCGAGGGCGGCCAGCCGGCCGTCGGCGACCGCGCCTTCCTGGTCCCCGACCCGGGGCGGCTGCTCGTCTACCGCGCCGACGACGGCGAGCTGGTCGGCGCCGGCCAGCCGGCCGAGAGCGCGGCCGCTCAGGGCATGCGGGCCACCCCGCCGTAGGCGTAGACGCTGTGGGGGTCCTGGCCGGTGTCGGGGTCGGGCCGCCAGGCGGCCAGCGGCACCAGGCCGGGCGCGACCAGCTCCAGCCCGGCGAAGAACGGCTCGGTCTCGGCCAGGGTGCGGGGCACGTTGGGGATCCCGCCCCGCTCGGACACCGCGGCCAGGCCGGCCATGGCCTCGGGGTCGAAGTCCTGGCTGGACTGGGACAGCACCAGGTAGCTGCCCGAGGCCAGCGGGTCGAGGAGGGTGGTCAGGATCCGGCGCGGGTCGTCGGCGTCCCGCAGGTGGTGCATGATCCCGACCAGCACCAGGCCCACCGGCTGGCTCAGGTCAAGGGTCTTGGCCACCGCCGGGTCGGCCAGGATGGCCTCGGGCTCGCGCAGGTCGGCCTGGATGAACTCGACCGTCCCGGTGTGGGCGCCGGGGACCAGGGCCCGGGCGTGGGCCAGCACGATGGGGTCGTTGTCCACGTACAGCACCCGCGCCTCGGGGGCGATCTCCTGGGCCACCTCGTGGACGTTGCCGGCGGACGGGATGCCGGTGCCGATGTCCAGGAACTGGCGGACCCCGGCTTCACCGGCCAGCCAGCGCACGGCCCGGCCGAGGAAGGCCCGCTGGCCCCGGACCATGGTGCGGATGGTGGGCACCTGCTCGGCGATGGCGTCGCCCAGGGCCCGGTCGGCGGGGAAGTTGTCCTTGCCGCCCAGCCAGTAGTCGTACACCCGGGCCGACTGGGGGACGTCGGTGTTGATCTCATTCGACATGAGCGGATCATACCGAGCGGGAAGGGCACGGCGGCAAGACCGCCCCAGCCTGGTGGTGGTCGGCTGCGGCGGGGTCGGGGGCGGCGGCGACGAGCAGCCACAGGCCGGTCAGAGCGGCGGCGAGATCTCGGGCACGCTGAGCACCTTCGGGTTCAGCCTGCCCGACGAGATCGCCACCACCCGGGTCGACACCTTCAAGAAGGCCTTTCCGAAGGTGCAGGTCAAGATCACCGAGGGCGGGTTCGACGAGCAGCAGTTCCTGTCCGCGGTGGCCAGCGGCAACCCACCCGACCTGGTCTACGTCGACCGGGAGATCATCGGCACCTACGCCGCCCGCGGCGCCGTCCAGCCCCTGGACGGCTGCGTCTCGGAGGCCAGGATCGACATGGGCCAGTACCGGCCCGCGGCCGTCCAGCAGGTCACCGTCGACGGCAAGGTCTACGGGATCCCGGAGTTCTACTCGGTCCGGGTCATGATGATCAGCAACCAGGCGGTCTCCGAGGCCGGGCTCAAGCCGGCCGACGTCGACACCGGCGACTGGTCGAAGCTGGCCGGCATGGCCAGGCAGCTGACCGTCACCAAGGGCGACAAGCTCCAGCGGATCGGCTTCGACCCCAAGATCCCCGAGTTCCTGCCCATGTGGGTCCGGGCCAACGGCGGCGCCATGCTCAGCGACGACGGCAGGACCGCCCAGCTCAACGACCCCAAGGTGTCGAGGCCCTGACCACCACGGCCGGGATCGTCCAGGCCAGCGGCGGCTGGGACCGGCTCAAGAGCCTGCGCGACAGCTTCGACTTCTTCGGGGCCAAGAACCAGTTCGTCAAGGACCAGCTGGGCGCCTTCCCGATGGAGGACTGGTACCTCAACGTCCTGGCCGAGGCCTCGCCCAACGTCGACCTCACGGTGACGCCGTTCAAGGACCGCCAGGGCAACCCGGTCACCTTCGTGACCGGCAGCGCCTGGGCGATCCCCAAGGGGGCCAAGAACCCGGCCGCGGCCTGCCAGTTCGCCAAGACCATGACCGAGGCCAGCACCTGGGTGGCCGCGGCCAAGGCGCGGGTCGCGGAACGGGCCAAGAAGAAGCTGCCCTACACCGGCACCTACACCGCCAACCAGGTGGCCGACGAGCAGATCTTCGGCGGGATCTACAAGCCGGCCGACAACCCCCGGTTCGACCAGGCGGTCCAGACGGTGCTGAGCGTCCAGGACGTGGCCTTCGCCACCCCGGCCTCGCCGGCCGGGGCCGAGTTCCAGAAGGCCTGGCAGGACGGGGTCAACCGGGTCCTGACGGGCGAACTGGAGCCGGCGGCGGCGATGGACCGGGCCCAGCGCGAGGCCCAAGCCGCCCTCGACAAGGCCGCGGGCGGGTAGGCGGCCATGGCCGCCCGCACCGGCCGGTCCAGCGGCATGAGCCGGCAGGAGGTCCGCTGGGCCTGGCTGTTCCTGGCCCCCTGGGTGATCGGGTTCCTGGTCTTCACCGGCGGCCCGATGCTCGCCAGCCTGGTCCTGTCGTTCACCGAGTACGACGTGATCAGCCCGCCCGGCTTCGTCGGGCTGGACAACTACCGCCAGCTCGCCTCCGACCCGGCGGTGGCCAAGAGCCTCGGCAACACCGTCTTCTACACCGCCCTGCACGTGCCGTTGGCCATGGCCATCTCGCTCGGGCTGGCCCTGCTGCTGCAGCGGGTGGGGCGGGCCTCGGGGCTGTTCCGGACGCTGTTCTACCTGCCGGTGATGACCCCGGCGGTGGCCGTCGGGATCCTGTTCCTGTTCCTGCTCAACGGCCAGCGGGGCCTCATCAACGGCATGCTCGGCCTGGTCGGCGTGGACGGGCCGGCCTGGACCACCGACCCGACCTGGATCAAGCCGGGGATCGTGCTGATGAGCCTGTGGACCCTCGGCAGCACCACCATCATCTACCTGGCCGCCCTCAACAACGTGCCCCGGGAGCTGTACGAGGCGGCCCGGCTGGACGGGGCCAGCTCCTGGCGCCAGTTCCGCCACATCACCGTGCCGATGATCTCGGGGGCGCTGTTCTTCACCCTGATCGTCAACACCATCGCCTCGCTCCAGCTGTTCGCCGAGGTCTACACCATGTACTTCGGCAACCGGGCCATCCAGAGCTCGACCAGCGACGCCGCCCTGTTCTACGTCGTCTACCTGTTCCAGCAGGCGTTCCAGTTCCTGCACATGGGCTTCGCCTCGGCCATGGCCTGGCTGCTGTTCGTGATCATCCTGGCCATCACCGTCATCCAGGTGCGGGGTGGCTGGTGTCGGCGTCGCTGCGGCCCCGGGCCTATGTGTTCGACACCTCGCTGCTGCCGGTGCCGTTCGAGCCTCAGAACTACCTCACCGTCTGGGAGCGGGCCCCGGTCCTCACCTGGCTGATGAACAGCCTGCTCATCGGGGTCATGGCCGCCCTCGCGGTGACCCTGTCGAGCGCCTTTGTGGCCTTCGGGTTCGCCTACTTCCGCTTCCCCGGCCGCAACCTGGTCTTCGGGCTGGTGCTGGCGACCATGATGCTGCCCACGGCGGTCACCATGATCCCCAACTACCTGGTCTGGAACTGGCTGGGCCTGACCAACACCCAGATCCCGCTGTGGGCCCACAACCTGTTCGGCTCGGCCTTCTACATCTTCCTGCTGCGCCAGTTCTTCCTCGGCCTGCCCCGGGAGCTGTTCGAGGCGGCCCGGGTCGACGGGGCCAGCTACCTCCAGCTGTTCCGCAAGGTCGCCCTGCCCCTGACCAAGCCGGCCCTGATCGTGACCTTCGTGTTCGAGTTCCGGGCCAGCTGGACCGACCTCATGCGGCCGCTGATCTACCTGCGCGACAACGCCCTGTTCACCCTGCCCCGAGGCCTCAAGGTCATCCTCGACCAGTTCGGGCAGGGCGGCGAGGGCCAGTGGGAGGTGGTCCTGGCCGCCAGCGTCATCGCCACCCTGCCCATGCTGATCATCTTCTTCCTGGGCCAGCGCTACTTCGTGGAGGGGATCGCCACCACCGGCCGCAAGGGCTGACCGGCCCCGGATGGCGCACACTGGAGCGTGTCCGAGGTTCGCCGCCCTTGGGAGGTCCGGTGGCCGCCAGACGGTCCTTGCTGGTGCTGGCCACCCTGGCCGTGGTCAGCGTCGCGGCCGCCGTCGGGGTGGCCGCCTGGGACCGCGGCCGGCCCAGCCCCGAGCTCGCTCGTGACCCCGCCCAGGCCTGGAGCGCCACCCTGCACACGCCGCCCGACCCGGTCGTCTCCCCGGTCCAGCGGGCGAGCCCGACCGTCCAGCCAGGCTCGCCGCCACCCTCTGCCGTGCAGCTGCAGCTGGCCGGCGGCGCCCTGTATGTCCGCGACGGCGGCCGGGTGCGGGCCCTGGACCCGCGGAGCGGCCGCGAGCGGTGGACCTACCCGGCCGGGCCGCAGGGGCCGGCCACCCTCGAGGTGGTGAGCTTCGTCGCCGACGCCGGGGCGACCGCGGTGGCTGTCCGGCGGACCGGCGGGAGGGGCCCCGAGGGCCTGGTCGCCCTGCTGGACCCGGCCAGCGGCCGTCCGCGCTGGCAGCGCCGGCTCGGTGGCGAGGTCTACCCCGACAGCCTGGCCGTCGGCCCGGCCGGGGTCCATCTGGTGGTCCAGGACTTCCTGACCTCCGAGGAGCTGGCGGCAAGGCTCCGGCGCGACGATCGCTCCTCCCTCCATCCCCGGCTGACCACCACCGGCCGCGACGGCCGGCCCCGGTGGCAGCGCCCGCTGCGGGACCGGGGCGGCAGGGCCGGCCTGCTCGGCGACGCGATCGCCACGACCGCCGGCGGCCGGGTGGTGCTGATCGAAGGGTGGGGCCGGGGCGCCGACGTCGAGGCCTTCGACGCCGCCACCGGCGCCCGGAGCTGGAGCCGGTGGGTGCAGCAGGCCGGCGGCGCCCTCGCCTGGGGGGACCGGCTGCTGCTGAACCTCTGGGACCGGCGGCCGCTCGTCCGTGCCGCCGACGGGGCGCGGCTGCGGGCAGACTTCCTGCCCGCGGAGCTGCTGGCCGCCGGGCCGCCGATGCCGCCGGGGTGGTCGACGTCCGACCAGTTTCGGTACGGACTGGCCGGCGACAGCCTGTACGTCTTCGCCAACGACCGGCTGGCCGCCGTCGACCTGGGCGTGGGCACGGTCCGCTGGCAGGTGCCGACCGGGGTGGAGCTCTACCACATGCCCTGGTGGGAGCGCATCCTCAACCCGGATGCGCCGCAGTCGGACCGGCCCTTCTCCGCCTCGGGCGTGGCCGCACGGGACGGGAAGGTGCTGGTCGTCGCCCGCGACCGCTGCCTGTACGTGGTCGACGACCGGACGGGCGCGGTCGCGGGCCGCCAGTGCGGGCTCCAGGAGCCCTGGCCCGGGTCGCCGCTGATCTCGACGCCCGAGGTGACGGTCTACCGGACGCTGGGCGAGCTGGTGGCCTACCCGCTCAGAACTGGATGAGGGCCTCCCCGGTGAACTGGTCGAACACCAAGGCCGCGCAGCCAGACCAGGCCGTCCCACCAGACGCTGAAGGGGACGGGGATCGCCACCACCGGCCGCGAGGGGGTGGCGATCCCCGCCGACCCGCCTACCAGAACGACAGGTCGTTGCCGGTGAGCTGGTTGACCAGGAAGTTGAGGAAGAAGAACCCGAAGTAGACGACCACCAGGCCCAGGATGAGGTAGGACCACCAGCGGCCCTTGGCCGGCCCCGGGAGCTTGGTGATCAGGTAGATGAGCGCGAACGGGATGATGATCGCGGCCAGGTTCGACATGTTGGCCGACCACTGGACCAGCTCGGTAGGCAGCGCCTGGAAGATGACCAGCGAGATGACGAGCGCCAGCAGGACCATGAAGGGGTAGTAGAAGCGGCGCGGGTCACCACGGATGATCCGGCGGAACCCGGCGCTGGACCCGTACAGGGCGTCGACCATGTTGCGGACAAGCATCTCGAAGACCACCAGTTGGGTGCTGAACAGGATCAGGAACCCGACCAGCAGTGCCCACCAGTACCAGATCCGCGGCTCGCCCATCTCCTGCAGCTGGGCGGCCACGTAGGTCGGCATCGACGCCCGGGTCGGCTCGGTGCCGGTCTGCGACAGCACGTGGCTGACGAGGATGCCGGGCATGAGGATGCCGATCAGCGCCCCGGGCACGAACACGACCCACATCTCGATGATCAGGAACCGCCACCAGCGGCGCCACCGGGCCGCGTTCTCGGGGGTGTCCCGGAAGGTCGCGCCCACCGGCTCCACCGGCCGCTCCGCGCGGGCGAGCAGGCCGGGGATGTAGCCGGCCCTCGCGCCCATGCCGTAGCCCTTGTCGCGGTAGTAGTTCATGAACACGTAGTTGAGGCCCGAGGCCATGGCGGCGAACCCGGCCACGGCGCCGAGGTCGGTGGCGTCGACCCCCTCAGGCGGCAGCGCCGGCCGGAACAGCCCGACGATCCCGTCGCCCCAGGCCGAGAACGGCACCAGGACGATGGCCGCGATGATCAGGCTGACCAGGATGAACACCACCAGCACCCAGTTGGTCAGCTCCATCGTCCGCGAGATCTTGCGGCCGAACAGGGTGATGACGAACACCGTGGCCATGAGCGCGACGGCCAGCCAGCGCGACGCGGTGCGGTCCTCGGGGCCCGGGATGTCGCCGGTGATGAAGGTGTACAGGGCGTCGCCGGCGCCGGCGGCCCAGCCGCCGGTGATGAAGGCCAGGTAGAACAGCACGATGGCCAGGGTGGTCCAGACCAGGAAGCCCGGTGGGACCCGCCCGAAGCCGATCGACGGCACCTCGCCCGTGGCGACCACGTAGCGGCCGATCTCCATGTTGTAGAAGGCCTGGAGCAGGATCGACACGAGCGCGACGAAGCCGATCCCGGTCCAGCCGCCCTGGCCGATGGCCAGGGGGGCGAGCAGCCACTCGCCGCTGCCAATCGACAGGCCGAGGGCGATCAGGCTCGGGCCGATGACCAGGGTGACGAGCTCCTTCGTCCCGATCCGCCGCGTGTGGAAGACCTCCTCGGGCTCGGGGAGGTCGTCGACGCCCAGCGGGGGGCGACTGACTCCGAGGGGCCAGGTCTCCTTCGTGGGTGGCGCCTGTGGCGCCCCGGCTCCAGCGGAAGACGTGTCCATCGTGGCTCCCTTCCACTCCGGTGCCAACACCGGCCTCGGCGTTGTTGGCGATATCACACCAAACCAGCGGACCTGGCAAGAGCCGGCAGCTCGCCGCAAAGGGGCCATCGCGGAGCGTCGCCGCCGGGGCCGCGAAGGACACTAGTGTAGTTACAAAGTTGTAGTTATACTGTGGCCTTACCTTGCCAAGCCTCACGCGCGTACGGGCCGAGCAGGGGAGTGCCAGTGCAACAGCCGGTCGCCGGACGCGGCGACGAACCACCACGAGGGCCGCAGCCGGTCGGGGCCGCCCTCGGCGCCGCCATGGTCGAGCTGCTCGCCCGGTCCGACCCGGACGCCCGCCGCCTCCTCGGCCGGGTCGAGCGGCCGCTGGCCCGCCTGTGGCTGGCCGCCTGGCTGTCGCAGGCCCCAAGGGGTGCCCTGGTCGAGCCGCTGTGCAAGATCGGCCCCTACCGGGTCGACTTCCTCGTCCTGCCCCGGGTGGTGGTCGAGATCGACGGCGGCGGCCCGGTGCGGGCCAGCTCCGACCAGGTTGTCCGGGAGCGCCGCCGCGACCGCTACCTGGTCGCCCAGGGCTACGCCGTCCTCCGCTTCGCCGGCGACGAGGTCTGGTCCAACCCCTGGCGCTGCGCCGAGGAGGTCCGCGACTTCCTCCTCGGCCGCCGGGTCGCCGACGTGGAGGGCGCCTAGTTCGGCCCGTCGCTGAGGACCGCCCGCCGCCCGGGCCCCCGGCTCACAGCCCGGAGGTCGAGCGGGGGTAGGCGACCTCGGGGTCGGTGGCGACGTTGACCAGGTAGGGGACGCCGGCGTCGAAGGCCCGGCGCAGGGCCGGGCCCAGCTGGGCCGGGGTGGTGACCAGCTCGCCGGCGGCGCCGAGGCCCTCGGCGACCAGGTCGTAGCGGCACTGCGGCTGGAGGTCGGCGGCGACGTCGTAGCCGTACAGCAGCCGCATGGGGTGCTTCTCCAGGCCCCAGATGCCGTTGTTGCCGCAGACGATCACCACCGGCAGGCGGTGGCGGACCAGGGTGTCGACGTCCATCAGGGAGAACCCGGCCGCGCCGTCGCCGAGCAGGAGGACGACCTGGGACGCGGGGC
>Ga0081538_10000927_pt1 | contig 31625 bp, 26 predicted proteins | sample TabmetS5T2R1_FD_71022 | JGI IMG/M metagenome (GOLD analysis project Ga0081538, IMG submission 71022) | Tabebuia heterophylla rhizosphere microbial communities from the University of Puerto Rico - S5T2R1 | ecosystem: Host-associated > Plants > Roots > Rhizosphere ...
CTGTTCCCCGCCTCGCACTACCTGTGGATCTCGCGGCTGCTCGGCATCGTCGTGCTCGGCGGCATGGGCAGCCTGCCCGGCGCGGTGGCGGGGGCGCTGATCCTGGGCGTGGCCGAGGCCTTCACCGCCACCTACGTCTCCACCCGCTGGGCCACGGTGGTGTTCTACCTGGTGATCCTGGTGATCCTGCTGGTGCGGCCGCAGGGGCTGATGGGCTCCAGGCTGCGCGGGGACGTGGCCGCGTGAGCGCGACCAGGCTGCGGCGGGCGGCGATCGCGCTCGGCGGCCTGGCCCTGGTCGCCTACCCGCTGGTCCGCCTCGACGACGTCTACGGCCAGTCGGTGCTGATCTTCGCGTTCCTGCTCGCGCTGATGGCCAGCGGCTGGAACATCATGGCCGGCTTCACCGGCTACGTGTCGATCGGCCAGAGCGCCTTCCTCGGCATCGGCGCCTACGCCGTCGCGCTGCTGGCGCTGCGGACCGGCGTGTCGCCGCTGCTGCTGGCGCCGCTGGGCGGCGTGGCCGCGGCGTTGGTCGCCGCCGTCCTGGGGGCCACGGTGATGCGCGCCCGCGAGCACGCCTTCGTGATCATCACCATCGCGCTGCTGTTCCTGTTCCAGGCGCTGGCGCTGAACCTGGAGGGCGTCACCGGCGGCTCCAACGGGCTCACCCTGCCGCTGCCGACCTGGGACCGCGACCTCCAGAACCTCCCCTTCTACTACGCCATGCTCGCCCTGGCGGCCCTGTCGGTGCTGCTGTCGTGGTGGATCCGGCGGACCAAGTTCGGCATGGGCCTGGTCGCCATCCGCGATGACGAGGACAAGGCCGCCGCGATCGGGGTGCGCACCTCCGCGTACAAGGTGCTCAGCTTCGTCGCCAGCGCCGTGCTGATCGGGGTCGCCGGCGGCGTCTACGCCTACTTCCTCAGCTTCATCGACCCGCGGGGCATGTTCGACATCCTGGTCAGCGTGCAGCTGGTGCTGGCCGCGCTGGTCGGTGGCCGCGGCACCATCTGGGGCCCGGTCGTCGGGGCGTTCGCGGTGGTGCCGCTCAACGAGGCGACCAACAACCTCGCCGCCGCCGAGGGCATGCACCTGTTCGCCTTCGGCCTGGCGCTCGGCGCGGTGGTCATGTTCCTGCCCCAGGGGCTGCTCCCGTCGCTGCAGCAGTGGTGGTCGCGGCGGCACCCGCGGCCGGTGCCGTGGGAGCGGCGCAGCCCGGCCACCGCGGTGGACCGGGCCCCGCCGGCCGCCGCGGCGCCGCCGGGCCGCGCGCTGCTGGAGGTCGACGGCCTCGCCAAGCGGTTCGGCGGCGTGGCCGCGGTGGACGGCTGCTCCTTCGCCGTCCGCGAGGGCGGCCGCACCGGCCTGATCGGGCCGAACGGGTCCGGGAAGACGACCACCTTCAACCTGGTCACCGGCATGGTGGGGTGCGACCGCGGCTCGATCCGCTTCGACGGCCGCCGCGTCGACCGGATGCTGCCGTGGGAGCGCGCCTACCTCGGCCTGGGGCGCACCTTCCAGATCACCCGGCTGTTCCCGCGGATGACGGTGCTGGAGAACCTGGTCGCGCCGCTGCGCGGGTTCTCCTGGCCCAGCCTGGCCGCCGACGCGGTCAGCGGGCCGGAGGCCCGGCGGGCCGAGGAGCTGCTCGACTTCGTCGGCATGCTGCCGTTCGCCGCGCATCCGGCCGGGCAGCTCTCCTTCGGCCAGCAGAAGCTGGTGGAGCTGGCCCAGGTGCTGATGCTGGAGCCGCGGCTGGTGCTGCTGGACGAGCCGGCCGGGGGCGTGAACCCGGGCATGATCGAGCGCATCGCCGAGCTGATCACCGAGCTCAACCGGCAGGGCATCGGCTTCCTGATCGTGGAGCACAACATGCCGATGGTGCTGCAGCTCTGCGACCCGATCCTGGTGATGGCCGCCGGCAGGGTGATCGCCGAGGGCCCGCCGGCCGTGATCCAGCGCGACCCGGCGGTCCTGGACGCCTACCTCGGCGAGGGCTGGGGCAAGGCCCCGGTGGAGGTCTGATGGCGCCGCTGCTGGAGCTGCGCGGGGTGAGCGCCGGCTACGGCGGCGCGAGGGTCCTGCGCGAGGTCGACCTGGCGGTGGAGCGCCAGTCGATCACCTGCCTCATCGGCCCCAACGGGGCCGGCAAGTCCACCCTGCTGAAGGCGGTCAGCGGGCTGGTGCGGCCGGCGGAGGGGACCATCGCCCTCGACGGGGCGCCGCTGTCCACCCTGCCGCCGGCCGAGGTCCTGGCCCGCGGGGTCGTCCAGGTCCCCCAGCAGCGCGGCCTGTTCCCCGGCCTCACCGTGCGCGAGAACGTCCTCATGGGCGGCTACATCCTGCGCCGGGACCGCCCGCTGGTCCGGCGGCGCTACCAGGCGGTGGAGGAGCTGCTCCCGCTGGTCCGCGAACGCGCCGCCGACAAGGCCGGGAACCTCTCGGGCGGCCAGCGCCGCATGGTCGAGTTCGCCCGCTCCCTGATGCTGGACCCGGTCCTGGTGCTGCTGGACGAGCCGTCCCTCGGCCTGGAGCCGAGGAGCCTGCGGCAGGTCTACGACCTGATCGCCCAGATGCGCGCCGCCGGCAAGACGCTCCTGCTGGTGGAGCAGAACGTCCGGCTGGGGCTGGAGACCGCCACCCACGGGGTGGTGATGGAGGGCGGGCGCGTCCGGCTGGCCGGCGCCGCCGCCGCCGTCCTCGCCAACCCCGAGATCGCCGACCTGTACCTGGGCGGGACCGTCCGCCACCAGCGGGACGCGGCAGCCGGCGATGGGTAGCGGGCGGGCCGATGGCGGGCGTGGTCCTGGCGGCGGTGGCGGGGATCGGGTTCGGGCTGTTCCAGAGCGTCAACCGCGCCGCCCTCCGCGGCATGGACGCCTACGCCTCCACCTTCCTGCAGCTGCTGGTGAGCGCCGTGGTCCTGGTGGCGGCGTCGCTGGCCACCGGCGACCCCGTGCGGCTGGCCGCCGCGCCGGCGTCGGCCTGGCTGGCGTTCGCCGCGGCCGGGCTGGTGCACTTCTCCGCCGGGTGGACGCTGCTGAACCTCAGCCAGCAGCGCCTCGGCGCGGCCCGCACCAGCCCGCTGCTGGCGTCGACGCCGCTGTTCGGGGTGGTCGTCGCCGCGCTCACCCTCGGGGAGGTCCCCAGCCCCGCGGAGCTGGCGGGGGTGGCGCTGATCGTCGGCGGCGTCTACGCGGTGGAGCTGGACCGGGCCAGCGGCCTGCGCCCCGCCGGGCCGGCGGTCGCCTGGTCGGGGTCGCTGTTCGGGCTGGGCACGGCGCTGTGCTGGGCCGTCAGCCCGGTCCTCATCCGCCGGGGGCTGGCCGGGCTGCCGTCGCCGCTGCTCGGGGTGACCATCGGCCTGGTCGCGGCCACCGTGGCCTACGCCCTGGCGCTGCCGCTGCGCCACCGGCGGCTGCGGGTGGCGCGGGAGGCGCTGGCCTGGAAGCTGGCCGCCGGCGCGCTGGTCGCGGTGTCGACCTGGACGCGCTGGTACGCCGTGGCGCTGGTCCCGGTGGCGGTCGTGCTCGCCCTGGGGCTGCTGTCGGTCCCGACCGTGCTGGCCGCGGCGCCGCTGCTGGTCGGCGGGCGGGCCGAGCCGATCACCGCGACCGTGCTGGCCGGCTCCGCCCTGGTGGTCGCCGGCGCCCTGGTGATCGCCGCCGCGCCGTGAGGGGCCGCCGGTGATCGTCGACGTCCACGCCCACGTCATCGTCCCCGAGATCACCCGGGGCCGGGGTTCCGCGAGCCAGCGCCGCTCCGGCTCCGCGAGCCGGGGCGCCTCCGACCCCGGCGACGGGTGGCGGCCGCTGGTGCGCCGCGACGGCGGCGCGCAGGTGGTCGAGTTCGGCGGCAGGTCGGTCCGCTCGGCGGTGGGCGAGTTCGTGGACGTGGAGCGGATGCTGGAGGAGGCCGCGGCCTGCGGCGTGGACCGGCTGGTGCTGTCCCCCTGGGTGAACCTGCTGCCCTACGACCTGGACCTGCCGGCGGCCCTGCGCGCCTGCCGGGTGCAGAACGACGCCCTCGCCGACCGCTGCGCCGCCCACCCGGGCCGGGTCGGCGCGCTGGGTGCGGTGCCGCTGCAGGACCCGGCGGTGGCCGCCGCCGAGCTGGAGCGCCTGATGGCCGACGGCGTCCTCGGCGGGGTCGAGGTCGCCGCCAGCGTCGCCGGCGCCTGGCTCGGGGAGGACCGGTTCCTGCCGTTCTGGGAGGCCGCCGACGACACCGCCGCGGTCGTGCTGGTCCACCCGACCACCCGCGGGTTCGGCCTGCCGGTCCTGGAGCAGCACTACCTGTGGAACACCGTCGGCAACCCGCTGGAGACGGCGGTCGCCGGCGCGCACCTGGTGATGGCCGGGGTGCTGGAGCGGCTCCCGCGCCTGCGGGTGGTGCTGGCCCACGGCGGCGGCGCGCTGCCGGCGGTGCGCGGGCGGCTGCGCAAGGCGCACGCGTTCCAGCCGCAGGCCCGCGCCCGGCTCAGCGAGCCGCCCGACGCCTCCCTGCGGCGGCTCTACTACGACACCGTCACCCACGACACCGGGCTGCTGCGGGCGCTGGTCGACTACGCCGGCGCCGGCCACGTCCTGCTCGGCTCCGACCGCCCCTTCGACATGGGGAGCGCCGACCCGGTCGGGGAGGTCCGCGCGCTCGGCCTCGACCCCGGCGCGGAACGCGCCGTGCTGGGCGGCAACGCCGCGGCGCTGCTGCCGCCCGGCACCGGCGGGGAGGCTGGGGCGACGTGACCGCGGAGTTCGACGTGGTGGTGGCCGGCGCCGGGCACAACAGCCTGGTGGCGGCCGCCTACCTGGCCAAGGCGGGCCTGCGCTGCCTGGTGGTGGAGGCGAGGGACGGCGTCGGCGGCGACACCAACTCCGAGGAGCTCACCCTCCCCGGCTTCCTCCACGACACCTGCTCCACCGCCCACAACCTCATCCAGGCCAGCCCGACCCTGGCCCGCCGCGAGCTGCCGCTGGAGGACTACGGCCTGGAGTACCTGCACCCCGACCCGGTGGTGCACCTGCCGTTCCCCGACGGCGCCTGGCTGACCCAGTGGCGCGACCTGGACCGGACCTGCGAGGAGTTCGCCCGCTTCGCGCGGCGCGACGCCGACGCCTACCGGACGCTGCTGCGGGCGTACGAGTCGGTGGCGCCGCTGTTCGGCCGCTGGCGGCACACCCCGATCGGCTGGGGCCCGACGCTGCCGGAGCTGCTGGCCGGCCACCCCGACGGCAACCGGTGGCTGCGGCAGCAGGCGACCAGCGCCTGGGAGGTGGTCCGCGACGCCTTCGCCGACGAGCACACCCGCGCGTTCATGCTGTGGATGAGCTTCATGACCGTCCAGCCCGTCGACCGGCCCGGGACCGGCCCGCTGGCCTCCTCGCTGGCGTTCGGCCGCCAGCGGCACAGCTGGACGCTGCCCAGGGGCGGGTCCGGCGCGCTGCCGCGGGCGCTCGCCCGCTACCTGGAGGCCCACGGCGGCGTGGTCCTGACCGGCGCGCGGGTCACCGGGCTGGTGGTGGAGGGCGGCCGCTGCGTCGGCGTGGAGACCGCCGACGGGCAGCGGCACCGCGCCGGCCGGGCGGTGCTGTCGACCGTCCACGTCAAGGACCTGGTCGCGATGGCGCCGGCGCCGCTGTGGGGCGACGACTTCCGCGACGGCGTCGGCACCTGGCGGCCGGGCGTGTCGATGTTCGTCGCCCACTACGCCACCACGCAGCCGCCGAGGTTCCCGACCGGCGGCGGCGAGGTCACCGCGGTCGCCAGCGGCACGCCGCAGTCGGTGGACCGGCTGCTGCGGGTCGGCTCCGAGTTCACCAGGGGGATCGTCGCCACCGACGACCCGGTGCTGCTGGTCCTGGCGCCGACCGTCGCCGACCCCTCCCGCGCCCCCGCCGGCCGCCACACCCTGAAGGTGGTCGGGTTCCAGCCCTACGAGCTGCCGGGCGGGCCGGAGCGCTGGGACCGGCTCAAGGACGAGGTCGCCGAGGCCAACCTGGCCGAGCTGCGCCGCCACGCGCCCAACCTCACCGGCGACGCCATCCTGGCGAGCCACGTCAAGAGCCCACTGGACCTGGAGCGCTTCAACGCCCACAACTGGCACGGCTCCTGCCACGGCGGCGACATGGGCCCGGCGCAGTCGGGCGCGCTGCGGCCGGCGCCCGGCTGGGCCGGCCACCGCACCCCCATCCCCGGGCTCTACCAGACCGGCGCCACCACCCACCCGGGCGGGTCGGTGTCGGCGGCGCCGGGCCGCAACGCCGCCATGGTGCTGCTGCGCGACCTCGGGTTCCGCCCGGAGGAGGTGCTGGCCGGTGCCTGACGACCGCATCCGCGCCGCGGTGGCCAACTGGGCGCCGCGGTTCCTCGCCCAGGGCGTCGACCCCAACGACTTCACCCGCGTGACCGCGCCGTTGGAGCGGTGGGAGCAGTGGCTGGACGCCTGGGTCGCCAACGGCCACCTCCACGCCGGGCTGGCGCGCGACGCCGAGCGGCGCGGCCGCCCGCTGACCGCCGGCCGCGCCTGGGTGCACGCCACCCTGTCCTACCACTACGCCAAGTTCGTCTGGCTGGTCGACCTGGACCGCCACCGCGACGCCGCCGGCCGCGCGGTCGCCGCCCTGCGCCACGCCCACCGGCTGCTGGACCCCACCGCCGAGCGGCTCGAGGTCCCCTTCGAGGGGACCGTGATGGCGGCGACCCTGCGGCGCCCCGGCGGCGCCGCGCGGCCGCCGCTGGTGCTGCTGCTGCCCGGGCTGGACTCCACCAAGGAGGAGTTCTTCAACTGGGAGCAGGTGTTCCTCGACCGCGGCATGGCGACCCTGTCGCTGGACGGGCCCGGCCAGGGCGAGACCGGCGCCACCACCCGCATCCGCGCCGACTACGAGGTGGCGGTGACCGCCGCCCTCGACCACCTCGACGGCCGCCGCGACCTCGACCTCGGGCGGGTCGGCGCGGTCGGGGTCAGCCTCGGCGGCTACTACGCGCCGCGGGCGGCCGCGTTCGAGCCGCGGGTCCGCGCGGCGGTGGCGATCGGCGGCCCCTACGACTTCGGCGACTGCTGGGCGGGGCTGCCGCAGCTCACCCGCGACGCCTTCGTCCACCACGCCGGCGCCGCCGACCAGGCGGCGGGGGAGCAGGCCGCCCGGACGCTGGACCTGGGCCCGGTGCTGCCGCAGCTCTGGCAGCCGCTGCTGGTGATCTTCGGCAGGCAGGACCGCCTGATCCCCTGGCGCCAGGCCGAGCGGGTCGCCGCCGAGGCCCCCAACGCCGAGCTGGTGATGCTCGAGGACGGCAACCACGTCTGCAACAACCTGCCCTACCGCTACCAGCCCCTGGCCGCCGACTGGACCCGGGAGCGCCTCGCCGGTGTGGGTTGACCGGGTCCGCGTGACGCGATGACCGACCCTGGGCCGCTGGGATCCGGGCGGGCCGGAAGGCGGCGCGCGGACCCGGTCATCCGGTTCTCGGCGGGGGAGATGGCCAGGCGGTGGGACCTGGCCCGCGGGCTGATGGACCGCCACGACCTGCGGGCGCTGCTGCTGTTCGGCAACTCCGGCGTCAACCGGCACAACCAGGCCAACGTCTTCTGGCTCAGCAACCACCTGGACCTGCACCACAGCTACCTGGTGGCGCCGAGGGACCAGGCGATCGAGCCGGCCCTCTACACCGGCCTGCGCAACCACGTCCCGGACGCGCGGAGGATCGCGGAGGTCCCGGTGGTGGAGTGGGGCGGGCACGACCCGGCGGCCACGGCGGCCGGGCGGCTGCGCGCCACCGGCATCACCCGCGGGCGCCTCGGCCTGGTCGGCGTCAACGCCACCTTCGGGATGGGCATGCCCCACCAGCACCACGCCACCCTGCGGCGCCTGCTCCCCGGGCTGGAGCTGGTGGAGGTCACCGCCGAGCTGGCGTCGCTGCGGGCGGTCAAGTCCGACGAGGAGGTCCGCTGGCTGCGCCGCGCCGCCGAGCTCACCGACCGGGCCGTGGAGGCGCTCCGCGCCGAGGTCCGGCCGGGCATCCCCGAGTACGCGCTGCTGGGGATCGTCGAGGGCGCCTACCGGTCGGACGGGGGGCTGCCGCACATCGCGTTCCTCCGCTCCATGCCGATGGCGGCGCCCAACGGCTGCCTGCCGGCCCAGAACCCCTCCGACCGCGTGCTGCGCCAGGGCGACGTGGTCATCACCGAGATCAGCGCGTCCTGGTGGGGGTACTCGGGCCAGGTCCACCGCCCGGTGTTCGTCCGCGCCGAGCCGACCGCGGCGTGGCAGCGGCTGTTCGACACCGCCCTGGACGCCTACCGGGGCATCGTGCAGGCGCTGCGACCCGGCGCCTGCGAGGCCGACGTCATCCGGGCGGCGTCGGTGGTCGGCGAGCGCGGCTACGGCATCTACGACGACCTGGTCCACGGCTACGGCGTGGACATCCACCCCCCGGTCGTCGACCGCTCCTGCGCCCGCTTCTGGCCGTGGGACCCGGCCCGCCCCGCCCCCGCCGGGCGCCGGTTCGAGCGGAACATGGCCGTGGTGGTGCAGCCCAACCCGGTGACCCCGGACGAGCGCATGGGCCTGCAGCTCGGCGCCCTCACCCTCGTCACCGACGGCGGCGCGCGGTCGCTGCACCGGGTCCCGTTCGAGCCGGTGATCACCGGATGACCCGGCCGGCCCGATGAGCCCGGGCTGGGTGGGCAGGCCGGTCAGGCGCCTGGAGGACCCCGCGATCCTGCTGGGCCGCGGGGCCTACGTGGACAACCTGGCGCTGCCGGGCATGGCGCACATGGTGGCGGTGCGCAGCCCCCTGGCCCACGCCCGGGTGGTCTCGGTGGACGCGGCGGCGGCGCGGCGCGCGCCCGGCGTGCTGGCGGTGCTCACCGGCGCCGACCTCGCCGGGCAGGTCGCGGCGATGCCGGTCGTCCCGATCGACGGCGCCGAGATCGCCGACACCCCGATCCCGCTGCTGGCCGGCGGGCGGGTCCGGTTCGCCGGCGAGCCGGTCGCCGTGGTCGCCGCCGAGACCCGCGCGGCCGCCACCGACGCCGCCGAGCTGGTGGAGGTCGACTACGACCCGCTGCCGGTGCTGGTCGACCCCCACCGGGCGCTCGGCGCCGGCGTGCGGCTGCACGAGGGGGTCGACGGCAACGTGCTGCTGCGCTGGCGCCGCCGCCACGGCGACGTCGACGGCGCCTTCGCCGCGGCCGCCCGGGTGGTGGGGGGCCGGTTCCGCATGCCGCGGCTGGTGGCCGCCCCGATCGAGCCGCGCGGCGCCGTCGCCGCCTACGACCCGGAGGCCGACCTGCTCACGCTGTGGCTGTCGGCGCAGGACCCGCACCGGCCGCTGCGGCACCTGGCGGCGGTGCTGCGGCGTCCCGCCGACCGCTGCCGCGTGGTCGTCCGCGACGTCGGCGGCGCCTTCGGCAGCAAGGGCCCGCTCGCCCCGGAGGCCGCCGTGGCGGCCGTCCTGGCCATGCGCCTCGGCCGCCCGGTGAAGTGGGTCGAGGCACGCTCGGAGAGCTTCCTCGCCGCCTACCAGGGCCGCGGCCAGGAGGTCCAGGCCGAGCTGGCGGTCGACGCCGCCGGCCGGTTCCTCGCCCTGCGGGCCAGGGCCGTCGCCGACCTCGGCGCCTACCTGTACCCGGTCACCCCGGCGCCGCCGGTCACCGCCGCGATGCTGCTGACCGGCGCGTACGACGTCGCGGCGGTGGACGTCGAGCTGCTGGGGGTGGCCACCAACAAGGTCCCCACCGGCCCCTACCGCGGCGCCGGCCGCCCGGAGGGCGCCTACGTCGCCGAACGGCTCGCCGACCTGGCCGCCGCCGACCTCGGCGTGGACCCCGTCGAGCTGCGCCGCCGCAACCTGATCCCGCCCGAGCGCTTCCCCCACACCACCGCGCTGGGGTTCACCTACGACTCCGGCAACTACCGGCGGGCGCTGGACCGCGCCTGCGAGCTGCTCGGCTACCGGGACCGCCGCGCCGCGCAGGCCGCCGCCCGCCGGTCCGGGCGGCTGCTGGGGATCGGGGTGTGCGTGTTCGTGGAGCGCGCCGGTGCCGGGCTGTGGGAGCTGGGGTCGGTCGCGGTCCGGCCCGACGGCCGTGTCCTGGTCCGCACCGGCTCCACCCCCCACGGGCAGGGCCACCGGACGACCTTCGCGCAGATCGCCGCCGACGCCCTCGGGGTGGCGCCCGAGGACGTGACCGTGGAGGCGGGCGACACCCGCACGGTGCCGGAGGGGATGGGCACCTACGCCAGCCGCTCGGTGACCACCGGGGGGTCCGCGGTGCACCTGGCCGCCCGACAGGTCGCCGCCGAGGCCGCGCAGGTCGCCGCGGGGCTGCTCGGCGTGCCACCCGAGGAGGTCCGGGTGGGGGAGGACGGCCGGCGGGCGGCGCCGGACGGCCGGTCGCTGACCCTCGCGCGGCTGGCCGCCGCGGCCGGCGACCCGCCGCCGGGGACCGAGCCGGGGCTGGAGGCGACCGTGCGCTTCGAGCTGCCCGGGCCGGTGTTCCCCTTCGGCGCCTACGCGGCGGTGGTGGAGGTCGACCGCCAGACCGGCCGGCTCCAGGTGCAGCGGCTGGTCGGCGTGGACGACGCCGGCCGCGTGGTCAACCCCCTGCTGGCCGAGGGGCAGGTCGTCGGCTCCGCCGCCCAGGGGATCGGCCAGGCGCTGTTCGAGGAGGCCGTCCACGACGACCAGGGCCAGCTGCTGACCGGCAGCTTCGCCGCCTACCCGCTGCCGTCGGCGGTGGAGGTCCCGGCGCTGGAGGGCGAGCTGCTGGAGACCCCCTCGCCGTTCACCCCGCTGGGGGTCAAGGGGCTGGGGGAGAGCGGCGCGATCGCGGTCCCGGCCGCGATCGCCAACGCCGTCGCCGACGCGCTCGCCCCCCTCGGCGTCCGCCACGCGGACCCGCCCTACACCCCGGAGAAGCTGTGGCGGATCGTCCACTCGCCACCCTGACCCCCGGCCGGCGGCGTGGGCTGGGCCGGGACTGGACTCCCCGCCGCCGCCGGCCGTACCGTCCGCGCACGGTGGCATCTCGTGCACGGAGCGGAAGGAGCGACGATGGCACGCCTGGAGGACGTCAGCGTCGGCAAGGTCGGGTTCGTCGAGCGGCACGGGCTCTGGAGCGACCAGCAGCGCGACGCCGCCGAGCGGGTCAGGGCCCAGACCGAGGAGGCGGGCCTGACCACGGTGCGGATCGCCTGGGGCGACCAGCACGGCGTCGTCAGGGGCAAGACCCTCACCGTCCACGACTTCCTGCTGGCGATGCGCAACGGGCAGGACTTCCAGACCGCCACGCTCTACATGGACACCTCCAACAACCTGTTCGCGCCGATGTTCGCCTCCGGCGGCGGGGTCGGGATGGGGGAGCTGGCCGGCGGGCCCGACTCCATCCTGGTCCCCGACCCCACCACCTTCCGGGTGCTCCCCTGGGCGCCGAAGACCGGCTGGGTCCTCTCCGACATGTACTTCGCCTCCGGCGAGCCGGTGCCCTTCGACACCCGCCACGTCCTGCGGACCGTGCTGGCGGCCCTGGCGGAGCGGGGCTACGAGTACGTCGCCGGCCTGGAGGTCGAGTGGTACATCACCAGGCTGGAGGACCCCATGCTCCAGCCCGAGCAGTCGGGCTGGCCCCCCGACCCGCCCCGGGTGAGCGCCGTCGCCCACGGCTTCCAGTACCTCACCGAGCACCGCAACGACGAGATCGACCCGATCCTGAGCATCCTCCAGGAGAACCTGGTCGCGCTCGGCCTGCCGCTGCGGACCATGGAGGACGAGTGGGGACCCGGGCAGTGCGAGTTCACCTTCGACCCCGCGGCCGGCCTGCAGGCCGCCGACCACATGCTGCTGTTCCGCACCGCCGCCAAGCAGCTCTGCCGCCGGCACGGCTACCACGCCACCTTCATGACCAGGCCGAGCCTGCCGAACTTCTTCTCCAGCGGCTGGCACCTCCACCAGTCGCTGTGGGACGCCGACGGCGGCGGGAACGCCTTCACCAACCGCGAGGACGACGGCGCGCCGCTGTCGGAGGTCGGCCGGCACTTCGTCGGCGGGCTGCTGCGGCACGCCGCGGCCGCGTCGGTGTTCACCACCCCGACCATCAACGGGTACAAGCGGTTCCGGCCGTACTCCTTCGCGCCCGACCGGGTCACCTGGGCGCTGGAGAACCGGGCGGCGTTCATCCGGGTGATCGGCGGACCCGGCGACGACACCGCCCACGTCGAGAACCGCGCCGGCGAGCCCTGCGCCAACCCCTACCTGTACATGGCGTCGCAGGTCGTCGCCGGCATGGACGGCGTCGAGCACCGCCTCGACCCGGGACCGCTGGAGGAGACGCCCTACGAGTCCGACCGGCCGCTGCTGCCCCGCAGCCTGATGGAGTCGGTGGCGGCGCTGCGCGACGACGCGCTGTTCCGGTCCGCGCTCGGCGACCGCTTCGTGGAGTACGTCGTGGCGCTCAAGGAGAGCGAGATCGGCCGCTTCCTCGGCCACGTCACCGACTGGGAGCAGCGCGAGTACTTCGAGGTCTTCTGAGCGGGAGGCGGTCATGAGCTGGCGCGGCGACAAGATCGGCGGCATGACCCGCAGCGAGATGAACGAGTTCCTGCAGGGGCCGTGGCTGGCCAGGCTGGCCACGCTCAAGCCCGACGGCTGGCCGTACGTGGTGCCCTGCTGGTACCACTGGGACGGCGTGGCGTTCTGGGTGGTGCCCAGGGAGCGCTCGGTCTGGGCGCACAACATGGCGCTGGACCCGCGGGTCTGCCTGGTGGTCGACGAGCCCGACCCGCCGATCCGCAAGGTGACCTGCGAGGGCATCGCCGTGGTCGTCGAGGCCGCCGTCGGCCCGTACCTGGAGAACGGCGAGAAGTCGCTGTGGAACCAGATCGGGGAGCGCTACACCGGCCCCAGGTACCTGGGCGAGCGGGCCGCGGAGTACCGGGGGTCGGTGAACGTCGAACCGTGCTGGACCTTCAAGATCGTCCCCCGGCGGCTGACGACCTGGCAGGGCTTCGACTGGCACCCGCGCTACAAGCACCCCGAGCTGTACGGTGGCGGGGCGTCCCCCAGCCCCGACGTCCCGTGAGAGGCGGCCATGTCCTACCCCGCACCGCGCTACCACGGCCTGGACGGTGAGGCGACCGCGTCGCTGCGCCGCCGTGACCACCCGCCGGAGCTGGTCAACACCTCCGGCGGCTCGGTCCACTACCTCGCCACCGGCGCCTCGACCGGCGGCGGGTTCGGCCTCTACCGCTGGGACTTCGGGCCCGGCGTGAGCGGCCCGGGCCCGCACTTCCACCGGACCATCTCCGAGTCGTTCTACGTCCTCTCCGGCACGGTGCGCCTGTTCGACGGCACGCGCTGGGCCGACGGGGCACCGGGCGACTTCATGACCGTGCCGGTCGGCGGGATCCACGGGTTCCGGAACGAGTCCGGCGAGCCCGCCTCGATGCTGCTGCTGTTCGTCCCCGGCGCGCCCCGCGAGGAGTACTTCGAGACCCTGGTCGACCTCGCCAACGGCACGGTGGTGCTCGACGAGCAGGAGCGGGCCGAGTTCTACCTCCGCCACGACAACCACTGGGTCTGACCGCCCCAGGCGTGCCCGCCGGTGGTCACGGTGCCGATGGTCAGCCGGGGCGTGCCCCCGGGGATCTCGCCCAGGCGCCGCAGCTGGTCGTCGAGCTGCCGCCGTCGCCCGGCGGCTCAGCGGCCGTCGAGGACCGACAGGTCGAGCTGGCGGAGGCGCGCGGGGTCGGAGAGCACGAGGACCTCGACGATCCTGCCGCGCCTGACGGTGAAGCCCAGCACCGCGAACGGCCGGCCTCCGCGAACCGCGAGGATCCCGGCGGTGCCGTTCACCAGCACCGGACGTGCGAACGGGGCAACCCGCGCGAAGCTGATCGCCTGCCTGGCCACGGCCGCCGCACCGCGGACCTCGCGCGGCGCGCCCGCGGGCACGCCGCCGGGGTCGGCGCGGACCACGACGTCGGGGTCGAGCACCGCCAGCAGCGCGTCGAAGTCGCCGTCGCGGGCGGCGGTGAGGAAGGCGTCGACGACCTCCCGCTGGCGCGCGAGGTCGGCGTCCGGGACGGCGGCGGCGCCCTGGACCCGGCGGCGGGCGCGGCTGGCCAGCTGCCGCGCCGCGGCGGGGGAGCGCCCCACGATCGGGCCGATCTGGTCGAACGGCACCGCGAACATGTCGTGGAGCACGAACGCCAGCCGCTCGGCGGGCGCCAGCGTCTCCAGCACCACCAGCAGCGCCAGGCCGACCCCCTCGGCCAGCAGCGCCTGCTGCTCGGGGTCGACCTGGCCGTCGCGGCCCACCACCGGGTCGGGCAGGCGCGCGTCCAGCGGCTCCTCGCGCCGCGACCGGCGCGCGCGCAGCATGTCGAGGCAGACCCGCGCGACGGTGGTCGTCAGCCAGCCGCCGAGGTTGTCCACGCCGCTGGCGTCGGCGCGGCTGAGCCGCAGCCAGGCCTCCTGGACGGCGTCGTCGGCCTCGCTGAGCGAGCCGAGCATCCGGTAGGACACCGCCCGCAGGTGGTCGCGGTGGCCCTCGAACCGCTCCGCCAGCCAGTCCGCTTCCATCGCTCACGTTCCTCGTCGCGTTCCGTCATCGCTCTGACGAACGAAACCGTCCCGACGTGACCGGGGAGCCCTGGTGCCGTGGACCGCGAGGGGGCGGCCGTCAGCGCAGGTGGCGGCCGAACCAGTCGAGGACCTTCGCGTACGCCTGGGTGGCGGCACCCTGGTCGTAGCGGGGGCCGGTGTCGTTGAAGAAGGCGTGGTTGACGCCCGGGTAGGTGACGATCTCGTGGGTCAGCCCGGCCGCCTCGAGCGCCGCCGTGGCCGCGTCGCGGCTGGCGTTCACGCGCGCGTCCTGCTCGGCGTAGACGCCGAGCACGGCCGCCGAGGAGCCGGAGAAGTCGGCGCCGTCGGGCAGCGGCCCGTAGAACGGCGCCGCCGCGGCCAGGCGCGGCTCGCCGGAGGCGAGCAGCAGCCAGACCATCCCGCCGCCGAAGCAGAACCCGATCGCGCCCAGCTTCTGGCCGGATGCCCGGCGCTCCAGCTCGTCCAGGCCGGCCCGCATGTCCGCCACGAACCGCTCCTGCGGGGCGCTGCTGAGCGCGGCCATCGCCCTGGCCTCGTCGCCGAGGGCGGCGGTCCCGCCCTCGGCGGAGAGCAGGTCGATCGCCAGCGCCGAGTAGCCGCTGGCCGCCAGCCGGCCGGCGACCGAGCGGATGTGGTCGGTGAGGCCACGGTTCTCGTGCACGACCAGGACCGCGCCGCGCGGCTGGTCGGCCGCTGCCCAGGCGCCCTGGAGCGTCCGCCCCTCCGGGCCGCGGAAGCTGACCCCCTGGGTGGCCACGGCCGGTCCGGGTGGCGCGGCGGCCCCGGAGGTCGCCGTCGTGGCCTGCCCGCCGTCGCCGCCGCAGGCGGCCAGGAGCGCCGACGCCGCCGGCACGCCCAGGCCGAGCAGGGCGAGGCGCCGCAGCGCCTCCCGCCGCGGGTACACCCCGTCGGCGTGGTCGATCGCCACCTCCTCGGCGAGGTACCGCTGGAACGCCATCGCCCACTCCTTCGACGCCCTGGGTTGGATCGAGGCCGCGCTGGCCCGTCGCTGGTCACGGTAATCGGTGGCGCCGCGTTCTGCAGGCCGCGTCAGTGGTCGAGGACGGCGGGCAGTGGCGTGGCCAGCGACCGGCAGCCCGCCGCCAGGACCTCCCAGCTCGCAGGGGCCAGCGGCACCACGCCGCGGGCGGTGAGGTCCAGGTGGCGTCGCTGGCCACGCTCACCGGGGACCAGCAGCTCGTCCACGCCCGGAAGCCGCTCGCCCTGCTTGATCTGCTCGACCTGCGCGTCCATCCGCGCCAGGAACTCCTGCCGCGGCAGGAACGCCTCGACGTCAAGGGCCCAGAGCAGGTTCCCGGGCGCCCCGCCGGCCACGCCCTGGGCGAACCCGGCTCCGCTCAGCACGCCGCCCAACGCATCGATGAGCAACGCCAGGCCGAAGCCCTTGTGGGGCGCGTGCGGGTAGCCCAGCGGCGCCATCAACCCACCGTCGAGGAACGCCGCCGGGTCGGTGGCCGGATGCCCGGCACGATCGAAGATGACCCCTTCCGGCAGCGGCGTGCCCTGCTGGGCGGCGACGCGAACCTTCTGCATCGAGCTCACGGTGGTGGCGACGTCCAGGACCACGGGCTGATGGCGCCCGGTTGGGATGCCGTAGGCGAAGGGGTTGGTGCCGAACACCGCCGTGCGACCGCCGGGCGGGGCGACCAGCGGAACGAAGTTGGTGCAGGCGAAGCCGATCAGGCCCGCCTCCGCCGCCAGCCTGGCATAGGGCGCGGCGACCAGGAGCTGCCAGTCCCGGACCGCGGCGACCGCCATGCCCCTGCGCTCGCGGGCGCGGTCGATGCACCACCGCATCGCCCGGGTCGGCACCCCGGGCCCACCGCCGCGGTCCCCGTCGAACAGGATCGCGCCGTCGGTCTCGCGCAGCAGGCGCACCCGCGGGCGAGGGTTCAGCACGCCGTCGCGGTAGAAGCCGGCCAGCACCCCGAGCGCCGCGACCCCGTGGTCGGCATGGCCGCGAAGCTCGGAGTCCACCAGCAGCGCGCCCAGCCCCGCCGCGTCCTCCGGCGGAAGCTGCAGGCGCTCGAAGGCAAGGGCAAGGCAGCGCCGCAGGTCATCGATCCGCACCAGCCGCGCGCCGCGGCCGTGGTCCTCGGCCATCCGGCCCTCCCGTCCCCAACCGGCTCTGTGAAGAAGCTACCCACACCCCGATGCTCCGCAGTGGGGTGGGTCGAGCGCACGTGAACTTCCGCCAGCCGGGCGTGGCGCTAGCATGCGGTGCATGGCCACGCCGGTGCCGGCCCCGCGCCTTCGCGGGCGCGAGGAGGAGCTTCGGGCGCTCGGCGACGCGGTCGACCGGGCGGCCGCGGGCCACCTGACGACCGTGATCGTCGAGGGCGAGGCAGGCATCGGCAAGACCCGGCTGCTTGCCGATGCCCTGGACGACGCCCGCGCCCGCGGCCGCGAGGTCGTCACCGGTCGCGCCCGGGAGCTGGAGCGGACCCGCCCGTTCGGCCTGCTGGCCGACGCCTTCGGGTGCGTCCGGTCGTCCCCGGACCCGCGCCGCGCCGCGCTCGCCGCGCTGCTGGCCACCCAGCTCGGCGGCCGGGGGCCGCTGACGGTGAGCAGCGATCCCGGCCTCCAGTTCCAGGCGGTCGACGCCTTCGTCGACCTGGTCGAGGAGCTGGCGTTGCACGGTCCGCTGGTGCTCGCCGTGGACGACCTGCAGTGGGCCGACCCCTCCAGCCTGCTGACCCTGGCGGCGCTGGCGCGGCGCCTGACCGACAGCCCGGTGGCGCTGGTCGGCTGCCTGCGGCTGCTGCCCCGTGCCGACGAGCTGGTGGGCGCGCTCCTGCAGGAGGGGGCCATCCAGACGGTGAACGGGCGCGCCGAGGTGGCCGAGACGGTGCTGCCGCCGACGCTGCGCCTCACCATCCTGCGCCGGCTCAGCTTCCTCCCCGAGCAGACCCTGGAGGGGCTGCGGGCCGCGTCGATCCTCGGGTCGGGCTTCTCGCTCGTTGAGCTGTCGACCACCACCGCCCGGTCGGTGCTGGAGCTGTCGTCGGTGCTGGCCGAGGCGCTCCGGGCACGCATCCTGGAGGACGACGGCGACCGCCTCCGGTTCCGCCACGACCTCATCCACGAGGCCATCTACCTCGACCTCCCCGCCGGCGTGCGCCTGGCGCTGCACCGCGAGGCGGGCCGGCGGCTGGCGGCGTCGGGCGCCGCGGCCCTGCGGGTCGCCGAGCACCTGGCACGCGGGGCCGAGGTGGGGGACAACGAGGCCGTCGCCTGGCTGACCACGGCGGCGCGCGAGGCCGCCCCGAAGTCGCCCACCATCGCCGCCGACCTCCTGGAACGGGCGGTCGGGCTGTCGGAGCCCGCCGATCCCGGCCGGGACCGGCTGCTCGTCGAGCGGGCCAGCGCCCTGGCGTGGGCGGGGCGACTCGCCGACGCCGAGGCGACCTGCCGCGTGCTGCTGGACCGCGACCACGACCCGTCCCTGCAGGCGCAGGCCCGGATCTGCCTCGGGTGGATCCTGGTCGCCCAGGGCCGGATGCGCGACGCGCTGCGGCAGCTGGAGCCGGTGCAGCAGTCCCCGGCCGCCGGCGACCAGGCGCGCGCCACCGCCTGGGGCTGGGCGAGCATGGCCCACCTGTCGCTGGGGGAGCTGGACGGCGCGGCCACCGCGGCCGAGCAGGCACGCCCGGCGGCGGCCGCGGCCGGCGACCACGCCACCACCAGCCTCGCCCTCACCTGCCTGGCCATCGTCCACGAGCTCCGGGGGGACCTCCGGCGGGCGGTGCGGGTCATCGACGACGCGGCGCGGCGCGCCGACCAGAGCCCCGGCCGGCAGGGGCACCGCTACCCGCTCCACGTGACCCGCGGGCACATCCTCCTCGAGCTGGACCGCCTCGGCGACGCCAGGCACACCCTCGAGGTGGGCAGGCGGACCGGCGAGGAGCTCGGGGTGCGCTGGGCCGTGACCAGCTACCAGGTCTTCCTCGCCGTCGAGCGCTTCGTCGCCGGGGCCTGGGACGACGCCGTCGCCGAGTTCGAGGCGGCCCTGGAGCTGGCGGCGGAGACCGGCGAGCGCTACAGCCTGGTCCTCGGCCACAGCGTGATGTCCCTGATCGCGCTGCGCCGCGGCGACCTGCAGCACGCCGAGGCCGCCGCCGGCAGCGCCGCCCGCGAGCTCGCCGCCGGCGGCCCCCGGTACCGCGGCCACTGGGCGCTGTGGGCGCGCGCCCTGCTGCTGGAGGCCGGCGGGAACGTCGCGGACGCCTTCGCCACCCTGGACGGCTGCTGGGACCTGTGCGCCCGCTCCGGGCTCGCGATCGAGTACCCGGCGCTCGGGCCGGACCTCGTCCGCCTCGCGCTGGCCGCCGGCGAGGAGGACCGCGCGGCGCAGGTGGCGGCCGCGGTCGCCGGGGTGGCGGCCCGCAACGACGTTCCCTCGCTGGCCGGCGCCGCGTTGCGCTGCCGCGGACTGGTCGAGCGCGACCCCACGGTGCTGCGCTCGGCGGTGGACGCCTACGCCCAGGGCCCGCGCCCGCTGGAGCTGGCCCTCACCGCCGAGGACGCCGGCACGGGCTTCGCCCGCCGCGGCGACGCCGCAGCCGCCGCGCCCCTGCTGCACCAGGCCCTGGCCAGCTACGAGCGCCTCGACGCCGCCCGCGAGGCCGCCCGGGCCGAGGCGACCCTGCGCGAGCTGGGGATCCGCCGCGGCCGCCGGGGCGCGCGCCGTCGGCCGCAGCTCGGCTGGGAGAGCCTCACCCCGACCGAGCACAGGGTGGTGGACCTGGTCGTCGAAGGGCTCTCCAACCCCCAGATCGGCGAGCGGCTGTTCGTCTCGCGCCGCACGGTGCAGACCCACCTCGCCCACGTGTTCACCAAGCTGGGGATCGCCGCCCGCGCCCAGCTGGCCGCCGAGGCGATGCGGCACCGCCAGCCGCCCCGAAACCCCTAGTCGGGCGCGGTATCCGCCAGCTGGCGGATGTCTCGGGCGCGCGCCCGCGGCAGGCTGGGTGGGAGGAACCGGAGACCCGACAGGGGAGGAACAGATGAGGAGCACTTCGGCGTGGAGGGGCGCGGGGGTCGTGGCGGCCGCCGCGGTCGGCGCCCTGGCCACCTGGGCGGTGGTGCGGCTGCTCGGCGTCGACCTGACCGTCCGGATCGGCCAGGACCCGAGCGAGGTCGGGCCCGTGGACGTGCTGGTGACGGCGGTGCTCGCCGGCCTGGCGGCGTGGGGCGTCCACCGGGTGCTGGCCCGCAGCGCCCGGACCGCCCGGTGGTGGCCGTTCGTCGGCAGCACCGCCATCGCCGTCTCGGTCATCGGGCCCAGCTACCTCGCCGACGGCGCCGCCGCCGTCGCCCTGATCAGCATGCACGTCGCCGTCGGCCTCGTGCTCGTGTGGGGCTTCACCCTGGAGGGCGCCGACCGCGCCCGCCACCACCTGTCCCGCTAGGGCGCCGTGGTCGCCAGGACCTCGGCGAGGTCGAAGCTGACGGCCTCCTCCAGCTGGTCGTAGGTGCAGGAGCGCGGGTCGCGGTCGGGGCGCCAGCGGACGAACTGGGCGGTGTGGCGGAACCGGCGCCCCTCCAGGTGGTCGTAGCGGACCTCGACCACCCGCTCGGGCCGCAACGGGACGAACGACAGCTCCTTGCCGGGGTTCCAGCGGCTGCCCCAGGCCGCCCGGGCGGCGGCGGTGGCGGCCGGCTGCCAGGCCCCCCAGTCCCACGGGTGCCCCTCGAAGCTGGTCCGCAGCGGCTGCAGCTCGACGAACAGCTCCCGCCGCTGGGCCATCGGGAACGCCCCGACCACGCCCACGCTGGCCAGCTCCCCATCGGCGGTGTACAGCCCCAGCAAGAGCGAGCCGATCAGGTCATCGCCGCGCTTGTGCACCCGGTAGCCGGCCACCACGCAGTCGGCGGTGCGGACGTGCTTGACCTTGCGCCACACGCGCCGGTCCGGCTCGTACACGCCGTCCAGGCGCTTGGCCACCAGGCCGTCCAGGCCGGCGCCCTCGAACCTTCCCAGCCACGCACCCGCCAGGGCGCGGTCGGTGGTGACCGGGGTCAGGTGGACCGGCGGCCCCGCCTGGGCGAGGGCGCCCTCCAGGGCCGCGCGCCGCCGGGCGAACGGCTGGCCGGTCCAGTCGACCTGGCCGTCGGCGAGCAGGTCGAAGGCGACCAGGCGGGCCGGGGTCTGCTCGGCGAGCAGCCTGACGCGGCTGGCGGCGGGGTGGATGCGCAGCAGCAGCGCGTCGAAGTCCAGCCGCCGGCCCCCGGGGTCGGGGACCACGATCTCGGCGTCGACGACGCACCGGGTGGGGAGGTGGGCCTTGACGGCCTCGACGAGCTCGGGGAAGTAGCGGGTCATGGGCCGCTCGTTGCGGCTGCCGAGCTCCACCTCGTCGCCGTCGCGGAACACGATGGTGCGGAACCCGTCCCACTTGGGCTCGAAGCTGTAGGGCCCATCGGGCAGCGCCGCGACCGGCCTGGCCAGCATCGGCGCCACCGGCGGCATCACCGGAAGGTCCATGCCCCCAGTATCCAGCACCGGCCTGGTCCGGTGGGTCGTCATCGGCATCGGGATCGGCTAGCCTCAGCGGGGGAGCGGGTGAGATGGGACCTGGTGTGGTACCGCAGATGCCTCGCTGGCTGAGCGGGTTCCTGGCGACCGTGGTGCTGGTGGCGGCGGTCAGCGGGGTGCTCAAGCTGCTGGAGCCGCACGCTCCGGCGCTGAGCCTGTCGGTGCTCTACCAGCTGGCGGTCGTGCCGGTCGCCATCGTGTGGGGTGTCAGGCAGGCGATCGTGGCGTCGCTGCTGTCCACGGCGGCGTTCGCGTTGCTGTTCGTGCCCCCGCGAGGTTCCCTCGGGGTCGTCGACTCGCGGTACGTGTTGGCGCTGTTGGCGCTGCTGTTGACGTCGGTGGTGGTGGGCGAGCTGGCGGCGCGGTCCCGGCAACGGGCACGGGAGTCGGCGCGGCTGGCCGAGGAGCAGGCGGCGCTGCGGCGGGTCGCGACCCTGGTCGCCAAGTCGACCGCTCCCGGGGAGGTGTTCGAGGCCGTCACCCGCGAGGTGGGCCTGCGGTCCGGCGCGGACCTGGCCCGCATGGAGCGGTACGAGGCGGACGGCACGGTGACCGGCGTCGCCCGCTGGAGCCGCGAGGACGACCCCCTGGCGGTCGGCACGCGCATCCCGCTCGAGGGGGTGAGCATCGCGGCGCTGGTGCGGCAGACGAGCCGGCCGGTGCGGGTGGACAGCTTCTCCCAGGCCTCCGGCCCGATCGCGAAGGAGGCGCGGGCGCTCGGGATCCGCTCGTCGGTCGGCTGCCCGATCGTGGTGGGCGGGCGGCTGTGGGGGGTGATCGCCGCGTCGTCCAAGCGCGAGGCGCCGTTCCCCCCCGGCACCGAGTCGCAGATCGCGGACTTCACCGAGCTCGTGGCCACCGCGATCGCCAACGCCGAGAGCCGCGCGGCGCTGGCCGCCTCCCGCGCCCGGGTGGTCGCCGCCGCCGACGAGACCCGGCGCCGCATCGAGCGGGACCTCCACGACGGCATCCAACAGCGACTCGTCTCGCTCGGACTGGAGCTGCGCCTGGCACAGTCGGAGGTGGCGGAGGTCGCCCCGGCGGCGGGCCAGGAGCTCAACCAGGTCGCCGAGGAGCTCAAGGGGGCGGTCGACGAGCTGCGGGAGATCTCGCACGGGATCCACCCGTCCGTGCTGTCCGAGGGTGGCCTGGGCCCGGCGCTGCGGAACCTGGCGCGCCGCGCGGCGGTCCCGGTCGACCTGGACCTTGCGACCGAGGACCGGCTCCCTGCGCCGGTGGAGGTCGCGGCCTACTACGTGGTCTCGGAGGCGCTGACGAACACCGCCAAGCATGCGCGCGCCTCGCAGGCGCGGGTGGCGGTCCAGCAGCGCGACAGCGTCCTGTGGCTGTCGGTCGGCGACGACGGCGTCGGCGGCGCCGAGCCGGCGCGAGGGTCGGGGCTGATCGGCCTCCGCGACCGGGTCGAGGCCCTGGGCGGGTCGATCGAGGTCACCAGCCGCTCCGGGGAGGGGACCGTGGTCGCCGTCGAACTGCCGCTGCAGCCCGCCTGACCGGTTCACCGGCAGGTAGCATCGGCGCCAGGACACCCCCGACGCCAGGAGTTCCGGATGGCGGTCGAGCCTCCGCTGCGGGTCGAGCGCCGCGAGGAGCTCGTCTGGTTGCTCACCCAGGCCAGTGAGCTCGAGCACGGGCTGATGTGCGAGTACCTGTTCGCGCAGTTCACCCTCAAGCGCAGCGCTGAGGAGGGGCTCGATGCCGAGCAGCTGGCCAAGGTGGCGGCCTGGGAGGCCGTGGTCGTCGACGTGGCCAAGCAGGAGATGCTCCACCTGGCCCTGACCACCAACGTGCTCACCGCGATCGGGGCGGCGCCCCACCTGCACCGGCCGAACTTCCCGATTCTGTCGCGCTGGTACCCACCCGGGGTGCAGCTCGCCCTGGTCCCCTTCGGCGAGCGGGCCCTGCGCCACTTCATCTACCTGGAGCGTCCCGAGGGGATGGACCTCGACGACGCGGAGGGCTTCGCGGCCGTCGGGCAGGCCCAGCCGCTGACCGGCGGCGAGGAGCTGATGGCCGTCCCGGAGGACTACCAGACCGTCGGCCACCTGTACCGGGGCATCGAGCAGGGCCTGGAGCGGCTGGTGGAGCGGCACGGCGAGGACGGGGTGTTCATCGGGCCGCCCAAGGCGCAGGCGACCACCGCGGTGTTCGAGTGGCCGGAGCTGACCGCGGTCACCGACCTGGCCTCGGCGAAGGCCGCGATCGAGCTGGTCATCGAGCAGGGCGAGGGCGCCCGCGGCGACTGGCGCAACGCCCACTTCGGCAGGTTCGTCGCCCTGCTGGAGGACTACCTGGCCGCCAGGGCGGCCGACCCCGGCTTCGAGCCGGCCCGGCCGGTCGAGCCCGCCTACGCGCGTCGCCCCCCCGACGTCGAGGTGGCGACGCTGACGATTACCGATCCGCTGACCGCCCAGGTCGTCGACCTGTTCAACGCGACCTATGAGGCCACCCTGCAGGCCCTCAGCCGCTACTTCGTCCACAGCGGGGAGACCGACGACCAGGTCCAGGTCCTGGCCAGGACGGCCAAGCACCTGATGAACTGGGTGATGCGGCCGCTGGGCAGCCTCCTCACCACGCTGCCGGTCGGGCCCGAGCGGCCGGGGGTGCTGGCCGGGCCGGCCTTCGAGGTCGTGCAGCCGTCGTTCTACGTGCTGCCCCACCAGGAGGCGGCCTGGCGGATCCTGGCCGAGCGGCTGGACGAGCTGGCCGACCGGGCCGACCGGCTGCGCGGGACCGCCGGGCTCGGCCAACTCGCCGAGCTGGCCACCGACCTGCGCGGGATGGCCAGAGACGTCCAGGACGCCTAGCCCGGTGTCGCCCGGCAGGAAGCGTCGGCCCGGACGGCAGGCAACGGCCCGTGCGCCGGGGGATGCCGTGACCGACACCGAGGACGCCACCCTCCAGACGGTGGTGGTCGCGGTGGCCGCGAACCTGCTCACCGCCGCGGCCAAGGGCGCCGCCGCGCTGCTCACGGGCTCGGCGGCGCTGCTCGCCGAGACCACCCACTCGGTCGCCGACACCCTCAACGAGGTGCTGCTGTACGTCGGCGTCCGGGCCGGGGCCCGACGCGCCGACGACCGGCATCCGTTCGGCTACGGGCAGGCCCGCTACACCTGGTCGCTGCTCGCGGCCGTCGGCATCTTCGTCGTCGGCGGGCTGTTCGCGATCACCGACGGCGTCAACACCCTGCGTCACCCCGAGCCGGTCACCAACGTGCCGGTGGGCGTGGCCGTGCTGCTGGTCTCCGCAGCCCTCGACGGCCTGTCGTGGCGCACGGCCCGCCGGCAGCTGCGCGCCGAGGCGGACGCCCGCCACCTCGACCTCGGCGAGTACCTGGTCACCTCGTCGGACCCCACGCCGACGGCGGTCTTCCTGGAGGACTCGGCCGCGCTGGTCGGCGTCGCGCTGGCCCTGGCTGCGCTGGTGCTCCACCTCACCACGGGATCGGCGGTGTGGGACGGTGCCGCCAGCCTGCTGATCGGGGTGCTGCTGATCGTGGTGGCCTACCTGCTGATGCGCCGCAACCTGGCGTTGCTGATCGACGAGGCGGCCCCGGCCGACATCCGCGAGCGGCTGCGGCAGTCGGTGGCCCAGGAGCCGTGGGTGGCCGAGGTGGCCGAGCTGACCGCGGTCTACATCGGCCCCAAGCAGCTGCTGGTGCTCGTCCACGTGGTGCCGGTCATCGACGCCGAGCTGACGGCGAGCGTCGCCCGGCTGCGCCGCAGGCTGCTGGCGGTGCCCGCGATCGCCGCGGTCGAGGTCACCCCCGTCGAGCGGGCGAACTGAGCTGCGGAGCCCCCTCCAGCCCGACGCCGGGCTGCGGAACGCCTGGACCCCACCGGCCAGGGCCACGAGCGCGGCCGCGACGCCGCCCACGGCGAGCGCGACGCGAAGCCCCGCGGGGGCGTTCGCCTGCCCCCAACCGAACCACACGAACCCGAAGAATCCTTCGATCAGCGCGGTCATCCCCCGATCGCGTCGGGATCGCGACCGGCCGGTCAGGCCGCTGCGCGCGCTGTCCCGCTCGAGCCTCCGCCCTGGACCGCCCGCAGCGCGCGGCGGGCCTGGCCGGTGTCCGGCCGCCGTCCCGGGTCCTTGGCGAGCAGCCCCTCGACGACCGGAGCGAGCGGTCCGGCGCGCCGGAACGGGGCCGGCGGGTCATCGACGACGGCGCTGAGGGTGGCGACCGGGCAGCCCTTGCCGAAGGGGGACCTCCCCTCGACCGCGGTGTACAGCGTCGCGCCGAGCGAGAAGAGGTCCGACGCCGGCTCGGCCTTGCCGCCCTGGACCTGCTCGGGCGCCATGTACGCCGGGCTCCCGGAGACCTTGTCGCTGACGCTGCCCGGGCCGTCCCAGGTGGTGGTGGCGATGCCGAAATCGGTGAGGACGACGCGCCCGCCGCCGCAGAGCTGCACGTTGCTCGGCTTCACGTCGCGGTGGACGACGCCCGCCCGATGGGTCGCCTCCAGCACCTCCAGCAGCCACAGGCCAAGGCTCACCACCTGGCCGACCGGACGAGGCCCCTGGTCGCGGAGGGCTGCCTCGAGCGTCCGTCCGGGCAGCGCCTCCATGACGATCCAGGGTTCGCCGGCCTCCTCGGCGAGGTCGTAGATCCGCACCGTCCCGGGATGGTCCACCAGGGCGGTCAACCGCGCCTCGTGCCGCATGCGCGTGCGCGCCGCCAGACGCTCCTCGTCGCTGGCCGCGCCGGCGAGGACCAGCTGCTTGGCCGCCACGGGACGGCGCAACCGCTCGTCGGTGGCGAGCCAGACCGCTCCCATGCCACCCCGGCCCAGGAGCCGCCGCAGCCGGTAGCGGCCGCCCACCACCGCCCCGGCCGGCTGGGTGACGGGACGGTCGGCGAAGGAGGCCGGCGACGGAAGCGTCGCCGAGGCGCCGGCGCGACCCCGCCGGCGGACCGCCACGGTCTCGCCGGCTGTCGGCCTGGTTCGCAGTGCCGTCATGCCTCGAGGATCACGCCGGATCGGCCTGCTGTCGTCGCGGCCAGCACCCGTCGTCGCCCCCGGCTAGCAGGAATCCCGCCCCGCCTGCCAGCGGCAATGGGGAGGCGTCGCGGACGGCGACCGGCAGCGCCGCCTGGCTCACCGGCGTTACCCTCGACGTCGCTGGCGGCCACGTCATGACCCGAGCCCGGACCGCCGGCCAGGGCACCAACAACCCACAGGAGTGGGCCAGATGACCAGCGCTGAGCTGCTTGTCGATGCCTTCGGCAGAATCCGTCAGGTCGTCCACCGGGTCGTCGCCCACCTGACGCCCGAGCAGCTGGCCTACCGGGTCGACCCCGAGGCGAACTCGATCGCCTGGTTGGTCTGGCACCTGACCCGGATCCAGGACGACCACGTCGCCGACGCCGCGCAGGCCGACCAGGTGTGGACCTCCCAGGGCTGGGCGGAGCGGTTCGGGTTGCCGTTCAGCCCCCTGGCGACGGGCTACGGGCACCGAGCCCGTGACGTCGCGGCCGTCAAGGTGCCCGGGGAGTTGCTGGTCGGCTACCACGACGCCGTCCACCAACAGACGACCGGCTACGTCGAGCGCCTCGGCGACGCCGACCTTGCCCGCATCGTGGACCGGTCCTGGGATCCGCCGGTGTCGCTCGGCGTCCGGCTGGTGAGCGTGATCGCCGACGACCTCCAGCACGCCGGCCAGGCCGCGTTCGTCCGCGGGATCCTCGAACGCAGCCGGTCGGGCAGGTGAGTCGCTCGACGCCGGTTCCCGCTAGCAGCCAACCCGAGACTCCAGCCGACCGGGACGGAGGATGGCCGCTGGCGTCGACGACATGCCCGCACGGCAGCGCGACACTCGGAGGCATCAAGGACCTGACGGCCTGCTGGAAGGAGCCTCCGGTGAGGAACCAAGACGTCGGCGTGGGACGGTACCGCGCGTCCGCCGACCCCGCCCCCACGTCAGTTTCCAGGTAGCCGGCATGCGCGCCGGGGCCTGGGCCTGCGATGCTGGGGGCATGCTGCGCTGCCTGATCGTCGACGACAGCGCCCGGTTCCTGGACGCCGCCCGGGGCTTGCTGGAGCGCCAGGGCGTCACCGTGGTGGGCGTGGCCTCCACCAGCGCCGAGGCGCTGGCGCGGACCGCGGCGCTGCGGCCGGACGTGACCCTGGTGGACATCGACCTGGGCGGCGAGAGCGGCCTGGAGCTGGCCCGGCGGCTGCACCGCGAGCCGGGCCTGGCCGCCCCGCCGGTGATCCTCATCTCGACCCACGCCGAGCAGGACTACGCGGAGCTGATCGCGGCCAGCCCGGCGATCGGGTTCCTGGCCAAGGGCGCGCTGTCGGCCGGCGCCATCCACGACCTGCTCGCCGGCCACGGCGACGGCAGCCGCAGCGACCCGACACCGTGACGATGCTCACGGTCAGGTCGTGACGGCGCGCACGGCCGCCCATCTGGCGCACGCGATCCGCGAGACGGCCGCGCGCACCCGGGTGGAGGCCCCGCGGACCGCCGAGGACAAGGGCTGGCCGTAGCCAGCGTCGCATCTTGCAGCTGGCAGGTATCCGGGGACTCCGGGTGGCCTCGATGCCACCCCACGACCTCGCCGCGATCCTGACGAGGAACCCGTACCACCGAGAAGAAATGGAGCGGCGATGGGCTTCACGGTCAACCGCGTCCGCGGCCTTCGAGCGTGGCGTCGGGGCCTGCTCGTGGGCTTGGCGGCGGCGCTGCTGGCGGCCTGCGGCGGCGCCAGCGCGCAGAGCGGCGGCACGCCGACGCTGAACTGGTACACCTTCCCCGAGCCGTCGGGCAGCTTCGCGACCGCCGCGGCCAACTGCTCGGCGGCGTCGAACGGCGAGTACAACATCCAGATCCAGGAGCTCCCGACGGCCGCCGACGGGCAGCGCCAGCAGCTGGTCCGGCGCAGCGCCGCCAAGGACAGCTCGCTGGACATCCTCGGCCTGGACGTGGTGTGGGAGGCCGAGTTCTCCGAGGCCGGCTGGATCGTGCCCTTCACCGGCGAGCGGCGCCGCCAGGTCGAGCAGGACGCGGTCAAGGCCGCCCTGGACACCGCCACCTGGAAGGGCCAGCTGGTGGCCGCGCCGTTCAACAGCAACACCCAGCTGCTGTGGTACCGCAAGGACCTGGTGCCCAACCCGCCGAGGACCTGGGCCGAGATGATCAGCCAGGCCGAGGCGCTCGCCCGCCAGGGCAAGCCCCACCGCATCGAGATCCAGGGGGCCTCCTACGAGGGCTACACCGTCTGGATCAACGCCATGATCCTGTCGGCCGGCGGGCAGGTCCTCTCCGAGAACGGCGGGCGGGTCGTCCTGGGGCCAAAGGCGGCGCAGGGCGTCGCACTCATCGGCCAGCTGGCCAACTCGCGCGCGGCCGACCCGTCGCTGGGCGTGCAGATGGAGGACCAGAACCGGCTGGCGTTCGAGACCGGCAAGGCCGCCTTCGAGATCAACTACCCGTTCGTCTACCCGTCGGCGCAGGCCGACGTGCCCGCCCTGGCCAAGCAGATGGGCTGGGTGGAGTACCCGAGGGTGCACGCGAACCTGCCGTCGCGGCCGCCGGTCGGCGGCACCGACCTGGCCGTCAGCACCTACTCCAGGCACAAGCAGCAGGCCTTCGACGCCATCATGTGCCTGCGCAACCGGGAGAACCAGCTCCGCAGCGCCGTCAAGGGCGGGCTGCCGCCGACGCTGGCCAGCCTCTACCGGGACCCGCGGCTGATCAACGGCGGTTACCCGTTCGCCGCGGAGATCTTCGACTCCCTGCAACGCGGCGGCGTGCGGCCCAAGACCCCCGCCTACCAGTCGGTGTCGATCGCCATGCAGACCACCCTGTACCCACCGTCCTCGGCAGGGCCCGGCAAGCTCAACCAGCTCCGCAGCCAGCTGCAGGACGCCATCGAGTCCAAGGGGCTGATCCCATGAGTACCCGTTCCGACAGCCGGGTCCTGGAGGCACCTCCCGGGGCGCGAGCACGACGGCGGGCGAGCGCCCCGCTGTCGGAGGGCGCCCGCGCCGAGCGGCGGCTCGCCTGGCTGCTGTGCGCCCCCGCGGCGATCATCATGCTGGCGGTCACCGCCTACCCGATCGGCTACGCGGTCTGGCTGTCGCTGCAGCGCTACGACCTGCGCTTCCCCGCCGCCCGGGAGTTCATCGGCCTGACCAACTACGCCACCGTGCTCAGCAGCAACCTGTGGTGGATCGCGCTGGGCGTCACCGTGTTCATCACGGTCGTCTCGGTCGCGTTCGAGCTGGTGATCGGCATGGGGCTGGCGCTGATCATGCGCTACGCGCTGATCGGCCGCGGGGCGGTGCGCACCACCATCCTGATCCCCTACGGGATCGTCACGGTGGTGGCCGCCTACAGCTGGCAGTACGCCTGGACCCCGGGCACCGGCTGGCTGGCCAACCTGCTGCCCTCCGGCAGCGCGCCGCTGACCAAGCAGTGGCCGGCGATCTTCATCATCATCCTCGCGGAGATCTGGAAGACGACCCCGTTCATGGCGCTGCTGCTGCTGTCGGGGCTGGCACTGGTGCCCGACAACCTGGTGCGGGCCGCCAAGGTCGACGGCGCCACCGCGTGGCAGCGCTTCACCCGCATCATGCTGCCGCTGATGAAGCCGGCGATCCTGGTCGCCCTGCTGTTCCGCACCCTGGACGCCTTCCGCATCTTTGACAACATCTTCATCCTCACCAGCGGCGCCAACAACACCCGCTCGGTGTCGATCCTCGGCTACGACAACCTGTTCACCGCGCTCAACCTGGGGGTCGGCTCCGCCATCTCGGTGCTGGTCTTCGTCGCGGTGGCGATCATCGCTTTCGTCTTTGTCAAGGGCTTCGGGACCGCTGCGCCCGGCCAGGAGGTGGACCGCCGATGAACCGCAACGCTCGCGCCAGGACCCTCTGGGGGATCGGGAACACGATCGTGATCGCCTGGGCGCTGGTGCCGGTGCTGTGGCTGGCATCGCTGTCGTTCAAGGACCCCGCCACCATCGCCGACGGCAACTTCCTGCCAACCAAGTGGACGCTGCAGAACTACCGCGGCATCTTCGAGACCTCGCTGTTCACCCGGGCGCTGGTCAACTCCATCGGCATCGCCCTGATCGCCACCGTGCTGGCGGTGGTCGTCGGCTCGATGGCCGCCTACGCGGTCGCGCGGCTCCGGTTCCCGGGCAAGGGCCTGCTGGTGGGAGCGGCCTTGCTGATCGCGATCTTCCCCCCCATCTCGCTGGTCAGCCCGCTGTTCAACCTGTGGCGGCAGCTGGGCCTGTTCGACACCTGGCCGGGCCTGATCATCCCCTACCTGACCTTCGCGCTGCCGCTGACGATCTACATCCTGTCGGCGTTCTTCCGGGAGATCCCCTGGAGCCTGGAGAAGGCCGCCAGGGTCGACGGCGCCACCCCGTTCCAGGCGTTCATGCGGGTGATCGCGCCGCTGGCCGCGCCCGGCGTGGTGACCACCGCGATCCTGGTGTTCATCTTCGCCTGGAACGACTTCGTGTTCGCGATCTCGCTCACCTCCACCCTCAACTCGCGGACCGTGCCGGCGGCGATCGCGTTCTTCACCGGCGCCTCCCAGTTCCAGACGCCGATCGGCTCGATCGCCGCCGCCGGCGTCGTGATCACCATCCCGATCATCGTCTTCGTCTTCGTCTTCCAGCGCCGGATCGTCACCGGGCTCACCTCCGGCGCGGTGAAAGGTTAGGAGCAGACCATGGCCGACATCGTCCTCGACCACGTCAGCAAGCGCTTCCCCGACGGCACCGTGGCCGTCAACGACGCCAACCTGAGCATCGACGACGGCGAGTTCATGATCCTCGTCGGCCCGTCGGGCTCGGGGAAGTCGACCTGCCTGAACATGATCGCCGGGCTGGAGGACATCAGCGAGGGGACCATCCGCATCGGCGGCCGGGTGGTCAACGACCTGTCCCCCAAGGACCGCGACATCGCCATGGTGTTCCAGGACTACGCCCTGTACCCGCACATGACCGTGCGGGAGAACATGGGCTTCGCGCTCAAGCTCGCCCATGCCGACCACGCCGAGCTCGACCGCAAGGTCAACCAGGCGGCCGAGCTGCTGGAGCTGGGCGGGCTGCTGGACCGCAAGCCGGCCAACCTGTCGGGCGGCCAGCGCCAGCGGGTCGCCATGGGCCGCGCGATCGTCCGCAGCCCCCAGGCGTTCCTGATGGACGAGCCGCTCTCCAACCTGGACGCCAAGCTGCGCGTGCAGATGCGCACCACCGTCTCACGGATCCAGAACCGGGTGGACACCACCACCGTCTACGTCACCCACGACCAGGTCGAGGCGATGACCCTCGGCGACCGCGTGGCGGTCATGCGCGCCGGCGTCATCCAGCAGGTCGGCACCCCTGAGGAGCTCTACGAGCGGCCCCGCAACCTGTTCGTCGCCGGGTTCATCGGCTCCCCGGCGGTGAACTTCCTGCCCGTGACCCCGGA
>Ga0081538_10000928_pt1 | contig 31610 bp, 26 predicted proteins | sample TabmetS5T2R1_FD_71022 | JGI IMG/M metagenome (GOLD analysis project Ga0081538, IMG submission 71022) | Tabebuia heterophylla rhizosphere microbial communities from the University of Puerto Rico - S5T2R1 | ecosystem: Host-associated > Plants > Roots > Rhizosphere ...
TCCAGGGCCATCTCGACGTCGTAATTCGCGCGGCTACGACAAAACTGATTCCGGATTCCCGTCTATTTCAAAAAGTCGCGTCTTATTAAAAGGTTAAATGCAAACGAAAACCAAACATTGGACTTCGCGATCCGACTAGTTCCGGTGCGACTATTCCGTAAAAGAGCAATTGGATTATAACAAAATTTGTTACTAGCTCACCGAGGAATCATCGGCGAGCGCGGGATTTCTCGAGTTCAGCAGACCATATTTTTCCAGCCTATGACGGAGAGATCTATAATTAATACCTAAAATCTCGGCGGCTCTCTTTTGCACTCCGTTGGCTCTTTTCAGCGCGCCCAGAAGGATACACTTTTCGTGGGTCTCTAATTCGACATCCAAAGATAACCCTTTAGCAAAAAACAGATCTGCGCCGCCGGGCGCGGTTCTCTCAAAAACGTCGGCCTCGTCGTTTATAGGCACTCCCTTGATATGCGCCGGTAAATCTTCGTCGGTCATGATATTCTTGTTCGCCACCGCGACGGCATGTTCGATGATGTTTTCCAGCTCGCGGACATTTCCTGGATAACTGTAGTTCATTAAATGCATTAGAGCCCCGCTCGATATTTCTTCCACTTGTTTGCCGTGGGAAGCGGCAAATTTGTGCATAAAATGATGCGCCAGCACAGGAATATCTTCCTTTCTGTTTCGAAGCGGCGGCATCACTATCTGAACAACATTAAGTCGATAAAATAGATCTCTCCTAAACCGGCCGTCCTCCATCTCTTGGTGCAAATCTCGGTTCGTTGCGGAAATGACCCGCACGTCAACCTTGATCTGCCTAGTGCCGCCCACCGGAGTAAAAGCTTTCTCTTGCAAAACCCTTAATAGTTTCACCTGCAAGTGGAGGGGCAATTCTCCAACCTCGTCCAGAAAGATCGTTCCTTGATCAGCCTGTTTGAATAACCCCACATGGTCCGCAACAGCTCCGGTGAAGGCGCCGCGTACGTGACCAAACAGTTCGCTTTCAATTAGGGTTTCGGGTATGGCGCCACAATTGACGGCAACGAAAGGCATGGTTTTTCTTGAGCCATTGAGATGAATCGCGCGTGCGATCAGTTCTTTGCCGGTCCCGCTTTCACCTGTAATCAAAATGTTTGTGCTGTTTTTCGCCAACTTTTGGACCAGATGGTAGATCTTGTCGATTCCAGCGCTCTTGCCGATGATTCCCTCGAAACGGAAATCGCTATCGTCGACTCCGGCAGACCTTTGCTCCAGGTCGAACTCCCGCGCCCGGCGCAGTTCGTCCTCAAGCCGCAGTTTCTCCTCAACCTCTTTTTGCTTGCTGATGTCTTCGAAGATCGAGACATAGCCAATAAGTCGTTCGCTCGCGTTACTTAAAGGCGCCAGCGTAAGCCTTAACTGCTTCTGGTTCCCTTGAGGCGTGGCGAAGACGATTTCGTCAGTTAACACACTTCGCCCCTGCTGTGCTCCGTTGAAATTGTGAGTCATCCCTGGAAAGATCTGATTCAACTTCTTTCCTTTGACGCTTGTTTCTTGGAGAGACGTCAAATGCTGTGCCTGGCCGTTAAAATAATTAATGCGCCCTTCCGCATCTGTAATAGCGACCCCACTACCCACCCCTTGCAATAGAGTTTCTTTGAGCGCTTCGAGCTCCAGATAGTCTGTATGTTTTTCTTTTAAGAGTCTCTCCGTATAGCTTAGTTTACTCGCAAGAAACCCGCCGAGTCCGGCAATCGCAAAGAAACTGCCTATATTAAAGACCGCCGGCATCAAGTGCGACCACGACACAGGCATCGCGCTGCCGTGATGAAAAGCGCTGCTCCAACTTAGCAGAGCCACATAACACAAACTGGAAAAGCCGGCCGTAAAGAACGCACCTCGATAAAACAACAGAATAGCCCCGTTCATTACCGCGAGATTGTAGAGAAAGGGGAATGGGCTCGTGAAATCCCCGGTCAGCCAGATAATGCCAGTAATCAAGACAACATCGAAATCGACCTGGAGATGAACAAAGAAACGAAGATCGGAGATATATGGCAGAACGAGAGCCGATCCAATCGAAATGGCGTAGGCAAGGATGAGGGGAATCGAAAGGGTATAAAAGAAATGAAAATCTCCTTCCTGTTTAAAAAAATGGAAGAGTGCCATGGCACCGAGAAAAAACGATAAGATGACTACCCGCAGAAAGAGTAGCCACCTCATTTTCTCTATCAAGTCCTTGCGCTCGTCGATCACGGCGAGGGTTTAAGTCCAGCGAAACGTAAAGATCCGGCGACTCGGCGTTTGTCTACGACACCACGGAACCCAATTGGAAAATTGGCAGATACATCGAGATGACCAGTCCGCCGAGAATCACTCCCAGGATGACCATGATCATGGGCTCCATCAGCGCCGTCAAATTCGCCACGGCGTCATCCACTTCGTCTTCGTAAAGTTCGGCGACCTTCCTAAGCATGTTGTCCAGACCGCCGGTGTTCTCTCCCACGGCGACCATCTGACAAACCATTGGTGGAAAGATCTTGCTTTCTCGCAGAGGCTCAGCCACTGTTTTTCCCTGACTGATGCTTACCCGGCTGTCCATGATCGCCTTTTCAATGACACGATTACCTGCGGTCCTCGCCGTAATCGCCAAGCCGTCCAGGATCGGCACACCCGAGCTTAGGAGAATCGCCATGTTTTGAGAGAAACGAGCCACCGCAACCTTGCGCAGCAAATCACCCACAATGGGCAGTCTGAGGAGCAATCGATCAATATTCATCTGTCCGTTTTCGGTTCGATAATACAATCGAATTGCCGCAATGATTCCGGCCAGCGCAAAAAGCATATAGAGATAGTTGGCGCGAAACCAATTGCTGATGTTGATCGTTATCTGCGTTGGCGCCGGCAGGGCCTTGCCCATGCTACCGTAAAGTTCCGCAAAAACAGGGATAACAAAGATCAGGAGGATGGCCACGACGACGATGGCAACAACGATGATCGTGCAGGGATAAATCATCGCCCCTTTAACCTTTTTCTTGAGTTTGCTGGCTTTTTCGATAAACAGAGCAATCCGATTCAGGATCGCATTTAACACACCACCGGTTTCACCAGCTTGGACCATATTGATGTACAGGTCATCAAAGATCTTCGGATGCTTCCTGAGAGCCTCGGCCAAAGTTGATCCGCCTTCGACGTCTTGCTTAATCGTCCGCAGAGCATTGCGCAGCACTTTACTTTCGCTTTGTTGAGCCTGAATATCGAGACATTGCACAATGGGAAGGCCGGCATCGATCATGGTAGCGAACTGGCGAGTGAAGACGGAGAGATCGCGGGCTTTGAGTTTCTCACCAAAGCCGGGGATGCTAATTTCTTTGTCTAACCCTCTGCCCTTTTCGCGAATTCGATTGGGTATCGGCCGGATCCTGCGATCTCGAAGGATCGCAAACACGGCTTCCAGGTTAGTCGCTTCAACCTCGCCTTTTAGGATTCGTCCCTGAGCAGTCTTACCTTCCCACAGGAATATTGGCATGCTCGGTCCTCCCTGAAGTCAAGGCGATGAAATTAACATTGACGCCATTAAGTTAAATCGCTTTCTTGTGCGCTTGTTTAAGCGGTCGGTATCAGAAACCGAGAGAGAAAACGGATCCAAACCCCTTGTCTGTATCAGTGACACGAACTGTTTCCTCGATGGTCGTTAACCCTTCTCGAACTTTCTGGAGAGCGCTCATGCGTAGCGTGCTCATGCCCAGTTTCACCGCCTCGCGCTTGAGTTCAACGACCGAAGCTCCGCGCAGGATTAATTCTTTGACCCCCTCGTGCATTACCATCACCTCGTAGATTGCCAGACGCCCTCGATAGCCAGTGCCGTTGCAATTGCCGCAGCCACGGCCATGAAAAGTAGAGAAACCAGCGCCGACCTCCGTCGAATCCACGCCTAGATTGATCAGTACCTCCGGACTGGCTTCTGCCGGTTCCTTGCATTTCTCGCAGATTCGTCGCACCAATCTTTGGGCCGCAATAAGGTTAATAGACGAAATCAGTAAGAAGGTCTCGACTCCCATGTTAATCAAACGATCTACGGTGGAAGGAGCGTCATTGGTGTGAAGGGTGCTAAGAACCAAATGGCCCGTCAACGCTGCTTTAACGGCAATCTGCGCTGTTTCAAGGTCCCGGATTTCTCCGACCATGATGATGTCCGGGTCTTGGCGAAGAAACGACCGTAAGGCGGCAGCGAAGGTTAGCCCAATCTGTTCCCGGACCTGCACCTGATTGATCCCAACCAAGTTGTACTCGACAGGATCTTCAGCTGTAGAAATATTAACGTCCGGTTTGTTAAGCTCGGACAGCGCGGAGTACAGAGTTGTTGATTTTCCACTGCCCGTCGGACCGGTTATAAGAATCATGCCATACGGCTTATGTATCGCTTCCATAAAATCTTTGAGAGTTTGGGGATCAAACCCAAGTTTGGACATATCCAGTTGGAGGTTGGATTTGTCCAACAATCGCATGACCACCTTCTCGCCAAATAGGGTGGGCAGCACCGAGACACGGATGTCCAACTCTCCTGCGACCCCCATTTTTAACTTAATCCTGCCATCCTGGGTTAGACGCCTTTCTGCGATATCCAGTCCCGCCATAACCTTGAGGCGGGACACCAAAGGATTCTTGAGCCGAAGGGGCGGACTCATGATTTCTTGAAGTACCCCGTCGACTCGAAATCTCACCCGAAAGATCTTTTCGTAAGGCTCGATGTGAATGTCGCTCGCTCGTCGTTTCGCCGCGTCTGACAGGATCGCATTCACCAGCGTCACCACGGGCGCTTCCATGGTAGCCTGCTGCAGCTCCTGGAGGTTGACGTCATCCGTTTCGTGGATAACTTCCATCTCCCCGTCGCCGAACTTTTTCAAGACCTCGTCGTAGCTTACGCCGCCGAAGCGGTGATCGAGAGTCTTCTTGATTGCCGAAGGGGACGACAGTACAACTCTTACGCCGTATCCGGTGATAAACTTCAATTCGTTAATGGCAACCAGGTCGGTCGGGTCAGCCATGGCGACCGTGAGAGTTGAACCCAGTAGCTTTACTGGGATCAGTTGATGCTTCTGAACAAGTTGAGGGGGTACGAGACTGAAAATGGAATCTTCGATTTCTGAAGGTATTAAATCAACTTTTTCAATCTTGAACTGCTTGGCAAGAAACTCCGTGAGGGCATCTTCAGTAGTAAATCCCAGCCGGACCAACTCTCTAACAAGGTTAACGCCACTGTCTCGATCCTTTTGCTGGGCCTGAACAAGCTGATCACGGGAAACAATCCCACCCCGGACCAACAATTCTCCTATACGTGTTTCCATGCCACTTAATTATGGGGAAGATGTAAATTATCTTAAAAGAAAGCTAATTCTGTCAATAGATTTAAATGGACCCCTCTAATTTCATTTAGGAATAGACGGGAGTCCAGAGACTGCGTACTATGGCTTTTTGCGCAGTGAGGCCTGCGCTGCGGCGAGTTTAGCGATGGGAACGCGGAAAGGGGAGCAACTTACATAATCCAAGCCGATCTCATGGCAAAAGGCAACTGATTTTGGATCACCACCGTGCTCTCCACAGATGCCGATCTCGAGGTTTCGGCGGACTTTCCGTCCCTTTGTGATGGCAATCCGCATCAGTGCGCCGACACCCTCTCTGTCGATGCTAACAAAAGGGTCTTCGGCCAGTAGTCCGTCGAGGACATAGGTGGGCAGAAATTTGCCTGCATCGTCACGCGACAGGCCCAAACAGGTCTGAGTTAAATCGTTGGTGCCAAAAGAGAAAAACTCGGCTTCCTCGGCTATTTCACCGGCCAATAAACACGCTCTAGGAAGTTCTATCATTGTTCCGATCAAATAACGTACTTTCACGCCATAAGAGGCGAGAGTCTCATGAGCCACTTGCTCAACAATCTTCCGCTGCGCGACTAATTCCCCACGGGAGCCGACCAAAGGAATCATGACCTCGGGGAAAGGGTCTTTTCCTTCTTTGCGTAATTCACACGCTGCTTCGAAGATGGCTCGCGCCTGCATCTCGGTAATTTCCGGATAAGAAATCCCCAGACGGCAACCTCGATGTCCTAACATTGGGTTAAATTCCTGTAGTACCTTCACTTTATCGCGAAGGCGATCCGCCGGCACACCCATGACTTGTGCCAGTTCGACAATTTCATTCTCTCTGTTGGGAAGAAATTCATGCAGTGGCGGGTCTAAGGTCCGGATGGTCACGGGAAGACCACCCATGATATCGAGGATCCCTTTGAAGTCCTCCTTTTGCATAGGTAAAAGCTTTGCCAAGGCTCGCCGTCTACCGCTCTCGTCATCAGATAAAATCATTTCCCGTACGGCTTGGATTCTGTCCCCTTGAAAGAACATGTGCTCCGTGCGACAGAGTCCTATGCCCTCGGCACCAAAGGCTTTTGCTACCCGCGCTTGATCGGGTTGATCCGTATTGGTACGCACGCCAAGCTTGCGTGCTTCGTCCGCCCACCTCATGAGCTTGGCGTATTGCTGATAAATGCGTGGCTTTCTGGCATAACGATCTCCGCCAATGAGTACCTGTAGAACCTCAGAAGGAAGAGTCCGAATCTCTCCCTGGATGACTTCCCCGGTGCTCCCGTCAACCGAGATCCAATCCCCCTCATGCAAAACTGTTTCACCCACGCGCATCAGGCGTGCTTGGTAGTCTATCGACAAAGCCTCGCATCCCGCGACACAGACCTTACCCATTTGCCGCGCCACTAAGGCAGCGTGAGATGTCATTCCGCCCCTAGCTGTAAGAATTCCCTGAGCTGCCTCCATACCACGGATATCATCGGGGCTGGTTTCAGTTCGGCAGAGCACGACTTGATCGCCGCTTTCCTTTCGCGCTACGGCATCTTCGGAGTGAAAAACGACTCGCCCAGTAGCAGCCCCCGGTCCAGCCGGTAATCCTTTCGCAAGAATTCGTCCTTCTTTAGCCGCCTGTTCTTTGTCTTTATGGTCGAAGATTGGACGCAAAAGCTGATTCAGATGGTCAGCTTCAACTCGTAACAAGGCTTCGTTCTTATCGATGATTCGTTCTTTAACCATATCCACAGCGACCCGGACGGCGGCAAAACCCGTCCTCTTACCACTGCGGGTCTGGAGCATCCAGAGTTTGTTGTCTTCGACCGTGAACTCGATGTCTTGCATGTCCTTGTAGCGCCTCTCGAGGATCTTGCAAACCTTTCGCAGTTCTGCGTAGGGCCGAGGCATGACTGTTTTGAGCTCCCCGACGGGCCTCGGTGTCCGGATCCCGGCAACGACATCCTCTCCCTGAGCATTAACGAGAAACTCACCGTAAAAAGATTTTTCGCCAGTCGAAGGATTCCGCGTGAACGCCACACCGGTGGCGCACTTTTCACCGAGATTTCCGAACACCATGGCCTGAACGGTGACAGCCGTGCCCCAAGTGTGTGGGATGTCGTAAAGTTTCCGGTAAGCAACGGCACGATCGTTGTTCCATGAACCAAGAACGGCCCCTATAGCGCCCCACAGCTGCTCCTTGGGATCACTCGGAAATTCTTTCCCTAAACGCGCCTTGACAAGTGCCTTGAACGCAAAAACTACTTCTTCTAGGTCTTCGGCACCGAGGTCAGTATCAAAACCGACGCCAGACGCGTGTTTTTTTCGCTCCAGGATCTCTTCAAACGGGTCCCGTTCGATTTTTTCCTTGGCTTTAAGTCCGAGGACAACATCTGCATACATCTGGACAAACCGTCGATACGAATCATAGCCAAATCTAGGATTCTGTGTTCGCTTGATCAATCCTTGCACGGTCTGATCGTTGAGACCTAAGTTTAAAACCGTATCCATCATGCCGGGCATTGACTCGCGGGCGCCCGACCGGACAGAGACCAACAAAGGATTCTCAGCATCCCCGAATCGGCGTCCAAGTATCTTTTCAATTCTGCCGAGGCCGGCGATCACATCAGATTCCAATCCTTTTGGATACTGCTCATGATGCGCGTAATAATAGGTGCACACCTCGGTTGTTATCGTGAAGCCCGGCGGTACAGGGGCTCCGATACGTGTCATCTCATGGAGGCCCGCGCCTTTTCCACCGAGGAGCTCACGCATGGCTGCGTTGCCCTCGGCTTTACCGCCACCGAAAAAAAACACTATTTTTCTCTTCCCAACCATGGGTCCTCGGTCCTTATCGTGTTGTGGGCGCAATCATAGCCAGCGGGGTTAAACGAAACAGAACTGATGGAGAAAAGCCGCCGACTTGATCTCTCGCTCGATGTGAAACTCGATGAATCGAACCACAGCGGAACGAATCTCTTTTAGCATCGCGGCTGGGGGCGAAATATCGAAAGCTATCACGTTCTTTTCCTTCTGCAGGTTCATCAGAGTTTCCAGTGTCGTCGCAGAAAGCGGAAAGATTTCTCGCCGTAATCGTGAACACGCGTCGCAAAGAATTCCGCCATCCCGCGCACTAAAATACCAGCGCGTTGCGGGTGAATCTCGTCTCGTTCTGCCGCAACGCCCACAACAATCTAGGAAGGGCTGGTAGCCGGCCAACTCAAGGAGCTTGAGCTCAAAAAAAGTCAGAAAGCTCAGCGACATGGATTGCTTTTCGAGATAGATGAGACCGTCCCTCAAATGGCGGAAAACTAATCGGTTCTCTTCGCGTTCCCCAATCAATCCAGCGGTGATCTCGACCAGATAAGAAGCCAAAGATATTTTTTCTAAACTGGTCACTAAATGCTTAAACCCGAGCGAGAGGTCGGAAGCTAATATAAACGCCAAATTGCTGTGAGCACGATCTTGAAAACGGAGATTCACAAGAGAAAAAGGTTCTAATGAATTGACAAATCGTTTACGAGAACGTTTTGCCCCCTTAGCAATGCCAGTAAGTTTACCGTGGTTCTCGGTCAGGAAAGATACGATCTTGTCCGACTCCCCGAAAGGCCAAGTGCGCAACACGATAGCCGGGGTGACATGACAAAGAGGCATGGATTAGATTCTCGGAGGATTTCCGCAAAACTTACCACTTTTTGTCGATGCAGACAACTAGTTAAATTATCAGAGGTTTCTCCAAGCCCGAAGCTTGACAAGAAGAACCAGCGTGATTACATTTTCTAGACTTTTCGGGGAAGAAACATGACCGACGAAAAAGAAAAACTAGATGATCAAACGACAGCGGAAGGCGAAGATCAACTGCCGGGAGGCACTTCAGAACTTCTTCCGGAGGCAACCGAACTGGTGAAACTGCGCGAACAGCTTGAAGCGAAAGAGAAAGAGGCCAAAGAGTATCATGACCGCTACCTTCGCCAAGTCGCAGAGCTGGAAAATTTTAAACGGAGAATTACTCGAGAAAAAGATGAATCGATTCGCTTCGCGAACGAGGCCTTGGTTAAGGATCTGATTCCGGTCGTGGACAACTTAGAACGAGCGCTCGCGCATGCAAAAGGCGGTGGCAATGGTAGGCCGCTCGTGGAGGGAGTTGAGATGGTTTTAAGAGGGCTCTTCGACATGCTTGCAAAACACGGCGTCGTGCAGATTTCAGCGATGGGTCAGCCCTTTGATCCCGAGAAACACGAAGCGATGGCACAGGTGGAAAGCGCCACCTATCAGCCCAATACCGTGGTTGAGGAATACCACAAAGGCTATTTGCTACGTGACAGACTTCTGCGTCCTTCGTTAGTAAGTGTCGCTAAGGCACCGGAATCGCAGGAGAAAAAAAACGATAACTGCGAGGTTGAAAACGGTTCTGATGATGATTAAATTTTGATCCTATTGTCAAAAAATATCAGCTATCAGCAATATTAAGGAGTAGCTAAGATGGCAAAAGTTATCGGCATTGATCTGGGGACAACTAACTCCTGCGTTGCAATCATGGAGACTGGTGACCCAACTGTGCTCGCCAACGCGGAAGGGAGCCGTACGACCCCTTCTGTGGTTGCGTTTACCGATAGCGGGGAAAGATTAGTTGGGCAAATTGCCAGACGGCAGGCTATCACCAACCCTGAGAACACGATTTTTGCCGTCAAGCGTCTAATCGGTAGGCGCGCCGACGACCCAATGGTTCAGAAGGCCTCCAAAGTACTGCCTTACAAACTTGTCCGCAATGAGAACGGTGATGCGTGGGTAGAAATTCGGGGTAAACAGTATAGTCCGGCGGAAATTTCGGCTTTTATCCTACAGAAAATGAAGCAGACCGCAGAAGACTACCTTGGAGAAAAGGTAACTGAGGCAGTGATAACGGTTCCGGCTTATTTTAACGACAGCCAGAGACAAGCCACCAAGGATGCTGGACGCATCGCAGGTCTTAATGTTCTACGCATTATCAATGAACCTACAGCCGCTTCTCTCGCGTATGGACTAGAAAAGAAGAAAGACGAAAAGATCGCCGTCTTTGACCTCGGCGGCGGGACCTTTGACATCTCGATATTGGAATTGGGCGACGGTGTCTTCGAAGTTAAAGCCACCAACGGCGACACTTTCCTGGGCGGTGAAGACTTCGACCAGAGAGTGATCGATTACCTGGCGGATGAATTCAAAAAGGATCAGGGAATTGATCTACGCAAAGATCGGATGGCGCTGCAGCGCCTGAAAGAAGCGGCAGAAAAGGCGAAGTGCGAGCTTTCCTCTTCTATGGAAACGGACATCAACCTACCGTTTATCACGGCGGATCAACAGGGACCTAAGCATCTAAATATGAAGCTGACGCGCTCCAAGCTTGAGGCGCTGTGTGCAGATTTGATCGATCGGACCGAAGGACCTTGTCGTCAAGCCCTCAAGGACGCTGGACTCGCTCCCAGCGACATCCATGAAGTAATTCTAGTGGGCGGGATGACCCGCATGCCTGCGGTGCAGGAACGGGTGAAGAAGATCTTCGGCAAAGACCCTCACAAGGGCGTTAACCCGGATGAGGTCGTCGCGGTAGGTGCCGCCATCCAAGCCGCCGTTCTCAAAGGCGAGGTCAAGGACGTGTTGCTGCTCGATGTCACGCCCTTGTCTCTTGGCATCGAAACCCTGGGCGGAGTGTTTACAAAATTGATCGAACGTAATACCACGATCCCGACAAAGAAAAGTCAGATCTTTTCTACGGCCCAAGATAATCAGACCGCGGTCTCCATTCGGGTGTTCCAAGGGGAGCGCGAGATGGCGGTAGACAACAAGCTGCTGGGCCAATTCGATCTGGTCGGAATTCCGGTAGCGCCCCGAGGAGTTCCGCAGATTGAAGTGACTTTCGACATTGACGCCAACGGAATCGTTCATGTTGCCGCTAAAGATCTCGGGACCGGGAAGGAGCAATCCATTAAAATCACCGCCTCGAGCGGACTCAGCGAGGAAGAAATTAAAACGATGGTGAAAGATGCCGAGGCACACGCTGCGGAGGACAAGAAACGAAAGGACACAGTCGAGGCGAGGAATCAACTTGACTCGCTTGTATATTCAACTGAGAAGTCGCTCAAAGAGCATGGCGGCGATCTGGATGTTAGCGTAAAAGATAATATCGATAATGCACTGAAAAAGGCTAAGGAGACGTTGGAGGGCCAAGATGCCCAGGCGATGCGCACGGCCGCGGAGCAGCTGAGTCAGGCCTCTCATAAACTAGCAGAAGCGATGTATGCTAAAGCTTCCCGACAACAAGCCGGGCAGGCGGCTTCGGGGGATGCCAAGGAGCAGTCGACAAACGATGGCAAGAAAAAGAAAGACGATGTCGTCGACGCTGACTTTGAGGAGGTTAAAGATTAACTAGATTACAGGACTCGGCGTAGTGACGGATTTCTATTTTACCAGAGGGAAAGCCCCTGCTCCTGCTATCGGTCGAGGAGAGGGGCTTTCTTAGTATAGAGGTTGTGGCTTGAGCGAAAAAAAAGACTACTACGATCTGCTTGGCGTCAATCGCAGCGCCAGTGACGACGACATTAAAAGGGCCTACCGCAAACTCGCACTCAGGTTTCATCCGGATCGCAATGCGGGTGACAAGCAAGCGGAGGAGAGATTCAAGGAGGTTTCCGAAGCCTATCAAGTCCTCTCCGATCCACAGAAGCGCAGCCAGTATGACCAGTTTGGCCATGCGGCTTTCGGTGAGGGCGGTCCTTTTGCCGGTGGATTCGACTTCACTGCGGGTTTCGAGGATATCTTCGGTGACATCTTCGGCGAGTTTTTCGGCGGCACGAGTCGCCGCCGCAGTCGTCCTCGGGGAGAAGACCTGCGCTACAATCTAACCCTCACTTTCGAGGAAGCCGTCACAGGAACCGAGAAGAAGATCAAAATACCTAGACAAGGTCCATGCGAGAACTGCCACGGCAACGGCGCTAAACCCGGAACGGCGCCGCAGACCTGTCCCACGTGTCGCGGCAGAGGACAGGTAAGTTTCCAACAGGGTTTTTTTAGCGTCTCGAGAACTTGTAACCAATGTCATGGCCATGGCACTGTCATCAAAGATCCGTGTGTGACCTGTGGTGGCGCAGGGCTAGTACGAAAGTTACATACCCTTAGCGTTAAGATCCCCGCTGGTGTGGACACGGGATCGCGTCTCAAATTGAGAAATGAAGGGGAAAGCGCAGTCGCCGGCGGTGCTCCAGGAGACCTTTATGTGGTCATCCAGGTGGAACCCCATCCGATCTTTGTGCGCAATGCCCTGGACATTCTTTGCGACGTTCCGATAAGCTTCGTTCAAGCGGCATTGGGTGCCGAGATCGATGTGCCGACACTGGAAGGCAAGGTAAAAATGAAAATACCGGCGGGAACCCAAGCGGGCAAAGTCTTTCGCATGAAAGGCAAAGGTGTCAAGGACATTCAAGGATACCAACAGGGCGACCAGCATGTACGCGTAGTCGTCGAGACCCCGACCCATTTGACGACACGTCAGAAGGAGCTTCTCAAGGAATTTGCCGCAACCGGTGGAGAGGAAGTCAATCCTCTCTCGAAAGGCTTCTTTGATAAGGTCAAAGAATTATTCGGCTAGACCTGCCAGGTTACCGGAAAACGACTCAATTTCCGTTTAAGCACTCCACAGAAAGATTTTAGTTGACCTCAAATACCAGTGTGATTAAGGTGGTCCAAGACTATGAGTGACGTTGAATGGAAGATTGAGGGTCAAGAGGCTAAGGGATCACAAGTAGAGATTCCCGACGTCTTGCCGCTCTTACCGATTCGCGACATCGTCATTTATCCATACATGATGTTACCACTCTTTGTCGGCCGTGACGTGTCGATCCGTGCGGTTGAAGAATCTCTCTCACGCGACCGGCTAATTTTTTTAGTTGCGCAGAAGAACTCCGCCGAAGAGACCCCTAGTCCAGCGGACATCAACCGCGTTGGCACCATCGCTTCGATCATGCGCATGCTCAAACTCGCCGATGGCCGGGTTAAGATCCTCATCCAGGGTTTGTCAAAGGGAGAAATCGACACTTACCTACGCGAGCGACCCTTCTTCGAAGTCAAGATACGCAAAGTCGTCGAACCAACGGTGCAGGAGGTCCCCATTGAGGTCGAAGCCTTGATGCGGACGGCAAAAGAAAAGATTGAGCAGATCCTGAATTTAAAGAATCTCCCGCCCGAAATCGTCATGGTCACAGATAACATAAGCGATCCGGGTGTGTTGGCGGACCTGGTCGCGTCTAACCTGCGACTGAAGATTGAAGAGAGCCAGGCGATTCTTGAGATCTTTGACCCCATCGAACGGTTGAAAAAGGTCAACGAACTCCTTAGCCGCGAGCTGGAATTGTCGACGATGCAGGCCCGTATCCAGAACCAAGCCAAGGAAGAGATGAGTAAAACCCAAAGGGATTACTTCCTGCGCGAACAACTAAAGCAGATCCAGCAGGAACTCGGCGAGGGCGATGAGCGCACAGAGGAAATCAATGAACTGAAGAAACAAATCGACAAGGCCAAGATGCCTGCGGAGGTTAAACGGGAGGCAGAAAAGCAACTCAAACGCTTGGAGCAGATGCACCCCGAGTCTTCTGAGGCATCGTTGGTGCGAACCTACCTTGACTGGCTGGTGGAGTTGCCTTGGAGCAAAAAAACCAAGGACAATCTCAACCTGAAGAAGGCAAAACAAGTTCTCGATGAGGATCACTACAACCTTGAGAAGATCAAGGAACGAATCTTGGAATACCTCGCCGTCAACAAGCTGAGGCGAAAGCTAAAAGGGCCGATTCTTTGTTTTGTCGGGCCCCCTGGTGTTGGCAAAACTTCTCTCGGACGATCCATCGCCCATGCCTTGGGGAGACATTTCGTTCGTGTATCACTCGGCGGCGTTCGAGATGAAGCCGAGATCCGGGGTCATCGGAGAACCTACGTTGGGGCTCTGCCGGGTCGTGTCATTCAGGGGATCAAACAGGCCGGCTCCAACAATCCCGTCTTCATGCTCGATGAAATCGACAAAGTGGGAGCGGATTTCCGCGGAGATCCGTCCGCGGCGCTGCTTGAAGTTTTAGACCCGGAACAAAACCACGCCTTCAGTGATCATTACTTGAACTTGCCCTTCGATCTTTCCAATGTCCTGTTCATATGTACTGCAAACATCCTGGATCCGGTTCCAGCGGCGTTAGCGGACCGGATGGAGGTTATCCAGCTCTCGGGCTACACGAACGAAGAAAAGCTGGAAATTGCCCGCAAGTATTTGATGCCAAGACAACTCGAAGACAACGGCATCTCCGGCAAACATCTAGAAATCTCAGACGATGCTGTGTTGCGGATTATCGCCGACTACACCAAAGAGGCTGGCTTGAGAAATTTCGAGCGTGAGCTCGCTTCCATTTGCCGCAAGATTGCTCGGAAGATTGCCGAAGAAAAGACGGAGCTGACCCGTGTCACGCGAGCCAACCTGCACTTGTTCTTGGGCCCACCGAAATTTTTACCGGAAACCGAACAAGAACATCACGAAATCGGCGTTGCTACCGGTTTGGCTTGGACGAGCGCTGGGGGTGAGGTGCTCTATGTCGAAGCCTCCCTCTCGAAGGGACGGGGAAATCTAACCTTGACAGGACAGTTAGGCGACGTCATGAAAGAATCCGCTCAAGCCGCGGTGAGCTATGCTCGCGCCCAAGCGAAAAAGTTAGGCATTGAGGAGGACTTTTATCAGAAACTGGACATCCATATTCATGTCCCTGCCGGAGCGATCCCCAAGGATGGCCCCTCCGCTGGAATCACAGTGGCGACTGCGCTTATTTCTGCGTTGACGAAGCGACCGGTCAGTCGCGACGTGGCGATGACCGGCGAGATCACCCTGCGTGGCAGAGTGCTCCCCATTGGCGGGCTAAAGGAAAAATCCCTGGCCGCCTTTCGTGCAGGTATTAAGACCATTATCCTTCCCGATAGGAACGAAAAAGACCTTGATGAGATTCCCAAAACTCTACGTCGCAAACTCCGCTGGATTGTCGCCGAAAACATGTCCGACGTTTTGAAAACTGCTTTGTTGGGGCGGCAGAATGGAGCGCGCCGCACTGCGTCAGTCTCCGCTCACAGGTTGAAGCGTCCGACAAGCAAGGGAAGGCTTTGGAAGCGGAGTGAAAAACCATTACGAAAAAGCCAAAGGGAAAGATCCATCCCACTGCTACCGTAACACACCATTTAGTCTCCAAATTTAAGAAAACCTACCATGCGTCGGCCCTCAACTGAATTGCAATAGTTAGAGCCGTCAGTCGATGAAACTCAGTCGCTTAGGGGAGTTTGGCTTGATTGAACGGTTGCGTCGCACGACGCTACCGGGCCGTGGCGTGCGCCTCGGGATCGGCGATGATGCGGCCTGGGTCCAGACGAGATCCGGTTCATGTTTATTGACAGCAGATCTGCTGATAGAGGGTGTCCATTTCGACCTCAAGTGGACATCTCTCTACGCCCTCGGTTACAAGACCCTCGCCGTCAACATGAGTGATATAGCCGCTATGGGAGGTACACCCGCTTACCTCGTACTCTCTCTCGGAATTCCTGCCACCTTTGATAGTGAGGATGTGGATCAGTTTTATCGGGGTATTCGCTCTCTAGCCGTGAGGAGCGGGGTCGCCCTGGTGGGAGGAGATACCAGCGTCTCGAAGTCTTTGCTTATCTCAGCCTGCCTGGTTGGACAAGCACCCTACCGACCTATCACTCGAAGCGGGGCACAAATAGGAGACGATATCTATGTTACCGGTACACTAGGCGACTCAGCTCTGGGGTTGAAACTGCTTAAACGAAAATCGCCCAAGCTCGGCACACAACGCGCGGCAAAGTTTCTTCTCTCGCGACATCATTTTCCTAATGCCAGAGTCCGAATTGGAACTACGCTGGCGAAGGAGAAACTCGCTCGGGCCATGATCGACATCAGTGATGGGTTACTCCAGGACTTAGGCCACATCTGCAAAGCTAGCCGCATCGGTGCTATCGTAGCGGAAGAGAGGCTACCGCTTTCCTCAGCATACCGCTCGTTGGCGGGACCTGATGGGACACGTCACGCCCTTGCTGGCGGGGAAGACTATGAACTTCTTTTTTGCGCTCACCGGCGTGATCGGTCGCGTATCGCGAAGGTTCAAGAGTATACCGATGTACCGATCACTCGCATTGGCACTTGTGTCCGTCCGCGCGATGGGATGGCTGTCGTCGATCGGGCAGGGCAACGCGTTGACTTCCGTGCGACGGGACACGACCACTTCAAACCTCTATAGCTCAGTACCTATAAATTGATGATCGCGCGCGCATAGATCAGAGACCTGAATGGACCCGGATCGAATTGTAGAACTGCTAATGCAAGTTCGGCAGAGAAAAGTTAGCGTGGCCCAAGCGGTTGCACGCCTGCGCCATCTGCCTTTCGAGGACTTAGGATTCGCTAAGATTGACCACCACCGCGCGCTGCGTCGGGGTTTCCCCGAGGTCATACTGGGAGAAGGTAAAGAGCCACGCGAGATTGTAGCCATTGTTGGTGCTCTACGCCGCCGCAAGGCCAACGTCCTTGTCACGCGGTTGTCGGCGCAAAAGATGACTTTGATAAGGAAGCTGATCTCTGGGCTCAAGTATCACGCGGCGGCGCGAGCTGCCACCTGGATCGGCCAACCGATAAAGATCACCGGCAAGGGGGCCGTCTTAGTGGTTTGTGCCGGGACTTCTGATATAGCCGTCGCTGAAGAAGCCGTGCTAACAGCCACGATGATGGGCAACCGAGTTGAAAAGCTCTTCGACGTGGGTGTGGCGGGTATTCACCGTCTCCTTGGAAACAGAGAGCAGTTGGCTGCGGCATCAGTCGTCATCGTGATTGCTGGCATGGAGGGCGCGCTGCCAAGTGTCGTTGCCGGACTGATTGACAAACCGGTCATTGCCGTACCGACGAGTGTAGGATATGGAGCAAGCTTCAACGGAGTTGCCGCCTTATTGGGAATGTTAAATTCCTGCGCGTCAGGCGTGACCGTGGTCAATATCGATAATGGCTTTGGGGCAGGGTTTGCGGCCAGCCTGATAAACCGGGTATAAGTACGCTGAGTGCATGCGCCGTCGGAACCAAATGGAAATAGAAGACCAGGCTCTCGCAACTTTATCAAAGAGGATGTGTTAACCCGCCGACCTGTCAGTGAATTTAAAGAGCAGACGTTCTCACCTGTGCCAAAAGCAACGACCTTAGTCACTAGACCCGAGGTTAAATTGAGCAAGGCTAGCCCAGCAAGAAATAGAGGGAACGCAAAAAACTCCGCAGGCCAATAAATCATGGAGAACCAAAAGAGATACCGCCTAACAACCCGGCAATCCGAACTTGCCGTCAGGGTTGCGGGTAATTCTCAAGCTGATCTCTTTGCTAATTCCGCTTTTGCACTTTTCGACGTTATGACTGACGTCGATAAAGTTGATATAAAGGATCGCATGGCGTTAGAGGTAGAGGGCACAGACCGCGACGACCTGATGGTCAATTGGATGCGCGAGCTACTCTACCTTTACCAAGGGAGCGGGTATCTACTCAAAGAATTCGATATCCGGGAGGCAAAAGATACGCTGGTGAAGGCAGAGGTTTGTGGTGAGAAGATCGATCCCGATCGCCATGAGATTAGAAAGGAAATTCACGGTATCGCTTATCACCAAAGCCGAATGCAAAAAACCGGCGATCAATGGACTGCCCAATTGACCTTCGAGATCTAACAACCATGACTCAAGCCAACGACAGCGCATACGAAGGGACGGCACTGATCGCCGACCCGATCCATCGCTACATTCAATTTACCGTCCCACGGGAGAAATCGGAAGTCACAGAGAAGGCCTTGATTGACTCCCCATGGGTGCAGCGGCTGCGTTACATTTATCAGCTTCAAAGCGCCCGTTGGGTGTACCCCTCGGCTGAACATAGCCGTTTTCAGCACTCTCTGGGTGCCATGCACATGGCTGGCGAGTTCGCCAAACATCTTTATCCATCGCTCAAAAAGGTTCTGGGCGATGAGTGCCCATCAGCCCCCTTCATCGAAGAGTACATGCGGGTCACGGGACTTTTGCATGACGTAGGGCACGGACCCTTCGGCCATTTTTTCGATGACAATTTCCTCCATGGATATGACTTGACGCATGAGGACCTTGGCCAAACCATCATTCAGAAACATCTTGGCGAAATCATCGCCCAGCTGCGGCGCAGCCCTGGCGGTGCGTTTGCACCAGGGGAAGAACTCCGACCTGAGGATGTTGCGTTCCCGATTAAGAAGGATGGTAAGGAAGATCAGCGCAAGCCGAAATGGGTAAGATTTCTCCAGCCCCTGACGAGCGGCATCTTCACCTTCGATAATCTCGATTACGTGTCGCGGGACTCTTACATGTGTGGAGTTGCGGTGGGACCGGTAGATCGTGCGCGGCTCATGCATTACACCTTTTTCTCGCCCAAGGGGCTCACGTTGCACAAAGCTGGCAATAGCGCGCTAACGATGTTTCTAAACACCCGCCTCTATCTCTACACCAACGTGTACTATCACCGCACCACCCGCGCCATCGATCTCCATCTCAGAGAGATCTTTCCAGAAACGATGCGCATCCTTTTTCCGGGCAATCCCATCGAGCATATGGAGGATTATCTTTATCTCACGGACTGGTCACTGCTTGAAGAAGTTTCCCGCTGGCGCCGCAGGAAAGGAGAACTCGATGCCTTAGCAAAAGAATGGGAAACCGTCCTTCATCGGGAGGTCAAATGGAAGATGGCCTACGATCGGACGTTGTCGCTCAATGAACTGCGCTATGGCGTCGCTTTGATCCAGGATACCGATTGGGAAAAGCGAATCCGCTCGGCGCTTCCCGTCGCAAGACGTGATCTTGTGTTCCGCGTGGATATGGCGACTCAAGATCCACGGCCGGAAAATCCATTTGCTATGGGAAAAAAGCAAATCCATATCTTCGATCCGTCCTCCGGCGAGATCACCAAGGAATCTCTCGCCGAGCTTTTCGAGTTTATCCCCTCTAAGGTCGTCCAATTCCGAGTTTTTGCGCTGGATCACGAGCAGGACCAGCTGTTAGCGGAAGTCGCGGAAAGTACGCTCAAAGGACGGTCTCCTGCGGTAAAAACTAGCGTCTAGCCCTTGGGCCGCCCGGCAAGGCGAGGGTAACCCTTACTTTTTTGCGTCAGGTTTACTGTATTTCCTGGGAATAGGCCATGCTCATCACGCTCACCACCGACTTTGGCTATGCGGATTCCTATGTCGGAATCATGAAGGGTGTCATTTACCGCATTGATCCGCAGGCTCGAATAGTAGATCTCAGTCACGGAGTACCGGCACAGGACATCATGGCTGCCGCTTTGCTCCTGCGCCATTCCGTGCAGTACTTTCCCCGTGGGGCAATCCACGTCGCGGTTGTGGATCCCGGTGTCGGTGGCGTGCGCCGTCCTTTGCTCGTCGAAGCCGACGGCGATTATCTTATAGGGCCGGACAATGGGGTGTTGAGTTTAGCGGCAACAACCCGAGAAAGACCAAACCGAATCATTCACCTCTCGAACACGACTTACTACCTCCGGCCCACCAGCGCGACATTCCATGGTCGAGATATTTTCGCCCCGGTAGCTGCTTATCTTTCCCTCGGGGTCGCGGCGGAGGCTTTTGGCGCAACTACAAACGACTGGGTCGAGCTCCGCTGGCCGACAATCCTTAGAACCGGCGTGACAATAGAAGGGGAGATTGTCTACATAGATGGTTTCGGTAATTTGTTTACCAATATCCGGGCGCATGATTTAGAAGAGCTACCCGCACGCCCGCTCAAAATTACGGTTCGCGATCTCTCAATACCCGGTCTGGCGGAGAATTACGCGGCGGTTGAATCGGGCCAGTACGTTGCTTTAATCAACAGTTGGGGGTTATTGGAAATCGCCATCTACAAGGACAGTGCGCAGAGGCGGAGCGGAGCCAGCGTCGGGGACAAAGTTAAAGTCGCGCCGTTTCCCTAAACTGGGCCGGAACAGCAAACGGAGGACAGTCATGAGCGATCGACCAAGCTGGGATCAATATTTCATGACAATTACGCAACAGGTGGCCGAACGTTCGACGTGCACGCGCGCAAAAGTTGGGGCGGTTATCGTGCGCGACAAGAATATTCTCGCCACGGGTTACAACGGCGCTCCGGCCGGTATGCCCCACTGCACGGATGTTGGTTGTCTCATCTATCAATCGAAAACCCCGAATGGGGAAACCGAGGAGAACTGCTTCAGAACCATCCACGCGGAAATGAATGCCATTGCCCAAGCCGCGAAGAACGGCTCAAGCATAAAAGACGCAGCTATCTATATTACCCATACTCCATGTATTCACTGCCTGAAAGTGCTGGTCAATACTGGCATCAAAGACATTTACTATCTAAAACCCTACAAACTTCACACCTTGGATGAGCTCCTGCGTTTTACCCAAGTGCAGCTTCACGGAGTCGATCTGCCGGCCAAATAAAAAGGGCGAGGAAAAACCCCGCCCTTCCGATCACGCGTTTGGGAATCACGATATCAGAGCCTACCGGTCAAGATAATCGCGATGACGAAGCCATAGAGCCCTAGAGCTTCCAGCAACGCGAGGGTCAGTACCAGCGGCAAAAAGAGCCTATCGGCGGCATTGGGATTACGGCCGATGCTTTCCATCGCGGCGGCGCCAGTCCGCCCCTGGCCTAAAGCCGCGCCAAAGGCGGCGATCGCAACGGCCAGGCCCGCAGCAATCCCAATGGCGGCTCTTGCCTGGGAATCCCCGGCTGTGGCAGCGCTCTCGGCAGCGGCCAGCGCTATTCCCGAGTTCATCAGGCAGGCGAAAAGACCGCCCAGTGACGCAAGTAGTTTTTTCATCTCCTCCCTCCTTTCCAGCAAACCGGCCTGCCACTCCTCTCTCATCATCTTCTCCGAGCGGCCGATCACTTAATGATGTGACGTATGGGATTCGTGTCCATGTTCTTCATCGTGGGCATGGGTAACAGCCAAGGCGACATAGATCATGCTCAAAACCATAAAGACAAATGCCTGAATCACCGATACCAGAGTCCCCAGGACGTAAAACGGGACCGGCACCACGATTTTCGTCAGGCCAATGAAGGCACCAATGACCTCGTGGTCTCCCAGCATATTGCCAAAGAGACGTAAAGAGAGCGAGACCGGCCGAAACCCGTGAGAGAAGAGCTCTAGGATTAAGAAAAACAGAACGGAGATAAGTAAGACCGGTACGAATGCCAGCTTGGAGATGAAGCTCTTCCCCGGTAGATTGGTCATGGGCCCCATGAAGTGCTTGAAGTAACTCATTCCTTGTTCGCGCACGCCAATGATGTTGTAACCAATGAACGATACCAGCGCGAGGCCCAAAGTGGTGTTGAGGTTGCCCGTCGGCGGTAGGAACCCGGGCAAAAGCCCCATCAGATTGCTAAAAAGGATGAAGAAAAAGAAACTCGCAAAGTAAGGCACATACTTGCGCCCAGCTTTTCCGATGATGGCATCGCTCTGGCGTACGATTACGTACTCCAGCAACAACTCGGCAATGTTGCGCGCCCCCAGTCTTTCCTCGGGTACCGTCGGATCCTGTGCTCGTGCTAGCGCCGCGCGTGCCCGTAAAGCAAAGAAAATAACCAACAGACCTGCTAGGAGAGCAAAAAACGTGTGCTCCGGGAGAAATGCCTGCCACTCGTGCGGCAGCAGATAATACCAAGTAAAACCGTGCTCCATCGACTAGGTCTCTAATTTGACGCTCGTCCTAAAGACCTCTACGAGAATCGCCAATGGTAACGTCGAGAAACCCAACGCAAATGATATGGCATCGATCTGAAAGCGGAAGAAAAGCGCACTCAATAGAGCGAGAAAAATTACGATTTTAAGGATTAACAATGCCACGCCCGCTTTCACTTTTCCTTTACCGGCTAAAGGCATCAAAACCCAGGCGACCCCGTAACCCAGAAGAAGAAAGTTGATACCCATGAACAGGCCCCCGATCACCAACCCACGCGGCTCGATTAACTTCGCCGGCCCGAGGATGGCCAGCAGCGCTAGAAGCATGAGACCATGCCATAACTCAACGCGCAGTATCATCTTTTTTGGCATGGCTTCCATCATGTTGTCGGGCAAAATGCTTGGCCCACTGCATTAATCTCAGGAAGGCTCCTGCAAAACCGACCAGACCCATCACGATCAAGAACCACGGCGAGGCACCTAAATACTCATCCAATAGGTATCCAACCAGCAGGCCTCCTAGTATGGTTCCCGGAAGCTCAAAAGCAATGCCTAAATATACACCTGCTCGACGTAGGAATGGAGTTTGGCTCTTAGCGGCGATCGGAGCGGTCCCCAACTTTCCCCACTAGCTTAGCTTCCTATCACGAAGATCCCAAGGGATCAACCTGAGGTTTCCTTAGCTGCCCAGTGATCGAACGCCGCGATGGTTTTGCCTAAATCCGTCGGCGTGTGAGCGAGCGAAATGAAGGCTGCTTCGAAAGGCGCTGGTGGCATATAGATTCCCCTTCGCAACATGCCGTGGAAAAATTTCGCGAATAACTTGCGATCACACTTCCTGGCTTCGGCGGCATTCCGAACTCTCTCGACACCAAAAAAAAGCGTCATCATGGAACCGACCCGGTTAATCGTACCCCGGATGAGGTACTTTTTGATGATCGCTTCCAACCCGTCCTGTAATTTTTTGCCGTAAGTTTCCAATGTAGGGTAAACACCCGGGCGTGAAAGTAAAGTCAACGTTGCCAGACCAGCGGCCACGGCGAGCGGATTACCTGAAAGCGTACCGGCTTGATAGACCGGTCCTCCCGGAGCGAGCAGGCTCATAATCTCCTGCCGACCACCAAAAGCCGCCAGCGGAAGCCCTCCACCCAAGATTTTTCCCAAGCAGGTCAAGTCGGGGCTAATTCCGTAAAGCACTTGAGCGCCACCGAGAGCTACGCGAAAACCCGTAATCACTTCGTCAAATATCAATAAGGCGCCGTGATTCTGTGTGATCCTTCTCAAAGAACTGAGAAATGCCGGCACTGGGGGAATAACTCCCATGTTTCCGCACACAGGCTCGACAATCACCGCCGCCACGCTCTTGCCGTGGCGATCGAAAATTCTCTCGACGGAATCAATATCATTGAATGTCGCAACCAGGGTTTCCCTGGCGAAACCGCTTGGAACTCCTGGACTATCGGGTAACCCCAAGGTCGCTACCCCAGACCCTGCCTTTACTAAAAGCCCATCGCTATGTCCATGGTAGCAGCCGTCAAACTTAACAACTTTGGTTCGGTCAGTGTAAGCCCGCGCTAACCGGATGGCACTCATTGCCGCTTCCGTTCCTGAACTCACGAAACGAATTTTTTGAATCGAGGGAACCAAGCGAGAGACTGCCTCAGCCAGCTCCACTTCACCTTGAGTGGGCGCCCCGAAGGTCGTTCCATTTTGGGCAACCCGCGCAACCCGTTGTAAAACACTGGCGTTGGCATGTCCTAGGATCAGCGGGCCCCATGATGCGACATAATCAATATATTGCTTGTGATCAACATCCGTGATGCGCGCGCCTTTCGCACGCCAAATAAATTTGGGTACGCCGTTGACAGCGAGCCACGCTCGGACCGGACTGCTAACTCCACCGGGGATTCTTTTTCGAGCTCGCTTGTAAAGCTGCGCTGATTTGGTCGTTGACATGAGCGAGTGTTCCTAGCACTGGGGTCGGATACTGTCAAGGTAACTGAAAATCCAAAAAAAAATTTTCTGCCAGTTTTTTTTCTTGCAAACAAATTTGAAAAGGATTATGAAATTTTTTTCTGAATTTTGCACGCCAGGTTTTGTTGCATGCGCACTCATCCAATCTCCCAAAAAATTTTCTGCCGCTGGTTTGTTGGACAATATCGCGGGATCACTCTTTTGCAACACAAACTGCTGGCTGCGTTTGTCGACACTCGGCTTGTGGATTCGCTGTAAGTCATTGGATTATTTAATAGTTTTGACTTATCCACAACTGTGGATAATGTTGTTTGTAACTTTAGTGGTGGTTTTCTTCAACACTAAATCTAGGCTAATCGGTGCTAATCATGGATGCATTGTGGCAAGGGGCGCTCGATCAACTCCGCGAGCGGCTAGGCAAGCAAAATTTTGAAACGTGGATCAAGCCGATTCGTTTTTGCGAACAAAACGGTAATGAGATACGGCTTGATGTACCGAACAAGTTCTTTCGCGATTGGTTGATGGATCATTTTATTGGGCCGATCGAGCAGGTGCTAGGCTCCCTTGAACGCCGCGAAGTAAAAGTTTCTTTGACCATCAATCAGGACTTGCAAAGCAAAGGCGACCCGCCGAGAAACGAAAAAAAATCAGATCGTGAGTGGGACAAGCCACAACGCCCTAGCAATCATCTCATTGCCAAATACACATTTGAGAATTTTGTTATCGGGGCGAGCAATCAGTTTGCTCACGCCGCTTCCATGGCAGTCGCCAATCAACCTGGCGAACACTACAACCCTCTCTTTATTTATGGTGGGGTCGGGTTAGGAAAAACACATTTGGTTAATGCCATAGGCCATAGGGCCATCGCCAAGCGGGCAAATCTCAAGGTTGTCTACTTGAGCTCAGAGTCTTTCATGAACGAACTTATCAGCTCGCTCCGGCGAGACAGAATGGATGAGTTCAAAACAAGATTTAGAAATATCGACCTGCTTATTTTAGATGACGTTCAATTCATTGCCGGAAAAGAAAGGACCCAGGAGGAGTTCTTTCACACCTTCAATTCACTCTACGAGTCACACAAACAAATCGTCATTACGTCTGATAAATTTCCTAAAGAAATTCCCGGCTTGGAGGATCGACTGCGAAATCGTTTTGAGTGGGGATTAATCGCCGACATCCAACCCCCAGATATGGAAACAAGAGTCGCTATTTTGCAGAAAAAAGCTGAGACTGAAGGTGTTCAATTGCCTCATGAGGTTGCCATTTTTCTTGCCTCCAATATCGACTCCAATGTCCGAGAATTAGAAGGTTCCCTTACTCGTCTGGGTGCCTTTTCCTCTCTTACCCGATCGATTATCACCACTGATCTCGCCAAGGAGGTTCTACGCAATACTTTAAAGGGAGCGCAAAGGGAAATTACAGTCGAGAGCATTCAGAAAACCATCTGTGAGTACTACAATATTAAGCTGGGAGATTTGAAGGCAAAAAGGCGAACCAAGAACGTTGCTTTCCCTAGGCAAGTGGCTATGTACCTGTGTCGCAAGTATACCGAAACGTCTTTCCCGACCATTGGCGACAAATTCGGCGGCCGCGATCATTCGACCGTAATCCACGCCTCTAAAACCATCGAAAGAAAGATCAAAGAAGACCCCTACATGCAGACCACCATCGAAAAGCTGGAAAGAAGCCTGAACGTCAAAAAATAGCTGTGGATATCTTGTGGTTACTTATGGCATTCTATGTGGGTAATAGAACCGTGGGGTCCAACCGGCCAAGTTGCTTTTGAATAGCAGGCAAAAATCACCGGCTAAAGCCACAAGCTAGATGACTGTAATCGCAGCTTAATATTGAGTTTTCGCCTTTACCCACAGTCTCTACTAACACTCCTAAATTATTTTGTTAAGGTAGAGCGATAGCAGGAGGAAGCATGGAAATTAAAGCCAAGCGGGGAGAGCTTCTCGCCACGCTTTATTGGACGCAAAGTATCGTCGAGCGTCGAAACACGATGCCCATTTTGGCCAATGTACTTATCGAAGCGCAAAAGAATGATATCCGAGTTACAGCCACTGATCTTGAAGTCGGTATTAGAGGTCGGGTCGACGGTGAGATTCTAAAAGAGGGGACGGTCACCGCCAATGCAAAGAAACTCTATGAAATTGTGCGCGAGGTCCCAAACGAACAAATTCAGTTAAAAAGACTGGAAAACGACTGGGTAGAGATCAGAAGCGGCAAGGCAGTATTCAAAGTGGTCGGGATGGAGGCAAGAGAATTTCCACAGTTTCCCAAGTTCGATGGTAAAGGACTGTCAACGATTCCGGCGTCGACGATTCGCGAGATGATTGAGAGAACCATCTTTTCCGTATCAACCGATGAAACACGCTATAGCTTGAACGGTGTTTTTATTGAAGAAAGCGACAAAGGAAAAATCAAGATGGTTGCTACCGATGGCCACCGCCTTGCCTTCGACGAGCGCGATTTAAGCTCTTTGGGTTTAGCCAAGGGGGTCATTCTACCTCGTAAAGGGCTGTCTGAGCTCAAGAAACTGCTTGAAAGTGGCGAAGAAGGAATTGTTTCAGTGGGTTTTAGAGAAAACATGGGATTGGTCATCAAGGATGGGGTGGAGCTGTTCATGCGGCTTATTGAAGGTGATTTTCCGGATTACACAAAGGTGATTCCCAAGGGTAATCCCAACATCGCGAGAATGGAGCACAACGAATTGTTGCAGGCGTTGCGCCGGGTCTCGATTCTATCTAGTGAGCGGTACAAGGGTATCAAGATGGAGTTTAAAGAAAACAGCGTGGCGATATCTGCCAACAATCCTGACTTAGGCGAAGCCGTCGAAGAAATCGACGCGGAATATAAAGGGAAGCCACTAACGATCGGATTTAACGCGCGCTACCTTATTGATGTACTTGGAGTTCTAGCAGGCGATGGAGACATCGATATCGCATTGAAGGACGAGCTAAGTCCCAGTATCGTTCGTAAATCGGGGAATGAAGGCTATCTCTATGTGCTGATGCCTATGCGTCTTTGAGTTATTCTACTGTTTAGCGAGGCGGACCATTACTACTTTGTAGTTTCCGCTTAGGTTCTGTATTTCTGATCAAGCGAATACTTTTCCTCAAGTCCAACGATTTCATTAAAGTCGTCGAACGGCATTAGGCGCTCAAGGATTGCGGCCGTCGAGCCATCGCGGCGCAACGTCAAATAGACTTCCGCCAGGGATTTGGCAACCGAATAGACCGGGGCAAGAGGCCAAACAATTAGATCGAAGCCCAATTCCTTCAATTCTTGCGGATTCATTAAAGGCGTGACACCGCGCTCCAACATATTTGCTACCAGTGGACCCGGAACGTGACGCGCTATCTCTTTCATCTCCTCTTTGCTTTCCGGCGCTTCCACGAAAACCGCGTCGGCGCCGGCTTCTTTGAACGCGATCCCGCGCGTAATAGCCTCGGTTAAACCCAAAGCTTGCCGGGAGTCAGTCCTAGCGACGATGTAGAAGTCATGATCGTTTCTGGCTTCCAGGGCGGCTCGCAGTTTCTTTAACTGCTCGTCAAGCGGAATAACTTGCTTCCCCTTCATATGACCGCAACGCTTTGGCCACACTTGATCTTCTAGAAACATCCCCGCTGCGCCAGCACGTGAGAGATCCTGGACCGTCCGAATGACGTTTATGGCATTGCCGTAGCCTGTATCTGCATCGACAATGACGGGTGTGTCCGTGACAGAGCAGATCCGTTCGGCCGCGCTCACGACTTCAGTTTGAGTAAGAAGACCAAAGTCGGGTTCGCCCAGTAACGTGGCTGAAAGACTATAGCCAGTGATAAAGATTACTTCAAAACCGGCGCGGGAAGCGATTTTAGCGCTTAACGCGTCGAAGACACCTGGCATAACCAACTGTCCTTTTTCAGTTAAGTGACGGCGAACTAGTTTGGCCTTTTCCATGGTACCTCCGGGTCCTGGGGCTAGGCGGTGTCGCCTTTAACCCTAGGCAAGTCTACTCGTGGGGACTCGCAGTTACCTCCTTGGTGATCTGCCAAAACCTCGTTGCTGTGCGCTGGGCTCGGGTCTTGGCGATGCGCGTAGAAGTTTCGCGGGTTTGAGGCCAAGGATATCATCGCCATAACGCGACTTGTCTAGGTGATCGTATCGAGCCTTTATTTTATGACGGATTTGCTGGCGCTTGACTGTATCATTTCTGGCGTTCTTGAGGTCCTCGAGATCAAGAGAGACATCGGCCTCATGGCCGCGCAGTTTTAAGTGTAGTGTAAACCGTGTACCTTCACCCTCACGGGCTGTGTAATCGATTTTTTTGTTGATGCTGCGAATGATATCTCGTAGCAGCGCTTCCTCTTCCTGGTGAACGCCTTTTCCGAACATGAACGTCTCCTCTCGTGACAACCGGACTCAGCGGTGTTCATGGTTATGAATGCGCGGTTGTATTGATAAATAGCTCCCCCAAGTCCATTTTCCTGCCGACCAAGCCTTGTTCCTGGGAGTATTGCATCAAGGTTTCAAGGTTCTTGCGATTGCTTTCGCCAAGACCATAGACCCATGGATCGTCACCGAGGATTTCTTCTTGCTCTTCCAAGAAATGGCGAAACCATGCTAGGGGTACAATTCGTGGATTTTCCATGCGTTTGTAGGCAGCTGTCTTGGACTCTTCAAAAGCTTGCATGAGATTTATCGCTGCCCAAGGGTATTTATCGACTACTTCCTGTTTGATGGCCGTGGTGTGCATGATGGGAAAGATTCCCGTACGCTTGAAGTACTGCATTTCAAGATCCCGATAGTTGGGAAAGAGCCGGGTGACACGCCTATCCTTTTTTAGTATGGGTTGAATCAACTCCGGGTGAATCAGCGCGTCTAGATCTCCTTCCAAAAGCATTTTCTCAACGTTTTTATCCGCAGTAACCCGTTGGATATTCAAACCGGCGGGCGGAGTCCACTCTACTTCCTCTTCGTCTTGTTTGAACCATTGAACCTGTCGGTGTGGAACGTTGTACTCGTGCTCCAGAATGCCGCGAATCCACAGGTTGGCAGTGGCTTGAAAGTTGCGCAGGCCGACTTTTTTACCGATCAGATCGGTTGGCTTGGCTATGCCTTTGCCGGTATTGAGAAAGACAAAGCCGTGCCTAAACCGGCGGTGGAGGAAGACCGGAATCGCTGCAAAAGGCAGTTGATGATACTTAGCCATCAGATAGTTCGACATGGACAGTTCAGCGATGTCGAACTCTTGATTGCGTAGCATCCGCCAGTGGCGAATATCGGACGTCATGTCGGTCAGTACCGTCAACTCAATGCCGTCGGGTTTTACCGTTCCCTCCTTGAGGGCGCGAATACTCTCGTAATCCCCGCAAGCCAGGGTGAGATGGATCTTCCTACTCATGGAGCCTATGTAACACGGTTTCTAAAGATTGCCAACGAAACCCGCTGTATTGAGTTGCGCGACCCTTCTTGGTACGTCCTATTAAACCATCAGAGAAAAACCGGAGGTTTGTAATGCCAAAGTGCTATGGAATGATCTGTTTGCTTTTCTTGCTAATGATTCTCGCAGCTCCGGCTCGAGCGCAAAACAACGTGCGCATCAACTGGACGGCGGTGACCGGGGCCCAAAGCGGTATGTTCATGGCCAAACAGGAAGGGCTTTTCAAAAGGAATGGCTTGGACGTGGAGCTAATCCATATCCCGTCAAGTTCTAGGGCCATTCAAGCGATTCTTGCTGGGGAGATCGCCATTTCTTTCATGGACGGTTCGAACGCCGTGCAGGCGAACCTAAAAGGAGCGAACCTCGCCCTCGTCGCCGGCGCTACAAACCGCATGGTCTTCTCACTGATGGCAAAGCCTGAGATAAAGTCAGTAAGGGATCTGAAAGGCAAAAAGATAGGGATCACTCGGGTTGGCTCATCCACCCATACATCGGCACTTTTTGCTCTGGGGCAGGCAGGCCTCAAGCCTGTGGACTATCAGATCCTGCCCCTGGTTGAAGTCCCCAATATCTTTACGGCGTTGGCCGCAGGCCAGATCGACGCCGGAGTGGTCTCGCCGCCGACCAACAGTCGAGCACGCAAAGCTGGATTTAAGGAGCTGGTTAATTTGGCCAAGGAGGGGCCAGACTATGTGTCGGTCGCCGTCGGTACGAGCCGCAGCTATTTGGGCGCCAATGAGGATATCGTTCGGCGCGTCGTACGTTCCTATGCCGAGGGCGTTTACCTATTCAAGACCAATAGAGCGGCTGCTTTAAAAATGATTCAAAACCAGCTGCGAGTGAGCGACGTCGATATACAGGAGGACACTCACAATCAATTTCGTCAATATCTCGAGTACCCACCTTATGTTAACCGCAAAGCCATGGAGGCGGTGCTGGTAGAGCTAGGGGACAAGGATAGCGCAGCCAAGGCGGTGAAGGCGGAAGATTTTATGGATATGCGGTTTGTGACGGAGCTTGAGAAGGAAGGATTCTTCAAGCAATTTGCCGCCAAGTAGTTTTTGATCTTCAGGTCCAGAGATCCCAAGCGAACGAGGGGGGCGAAACTATCTAGGTGGATTTTCGTCGCTTTCTTGCACGGCGCAGGAAATATTCCCACATGGTGCCCATGCGATGGGGCGTGTAGATCTGTTCGTACTTGACTCTCGCTTCCTCGTCGCTCGTCCAGGAAGGCTCTCCTGAGGCGGTGGCAAGGAGCTGTATGCGCGCCGCTTTCTCGAGAAATATGGCGTAAAGCGTCGCCACCTCGATGCTCTCACCAACGACCGTGGACCCATGGTTTTTCATCAAAACTCCACGGCACTTGCCTAGACTCTTCGCGACTTTTTTGCCCAATTCGGGGGTGCGAATGAGCGCTGTCGTATAATCGAATAGCGGTAGACCCTCGTAAAAGATGTTGCCTTCATGGCTAATGGGACGCAGCGGCTGGCGAAGCGCACTGAAGGCAGTGGCGTAAGATGGGTGCGAGTGAACGACGCAGTTCACGTCGGCGCGCGCTCTATAGATCTCCGTGTGGATAAAAACTTCGGAATGACGCTCATATTTCCCCTCGACCTTTTTGCCGCTGAGGTCAACGACAATGATATGTTGAGGGCGAATCTCTTCGAAGCCAAAGCCATGCGACTTCATCAGGATACGGTCCTGACCGGGGATGCGCACCGAAACATGACCTAAGATATTATCCCAATGGCCTTCCTCGGCGAGAATGTTGCAGGAATAGGCGAGGGTTTCTTTCAACTCTTTGATGCTTGGCATGGTGTCTCCTTGATTATGATTGGCGAGCCCGAAAAGTTCAGCTCTGCGCCCGCAGCCGAAATCTCGGCAGCCTGCTTGTAGGGGTCGTAGACCAGCACGTTCATCTCCATCGCCAGGCAACGCTTCACCGTGCGGCTGCCGATGCGGCCGAAGCCGACGATGACCACGGTCTTGCCGAGCAGGTCGAACGGAATGGTCCTGGTGCGATCGGCCCAGCGGTTCTCCTTCACCAGCGCGTCGAGCTCGGCGCCGCGCTTCGCCAGCGCCAGCATCATGAACAGCGCGGCTT
>Ga0081538_10000929_pt1 | contig 31602 bp, 26 predicted proteins | sample TabmetS5T2R1_FD_71022 | JGI IMG/M metagenome (GOLD analysis project Ga0081538, IMG submission 71022) | Tabebuia heterophylla rhizosphere microbial communities from the University of Puerto Rico - S5T2R1 | ecosystem: Host-associated > Plants > Roots > Rhizosphere ...
GGACCACCCCGCTCTTGGTCTCTCCCCGCTGGATCCCTTGGCGGCCCCGCCGCAACCCCACCTGCGTCTCCAGATAGCCCAGCGCGGCGTGGATGCCGGCGTGGTGGGCGTCCAGCACCGCCTTCGCCTCGACCTGGTCGCCGATGCCGTAGAGCACCGACACGCTTTTCGTTGGCCGGAACACCAGATCGAACGCGAGCACGCCGTCTTTGCGGTGCCGCCTGCCCAGCAACTCCCCGCTACGTGGGTCGCAGCCGGTGAACACCCGGCGGAACTCCTCTGCAGTGATCTCACCTGACATGCCGAGCGCCCCGGCGGCGGTGCCGTGCCAGTGTCCTGGGGCTTCGCCGTGGCCGGTGAGGTAGGCCTCGCGGTCTTTGGCGATTTCGCGGAGGTAGTAGTCCTCTCGGCCGACGCCGAGTTTTGACGGATCGATCACGCGCGTCACCTGTTGTATTCCGGCTGGAGGCCGGGTGTGGCATCTATTGATGCATTCCTGTCCTCACGATTCCGGGCGGCACAGTAACACGCTTGAGGGACGGTTGTGCAAGAAGTCCGCGCAGGTAGGAGGCCATTTCGTGCTAACGGCGGTGCTAACGGATACAGGACAGAGCGGATCAGAATGATACCGAACTAGATAGAGGGATGGGGACTGGAGATTGCGGCCTTGAGCTGGCAAAACAGCATGATTCAGCACGGTCGAGAATGACTAATTAGCTCTTGAAAACCGTTGGGCGCCTAGCGGTGTCCCGTGGGTTCGAATCCCACCGCCTCCGCCCTGACCAGCGGGTTTATCAGCAGGCTGAGCATCCGGCCTTTGCCGTGGTTGACGCCTGGCAACGGTTACCGGCCAGCCCACCATCGTCGGCAATTCAGCGTCGCTGGGTGGACCTGCGTTCGATAGTCGTGAGCCAGCCAGTGCTCCAGCACAGCTGCCCGTGGTCGGCGTTGGGTGGGCGGCTCAGCCGGTGTACCGGGGGGTCGTTGGCGCATGTGTCGTTGGCGCATGTATCGGCGCCGATGCCGTGCGCGGCTACGACGAGGCCGGCCGCGCTCAGCTCGGTCAGGGCGCGGTAGCAGTTGACAGCTGGCAGCGCATACCCTGACCGCTGGCCGGGGTGGTCATGGCCAGTCCCCGCGCCGTTGCCGGCGGCGGCGCTCAGCGCCCCGCTCGTCCTCTGACATGCCGCCCCAGATCCCATCGTTCTGCCCGGTGCTCAGCGCATACTCCAAGCACTTAGAGGCCACAGGGCACGTGGCGCAGATCGCCTTGGCCTTTGCGATCTGCTCCAACGCCGGCCCAGTTGACCCGACCGGGAAGAACTCATCAGTCGGCGTCTCAGCGCAAGCCGCCTTGGCGTGCCAGGCGGGCCGGCCCTCCGCGCCGAAGAAGAACCCGCCGGTCACCGGGCCGCCTCCGGATACGCCCGCTCGTGTTGCGCCACCAGAGGGGTGTGGGCGGTCAGCATCGGCCCCACCGCCATCGCCGCCGGCGCGCCCCAGGCGGGTCCGACCAGACCGCCCGGATCTGTCCGGCCGGGTCCGCCACAAGCTGAAGCTGCCGGCGCCGCCCGCACCAAAAGCACAGCAACAGGCGTGGCTCGTCCAGGCCGGCCGGCCCGCGGGGCAACGCCATGCCTTTGCGGCAGCAGTCGGTGGTCACGACGATCACGGCGGGCTCCACCGTGACCTGGGCGGGGTCCCGGTTGACGCTCATGCCCTGCCGCCCTGCTTGTGGGGGCCGGCGTGGTCCCAGTGGGCGGACAGCCAGTGCTCGATCACGCTCCAGGGCAGCAGCTCAATGGAGCGTGTGTGGCCGCTCATCCGTTGGCCTCTTGGCGGTGTGTGTCCTGCCAGTGGTCGATCACGGCCCACAGCAGCCTGGAGGTGAGGTCGCTGGGCCAACAGCCCGCCGGTATCCAGCCGCACGCCGCGCAGGCCAGGACCAGCGGGTCCACACAGTCGACCCGGACGGTCACCAGCCCAGAGCTCGTCTGCGGCGCGGTCACCGCTCAGCCTCCGGGTCGGCCCAGACGGCGCGCAGCCCGCTGGGGGCAGCCTCGTCGGCGACCAACCGCAAGCTCCACTCGATCCCATCAAGCGGGCAAACCACACACAGCGCCTCACCGGGGACCGCTTGCTCAGGCGGCACCAGCACCTGCGCGCTATGGCATGGCGTGAGCACGATCATCACTCCTTCGGCTGTCTCGACCCGCTCGGTATGCGGCGGGTCTCCACACTGCTTGCTCATGGATTGATGCTGAGCAAACGGTTTGGGTAGATGAGCCGTGCTCGGCGTTGACTACCCGACCCGTATCCGGCAACGACCTGACAAGTTCACCAATCGCTTATTTCGGGCAGACTGTCTTGTGTATGCTGTGAGCTGTTACGCAAAGAGCACACATGGAACGGGCAGGGGAGAGGCTATGGATGAGCAGGTGCGCAAGGTCACCGAGTTAGAGATCCGCCGGCTGGTGTTAGGGAAGAGCAGGCCGCAGCTGTGCAGGGAGCTGGAGTTGTGCTGCGAGGAGGGTGGGGGCATCAACGCGCGCACCGAGCGCCGCTGGGAGGACCGCCTCCACAAACCCTTCCCACTGTTCCAAAAAGCGTTGTGCAAGTACTTCGAGGTCGGCTCGGTTGGCGAGCTTGGGTTGGGGGATACGTTTGAGTCGGCTTGTTGGTGGACGTGGATGACCCCGGATGAATGGATCGCAGAGGTGAACCGTCGAAAAGCCTTAGAGGCTCTGGGAGAGGCCGGATTGGTGTTGCCGGTCTCCAAGCTGGCCGCCGCCGCGCAGCTGTTGGAGGGGCGCTCCTCGATCGGCGGCGGCGACCTGGTCACCGCCACGCAGACCGCGACTGATATCGCTGGCGCCTACATTGCGACACCGGACGCGGACGCTATTTGGGCGGCCAAGGCGCACGCCTACACGCTGGTCGACTTGCTTAAGCGCGCGACGATGGCCTACGTGGTCAGGACCCGGCTGGCCGCGCTCGCCTCGGACGCCGCGTGCCTGGTCGGCTACGGCCATCTCAACGCGGGCCGGCTGGAAGAGGCGGACGCTTGGTTTGAGGACGCGTTGCGGTTGGCGCGGCAGGCCGGCGACCGGCGGTTGGAGGCCTTCGCGATCGCCTCCCGCGCGTGGCCGTTGCTCTACGCTCCCGAGCCGGACCGGGTTGCGGTTCGTCAGGCGTTGGAGGCCGCCGCCGCGTTTCAGCGGTTCTTGCCGGCTGCGGGGCGGGCTTGGGTGTTTGGGTATCTCGCGCGTGAGCATGCCGCGCTGGGGGATGACCTGGTCTCGGGGCGGTTCCTTGAGCAGGCGCAGATCGCAGCGGGGTGGGTCCGCTACGGTGGTCCTGGGTCGGGGTGGTGGTCTTCCCGAGGGGAGTTGGGCGCCTGGGACGGCACCCGGCTTGAGACGTTCACGGGGAGGCGGTTGTTGCTGCTGGGCCGTCCCGCCGACGCGCTCCCGTTCCTGGACGGCGCGCTGGCCGTCACGACCGCCCCCGTTTTCCGCGCCGGTTTATACGACACCGTGATGGGTGCGTGTGTCGCGTTGGGTGATCCCGATCGGGCGTGCGCCTCCGCCCACGCGGCTCTTGACGAGTATGACTCGCACGGGATCGGGCTTGTGCCCAGGGAGATTCGTAAGGCGCGCAAGACCTTCCCGGAGCCATGGTCGACGCTGAGGTCGGTGATCGAGCTGGACGAGCGGCTCGCCTCCGCCCGCTGACACCCAGCTCCGCATGCACCACGGCAGGGGCTCTAGGCGCTCGCCCGGAGCCCCTGCCGTGTGATATCCGGTCACTGCTCAGCGCCGCGAGCGCCTCTCGGCTCAGCCGTGAGGTTCCCAAGCCGCCAACGCTTTCGCGGACCTGCGCTCGGGTATGCCGGTCGTAGCGCTGTCAGGATCTGGGATCGAAACGCTGCTGGCACAGCCAGCGTTCTTTAGGCAGTGGCGGATCCATCCTCCGGCGGGCTTGGGGAGGCGGTCGCTTTCGCCTGACGCTGGGCCAGACCACGGGGCAGCACTGGAGGCTTCCACTGGTCGTCGTCGACCGTGTAGTCCGTGTCATCACGAATGAGTTGGAAGACTTCCGGCGTAATCCGATGGGTGTAGTGGAACCCCTTCAAGGTTTTTCTGCTGCTCTCACTCGCTACTGGGATCGCTGCCTCCAGACGTGTTGGCCTGTCGATGAGGCTGCGAAGTGTGCGGAAAGCCCTGGGAATCTCGCACAAGTCTCTATCAAGACTGACGATAATCGCGACGTCACATCGTCCCGTGAGCATGAGCTCTATGACGTCAAGAGCAATGACCAGATCGATGCCCTTTTCTTGGGGCCGTTGCCAGGGGGCAAGCGTGACCTGACGAGGCTCGCATTGGGGATGAGCGGCTGGCAGCGCTTCCCGGTGCCCCCAATCCCAGTGGTAGCGCAGAGGTCGAACGATGGGGAGGACTCCTGCCTTTTCCATAGTCCTCAACCGTCGATCGAGGTTGCGGGCTTTCCTCGCCTCCTTGCTCATATTCGGGTTGGCGCGGCCGGTGTAGAAACGCACATGAGGAGCATGCTGAATCCGAGGTCCCGCCAGCCACTCCGCGAGAAGATGGGGATGGCAGAGCGGGTGCCCAAAGAGACGTCGGCACGCTTGGTACAGGTTTTGTCCGTCGATGAGGACGACAACCCTTGCCGAGGGGCTCGTGGCGAGAGGATGCGCCCCTTTCATGCCCAGGTCCACGCAAGAAAGCCCCGGTCAACACCCGTACGGGGGAAGCCGGGGCCCGTGAAAACTTGCCTTGTAAGCATAAGGGTCATCGGTGTTGACGGCAAGAGTTGAGGCTCGGGCAGGGGGGCGTCTGCGCCCGCGTGGCCGCGGAGTATAGCACCGCAGCCCGTTGGCCCAACTGAGCGGGGATCAGGGTGCTCACGTAGGCCAACCCTTGTATCTGCGGCCCAAGCACTCCAACGGTCGCCCAGCCATCGAGTGCCAGCCGGCCCCCGCATCCGCACAGACTCGTGGGTGTGGGGTGTCATCCGCCCCGGCGGGCAGCCACACCTCCAGCGCACCCTTAACTGACCGTGACGCCACCATCCTCAATCACACAACGTCCACCAAACGGTGGGTGCTCGCAGCGCCTGTGCGCGGCGGCGGACATTGCGGAGGCTCTCACGAGACACGACTCGCCGTCCGAGCGTAAGGCGGTTTGACAGGGCAATCCCAGTCTGTTCTACTCGTTCTAGTACACTCAGAACACAGCGCCTAGGGAGGGGCTGCCTCGGGGGAATCCGAGGGAGTTAGAACAAGGCCCCGGCGTGGTGGACGAGACCACACCGAGGCCGCCGCATCGAGAGCATGGGAGTGTCCTGATGCACCGCAATGCTAGTGCGCCGACGTCGGCGCCAGGAGCCGTGATCGCCGCGCGCGCCGACGAGCGCGTCGTCTGGTCCGCCCGGGAAGCCAGCGCCCGGCTCGGAATTCCCGTCCCCACCGTCTACGCATACGTGAAGTCGGGCGACCTGCCCGCGGTCAAGCTCGGGGGGCGACTGCTGATCCCCTGCGAGGCGGTGCAGCGCCTCATCGACCAAGCCATGGGCGAATGGGGCGGTCCCGATGCCGTCTAAACCGCTCAAACCGCGTAACGAGTTCGGCGCGGCGATCGCGGCGGCGCTCGTGGGCGGCCTCGTGATCGCCTGCCTGGTGGCGTGGGCGTCGGGCCAGCTGGCCGGGCTGCTGTTCGCCCACACGTGGCTGCGGCTGGAACTCGCAGACCTGCCGTGGGTCGCCTACGGCTGGGCGCGTCACTGGCGGGACCCGGCGACGGCGTGGCCCACGGAGATCCGTAGGTTGCTGCCCGGCCCGGTCGGCATGTACCTGTGCCTAGGCCTCGTGCTCGCCGCGCCGCTCACGCTTGCCCATCGAATCCGCCGCGGCATACGCCGCCCGGGATCAGGCTGGCGGGTCTGGAGACAGCCGGCCCGCTCCGGTCCGGCCGGATGGGCATCGCGTTGGCAGGTCCGCCGGTTGGCGGTCCGCCCCGCTGCCGGCTGGACCGCCAACCTGCGCCAAGCAGCCACACGCTGGTGGGCCGCACGCGCACAACCGGCCGCCAGCCCGGCCGCGGCAGCGCTGATCCTGCCCGCGCTCGTCGCCGTAACCACCGTGCGGCTGGCAGGCGCTGGCGGGCGGACGCTCGGGATAGTCAAGGGCAAGCCATCCGGGCGGATCGTGCTCGGCCGCCGCTGGCACGGGCTGTGCCGCCCGCTGCTCGCCGCCGAGGACTGCGCGTCGGTGCTGTGCCTCGGCCCGCCCGGATCGTTCAAAACCGCCGGGCTGGCGATCCCGGCGATCCTCGAATGGCGCGGCCCCCTGGTCGCCACCTCGATAAAACCCGACCTGGTCCGCGCCACCTTGCGCCACCGAGCCCTCGCCGGCCAGGTGTGGGTGTTCAACCCGCTGCAAGCCGGCGGGCTGCCGGCCAACACCTGGACCCCGCTCGCCCTCTGCCACAGCTGGGCAGGAGCCAGGGAGATGGGCACCTGGCTCGCCTCCGCGGCAGACCTGACCGGACCCGCGCGTGACGACCAGCACTACTGGACGATGCTCGGCGGCAAGCTCCTATCGGTGCTGCTGTACGCCGCCGCCGGCACCGGCCGGACCATCGCCGACGTCGTCCGCTGGGTCGATGTCCAAGAGCAGCACGAGGTCGACAACGCGTTGGCTGACCTCGGCGACCCGGGCGCCTGCGACGCCTGGGACGCCTGCAAGAACCGTGAGGAGCGCACCCGCTCCAGCGTGTACGGCACCGCCGAGACGCTGCTCGACGCCTACGCCGACCCCAGGGTCGCCGAGACCGCCGATGGCTGCGAGATCGACCTCGACCTGCTGCTGTCAGGCGACCACACGCTGTACCTGTACGCGCCTGCCCATCAGCAACGCCGGCTGCGCCCGCTGTTCGTCGCGCTGATCTCCGCGGTAGCCCGCAAAGCGCAGGAGCTCGCCGCCGAGCAGCCCTCAGGGATGCTCGACCCCAGGCTGCTGCTGTGCCTGGACGAGGCCGGCAACATCGCGGCCATCCCCGATCTGCCCGAGCTGGCCACCACCGGCCGCGGGCAAGGCATCCAACTGCTGTCGATCTTCCACGACCTGGGCCAGGTGCGGCACCGCTACGGCGCCAAGGCCACCACCATCCTCAACGGGCACCGCGCGAAGCTGTTCCTGTCCGGCCAAGCCGAGGTTGCCTCGTTGGAGCTGGCCGGGAAACTGATCGGCGACGAAGCCGTCGCCGAAACCTCCGTCTCCACCAGCCAAACCGGCACCTCGCGGACGACATCCCAGCGGCACCGGCGGCTCGCGCCACCTGAGCGGCTGCGCCAGCTGCGTCCCCGCCATGCGGTGCTCGTCTACGGCCACCTGCCACCAGTCCGGATCCGGCTGCGCGCATGGTGGCGCACCCCCGGGCTGCGCCGACACGCAGGACGGTGATCACGGTGACCGATCACCAGCCCCGTTCGCTGCATGTGGAGCTGACCTGCCAAGGCCGCACCGCCCGTCAACTGACCTACACCGCAAGACACCGACGGCACAGCCGGCGGGCCGCCGGCACGCCTCCGGACAACGCACGGCTGTTGACCGTCGCCGAGGCCCTGGCCGTCCCGCCCACAGCCGATCCAGGCTGGCAAGAGCGGGCGCGTTGCGCCAATGGCGCACACAACCCGGAGCTGTGGTGGCCCGAGCAAGACGGTAACGCGACACAGGCGCGGCGGATTTGCGCAGGCTGCCCTGTGCTGGGCGACTGCCGGCAGCAGTTCCTTGCCAGCCCAGAGTTGGATGAGTCCGGGATCTGGGCGGGCGTGAGCGGGCTTGCGTTACGTCAAGCCGCCCGCGCCGCCCAACCAGCCAGGACACCAGCTCCGCAGCCGAGCGTTGCGCCCGTCAGACACGCGGATCCCATCACACCGGTGCCGCCTGGACAGCGGCGAGATGCTGACAGCCGCACCGCGCTGATCCGCAGCCTGGGATGGACGCGATGAGCCAACTGAGCGAAGCGGCGGAGGCCTACGCTCGGCAAGGCATCCCCGTGCTGCCCTGCCACTGGCCAGCCAAGCCGACCGTGGACGGGCGCCTGCCCTCGTGCTCGTGCGGACGCGCGGCGAGCTGCGACCGGCCGGGCAAACACCCGTTGACCCGCAACGGGCTGCACGCCGCCACCACGAACCTTGATGTCGTGCGTGGTTGGTGGGAGCGGTGGCCGCAAGCCAACATCGGCCTGGCCACCGGAGTCATCTTCGACGCGCTCGATATCGACGGGCGCCAGGGTGTGGACGCCCTACGCGCATTAGGCGTCGGGCAACACTATGGATCGCTTACGCCGATCGCGCGCACCGGGCGTGGCTGGCACTACCTGCTCGCCCCCACGGGTGAGGGCAACCGGATTGGGCTGCTTGAGGGCGTGGATTGGCGCGGCAAAGGCGGATACATCATCGCACCGCCCAGCCGTCACCCCAGCGGACACACCTACCGCTGGATTCGCCCCTTCGAGACCGTCGAGCTTGCCCGACCCCCCGCCACGCTGATCGAATTACTGACACATCAGCCACAGCGGTCACAACAGCAGCCGACCCGTACGGCGGATGTGGCACAGCCCGGACCTTATGGGCAGGCCGTGCTGGCCGCCGAGCTGTCCAGGCTGCAACAGGCAGCCGAAGGCAGCCGGAACGCCACGCTGAATCGAGCGGCGTTTCGCTGCTACCAGCTGGCCGCAGCCGGGTTGTTAGACCCCGATCAGGTCACCGCCCGGTTCGCCGACACCGCCTATGCCATCGGGCTTGGTCAGGCCGAGACCCGCCGCACCCTGGCCTCAGCCCGCCGAGCCGGACTCGCCAACCCCCGCACCCTGCGCGCTGACATGCCCACAAGCCGCAGCCATGGCACGCGCGGTGACCGACCCCTCGACGTACCCGAACGCTGTGACGGCCGTGATCCAAGGAGCCGGTGATGAGCATTGACCGCTGGTCGATCCAAGCCATAGACACACGACTGAATCGCCGTGATCTCGACGCGCTGGCCGACGACCTCGGGGTGCCTGTGGCGCAAGTGGAGGCGTTCACTCGGCTCCGCCGCATCCTGCTCACCGGCCGCGCCAATAGCAACCCCGACCACACCGCGCTGCAGCCCGAGGACCTGCACGCCGCCGGGGTCAGCATCGCCGAGGTGCTCGCCTACTTGCACGTCGCCGAGCGCATCCACCAGCTGCGCACAGCCGAGCGGCCACCCGGGCCTAGCGACCGTGACCGTCCCAGGGGGGTGGAGCGGTGAGTGCCCGCGGTTACTGGCTGGCGATCTTGTTCTTGTTGGTTGCTTTGGTTGGTCAGTGCGCCGGTCCTGACTTGCGTCCTGACACGGGGCTGCCGCCGGCAACCACGGCGCACGCCAACAGCGCCGACCAGCAGCCGTGCGCGGCCGGGGAGCCGTCTCGGTGAGCGCTGGCATGCCCGCTGCGGCGGCGGTGGTGTGCGCGCCGGGGTTGCCCGCCAGCGTGGTTGATCCGTGGCTGCGTCGGTTGCTGTCAGGGATCGTGACCGCCATGACTGGTGTGGTCGTCATGGTCGCGGTGTTGGCGTTTGTGGCCAGTTTCGGCGCGATCCATCAGTTCGCGTTGCGCTCTGGGGGCATCGCTCCTGGGTATGCGTGGATGATCCCACTGTTCGTTGACTCGTTCGTCTTCGTCGGCGCGTGCGGAGACCTGTGGTGCGCCCTCACCCGCACCGTGACTGACCGAGGGTCTGGTTGGGAGCAGGTGACTGTCTGGGCGCCTAAGCTGCTGCTGGTCGCCGCCGCGACCGCGAGCTACGGACTGAACGTCGCCCACGCCCCTGCGACTAGCGCAGCCAGAACAGTCGCCGCGCTGCCGCCGACTGCGCTGGTGGTGACTGAGGTCGTGTTGATGCTGATCGTGCGCCGCGCAGCCGCCTACCGCACCCTCCAACTCACAAACCCCGAGTTTGACCGGCCCTGGCCTGGCGACACCGAGCAGGTGGGGACGGTGCGGGATCTGCGTGCTGAGACTGGCCGGCTGGTAGACGCCTGGCAAGCGCATGGTCGTCAACTCACCGGCACCGATCTGGCCCGACAGCTCGGCACCAGCGCTCGGCACGCACGCCGGCTGCTGGCCGCCCACCGCGCCGCCGCCTCGACGAACGACCGCCAACCCCACGACAAGGAGGTAGTTCGATGACCATGCGGATTCTGGGCGGTGTGCTTGGTGGTCTGCTGTTGGCGGTCGGGCTGGTCAGCGTTTTGTTGTCCTGGGCCGGCCTAGCGGCGTTGACAGGCGCCGGGCTATTGGCCTGGGCGCGCCTCCTGCGTCTTCCCACACGCCCACACCCGCCCGACCAACCACGGGCATGACTATCAGGTGCAACCGCCCCGCCCGTCTCACCCACCTGGCCGCTGCCTGCCGTGCGTGACCGTCACCCAAACCTACGCCGTCAAACTCGACCCACACTGCCCCTGGCGCAACCCCACCCCTAACACCTTCTGGGAGCAGCCGATATCCGAGGGTAGCGACGCGTGAGTGTGCGGGTTGACGTTGTTGGAGGAGGTTCACGATCGAACAAGCATAGAGTCACATCTTCCAACAAGCGGCATGGCATGGTTGAAGACTCCCAAAGGCGCGAGCGACGCAGTCAGAATAAAGTCGAGGAAGACGATTAAGGAGAACTCTGAAGTCAGGTGCAGCGGACTCCTCAAGTGGACGTAGACGAGACCAACGGCGCATTTGTGGTCCATATCAGTTATTTATCCTTACGCAGCTTCTGTACTTCCTGGCGGAGGGCGATCTGGCCCTCGCGTCCAAGGCGATTCATCAACGCATTCGCTCGTTGCGCCAATGCTTTGTCATCCGAGCTCATGGCGGAGGCGATGATCACAGGAGCAACTTTTTGCAGTTGGTAGCTCTCGTAGGACGGTCTTTGTATCTGGGCGTTGACTAATACGTTGTAGATGTCGAACGCTTTCTCGGGATACTCTTGCGCAACCTCAGCGAGCGTTTTAAGCATCCCTGTGCCAATGTCGAAGATCCCTGTGGTTGCGGCCTGCTGCAATCGAGGCAACCACCAGTCGGGCTCGAACAGGCCGCTCCTCGCCCACCATCCGAACCCTGCAAGTTCTCGCGGGTCCGCCGTACCGGAGGTCACCGATTCCGCGCGCCAGTCCCAGAGGCGCCGACAGCGCTCCAGAAATTCTGCGTTGAGCTGATCCTCTGTTCTGAAAAGGATCCAACCCCAATGGCTCATTGTGCCGGTTACCGCATCTTGGGGCGCCCTGTCAAAGAATGTGAGGAGCAGTGGGTCATCGAACTCGAGAATGCCGTTGGCTACAAGGGCGATAACGTGGCGGCCAAGCAGCTCCCATGGAGACTCCTGGGTCCGCCAACCGGGCGTGGGCGTGTAGCCCCGCGGGGCTTTCGTGAGCCTGGCCTGCAAGAACGGTCGAAGTAGCTCGATCAGCGCACGGCTGGGATAGTAGGCGGCGAGCGCGGTGCTCCAGACGACGTCGTGGGCAGGACGCCACGTCTTGGCAGATACCTCTCCCAGAAGCGCGTGCAGATGTTCCCGCGTCCAGTTTGGGGCATGATGGGCTAGAGTCATTAACCCTTCACCGAACGCGGCGTGGACGGCCAGACTCTGCTCATGATCCGGACCAGCGAGACGTTTCAGCGAACCCAGGATCTGGACGCCGGTGGGGTCTTCTTCTGGCCGCTGATCCACAGCTGCCAGCCAGGACACGAACCGGATGGCCGCACGGACCGCGACGGGACGCACGGTGTTCATAGAGATAGTGAGGGGGTCCATGACGTCGTCGCCATATGCCTCCTCGTACTCCGCGGTCGGGTTTTCGCTCCTCAGCAACGCTTGAAGGATGGCAGCGATCGCTTCCGCATACTTCGCTTCAAGCACCGAAGGCCGCAGGCGAAGTGCCTTATCTAGCAGCGATACGACGCTCTTGCGCGACGAGGCCCATCCCAGATCCTCATCCCGATTGGCGGGTCGCCGATCGAGCTTGCCACCAGCTCTTTGGTCGGCAACGTAAGAGACAAGGTCCAGCACTTTCTCCCATGAGAACCTGTGGCCTTCTTGGAGGGTTATCTCGAGCCCATCGAACAGGGCACATATATAGGTGGGATGGACGCATTCAAACAGGTCTGCCTGGACGGCAAAGCGCTCAGGGTCTTGGGCGACGGCGCTTCGAAGACTCACGCCAAGCCCTTCACGAGATGCGACGAAATGTTCCTCTTGAGGTTCCCACTCCTGTAACTGCTGGATCAAGGCCGGCACCTCAAAACCCATAATCTCCTCAGGCGAGAAGGGGGTCTCGGGTGCCACCCAGACTGCCTGCGGCATGCACACCGGAAAGTCCGCATACTCCGTCGCCGGCCCGTGCCTCTCCTGCAACTCGTGGAGGAGGACTCGCGCTGTGGCGGACAGCGACTCTTTGCCTATGGCTCCGAGAAGATCGCGGATCCATCTTGCCCTGTACTCCATGACCGCTTCATCCGGGTCAAGGCTGACAGCCTCTCCCAGGATCATGTTGCGGAGACGCTCGCTGATCTTAGGGCCATCGCCTGCCATGTCGAGCCAGCGTTCTTGGTCCGGCGCGTCGAGCAGGAGCAGCCCGGTACGAGCGAGCATGACGTACTCGTGGCGGCAGCGGTAGTCGAGCAGCAACTCTCGGGAGAGAAGCCGCTCACGAAGCAAGGGCCTCGCATGCTCTTGGCCCGCCACATACTTGAGAAAGTTCAGGGCTAGTCGAGTGAAAAGCGGCTGTCTCCATGAGGTGAGAAGCTCGTCGATCGGAGCAGAGCCGTAGACCTGCGCCAAAGCTGCGGCGCCGTCTCGTACTGCATCGACCAGCGCATCCCCAAGCTCGTGAAAGTTCTTATTCTGCTCGCTAGGGGCGATCGAGGGCCGCCAGGCGTAAGAGACGTCAATACTGTGCTCCTTCTGGGAGAGGCTGATCACCCGCTGATACCTATCGAGCCAGCGGCATAGCCTCTTCAAGCCCTGAAGGCCCTTTGCCTCGACGAGCGCCTTTGCGACTTGAGGCAGTGTTCGGGCATACCAGTAGCTCTCAAGCCCGGCCTGTGCCTCCCTCATCACTCCTGCCTGCGGGTCGGACCGTGGGAAGTACAAGGCCTCCGCGAGATCCACTCCCCGTCCCAAGCCCTTATGGAGCAGACGCTGCGCAAGGGCCGCAAGGTCCTCGGGGTCGAGCCACTGCGAGAACGGCTGGACAAGGTACTGCTGGATAAACCTGACAAGCCTTGCCGCTAGGGGCGCTGGGAGTCTTTGGGCGCAGGCCAACACCGCGCGCTGCGCCTCAATGTTGGTAGTCTCACCGATCCTTTCCAAAATCTGGGTGACGCGCTCGGGAAAGACGTCCGCGATGCGCGCTAGGTACTCACCTTCCGGCCAGGGGGGTGAGAAGAGGAACCCGTCCCGATCCTCCACATCTGCGACGCGCTGGAACAGCTCCCGTGCGTCAAGCGGATTAAGCCACAAAGGATTCTCAAGCCGGCCGAAGAAGACACGTCGGTGCTGGACGTCATAGAGGGTAGCTACAGCCCTGTCCACAGCCTCCTCGTCAGGCAGCCGAAAGCGTTCTGCTAGGTCTTTCATATTTTCTCGTCTTCGTCCGAAGAGAATCTCGTGTTAGCTTCCTTTAGAAGCACTTCCAGGTCATCGACAATCTCAAAGAAGGCCGCTGTTCGCGTGCGTAGCACCGATTCGAGACGCTGGAACGCACGCGCGACTGCATCCTCGTCGGGAACACGACTGTTGCCCCGAATATGGAACCACGGCTTGAAGAAACGGATGACGCCCACCAGCATCCTCGTCGAAGCCTCGCCGTCTCCAGCTGCCGATCCAGTTGCGACGACGGCATAGCGCGCTTGCGCGTTAACCGATCCCACTTCTGTGAGTTTTACCACCTGAGCGGCTGCCTCAAAGACCTTCCTGGGTATGGGTACGATTGCCACTGCGTCACTAAGGTCTCCGGCCATGGCATCTGGAAAGGGGACGCTGCTGTCTTTCCACGTCTTGGCTAACTCCTTACAGGCCTCGTTGACATTTTCATACGGCGCAAGCTCCTCGCCTTCGTCGTGGAGCAGCTCGGCTGCAAAGTTCACGAGTTCGCGAACGGCATGGGCGAGCAGGGTCATCCGAGCTGGACTGAGCGGTTTCTGGAGGATCTCCACGCCCCATGCATATAGATCGGCGAGGTCAGAACTCCACCGCTCAAGCTCGCCTCGAAGCTGCTTCCGTTCCTCAGTCCAGCCGGTGCCCTCTATCACCGTTCTCCCATTCTCTAACCTCTCTCCTCGACGTAGCTGCCAGCTACGTAACAATGAAGCACCCGGGGTTCTCTTGCTGGCTTTCGATATCCCGGTTCCCGGAAGCGTCCCAGCCAAGCCTGCGCGGGAGCAGTCATACCAGATGGCTCGATGACGCAGAGCATGCCGAATTCGCTTGCGGTGTACGTGCTTCCAGAGCCACTGCGCCGGTCTCTGCTCAAAGAACATGCTGGGTACCGACGTGGTCGCACACTCACGGAGGCGCAGCAGACTTGAGGTGGCTAGCGCATTTGCCTTCAGATGTAAGTCTAAATTGTGGACAAGTGCTTCAGGCGATGCAACTCGGCTCTTCGCCCCGGACCGGGGCGAGTACGCCAGATGTCGAGTACTGGCTTGAGATGCGCCGCGGGCTCTCCCGGCGGCAAGGTATGGGAGATCCCGAAGGTCTCAAGGTCGTCTTCGAGCGGGTTTAGCGTTGGTGGCCTAAGCCGAGCCAGTGGCTGGGGTGAGTACGCGTAAGCGCGCGCTCCTGCACTGTGGGTGGGTGGCGGGTTGTCCCCAAGGCTACTATAAGTTCCTTATGTACTATAGTTCGGGCATAATGGGCTCTCCGTTGTGTCGCCGTATGCTATGGGACCTCCAGGCAACTTGGATCGAGCAGAGGGTCTTCATGCAGCACGCGAGGACGCCTGTCGCTTATCCTCGCTCCTCAGATAGGGCTTGATGGGACCGCTGGGACGGTCAGTGAGCCGTACAGACGCTACACCGCTTTGCTTGCTGGCCTGAGTGCGCACGCCCTCATGGAGGACAACCATCAAATCCGTACGGCTCTAGAATGGTACATCGCTACTGAAGAGCCGGTTGGAGCGAGCAGACAGGGACTTCAGCGGGGGATAAAATGAGCGTAGCGTTCAGTCGATCTGTCAACGAGTATTGATGCCCATCGTGGATGCATGGGGAGAAAAAGTCAAAAAGAAGGGCACGGCGTGCCTGGATGCGCGCCGTGCAGCTACGACGTTCTCATGAATGAGCGTAGAAATCAACTCCCGTCTGCTCTTACTGCTGAAATGCAGTGCCTGAAAACATGGCACGATCGTAGAGATACTTTCTGCTTTAAATTTGTTGAGCCTCGAACAGAGTGGTTCGCTTGTTCCGCGTAGGTGGTGCTCATTGGGCGTTCGTTTAGAGTCGGTTTGGATCCGTGACTGGAAATCTATATCGGACTTAGAGTTACCTTTGTATCCGCTTACGGTTTTGTATGGCGCCAATGGGGTTGGTAAGTCAAACGTCTTAGAGGTCTTAGCGTTCACGGAGGAGAAGGCACGGTCGCGGATCCGGCGAGGGTACTTGCAGTCCTCTCCGGCTTATGGCCTTGTTGACTATATCTTTAGATATGATGGTGCCGAAGGGCGACTCGCCTTCTGGGACCATTGGATCGCGAAGCACGTTTCTTTAGCGCGTCCAGAGCGGCCAGGAGTCCTAAGCGGCCAAGGATTATGCCAGGCGCTAATTGAACGCGACGTCTATTTGCAGATCCTGTCAGATTGTTGTGGCGCCCCATTCTTTCGCCTGCTGGAAGAATTTCTCGATGCTCCTACCGTGGCTCTATCGGTTGGCGATGAGCCGAGGTGCCATCTAATTGTCCGCCGACGCGACCTGTATAATCACCATATTTGCTATGCTGAGGAGCTGCGCGCTCTTGTAGCAGAGGTTAGGCCAGAGTCGCTTTCTGAGAAACTTGATAAGGCTGTCGGCTCCTCGGACAGCAGGGATCGTATGATTTTGCATGCTAAAGATACTCTCTCGCATTTACTCGAGGTCCTGATTGGGAGCCGTTCCCCGATCATCAGCTTGGCTGACCTTACTGATCCTTTGATTTCCATTATGAGGAAGAACTCGGATCCTCTATGGCCAGCGCATGAATTGTCTCAACGAATTGGTGATATTAGTGTCGTGTGGAGTGATCCCTCGGGACTGGAGACCGACTTAGAAGCAGCTCTCGTTGATCTTCACGACATGGTATGGAGCATTCCTAGCTTTCATAAGGATGAGGAAAACCCTTTACTTTATTGGTTGTCTGCTTACAGCCAAAGTGAGCGTGAAAATATTGTTGCACCGCTCAAGGTGTCCGAGGATCTTGTGGGCTTTACGGATCCGTGGCTTGAAGCGATCCCCGCCTCAAGCGGTGCGGCAAGCCCTCCAGACGGCGTCCGGATTCGCCGGACGATCCCTCCCGTCTTGGAACTCATCGAGCGTTACAGCAACGAAGTGCGTGCTCCGCTCGTTACTGGCATGATTCGATTACGCTTTTTGCCTATCAGTGTATGGGGTTCAGTAGGAAAACTTGAGATTTCGGTGATCGAGAACCCGGGTACAGCAGGCGGGTCTAGAACGATCCCTTTTAATATGCTTGGAAGCGGTGTTCAGCGGTGGGTGGCCGCTGCTATCCGCCAGGCGTGTCGGGACCTTACTGGCGGTGAGAGAATACTGTTATCGGAGCAGCCTGGTGACGATGCTGACGCAAAACCTTTCGGGAAGGGACAGGAGGATTATGCATGTGATGCTCTGAGACGGCAAGCAGAAGTGGGAAAACTGGGGGCGCTCATCCGCGTCGAGCCTTCTCATTCTCCTATGATTGTTGTTATTGATGAGCCAGAGCAGCACTTGCATCCCAAAGCTCAAGAAAGTCTTGCGCGTTGGCTAGCTGGGCAAGCGGAGCTTCGGGATAGGGAACAGCAAGGCTGCGCAATTGTTGTAGCCACACATTCACCCGCGTTTCTGTCTTTGCCTCCTGGATCGGTCGGTATCGTGCACGTGACTAAGCGCGGTGGACGCACTGAGGCTATGGCGTTCGATGAGGCTTTGTTGGGAGCGTTGGATCGCGCTGCTAGTGAGTTGAGGCTGGACGCCGTTGCCGCCAGCCTGGATCTCGGTAGGGCAGGGTTACTGCAGCTACTGCGAGCGGTCATCATAGTTGAGGGCGAATGGGACGTTCGAGTAATGGTCAGGTTTTTTGGTGCCGAGCTGGCCCGAGAACGGTTGCTCCCACTCCCGCTTCGTGGGCACGAACAGTACCACGCATTGACGGACAGTCACATCGTTCGGCGTTTGAGTATCCCTGTAATAGTATTTTTAGACAACATCCTTGTTGAGCATATAACAGATTCTACTCTACCAGAACATAGGCTAAGCCCTGAGGAGCGCACCGCAAAAAATATCATCAAATTATTCAAAAGGGAAGGCGTTGCGTGTGACGTGGTCCCCTTCGATGAGCCTGATGTTGTTACTGCACTTCCCGAGTGTGCAGTGAGGGAATGGTTGCGCTGTGGGCCGGATGGGCCGGGTACCGATGAGATGTTTCCTGGCTGGGGGCAATTAAAAAGGAGGTGGCAAGAAGAGGCATCAGGGCAGCAAAAACGGAGTTTCAAGAAATTTGTTGCCAAGACCCTGCTTTGCCATCCTGGCGGTCCGTCGAACCGTGCTGGGCTTAACCAGAACCAGGCTATAGCTCTGTTTCTCGAAGGGGTGCTAAGCATCGCTGGCGACCTCAGGCCGTCATTATCTTACCGTCAGGCGATTGCAAGAGTTGTGAGGCTTGCGAAGGATTTAGAAATCAAATACCAATGATGAGATTTGATTGTTAACAGCATATTTTATTTGATACTGAATAGGGCGAAGGTTTTATCGAGGTACTGAATTTTACTAAGGGGGGCCAAGTAAGGGCTAGCTATTTATTGATGCTGCGAGTGTGATAATTATGGAAATGGCGTCTTGATTAGCTGTGTTACGCGCCCAGAGTTGGATTTAGGTGAAGATCCGAACCTGTCTTCCGAAAGTTGGTTGTTGACGAGCGCAGAGCGCTGTACTGTCGAACTGAGCAATCCGCTAGATGGCATCTATAGTTACTTCAATCGACTTGACGGTTCCTACCTTCTATCGCACATAATTTTCCTATTCTGAGCGCTGCCAGACACTCCACCGTGTCATCCGGTATCCGCGGCTATCGAACGTCTGCCAAACGTCTGCCAAACCTTCGAGTGGAGCCGTTACTACAGTCTGGATCGGCGGCGTGGCGTTAGCGCATAGTCATGGGCGCCGAAGGCAGGGTGGTGGATGTGTCGCAAACCGTCGGTGGCGGTGCCGACGGGCGTTGGACGCGGTATGCAGCAGCGCATCACAGGGAGTAGACGAGGCGGGGGTAGCGTGGCTGCGGGCACGACGGCATGGTGAGGTCGGATGGCGAGCGAGTATGACGTGTTCGTCAGCTACGCCCATGCCGATCTGGGATGGGTGACGCCGCTGGTGGCTGCTCTGCGACAGCGCGGGTTGGCTGTCTTCTTCGACGAGTCAGAGATCGAGGACTTCGCTCGGATCACGAGCGCGATCACGCAGGGCTTGGGACACGCCAAGGCGCTGCTGGCCTTCTACTCCGCCGAGTACCCGCAGCGGCGGGCCTGCCAGTGGGAGCTGACCGCCGCCTACCTAACCGCCAGCCGCCAGGGCGACCCTGCCCGACGCATCCTCGTCGTCAACCCCGAGCGGGAAGCGGAGCACCTGTACCCCGCGGAGCTGCGTGACGCGCTGTTCCGCGCTGCCCCAGATCCCGAGGACGCCGAGGCGGCCGCTGACCTTGCTGAGACGGTCGCCTGCCATGTCAACACGCTCACGGGCGCGTTCGGTGCGATCGGCCCGCTTGTCCCGCCACGCTGGGTGCCAGCCCAGGGGGTGGGCTCGACCCGGTTCGTGGGGCGTGTGGTCGAGATGTGGAAGATCCACTCAGCGTTGCACCCGGAGGCGACGGCGGTCACGGTTGGCCGGGCTTCCCCTGGGATCGTGCAGCTGCGGGGGTTGGGTGGGATCGGCAAGTCGCTGTTGGCCGAGGAGTACGCGCTGCGGTTCGGGCCGGCCTATCCGGGTGGCGTGTTCTGGCTGCGCGCCTACGGCAGCCGCGACCAGGACGATCTTACGGCGGAGGAGTTCGAGGCCCGCCGCCACGACGAGTTCCGCCAAGTCGCGCAGGGCCTTGGTCTCGGCGTAGCCGGCCGGGATCCTGGGGAGCTGGCCGGCCTGCTGGCCGCGGCGATCCAGGAGCGCGGCCAATCCTGCCTGTGGGTCGTGGACGATCTGCCGACCGGGCTTTCCGGTGCGCAGATTCGCCGTTGGTTTGCTCCGCATCCGCTGGCCCGCACCCTGGTCACCACCCGTAGCCAAACCTACGGGGCGTTTGCTATGGCGGTCGAGGTTGACGTGCTTAGCCGGGATGAGGCGTATGAGCTGTTGACCGCCCGCCGCCCGCCGCTTGGCGGGGAGGAAGAGGAGGCGGCGCGGGGAATCGCCCGTGAGCTCGGTTATCACGCTTTGGCGGTGGATGTGGCCGGCGCGGCGTTACGTAACCAGGAGGGGCTGATCAGCTACGCCGAGTTTCACACGCGGCTGGGTGAGCCGGACGAGGACGAGCTGGAGCTGATCTCTGAGCTGGCGGACGCGTTGCCCAACGGGCATGAGAGCAGCATCGCCCGCACCCTGTTGCGCAGCATCGACCAACTGGATGAGCCGGGCCGTGACGTGCTGCGCCTGACCGCCGTGCTGGGGGCTGCGCCGGTGCCAGCCCGGCTGATCGCCGAGATCCTGGCGCGCGCTGATGACGGCTTAGATCACAGCGACATGAGTCAGCAGGCGGGTGACGGGCAGCAAACGGCGTCGCCGTGGCACAAATCCTCGGCGTGGCGGACGGGCCTCGGCCTGAATCAGGCGGCGTCGCTGTCGCTGGTGGCCAAAACCTCGCAGGATCAGGCCGGGGTGTGGTCGGTGCACGCGCTGGTGGCTCGAACTGTGCGTTTCCGCGAGCGGGAGCCCGCCAGGCTGGCGGCTTTGCGTACGGCCGCCATTGCGGTGCTCACCGACCGGCTCGCCCAGGTCGTTGACCCGCGGGCTCACGCGGCTTTGCGGGACGTGGTGGTCCACGCGCGCGAGCTGACCCGGCATGCCTCTGACCTGCCCGAGATCGGGCTGCTCGCCTGGGTGGCCCGCTACGACTACGAACGCGGGTCGTTCACCTCAGCTCGCATACTCGACGAGCAGGTGCTGAACGTCCGCCACCGACTGCTCGGCGAGGACCACCCCGACACGCTGACCTCCAAGGACAACCTCGCCGTGACGCTTTACACCTTAGGCGACCTGCCCGCCGCTCGAGCTTTGCACGAGCAGGTGCTGGACGCCCGCCGCAGGGTGCTCGGTAAGGAGCATCCCGCCACGCTGACATCGATGAGCAATCTTGCCGAGACGCTGCACGCGTCGGGCGAGCTACTCAAAGCTCGAGCTTTGCACGAGCAGGTGCTGGACGCCCGCCGCAGGGTGCTCGGCAAGGAGCATCCCGACACGCTGGTCTCGATGAGCAATCTTGCCGAGACGCTTTACGAGCTTCGCGACTTTCCGGGCGCTCGAGTTCTGCATGAGCAGGTGCTGGACGCTCGCCGCAGACTGCTCGGCGAGGAGCATCCCGACACGCTGACATCGATGGGCAACTTTGCCGTCACGTTGCGTACGTTGGGTGATCTGGTCGGCGCCCGAGCCCTTGAGGAGCAGGTGCTGGACGCTCGCCGCAGGCTGCTCGGCGAGGAGCATCCCGGCACGCTGACATCGATGGGCAACTTTGCCGTCACGTTGCGTACGTTGGGTGATCTGGTCGGCGCCCGAGCCCTTGAGGAGCAGGTGCTGGACGCTCGCCGCAGGCTGTTCGGCGAGGAGCATCCCGATACCCGTCTCGCGCAAGCGAACCTCGGCGAGATCATCTGCGCGCAGAATGGTGGCACCGGGCCGACCTGGCGCCGAGGTCTGATGCGCTTCTTTCGCCGGAGCGCTCGTTGATCACAAAGCATACTGGGCATATATCCGACACTCGCGGATACGCTCACGCCAGCTGCTTGGACCGCCCACATGTGGCGCGCATAGCGGCACTTATGCGCGGCCTAGGTGTGCGGGGTCTGCAACCTGTCTCCAGCACCGATCGATCCTAAGTTTTGGATGGCTCCGGGAGCAGGCGCCCTTGCATGGTCCGTCCGCCGATGTCCGTTTGATAAACTGCCGCATTACGCGCCTCCGGCGCCCAACGAGAGTCCTCGCCCCTTAAGATGCACGCTATGCGGTCAGTGGGTAGTGCTCTGAGCACCGACGATGTCGACGATGAGGTCGTCAGCTCCACGCAAATATCGCCATCTGGCGTAATCAGCTTCTTCCCAAGCGCACCAAGGAGAGCCATTCCTGCATTACTGAATTTTCTTACCGTGCCCTGGCCAATCGAGGCATCGGCGCATCGCGGAGATGACATAGTCCTTAAAGATAAGGCCTACGACCACTGCAGCGAGTCCAAAACCTGCGAGTACCCGCCAAGGCAGGGACGCAGAACCTATTATCAGACCAACGATGGCAACCAAGGAACCGAACAGTACGCCCGCCAAAGTCAGTTCGTTGCTTCCCACTTGTAGTGCTGTCGGATCCCGAGGGTCCCGGCAGAACTGATCTCGCCTGCTCTACCTATGTGAAAATCTTGGCAGTACCGCCGCATTCTCGGCATGCGCCTTCAATCGAGTCCCAGGACGCTCCACAAGATGAGCACGTTGCCGGATTCTCTGCCATGCGGCGCATGGTACACGGCGTCACGTGGCCGGCCCGGCCAAGCTTTGCTGGTGGCTGCATGATCGGACCGTATCCAGTACACAGCGTCGTGAAGCACCGAGATATCGATGGGCTCGGCCGTACCCTATAGCAGGCTATGAATATGGCTGTTCGTTATGAATCGAGGAGATTAGAAGAACGACCTCTCTTGTAAATGCCTGAAGCCCTGTAGACTCGCGGCTGTCACGGCTAGCGAGTCGAGAAGGCTCCAGGATATGAGGTGCTTCAGCGATGTCGTCTGCTCGGACTGCCAGGCTTTATCGTGCTTGATGTGACCGAGGTGGCGCAATGAGCAGAGGTCGGCCTTGAGACTACCGCCGGTGCTCATATCACGCGCTACTGTTGTCGCTGGTCTAGCGATATCATCCCGGGGCACCGAAGGCTAGATAGGATCTTAGCGATCTCGACTAAGCTCGTGAGAACATCGAAGAGAATGTGAACAGTTCAGAGATCACAGCAGGTATGAGGTCGGCATTACGTTATTTAATCCTAGCCTCGGTGATCAGCGGTCCAAGGCTGGCTTTAGACACTGCTGGACAGCGCCATTGATCAGAAGGGCGATGGTATCGGCAACTATGAACCATTCTGACTTGAGCTTGGTGCCTGCCGGCTGCCGTGGTGGTCATCAGGCCCATCGACCAGACCATCGGCAAGCAGACCAACCGAACTGTTCTGATCGTCTCCTGCAGGCTCAGCCGCAGTCGTCGACAGCCTTTTTGAAGGAGCTTACTCCGTTTTTGGTGACGCAGTGTCCTCGTGCTGGGAAGATTTGGGTGGCTCCGCGCCGCAGCAGGCACGGATTAGCTCCGGTGTGAGCGGACCACCGTGCTCAAACTGGGCCAGCCGGCGTACCGTAGGATCACTGAATAGGCTGCGAAGATCGGCGGGAATAGCGTCAAGCTCAGCAGCGGGCTTTCCCACTAGCTTTATCGCCTCTGGTCTGGTGCGTAGATGATCAGCCAAGCTTGGCCACCAGGTTTCGATGATGGTCCACAGTGCGAGCGGCTCACTTCGTACTGGGTTGTTCTCAAGAGTCCGGACTGCCCGTAGGACGCTATAGGTGTTGACAAACCGCTTCATGCTCCGCGGGTTGGAGGTCAGCAGTGGCCCGAAGCGCTGCAAGCTATGTTCCATTGCCGCTGCTACCTCGGGCGTGGTGAGCTTTTCGACCGCCGTTCCGGCGACCCGGTCACGGACCTCGGCACTGGCGCGGCGAAGTGTCTCAACGACCTCTGCCTCGGTAGAACTTTGCCGGAGACTATCCCGAACAGCCTTCTCCTCGACTGCAAGGGATTGCAAGATCTGATCAGGAGCGCGTACGCGCAGTAGTTCGCGTAGGTACTCCTGCTGTCTAGGAGCGTCGATGGAAGGAACCGGGACACGCAACTGGAAGAGCTTGTCAAGGAATAAGTAGCCGAGAGGTCGGCCCGGCTCCGCAACAGACTGCGTGAACTCCTCGTAGGCAATTTCGTAGCTTTTGCGGATCCACGCTCCGTCGGCCGCGATGACGAAGCAGGCGGCGTTTGTGGTCTTGCCAGATCTGTGAGTCTGGCCCTTGTTCGCGTCTCGGATGAGCGTCTGTACCGCGTCGAGTAGCTCGACCACGTAGCTTTCGGCACAACGGTCGAGGTCGTCGATGAAGAAGACGACTGGACGTTCGATCTTTGCCACTAGCCAGCTGAAGTGATCGGCCACGTCCTGCATGGGATTCGTGTTCGACTGCTCAAACAGTCGCGCTCCCCTAGCCGAGTCCCACAGCAGAAATCTTCCGGCCACGAGCGCTCCGGCCCACAGCATGCCCAGCGCGGTCACCGCCGCGGTCAGGGTTCGGACGAAATCGTTGACGGTGTTAAGCGTCAGCTCAGGAGGTCGCAACAGGAGAAACATGGCGCTGGCTACCGTTAGCAGCAGGGTGAGGGCGAGGACGAAGAGCGCACCAGCACGGCGAAGCCGCACCCACGACTCGATCACACGTAGCCGCGTGCGGGCCACCAGGCCGAGGTTGTGCCCAAGACCCTGGCGCAGGGCGGCTAACAGCGACCACCAGGGAGGACCGATCCGCGATTGGCGCCACGCGTCGAAGTCGACCGTTGCCCAATCTAGCTCTAACTCCCTTCGTAGAAAGTTAAGGAGCGTGCTTTTGCCCGTCCCCCACGATCCATCAATATGAATAAGGAATGAGGTGTTGGGCTCCTCAGCATGAATGCGACGCAACCGTGTCGCGAGCGCTTGCGCTAAAGGACGGCGTCGAAGAAAGTCCTGGTCTGCCGGTGCATCAGACAGCCACTCCACCTGGTCCCGCTGCACAGCCTCTTCGGTTGGATTCCAGACCCGCACAGCGTGGTCATCCCCGCCGCTAACCACGATCGACCGGCCTTGCAGTACACCGACCGCGACCGTCCGCACGGGACCGATATGCTCGCCGAGCGCTAGCAGCTGCGGCTCATCGCCTTCTAAGTCCCAGACCCGCACAGTGTGGTCGTTGCCTCCGCTGACAACAACCCGGCGCCTGTCAAAGACGCCGAGCGTAACCGTCCGCACCCTGCCAATGTGGCCGACAAGCGTTTGGAGCATCTGGCCGCGCTCAAGGTCCCAAATTCGCACTGTCTGGTCACTACTGCCGCTCACCACGACCGTACGCCCATCCGGCAGGACGCCAGTCGCGACTGAACTCACTGAGTCGGTGTGACCGGTCAACGTTTGGAGCACTTGGCCGCGCTCAAGGTCCCAAATTCGCACTGTCTGGTCCCTACTGCCGCTGACCACGACTGTGCGCCCATCTGGAGAGGAAGCAACGGCCACGCTATTCACCCAGTGGGTGTGACCGGTAAGCGGCGCACCGACTGGCGAACCGTTCGCCAGATCCCATACCCGAAGAGTGCGGTCATCACTGGCACTGACTGCAATAACGCGACTCTGGTGGACCCCGAACGCAACCGCATTCACGAGGCCGGTGTGACCGGTAAGCGGCGCACCGACTGGCGAACCGTTCGCCAGATCCCATACCCGAAGAGTGCGGTCATCACTGGCACTGACTGCAATAACGCGGCCGTCGAGGAGCCCGAGTGCAATCGCCCAGACCGGCCCGCTATGACCAGTAAGAGACCGGTCGTCAGGCTCACTACTGGTGAGGTCCCACACTTGCACCGTGGCGTCCTCATTTCCGGCGACAGCGATCGGGTGGCCGTCTAACTCACCAATAGCCACAGCTGCGACGGGCGCTCCGCTAGGAAACTCACGGACGAGCGCAAGTCGTGTAGGTGCGACCGGCTTTACTGCAAGCCCATCGCGCCCTGGGGGCGGTAGGCCGTGCTCCCCGCGGCTCGCATTGAGTTCCTCGTAGATCGCATCGAGGACCTCCTCGCCTAGCGCGGCCCGGACCGTCTCGTCAAGGGTGGCAAGCGTCACGACGACAAGTCGGCCGTTGATGCTGTCATCACTGCCTAGCAGCGTCGTCGAATTGAGTTTCTCGGCGACCAGCCGCAGCCAGTCGTCGACCTGGCGGGTGTCACCGCTGTCGGGTGGGAGTAGAAGCGGCCCGAGACGCCCCTGCCCGTACTCAGGGTGGACGCGTTGCAGTTCCCGAACAATGGCCAATGCCGGAACGCGGCTCGCCGCCCCGAGCTGCATGCGGATGGCCTTGACACTTGACGAGAGGCGATCAACGCTCCTGGCTGGAGAGCGCTCACCGAGGCGCTCGCCCAGGCGATTCTGAAGTGCCTCGGCGAGGTCGGCAATACGACGATCGTCCGGTTCGCCCTTCCAACCAGACAGGTCGAAAGCATAGAGCTGCGTGTATTCGGCCGGTATGACGCTGTACCCGTCAAGCGTCACCGGGACCAGTTTGTCGAGGGCCGCCGCGAGGGCCGCTTCTTGGGCGACCGACGTTGATGAAGCGCTCGCAGCAGACCACACCACGAGGACGGCATTTGACTCATCGAGCGCGCGCCGGAGTTCATTCTCCCAACGTGACCCTAGCTTTAGGATGTCCCTGTCACAGCGGACGTCGAGGCCCCGCGCTCGCAGAGCCTCGACGAGGTCGTGGACACGTTGATCATCGGTCGTGGATGCGCTGACGAATATCCAGCCCGCGGATGCCATCACCCCATGTTACGCCAGAGCAGTTTTGAAGCCGCCGAGCCGGCGACACCGGGGCCCTCAAGCTGCTGGCATACGACACGCCCGATGCCAGTGAGCAGCCGCAACTCGTCGCACCTAAGACACACCCCGTCATCCCGGCTGATACCGCGACGGTGACTATGCACGTACAACACTACCGGCCGCAACCATGGAAGGATGCGCATCTTGCCGGCTGAGGAGGCCGAGCGCGTGGCATCCGATGCGTCCGGTATCGGCACCTTTGAGCGGTCAGTTGTGCATCTTCATCTCTGAGGCAAGCGAGCCGCAAATTCCCACTGGCAGCGTCCATCCCACCGGCCCAGCGCTCATATCGCCGCGCATAACAGCCATCCGATATCCAAAAGATACTAGAACTTGCTTCTGGCATGCGGAATGCCTGTGCAACCGTATCAATATGATATTAAATCTAGGCGTGCATTCAAACTTTATTATGAGGTTAAAGATTAGGCGCCTTTGCCGGCACGGGACTACCCCGCACTGCCCAGCAGAGTTTGCAGCATCACTGTTGTGGCATGCGCGTCAGATGTCTGGGTCTTTTGGCGCGCCAAGTCGCGGCCGTGAGCTGGCTGGCTGTTGCACAATAGGATAGCGTGGTCACGTCGGGCCGAGTTGGACACCGGGTAGTTCGAAGCCGGTCAGATCTCAAAGGGCGCTGTGCGGTGGGAACACATGATTAGCGGCCCAGCCGCTGGTCGCTGACCGTCGCAGCATTGCTGGCGTTGGCCGCGGTGTTTCCACTGTGGGCATTGTGGGCCTGGTCGAGGGGCATGCAGCTAGACCAGCTCGCGGCGTGGGCGGGCATCGCTGCCCTGTCACTGACCGCAGTAAGCCTGGTGTCGCTCGTGGACCGGGCCCGTTCACGCCAGGAGGTCACCCCCGAGGTGCTGGCGGCCACAGCCGACCGTCTCGCCGCCGAGGCGCTCAAAGGCGGCTCAGAGCAGCGGGCGCGGCTGTTGGGAACCCACATGCTGGACGTGACCGCAGCCAACGTGGCGTTCGAGCGCAGTTTGGTGCGGTTCCGTGACGCCGGCGGCCGGGCTGCTGGAGACCTGGACACGGTCATGGACTACTACCAACAACTACGCCCAGCCCGGATGGTCATCCTCGGCGTACCTGGGGCAGGCAAAACCGTGCTGCTGTTGGAACTGCTCATCCAACTGCTCGAGCAACGCGCTGCCATCCGGTCTGACCAGGAAAGAGCCGGCGTTGCGGTGCCTTTACGGTTCAGCTTGGCCTCCTGGAACACCGACACACCGCTCGAGGAGTGGCTTGGCGCACAGATCTCCCAGCAGTTCAGGCTGCGGCTGGCGTTGGCTGAGCGGTTGGTGGCCCAGCGTCGGGTGTTGCCGCTGTTGGACGGTTTAGACGAGATGGACACCGACGACACGGCAGCGCGGGCTGACGCGGCCGTCAAGCAGCTCAACGCTTACCTGCATGGGCGCGAGTTGGCGTCGGTGGTAGTGGCCTGCCGACAGAAACAGTACGAGCGTTTGACAGAGCCTTTGGACCGTGCGACTTGTGTGACGGTGCAAGGCCTGGGCGCTGATGTGATCGTGGGGTATCTGCGCGCGCAGTTTCGTGACCGCGACGAGGCGACCGCCTGGCAGCCGGTGCTGCAAAACCTTGAGCAAGACGCAGACGGGATGTTGGCCGCTCAGTTGCGGACGCCGTGGCGCCTAACGTTGGCGATCACGATCTATCGTGGGCGGGATTGTCACGCTGAGCCGTGTGAGCTGCTCCCCCAAGACCAGCAGCCTGGCCACGATCCCGGCCGGCCCGAGGACGTCGAAGGCTATGAGAGACGGGTCGAGGCGTTGCTGTTGGGCGGGTTTGTGCCGGCTGCGACCCGGCTGCATGCGTCACGTCGCTATCAAGACAGTGAGCGGGTGGTCAGGTGGTTGGGTACGGTCGCTGCGCATCTGCGTTGGCAGGCCGATCATGGCGGGTCAGGCTCCGATGTCGTGTTGCACGAGTGGTGGCCGGTGGCTGGGGCGCGTCGGGTCCGCTACTGGACAGCTGCGGTCAACGCCGCCGCTTGGCTGCCTTTCCTGTGTTTTGTGTTGTGGTCGGTTGTGGGGCCGCCTGGGCGGTGGGTTGAGCTTATCTGGTATGCCGCCGCGTTCTTCCCTGACTTGCCAAGCGGAATCCTCGTTGATGACATCATGGTGATACTCGTCTACATCGGTGTGATGTTTGCAGGGGTTTGGTTAGGGCTGAGGCAGAAAGTCGCGTCGCCTTCCATTGTGCGGCTGGCGCTGCCCCGTACGCCTGACGAACGGCGAAAATTCGTTCGCGGGCTCGTTCGCGGGCTGTTCGGGGGGCTCGTGGGCGCGCTCACGGGCGGGCTTGTGTTCGGGCTCGTGGACGTGTTCAGGCCGTTCGGAGGCGGGGTCGGCGACGTGCTCGCGTTTGTGCTCGCGTTTGTGCTTGTGAGCGGGGTCGCGTTCGTGCTTGCGCTGGGGCTTGGTCGTGGTCTTGTCAGAGTGGTGGCGCCCCGCGAGGCGCTGCACTATGAGTTTCTAAGCGTGCTCGTGATCGCGTTCGCGTTCGGGCTCGCGTTCGCGTTCGGGCTTGTGGGCGTGGGCGGGCTTGTGGGGGGGGGCTTGCGTTAGGGCTCACGGGAACTCAGAGCTTGGTGCGCTACGGCGTCGCGATGCTGCTTGCCACTGGTGAGCGGAGCCTTCCGTTGCGGTTCGGGTCGTTTTTGGAGTGGGGACAGACGGCTGGGTTGATCCGTGTGTCAGGTCTTGCTTATCAGTTCCGTCATCGTGAGTTGCAAATGCGGTTGACTCCTACGATGGATTCGTACGCTACGTCAAAATCTGTTGTAGTACGCTCAGAACAATAGTCGGCGCTCTACTCGATCAGGATCATCGTTCGACTCGGCAAAGTTCTGGTAGTGCTGCTGATAAAGACGCTGATCAAGAAAAACATGTTTGCACAGAAGGCTATTGCTCAGTTGCTTGACTCTTTGTGGTTCGGCTGTTCCCGTGTGGTTGTGTGAGCTTCGACCAGCCGCGCAAGGCGGTGGTGGGCGCATATTCATTGCGTTGTCTGGACGGTGCTGACCGCGCATATCGTCCGGATACCGAGCGGATAGGCGACGGGAGTCAACCGACCTCAAGCTGGCGACCGCCACGGTCGGGCTGGCGGGTGCGGTCGCGTTCGCTGACGCGTTCGGCCAGGCGGGCCAGCTGTTGTTGGCAGTCACGCCAGGCACGCCGCTGGGTCAGGTCGTCGGGCCGCTCACCCAACCCGTCGACCTGGATACTGTAACGGTCGCGGTAGGACTCGACTTGTTCTGCGGTTTGCCGCCAGACCCTTCGGCCACGCGCGGTGTTGGGTACTGGGCCGAGCAGGTCAGCCAGCCAATCGGGCGCCTCGACGGTGCGGGCTTGAGAGCGGGCGCGGGTACGCCAACCCAACTCCACACCAACCTCATAGCCACGATCCAAATCGTCGGCGTGCAGCTCGGTCCAGGCGGCGCGCTGCTGCTCCGCCCGGCGTAGCTGCCGCTCTTGGGCGGCCAGCTTGTCCACCCGCGCCCGCTGGACCTGCTCGGCCTGCTCGAGCTGAGCGAGGTCGGCGCGGGCGGCCTTGACCGCGTCCCGGTTCGCCAGCCCGGCCAAGCCGCGGCCGTGGCTGGCCACCCACCCCTGACGCTCTTCCCTGCGGGTAACCGTGGTGGCCAAAGCGGTCTCGGCCTCCTCCAACCGGGCCGCGACCCGGTCGTACTGACGCTGCTGCGAGCGGGGAGCGGTGGCGAGCAGGGCGGCGAGCCGGTCCCGCTCAGCCCGCAACTCCTTCACGGTCATCGTGGACGGATGCGGCCGGGCCGCCTCACGCTCAGCGTCGATCGCCATACGCTTGACGCCGGAGCGGCCGAGCGCGGCGATCGCCACGTCATACGGCCGCTGGGACATCGGCGGCGCCAAATCCACCTCCTCAGCCCCATCACGCAAGACACGATCAGGAGTCTCAACCAAATACAGATCGGCGCGGCGGCGGACCCTGGTCATAACGGTGTACGCCCACTGTTGGTCGGCGTGACCGCCGCCGCGGACAAACACCCGATCCACCGTGATCCCCTCACACTTATGCCCAGTCAGCGCATACGCATGATCCACCGCACGCCGCCCATCCGAAAGCTGCCTGCGCAGATACGACGCAGGCAACACCACCTCACGCCCATCCTCACCATCCAGGCGCAAGGTGAGGGTGTGGGCGTCGGTGTCGACAGCGGCGATCCAGGCTTGCGTGCCGTTGCCGATGCCGATAGACAGCCGGTTGACGCCGCACACCACCCGGTCACCGACCCGGAGCTCCCGGCCGTCGTTGACCAACATGTCCGGACCCAGGCGGCCAGCCGCGGCCATCGCCGCATGCGCCAGCTCGTTGAGCCGGTCCACCTCAACCCGGCGGTGGGCGAGCATCACCGCGCTTTCACCGGCGGAGAAGGCTTGCCACCAATCGGCGATCATCGCCTCATGCGCCTCGGCGGCGGTTTTCGCGATGGTGACTCTGCCGCCGTCGCGGTACAACGCCATCGCCTCCTCGCCTAGGCCTTGGCGGATCAACGCGACGGCTTGGCGGTCCAGCTCGTCGAGCTGCCGACGGTTCTGGGTGAGTTGGGTGGCGCCGAGGCGTTGCCGCAACCCACGAAACCAACCGCCGACATCGATCGACTGCAACTGCTTATCATCCCCGACCACGATCAACTTGGCGCCGGTCTGCCGGGCGTGGTCGAGCAGGAAAGCGGCTTTGCGGGTGCCGAGCATGCTCGCCTCGTCGAGGATGACGATGTCATGCGGCTCAAGACGGTCACGGCCGTTGCCCAGGTCGAGCAGGAACCTGTCGACGGTGACGGTGGGGATGCCCGCCCCGGCGTCCAGCTCTAAGGCGGCGATGCCGGTGGGCGCCAACCCCCGCACCGTGAGCTGTTGCTGTTCGGGTTGGGTGAGGTTGGCCAGCGCAAAGCAGGTGCGCACAGCGTCCATGGTGAACGTCTTGCCCGTCCCCGCCGGACCCACGACAAGAGAGACACCGGCCCCATCAGTCGCCACCGAGCGCAACACCGCAGCTTGGTCCTCGCCCAACGGCCGGCCGATACCCGCGAAATGGTCGAGCACGGCTCGCACGGTCTCGTGGGAGACCATGTGGCGGTCCTCGCCTTGGCGGCTGGCGGCAGCCTCGACCAACCCGCGCTCCAACTCCAACAGCTGTGGAGTCGACCAGCGCGCCCGCCCAGACTTGCCATCAGTCAACACCCTCACCGCCCGTTCGGCGATGAACTGCTCTGCCAATGGGCCGAGCTGCTCGGCAGGCAGTCTGGTCCCATCACCGACCGCTGCGAGCACCCCAGCCATCGTGAAGGTGCTGGTTTGGGCGGTGAGCCCGTCGGGTCCGGCCATCCGGTCGAACAGCTTGCACCGCTCAT
>Ga0081538_10000930_pt1 | contig 31585 bp, 26 predicted proteins | sample TabmetS5T2R1_FD_71022 | JGI IMG/M metagenome (GOLD analysis project Ga0081538, IMG submission 71022) | Tabebuia heterophylla rhizosphere microbial communities from the University of Puerto Rico - S5T2R1 | ecosystem: Host-associated > Plants > Roots > Rhizosphere ...
CCTCGCGTCCCAGCTCGGCGCGGCGGCGCTGGTCGGCGAGGTCACCGAGCTGGCCCGCTGGTATCGCATCGACCTCACGGCTCCGGTCGAGCGGACCGTCGACGATGACGCCGGGACGGACGAGAGCGCGGCGGCCGTGGACGAGATCGGGCTGACGCCACGGGAGCTCGAGGTGCTGGCCGGGCTTGCCGCCGGGCACACCAACCGCGAGCTCGCCGACGAGTTGTTCATCAGCGTCAAGACGGCGAGCGTGCACGTGTCGAACATCCTGCGCAAGCTCGACGTCAGCGGTCGCGAGGAGGCCGCCCGGGTCGCGTACCGGCTCGGCCTGGACCGCGAGGGCTGACGGGGGAGTTGGTGCGATATTGCGCCAACACCTTCGGTGGCCTGCGGTTTCACGCCAACAGTCGGACGCCGGACAGCGCCGGGCGCCGGGACACCGGACAGTGCCGCGCGCCGGGACCCGGTCAGCGCCGAACGACCGGCAGACCGGCGGCCCGCCAGGCTCGGAAGCCGCCGATGACGTCGGTGGCCCGATGCAGTCCGAGGTCCTGCAGCGCGACGGCCGCGAGGGACGACGCGTACCCCTCGTCGCAGACCACGATCCACGCGATGTCGGGTCGGTCCGCCTCCGGGATCCGGGCGTCGCTGGTCGGATCGAGCCGCCACTCCAGCTGGTTGCGCTCGACGACGATCGCGCCCGGGAGGTCGCCGTCGGCCCGGCGCTGGTGCTCCGGCCGGATGTCGACCAGGCGGGCGTCGTCGCGGGCGGCGTCGGCGGCGGCCGTGGGCGTGAGCCGGTCGAGCCGGGACTGCGCCGCGGCCAACATCTCGTCAATCGTCATGTCGGGTCTTGGAACGTCAAACTGTCGGCGGGTTCAGACGGAGCCGGGGCCTGATGTCCGCCCGAACCCGCCGACAGTCCCCTCGGGGGTCGGAGCAACTCAAAGCTCCGCCGACCAGTCGCGGGTCTCGAGGGCGTCGCGGACCCGGTCGAGGAAGCGGGCGGCGTACCCGCTGTCGACGGCGCTGTAGTCGAAGCTGAGGCCAAGGGTGCCGACCGGGTGAACGGCGACGCCGTACTCGCCGGGCTCTCGCTCCACGGCGACCGGCTTGGGGCGAACCGAGCCGGTCGCGAGGGACGCCACCTGGGTCGGGCCGAGGATCGGCGCCGCGAGCAGCATGCGGTGCGGCCCGGAGTCGCTGATCGCGAACGTCGCGCCGCGAGAGTCGACCGAGTCGAGCCGCCCGGCCTGCGCGTCGCCGACGACTGTTGTGAGCCGTCGGGCCAGGCTCGCCAGGCGCAGGCTGTCGGCGTTGCGGACCACCGGGGCCGTCAGTCCGTCCGGGGAGAGGTCGACGGCGATGCCGAGATGCACCGACCGGCTCACCAGGACGGTCTGGTCGCCGGCCTCGGCGTTGAGGTACGGGAACGCCGCCAGCGCGTCGATCACGGCGCGGGCCACGTACGGGAGGTAGTCGAGCGGTGCCGCGGCCGACCGGCGTACCCGGTCCACCCCGAAGAAGTCCACCTCGACGGCGAGGAACGCCGGCGCCTGGCCGGGTCGGGCGTCGGCGTGGAGGTCGTCGGGCGCGGGCCGCGGGAGGTTGTTCACGCCGGGCAGCTCAGTGGCCCGTTCCGCCGCCGCCCGGACGTCGGCGGCGAGGATCCGACCGTCGGGCCCGGAGCCGACGATCTCGTGCTCGCGCAGGCCCGACTGGTGCAGCAGCCGGCGGGCTCTCGGGCTGGCCCGATGTCGGGTGTTGGGTCGATGCGGGTCGGCCGCGACGATCATGATGTGGCCCCTTTCCTCATGCGGTCATCGCCTTCTGGATGGTGGTGACGATCCGCTCGGTCGACGGCAGCGCGTGATCCTCGAGGGCGTCGGCCGCCGGCAGCGGGATGTGCGGGGTCGTGATCCGGACGAGTGGCCCGTCGAGGTCCCAGAAGATCTCCTCGGCGACGATCGAGACGACCTCGGCTCCCCAGCCGCACAGGCGGGGGTTCTCCTCGACGGTGAAGACCCGGCCGGTGTGGCCGACCGTCTCGAGGATCGTCTGGGTGTCGAGCGGCACCAGCGACCGGAGGTCGACGACGGTGCAGCCGATGCCGACGGCAGCGAGCTGCTCGGCGGCATCGAGTGAGCGGGCCGTCATCGTGCCGAGCGTGAGGATCGTGGCGTCGTCGCCGTGCCGGCGTACGGCGGCCGTTCCGAGCGCGTCGACGACGTCGCCGTCGGGGACCTCGCCGCGGACCGGATACAGCGCCTTCTCCTCCAGGAACACGACCGGGTCGGGATCCCGGACGGCGGCCGCCATCAGCCCGATGACGTCGCGGGCGGTCGACGGCACGACCACCTTGAGCCCGGGGATCGCCATCATCCAGTTCTCGACGCTCTGCGAGTGCTGGGCGCCGAAGCGCAGGCCGCCGCCGTTGCCGGAGCGCACGACGAGCGGGAAGGACATCTGCCCCGCCGTCATGTAGCGCGACTTCGCGATCTCGTTGGCCAGGATGTCCCAGCAGACGGCGAAGAAGTCGCTGAACATGATCTCCGCGATCGGCCGCATGCCGGTCATCGCGGCTCCCATGGCGGCGCCGAGGATGGCCTGCTCGCTGATCGGGGTGTCGCGGACCCGCTTCGGGCCGAAGCCCTCCAGCAGTCCCACCGTGCCCTTGAAGACCCCGCCGGCGGCCGCCACGTCCTCGCCGATGAGCACGACGCGGTCGTCGCGGCGCATCTCCTGGGCGATGCCGCGGGCGATGGCCTCGCGATAGGTCAGTTGCGCCATGCCGACCCCCCATCGGTCCACAGGTCGGTCATGACGAGGTCGGCGCCCGGCTCGGCTCCGGCCCGGGCCGCCTCGGTCGCGCGCTCGACGGCCGCGTCGACGTCGGCCTCGATCTCCTCGAGCTCCGCGCTGGTCACGCCGACCTCCCGCAGCCGGTCGCGATACATCGGCAGCGGGTCGCGGGCGAGCCACTTCTGCACCTCGTCGTCGGGCCGGTACTTCCCCGGGTCGGCGCGCGAGTGGCCGCCGTGTCGATAGGTCTTCGCCTCGATCAGGGAAGGCCCCTCGCCGACCCGGGCTCGACCCAGCGCCGCGGTCGCCGCGACGTACACCTCGTCCGGGTCGTTGCCGTCGACGATCAGCGGCTCGAGCCCGTACGCACCGGCCCGGTCCGCCGCCGGATGGGGCACCGCCGTGACCGCGCCGATCGGCGTGTACTCCATGTACAGGTTGTTCTCGCACACGAACACGACCGGGAGCCGCCAGATGACGGCGAAGTTCAGCGCCTCGTGGAACGCGCCGATGTTCGTCGTCCCGTCGCCGAAGAAGCACACCGCGACCTGCTCGGTCCCGCGATACTGCGCGCTCCAGGCGGCGCCGTTGGCGATCGGGAGGTTGGCGCCGATGATCGCGTACGAGCCCATCACACCGTGCTCGACGCTGGTCAGGTGCATCGAGCCGCCCTTGCCCTTCATCAGCCCGTTCTCGCGGCCGAGCAGCTCGGCGAGCACCGGGGTCATCGGGACGCCCCGGGCGAGCGTGTGGGCGTGGCCCCGGTACGTCGCGAAGGTGTAGTCGTCCGGCCGCATCGCGACCCCGAACCCGGCCGCGATCGCCTCCTGCCCGATGGACAGGTGGCTGGTGCCCTTGACGAGTCCCTCCATGAACAGCCGGTACGCGCGCTGCTCGAACTGCCGCAGCTCGACGCACAGCCGGTACAGCGCCAGCCGGGTCTGCAGTGTGACGTCGGCAGGTCCGGCGCCGCCCAGCGAGAACGCGGGATCCGGTCCCGATGACATGCTCGACTCCTCCCGAGGCTCGCGACGTCTGATCGGCATTCGCGATCACGAGGTCCTGGGCCGAAACAGCGTGATGACGACGGGCCCCTCGTCGGTCAACACGATCTCCTCCTCCAGTCGCGCCGAATACGTATGGCCTCGGTCGAGGCGTCCATCCACTCGCGGGCCTGGGCGTACGCGTCCTGCTGGCTCGGTGTCGCGCTCCCGACACCGAACGTGCGGTAGTAGCAGGTGCGATAGCCGTCGAACGGCGCGAGCAGCGGACGTCGCACGGGTTCACTCAGCATCGGATCACGCCTCCGGCTGCTGTGGGCGTTCCGTTCCGGACTCGAGGCCGTCGGTGACGTCGGCGTCCTCCGACGTCAGCTCGACGCCGGACCGGCGGGCCTGCTCCAGCAGCAGCGTGGCGAAGTCCTCCTTGTCGTAACCGGCGCCGATCGCGGACGCCACGAGGTGAGCGGTCAGCGCCGCGACCGGCATCGGCACTCCGAGCTCCTTCCCCACCTCGAGCCCGAGCTCGATGTCCTTGTGCAGCAGGGGATTGGTGAACGAGGGTGTGAAGTCGAGGTTGACCAGGGCCGGCGTCTTGTAGCGCGAGAACGTCGAGCCCATCACCGAGTCGTTGAGGAACGCCAGGAACGCCTCGCGGCTGGTGCCGCCGCGCTCGGCGAGCACGGTGATCTCGGCCATCGCCTGTATGACGACGCCGAGCAGCACGTTGTGGCAGATCTTGACGAGGCGGGCGACCTCGCCCTCGCCCACGTACGTCACGCCACGGCCGAGCACCTCGAGGATCGGGAGCACGTCGTCGTACGCCGCACGTGGGCCGGACACCGCCATCGTCAGCATGCCGGCCCGGACGACGGAGGGGTTGCCGCTGACCGGGGCGGCCAGGAGCTCGGTCCCGCGGTCGGCGGCCGCCTCGCGGACGGCCCGCGAGGACTCCGCCGAGACCGTCGAGGAGTCGACGAGGACGCGCGGCGTCGTTCCGTCGCCGGCGGACAGCAGTCCCTCCGGCCCCAGGACGACCTGCTCGAAGTCGGCCGAGGCGGACACCATCGTGAAGACCACGTCGCGGTCGGCGAGGTCGGCGGGCCGGTCCACGACGGCTGCCCGCTCGCCGGCTACCGCCTCGGCCTTCGATCGGGTCCGGTTGTAGATCGCCACGTCGTGTCCGGCGGCGATGAGCCGGCTCGCCATGGCGGCGCCCATCCGGCCGGCGCCGATCCACCCGATGCGCTCCCCGTCCGACCTCACACGCACTCTCCCTCTCTACTGCAATCGGTTGCAATAGTGACCCGGCGAGGTGCCAGGCGTCAAGCCGTGGAATCGTGCCGGAGTGGTGAGGTGACGAGCGCAACCGATTGCGGTCCAGGTTGTCCGACCTCTCCGAATGGGCCCGCCGCAGTGGTCGAGCGCCGATCTGCCAGCTGGACCGTTCGCCGGATGAGGGCACACTCACCGACGGCTCATGCGGGCCTCATCTGGCGCTCGGACGATGGCCGCATGACGGAGACATCCACCGTGCGGCTGGCTCGAGCACCTCGCCCGGCCGGTCCCGGGATGATCGAGTCGCTGACGTCCGTCGCGGTCGGCGCGGAGCTGTACGCCGACGTGCCGGCGTGCACGATGTACCCGGTCGAGGCCGCACTCGTACGCGAGGCCGTCGCGGAGCGTCGTCGGGAGTTCGGCACGGTCCGATACTGCGCCCGCCGGGCCCTGCGGCGGATCGGGATGCCCGCGGCTCCGCTGCTCCCCGACGCGGACGGCGCGACCCAATGGCCGGCCGGTGTCGTCGGCAGCATGACCCACTGCCCCGGCTATCGTGCCGCCGCGGTCGCCCGTACCTCCGACCTCGCGGGCCTCGGGATCGACGCCGAGCCGCACCTGCCCCTTCCACCGGCGACGCTCGACCTGGTGCTGCGCGACGAGGAGCGGGTGCAGCACGTGATCCTCGCCGCCGCCTTCCCGTGGCTGCGGTGGGACCGGCTCCTCTTCTGCGCCAAGGAGGCGGTCTACAAGGCGTGGTTCCCGCTGACCCGGCGGTGGCTCGGCTTCGAGGACGTCGCGGTCAGCCTGCATCCCGACGGCAGGTTCCGGGCGCGGCTGCGCGTGCCGCCGTCCGTGGTCTCCGGACTCGACCTGGCCCGGATGGAGGGCCGCTGGGCGGTCGACCACGGGCTGATCGTCGCGATGGCCTCGCTCGCCCGTCCGGCCCGTCCGGACGACGACGGCGCGGTCGCCGGCCCATCGGTGGTGCGGCCATGACGACCGACCTGACCGGCGCTTCCACCGCCGGCCGACCGACCGCACCCGACACCGGCGCGGGCACCGACACCGACACCGAGCGGATCCTCGCCGAGGTCCTGGCCGATCTGTTGTCCACCGACCAGGTCCGACCGGACGGCCACTTCTTCGACGACCTCGGCGCCGACTCGCTCGTGATGGCGCACTTCTGCGCCCGGATCCGCAAGCGCGGCGACCTCCCTCCGGTGACGATCCGCGACGTCTACCGACACCCGACGATTCGCCAGCTGGCCGCCGCCCTCCCCGCCTCGACACCCGCAACCGAGCCGCCCGCGACACCGGTCTCGTCGGCGCTGGCCACGTCGACGTCGGCCGGCGAGCCGCCGTCGACCTCGGCCGCGGCAGCGCCGATCCGGACCTGGCAGTACGTCAGCTGTGGCGCGCTGCAGGCCGTCGCGGTCCTCGCGTACGCCTTCCTCGCGGCGTTGGTCGTCGTCGCCGGGTACGAGTGGATCGTCGCCGGCTCGGGGCCGGTCGAGTCGTACCTGCGGACGGCACTGGTCGGCGCCGGCGTCTTCGTCGGTCTGTGCGTCATCCCCATCGTCGTCAAGTGGCTGCTCGTCGGGCGCTGGCAGCGTACTCGGATCCGGCTGTGGAGCCTGGCGTACGTGCGTTTCTGGATCGTGAAGACGCTGATCCAACGCAGCCCAGCCGTGCTGCTCGTCGGCACGCCGCTGTACGCCCTCTATCTGCGTGCCCTGGGCGCGAAGGTCGGCCGACGGGTGCTGCTCCTGTCCCGACGAGTGCCCGTGTGCACCGATCTCCTCACCGTCGGCGACGGCACCGTGATCCGGAAGGACACGTTCTTCACCTGCTACCGGGGCGAGGCCGGCGGGTATCTCCAGACCGGGCGGGTCGACCTCGGCGCGGACGTCGTCGTCGGCGAGGCTGCGGTCCTCGACATCGACACGGCGATGGGCGACGGCGCAGTCCTCGGCCACGCCTCGTCGTTGCAGGCCGGGCAGTCCGTCCCTGGCGGCGAGCACCGACACGGCTACGCGGCCCAGGAGCCGACTGAGACGGACTATCGGCGGGCCGAGCCGATCGACTCCGGCCGGCTGCGACCGGTCGGCTATGTCGTCGCGCAGCTGTTCGGACTGCTCGCGGTGCGGATGCCGCTCGCGATTGGCGCCGCCGCCCTGCTGGTCAGCCAGCTGCCGCCGCTGGCCGCCCTGGTGGGTTCGGGATCCGGTGCGTACACCGGCTGGACGTTCTACCGCGACGCACTGCTGGCGTCGTTCGTCCTCTTCACCGGCAGCCTGCTGATCGGGCTGCTCGTCGTGATGACCGTCCCGCGAGCCCTCAACCTGCTCCTCGAGCCGGACCGGACCTATCGGCTGTACGGCCTGCGCTACGGCGTGCATCGGGCGATCGAGCGGCTGACGAACGTGCCGTTCTTTCCCCGCCTGCTCGGCGACAGCTCGTACGTCGTGCCCTACCTGCGGTGGCTGGGGTACGACCTGTCCCACGTCGTCCAGACCGGGTCGAACTTCGGGCTCGAGGTGAAGCACGACAACCCGTTCCTGTGTCGGATCGGGAGCGGGACGATGGTCGCCGACGGACTGTCGATGATCAACGCCGACTTCTCGAGCACGTCGTTTCGGCTCGCTCGGGCCGAGATCGGTCCCCGCAACTTCCTGGGCAACTACATCGCCTACCCCGCCCGCGGGCGGACCGGCGACAACTGCCTGATCGGGACCAAGGCGATGGTTCCGCTGGACGGCGAGGTCCGGACCGGCGTCGGTCTGCTCGGCTCGCCCAGCTTCGAGATCCCGCGATCGGTGCGGCGCGACGCGCGGTTCGATCATCTGCAGCACGGGGCGGAGTTTCGTCGCCGACTCGCGGCGAAGAACCGGCACAACGCCGCCACGATCGGGCTGTACCTGGTGGCCTGGCTGGGCTTCTGGTTCGGCGCCACGGTGCTGGCCGGGATCGGATCTGACCTCTACAGCGAGATCGGGGCGGCGGCGATCGCGGCGGCCGGCGTCGCGATCCTGGTGTTCCGGGTCATCCACTTCACGCTCGTCGAGCGGCTGTCCACGCTGTTCCGCGACCTGCGGCCGCTGTACTGCTCGATCTACGAGCGGGACTTCTGGCGGCACGAGCGGTTCTGGAAGCTGAGCTGGCAGCCGTTGTTGCTCGACGGCACGCCGTTCAAGAGCCTCGTCTGGCGGCTGCTCGGCGTCCGGATCGGCCGACGCGTCTTCGACGACGGGAGCGCCATCGTCGAGAAGACCCTCGTCACCGTCGGGGACGACTGCGTCCTCAACGTCCGCAGCATCGTCCAGGCGCACTCGCAAGAGGACGGCACGTTCAAGTCCGACCACATCACGATCGGGGCCGGGTGTGCCGTCGGCGTCGGCGCCCTGGTCCACTACGGCGTCTCGATGGGGGACGGCGCCGTCGTCGCCCCGGACTCCTTCGTCATGAAGGGCGCCGACGTCCCCGCGGCCACGCACTGGGGTGGCAACCCGGCCCGAGAGCTCGAAGGGAGTCGACGATGACCGCGATCCCGAGATGGACCCTCGACCCGCGGCCTGGCCTCGCGGAGCACGTGGAGCCGATCCCGGCCGACGAGGTGGCGGCCCTGCGGCGCGTGGCCGACGAGCTGGCCCGCCCGCTCGGGTCGGTTCTGCTGGCCGCCCACGCCGTCGTGCTGGCGGCGCTGTCCGGCGACCGCGTGGTGACGACGGGGTACGCCGCAGCGCCCGGAGCCGGAACGCGCGGAGCCGGACCGGTGCCGTGTCGGCTCTCGACCGACGTCGACAGCTGGCGCGACCTGGTCGCGGCCGCCGACGCCGTCACGGCCGATCCCCCCGAGACGGGTCCGGCGAGCTCGGCGTACGAGGTGGAGCTCGATCCGACGGGTCGGGCCGGGGGCCTGGCCGTCGAGACCGGGCTGCGCGTGACGTTCGAACCGGTCGACGCCGGCCTGCTCATACGGCTGTGCTACCGCACCGACCGGCTCGACGTCGACGCCGCGACCCGGATCGCCGGCTACCACCACCGGGCGCTCCAACGGATCGCCGCCGACCCGGACGCCCGGCCCGACCAGGCCGAGCTGCTGGGGCCCGACGAGGTGCGCCGCCAGGTGGACGGGCTCGCCGGGCCGTCCCGCGCACTGCCGGACCGTCGGGTCCACGAGCTGTTCGAGGAGCGGGTGCGCTCCCATCCGGATGCCGTGGCGGCCGCGTGCGGCGACCGGAGCTGGACGTACCGGGAGCTCAACGCCCGCGCCAACCGGCTGGCGCGGGCGCTGGTGGCCCGAGGGATCCGCCGGGAGGACGTCGTCGCGGTCGTCACCGAGCGCAACCTGGAGTGGATGGCGGCCGTCCTCGCGATCTTCAAGGCCGGCGGCTGCTACCTGCCGGTCGAGCCGCACTTCCCGGCGGAGCGGATCGCCGCCATGCTGACCCGCGCCGACTGCCGACTGGCGCTGACCGAGCCCGGCAGCACGACGACCCTCGAGCGAGCGCTGCGTACGGTGCCCGGGTCCGAGGCCGTCCTGCTCGAAACGGCCGACGCCGAAGGCCATGCCGACGACGACCTCGGCGTCGCCGTCGACGCCGACCAGCTCGCGTACGTCTACTTCACCTCCGGCTCGACCGGTGAGCCGAAGGGCGCGATGTGCGAGCACGCCGGGATGGTGAACCACCTGTACGCCAAGCTCGACGACCTCGCCATCGGCGCCGACGACGTGGTGGCCCAGACCGCGCCGCAGTGCTTCGACATCTCGCTGTGGCAGCTGGTCTCGGCCCTTCTCGTCGGCGGCCACACCCGGATCGTCGAGCAGGCGGCCGTCCTCGACATGGAGCGCTTCGTCGACACGATCGACGCGGGCCGGGTGAGCGTGCTCCAGGTGGTGCCGTCGTACCTCGACGCGTTGCTCGCGTACCTCGAGGCGCGGCCGCGGGAGCTGCCGGAGCTGCGCCGCGTGTCGGTCACCGGCGAGGCGCTGCCGATGGAGCTGGTCCGGCGCTGGTTCGTCGCCCGACCCGACGTCACGCTGATCAACGCGTACGGCCTGACCGAGACGTCGGACGACACCAACCACGCCGTTCTGGAGATGGCGCCCGACGGCGAGCGCGTCCCCCTCGGCCGGCCCGTCAACAACGTGCGCGTGTACGTCGTCGACGACCGGCTGGCGCTGGTGCCGCTCGGCGCGCCCGGCGAGATCGTCTTCTCCGGCGTGTGCGTCGGCCGCGGGTACGTCAACGACCCCGACCGAACCCGGCGCGCCTTCGGGACCGACCCGTACCGGCCCGGCGAGCGGCTCTACCGCAGCGGCGACTACGGCCGCTGGCGACCGGACGGCGGCCTGGAGTTCCTCGGCCGGCGCGACGCCCAGGTCAAGGTCTCCGGCTTCCGGATCGAGATCGGCGACGTCGAGAACGCGCTGGTCCGGCTGCCCGGGATTCGCCAGGCGGCGGCGGTCGTGGCCGAGCCGACCGGACGCGACCGGCGGCTGGTGGCGTTCTGCTCCGGCCGGCGGATCGACGCCGACCGGCTGCGGGCACGCCTCTCGGAATGGCTGCCCGACTACATGGTCCCCGCGGCCGTCCACTGGCGGGACGACCTGCCCCTGACCGCCAACGGCAAGGTCGACCGGGCCGCCCTGACCGAGCTCGCCGCCGAGCTCGAAGCCTGCCCGGTCGACGTCGACGCGCCGCGGACCGCAACCGAGCGGCGGGTGGCGGCGGCCTGGGCCTCGGTGCTCGGCGTGCCGCCGGACCAGGTCGGTCGCCGCGACCACTTCTTCGAGCGCGGCGGCACCTCGCTCGCGGCCGTGAAGCTCGTCGTCGCGCTGCACCGGGCCGCCTCGCTCGAGGACGTCACCCGACAGCCGGTGCTCGCCGACCTGGCGGCCGCGATCGACCACCGCGAGAACTGACCGAAGGAGCCGAGATGCCCACCCCGACCCCGATGTCCTTGCTGGACCTGGAGATCGCCCCCGGTCGACCGCCGATGGTGCGAACCGAGAGGGCCGACGATCCGCCGGCCTGGGCCGAGCTCAACCAACCGGCGCTGCGCGCCATCGCCCTCGAGTACGGCGCGGTGCTGGTGCGCGGTCTCGGGCTGTCCGACCCCGCCGGCGTCGAGGCGGTCTTCCGGCGGATCGGCGGCGACCTGGTGATCGAGCGCGAGGCCTTCGCCGCGCGCCAGACGTACGCGGAGGGCGTCTACTCCTCGCCGACGTGGCCGCCGAACCAGCCGATGTGCATGCACCACGAGCTCAGCTACCGCACCGAGGTGCCCGGACTGCTGCTGGTCGCCTGCCTGACCGCTCCGACCGCCGGCGGGGCGACCGCCGTCGCCGACGCGGGCGCCGTGCTCGACGCGCTCCCCCCGGACCTGGTCGAGCGCTTCGAGCGCGACGGCTGGCTGCTCACCCGCTCCTACCACGACGACATCGGCGCGTCGGTCGCCGACGCGTTCGGCACCGACGACCCCGAGGCGGTCGAGCGCTACTGCCGGACTCACGGCATCGAGGTCGAGTGGCTGTCCGACGGCGGCCTGCGCACTCGGCAGCGCCGGCCCGCCGTCGTCCGGCACCCGATCAGCAACGTCCGCTGCTGGTTCAACCAGGTCGCCTTCCTCAGCGAGTGGACGATGGACCTCGAAGTACGCGACTTCCTCGTGGACGTCTACGGCCCGGACCGACTGCCGTTCGCGACCCGGTTCGGCAACGGCGACCCGATCGACCCCGACGTCGTGCGGCAGATCAACGACGTCTACGACGCCCATACCGTCCGGGAGCCGTGGCACCCGGGGGACCTGCTCGTGGTGGACAACGTCCGCGCCGCGCACAGCCGGGAGGCGTACGACGGCGATCGGGAGATCCTGGTGGCGATGGCCGAGCCGTTCCGGCCGGCCGACGGTTCGACGGCGGTCGGGAGGGCCGACCAGTGACCGCGCCGACGTTCGCGGTGATCTCCGGCGCCGAGGTACGGGAGGCGCTGCGCGGTCGCGAGAAGGAGGTCGTGGACCTCGTCGAGGCGACCTACCGGCTGCACGCCGCCGGCGACACGGTCAACCCGCCGTCGTACTTCCTGCGCTTCCCCGACCGGCCCACGGCCCGCATCATCGCGCTGCCCGCGGCCGTCGGCGGACCGGCGCCGGTCGACGGTCTGAAGTGGATCTCCAGCTTCCCGGACAACGTCGCGACCGGCCTGCCGAGGGCGTCGGCGGTCCTGATCCTCAACGACCACACGACCGGCTATCCGTTGGCCTGCCTGGAGGCCTCGATCATCAGCGCCTCCCGGACCGCCGCGATGGCCACGTCCGCGGCCGGCTGGCTCAGTCGGGGCCGGCCGCGACCGACCCGGGTGGGGTTCTTCGGCGCCGGCCTGATCGCCCGGTACGTCCACACGTTCCTGACGGCGAACGGTTGGACGTTCGACGAGGTCGGCGTGCACGACCTGTCGGCGGCCAGCGCGGAGGGGTTCCGCGGCTACCTCGAGCGCGTCGAGACTCCGGCCCGGCTCACCGTGTACGACGGCGCCGAGCAGCTGCTGCGGTCCAGCGACCTGGTCGTGTTCGCCACCGTCGCCGGCCGACCGCACATCACCGACCCGTCTTGGTTCGCCCACAACCCCGTCGTCCTGCACGTGTCGCTGCGCGACCTGGCCCCCGAGATCGTCCTCGCGTCGACCAACGTCGTCGACGACGTCGAGCACTGCCTGAAGGCCGACACGTCGCCGCACCTGGCCGAGCAGCTCACCGGCCACCGGGACTTCATCGCCGGCACGTTGGGCGACGTGATGGCCGGACGCGTGACGATGCCGACGGACCGTCCGGTGGTGTTCTCGCCGTTCGGCCTCGGCGTGCTCGACGTCGCCGTCGGCAAGGAGGTCTACGACCGACTGGCCGACGCCGGACGGCTGGCCGTGGTCGACGACTTCTTCCACGAGGTACGCCGACACGGGTGAGCGAGTCGGACCGACCCGAGACCGACGAGAGGAGGCGACACCGATGCCCGTCATCACGAACCCCGACGAATACAACGAGGACGAGCTCTACGTCGACCTCCGTACGGTCCTCGGACAGCCGTTGTTCCTCAAGTGCGAGGGCTTCAACTTCGCGGGCTCGATCAAGCTCAAGGCCGCCGCCGCGATGGTGCGGGCCGCCGAGCGGGAGGGCGTCCTCACACCCGACTCGATCATCGTCGAGTCGTCGTCGGGCAACCTGGGCGTGGCGCTGAGCCAGATCGCCGCGAGCCGGGGCTACCGGTTCCTCTGCGTCACCGACTCCCGGTGCAACCTGTCGACCCGGCTGCTGATGGAGGCCTTCGGCAGTCGGGTCCACGTCGTGACCACCCCGGCCGCCGACGGCGGGTACCTCGGCGCCCGGCTCGCCTACGTACGGGCGCTGTGCGCCTCCGACGACCGGTACGTCTGGCTCAACCAGTACGCCAACGCCGGCAACTGGCGGGCGCACCACCGTACGACGGCGCCGGCGATCGCCCGGCAGTTTCCGGAGCTGGACGTGCTGTTCGTCGGCGCCGGCACGACCGGGACCCTGATGGGCTGCGCCCGCTTCCTGCGGGAGTGGCGTCGCGACGTCCGGATCGTCGCGGTCGACACGGTCGGCTCGGTCACCTTCGGCGGGCCGCCCGGCCGCCGGATGATCCCCGGGTTGGGCACCAGCGTCCGGCCGCCGCTGCTCGACGAGTCACTGGTCGACGAGGTGATCCGGGTCGACGAGATCGACACCATCCGGACCTGCCACCGGCTGGCCCGGCGCGGCTTCCTGTTCGGCGGCTCGACCGGGACGGTGGTCAGCGGCGCTGTCGACTGGCTGGCCCGACACGGGTCGCTGGGGATCACCGCCGTGGCGATCGCGCCGGACCTCGGCGAGCGCTATCTCGACACCATCTACCAGGAGAGCTGGCTGCGCGACCTCTATCCGGGCCTGGAGCTCACCTCCGAGGTGGACCCGTGGACCTCCGTACGCTCAGCGTGAGCGGCAGCATGATCGAGCGGACGTGCCGTTCCGGGTCGTTCACGACCTCGAGGAGCAGCCGCGCCGCCTCCGCGCCGATCTCGTAGTGCGGCACCCGGACCGACGTCAGCGGCGGCGCCACGCGGTCGACGAACGGCATGTCGTTGAAGCCCACGACACTGACGTCGTCGGGACACCGCAGGCCGTGCCGCTCCAGGACGTCGTAGCAGCCGAGCGCGATCAGGTCGTTCCCGGCGATGACGGCGGTGTACGGCACGCCGCGCGCGACGATCTCCTCCATCGCCGCGGCGCCGGCCGGCTCGGACCAGGCGGCCGCGTCGGCGATCCGGTCCGGGCCGTCGGTGAGGCCGAGCTCCTCCATCACGTGTCGAAAGGCCTGCCGGCGGGCGAGCCCGGTCGACAGGTCCTGGGGCCCGGCCACGTGCACGAGCTCGCGATGGCCGAGGTCGTACAGGTGGCGGACGGCCGCCGCGACGCCGGCCGCGTCGTCGCCGGTCACCGACGGGATGTCGGGCGAGGCGACTCGTCGGTTGACCAGGACGAGTGGCGTGCTGCTGGCCGCGACCTCCTCGAGGAGCGGATCGTGCAGTCGCGCGGTGGCGACGACGAAGCCGTCGACGCTGCGGCCGCGGAACGACTCGATCGCCGCCGCCTCGCGCTCGGGCTCGTTGTCGGTGTTGATGATCCACGGGCTGTAGCCGGCGGCCCGCAGGACGTCCTCCACGCCGCGAACGATCGGCGGGAACAGCGGGTTGGTCAGGTCCGGAAGCAGCAGGCCGACGGTCGCCGATCGGGAGGTCTTGAGGCTGCGGGCGATCGAGTTCGGCGTGTAGCCCAGCTGTCGGGCCGCCTTCTCGACGCGGGCGGCGGTCTGCGCGTTGACCAGCGCCCGCGTGGCGGCGTTGAGGGCGCGCGACGCGGTCGCCGGGTGGACTCCGGCCCGCTCGGCGACCTCCTTGAGGGTGACCCGTTGCACGCTGCGAGACTAACCCTTCTCGCGCTCCCAGCGGCCCCGCGTGATCGCGCCGACCAGGCCGACCAGGCCGGTCAGGACCGCGCAGCCGGCGAACAGCAGCCCGAATCGCCCGTCGTCGGCGAGCGGTCCGCCGACGGCCGCCATCACCGCCGTCCCGGCGAACAGCGAGCCGGCGAAGAACGACACCACGGTGGCCCGCTCCTCGGGCGCGACCTGGGTCGCCCAGGTCTGCAGCGAGCTGTGCATCGCCGCCCAGCACAGGCCGAGCAGGACGCTGGTCGCCGCGGCGACGCCGGGCGACTGGCTCCAGGCGATGAGAGCGCTGCCGGCGATGCCGAAGCCCGCTCCGACGGCGATGAACCGCGAGGCGGCGACCCGCGACGAGAGCGATCCGACGACCGCGGACGCGGCGAGGACCGCCACGCCGAACAGCGCCGCCGGGGCCGCGGCCGCCGCCGGTCCCCACCCGGCCGACTCCACCGCGGCCGGCACGAAGGTGAACGCGCCGAACAGGCCGGCGCCCTCGACGGCGACCAGCGCCAGCAGGGTCATCGCCGTCGGGTTGCGCGCCACCCGCGTCACCGACACCCAGGGCGGGCGGGGGTCCGGCCGGCGCGGAACGTCGGCGAGCGACCAGACGAACCAGCCGGTGAGGGCCGCCAGCAGCCCGCTCACGGCGAACACCCAGCGCCAGCTCGCGGTCTCGGCGAGCAAACCGGCGGTCACCGTCGCGAGCGCCGTGCCCAGCGCCACGCCGGTCATCAGTCGGCTGACCTCGCGGTGGCGGCGTACACCGGGCACGGTCTCGCCCACGTAGATCAGCGTCGACGGGAACGCCGCCGAGAAGCACAGCCCGGCGGCGATCCGGGCCAGCGTCAGGGTGGTCACGTCGGTGACCAGGGCGGAGGCGAACGTCGCGACGGCGCCGCCGAGCACCGCCCAGCGGATCGCCCGGGCGATGCCGATCCGCTCCGACGCCAGGCCCCACAGCGGCTGCATCAGCCCGTAGGCCAGGAAGTACGCGCCGGCGGCGGCCGCGACGGCCGCCAGCGGGACGCCGAGATCCCGAGCGATCGCGACCAGCAGCGGCGGCATCGCGAAGCGGTCGAACGTCGTGACGAAGGCCGTCGCCTGCAGCCGGAGACCGTCGCGGCCCAGCTCGCGCTCGCTCACCACGGACTCTCCTTCGCGCCGAGATCCCGGAAGTGTCCCAGCCGGAGCGGATCGGCTCGCAATCGATTGTAGGAGTTGCTCCCGCCCCTCAGATCGCGACCGGCCGCATCCGCAGGCGCCTGCCCTTGACAGCGAGGGACTGCGGCCAGATGATGAGGCGCAACGGGCTGCAATCGATTGCGATCCTGGAGGGTCCCATGGCATCCCTGCCCCGCTCCGGACGTCGGACCCGCGCCGGCCTCACTCTAGCGGCTGCCACGGTCCTGGCCATGACCGCGCCGGCCTGCGGAATCGGCGGTGGCGACGACGACTCCGGAGACTCCGACGAGCCGATCACGATCGGCGCCTCGCTCCCGCTGACCGGCGAGTTCTCCCAACCCGGTCAGGCGGCGCAGGAAGGCTACAAGGTCTGGCAGGAGATGGTGAACGCCGACGGCGGCCTGCTCGGCCGCGAGGTGGAGCTGGTCATCAAGGACGACGCGTCCAACCAGAACACCATCGTCGCCGACTACAACGCGCTGATCAGCCAGGACCAGGTCGACCTGTTGCTCGGCACGTTCTCCTCGCTGCTCAACCTGCCGGCGTCCGCGGTCGCCGAGCGCAACCAGATGCTGTACGTCGAGCCGGCGGGTGGATCGCCGGAGATGTTCACTCGTGGCTATCAGTACCTGTTCTTCACCCAGCAGGCGCCGGTCGACCGACAAGGTGACGTGTTCGCCGAGTGGATCACCTCGCTGCCGGAGAACCAGCGCCCCAGGACGGCGGCGTACCCCACGCTCGACGACCCGTTCGCGATCCCGACCTCGGAAGGGATCGAGGAGATCCTGACCGCGAACGGCGTCGAGACGGTCTACCGCGAGACGTACGCGATCGACACCAAGAACTTCGACACGATCGCCAACGAGATCAAGTCCGAGAACCCGGACCTGGTCGTCAACGGCGCGATCTTCGAGGACGGCGTCGGTCTCATCCGCGCGATGCTCAAGGCCGACTTCGCGCCCGACTGGCTGTACCAGAGCACCGCGCCGTCGCTCGGCGAGCAGTACGCCGACGCCATCGGCCCCGAGAACACCGAAGGCGTCATGTTCGCGATCAGCCACGCCCCGGAGGCCGAGACGCCGGGCAACGAGGAGTTCGTCGCGAAGTACGAGGAGATGTTCGGCGGCCTGCCGCCGGAGGACGCCGCCGACGCCTATGCTGCGGGGCAGGTGCTGCAGGCGGCGGTGGAGGCCGTCGGCAGCATCGACGACCAGGCGGCGCTGGCCGACTGGCTCCGGGAGAACGAGGTGGAGACCATCCTGGGACCGCTCAGCTGGGACGAGACCGGGGCTCCCGAGGGCGAGTTCCTGATCGGCCAGTGGCAGGACGGCCAGGTGGAGTACGTCCTGCCAGAAGAAGCCGCGACCTCCGACCACATCGTGATGGGATGGAAGCCAGGCGACGCGAGCTGATCTGATGGAGCCGTTCGTCCAGAACCTCATCCTCGGGCTGCTGCTGGGCGGCGTCTACGCTCTGGTGGCCAGTGGGCTGACGTTGATCTTCGGCGTCATGAAGGTGATCAACATCGCCCACGGAGCGTTCCTCATCCTGGGATCGTTCGTGAGCTACGCGGTCTGGACCTGGCTCGACTTCGACCCGCTGCTGTGCATCCTGGCGACGACGCCGGTGCTGTTCGCCATCGGCTGGGTGGTCTACCGGACCGTCGTGTCACCGATCCGGACCGCGCCGATGTCGTCGACCGTGCTGTTGACCTTCGGACTCGCGTTGGTGGCCGAAGCCGTCATGGGGTACGTGTGGGGCAACAACTCGACGGCGGTGCGGCCCTCGTACGTCGACGAGTCGTTCACCTTCGGCGACCTCTTCCTGCCGAAGGCCCAGGTGTACGGCGGCCTGCTTGCCATCGTGGTCCTGGTCGGTCTGCACCTGCTGTTGACCCGGACCTGGGTCGGCCGGGCGATCCGGGCGGCCGCGAGCAACCCGACCGGCGCCCAGCTGGTCGGGATCACGATCTCGTCGATCGCCGCGCTCGTCTTCGCGATCGGCATCGCCACCGCCGGAGCGGGCGGCGCGATCGCGGCGATCCTGTACCCGTTCGTTCCCGGGTCGCACTACCAGTGGATCGCGCGCTTGCTCGCGATCGTCGTGCTCGGCGGCATGGGCAGCATGGGCGGCGCCGTCCTCGGTGCGGTGATGTTCGGAATCGCCGAGACGATGACCGCCGCGTACGTGTCGCCGGCCTGGGCGACGGCCGTGCCGTACGCGATCGTGTTCGCCGTCCTCCTGGTGCGGCCCCAGGGCCTGCTCGGGTCGAAGCTGCGCGACGACGCGGTGGCGCGGTGAGCGACGCGGCGGGGGAGCGTCCGGTGGAAGCCGCCGCGCGCCCGATCTGGCTCGGTCGCGTCGCGATCGCGATCGCGGCGCTGTACATCCTGGCCTACCCGCTGATCTCGGACGACACGTACTACCAGAACATGTACATCCTGTCGCTGGTCTTTGCCGTCGCGGCCAGCGGCCTCAACATCATCACCGGCCTCGCCGGCTACGTGTCCCTCGGCCAGGGCGCCTTCATCGGGCTCGGCGGCTACACCATCGGCATCTGCGCGACCCGGTTCGACTCGGTGACGCCATGGGTGTGGGTGCCGCTCGCCGCGGTCGTCACCGCCGTCGTGGCCCTGCTGCTCGGCCTGGTGTCGCTGCGTACCCGAGGCCCGTCGTTCGTCATCATCACGGTCGCGTTCCTGTTCCTCGTCCAGGTCATCGCGGTCAACTGGAAGGACCTGACCAACGGCACCGCGGGCCTGTCGCTGCCGCTGCCGACCTGGGACATCGACATCATCAACTGGCCGTTCTACTACGTGCTGTGCGGCATCCTCGCCCTGCAGCTGCTGCTGTCGTGGTGGATCCAGCGCACCAAGCTCGGCATGGGCCTGATCGCCATCCGCGAGGACGAGACGAAGGCCGCGACGGTCGGGATCAACCTGCCGGTCGAGAAGATGCTGGCGTTCGTCGCGAGCTCGTTCTTCGTCGGCGCGGCCGGGGCCGTCCTCGGCTACTACCTGACGTTCATCGACCCGCGGGGCATGTTCAACATCCTGTTCAGCGTCCAGGTCGTGCTGTCGGTGCTGGTCGGCGGCAAGGGCACCCTCTGGGGCCCGGTGATCGGCGCCTTCTTCATCGAGTGGCTCAACGAGGTGGCCAACAACGACCTCGGCGGCGGCAACGCCCGACTGCTGATCTTCGGCGGCCTGCTGGTCGGGTTGGTGCTGTTCCTGCCGACGGGGATCCTGCCGGCCGTCGAGCGGTTGCTCGTCTGGCGGCGGACGCGGGGGAAGGCCGGCCTGGTCGGTGCCCGGGTCGAGACCGGCGGCGCCTTCCCGGTGGCCCGCGACCGGGAGCCGCCACCGGCGCTGCCGCCGGACGTGCCGCTGCTGGAGCTGAAGGGACTCGAGCGCCGCTTCGGCGGCCTCCGGGCGGTCGACGGGGCGTCGTTCGACGTCCCCGCCGGATCGATCACCGGCTTGATCGGCCCGAACGGGTCCGGCAAGACCACGATCTTCAACCTGATCGACAACACACTGCGCGCCGACGCGGGAGAGATCTGGCTCGCCGGTGAGCGGATCGACGGGCTGCGGCCGTGGCAGCGGGCGCATCGCGGCCTGGGTCGGACGTTCCAGATCACCCGGCTGTTCCGTGAGATGACCGTGCTCGAGAATGTCGTCGCTCCGCAGCGAGCCTTCTCCTGGTCACAGCTCGGCCGGATCGCGGTCAGCGGTCCGGAGGCGGAGCGGGCGCGGGAGCTGCTCGACTTCGTCGGCATGGGAGCGTTCGGGGGGCAGAAGGCGTCGGCGCTGTCGTACGGTCAGCAGAAGCTCGTGGAGCTGGCCCAGGTGCTCATGCTCGAGCCCCGGCTGGTGCTGCTCGACGAGCCGGCCGGCGGCATCAACCCGGTGCTGATCCAGCGGATGTCGGACATGATCCGCGAGCTCAACCGGCACGGCACGACGTTCCTCATCGTCGAGCACAACATGCCGTTCGTGCTCGACCTGTGCGATCCCGTGCACGTGCTCGCCCGCGGGCGCTGCATCTCGACCGGGTCGCCGCAGGAGATCCAGGCCGACCCGGCGGTCATCGACGCGTACCTCGGCGAGGACTTCGCCGTCGGCTCGCCATTGCGGGATGGTGGTCGCCCCGAGTCGGGCGCGGACAGCCACCATCCCGCAATCGCGGAACGGTCGAACGGGGGTGACCGCTGATGCTCGAGCTCCGTGGTGTCTACGCCGGGTACGGCGGTGGCGACGTGCTGCAGGACGTCGACATCCATGTACGCGGGCAGTCGGTCGCGTGCATCGTCGGCCCGAACGGTGCCGGCAAGTCCACCGTGCTGCGTGCCGTGAGCGGCCTGCTTCGACCGCGGCTCGGCGAGATCCATCTCGACGGTGAGCGGATCGACGGGCGAACGCCGGCGCAGATCCTGCGTCGCGGCGTGAGCCAGGTGCCCCAGTCCGACGCGTTGTTCCCGACCCTGACGGTGCGGGAGAACGTCCTGCTCGGCGGCTACCCGATCCGGCGGGAGCGGGCGCGGGTGCGACGGCGCTACGACGAGGTGCGCGAGCTCTTCCCCATCGTCACCGACCGGGCCAACGACCGGGCCGGCAACCTGTCCGGCGGCCAGCGGCGCATGGTCGAGTTCGCCCGGTCGCTGATGCTCGACCCGAGCCTGGTGCTGCTGGACGAGCCGTCGCTCGGCCTCGACCCGAAGGCGCTGCAGGCGGTGTACGACTCGGTCCTGCTGATGCGCGAGCACGGCAAGACGCTGCTCATCGTCGAGCAGAACGTCCGGTTCGGGATGCGGCTCGCGACCGACGGCATCGTCATGGAGAGCGGCCGGGTCGTCACGCAGCGGCCGGCGAAGGACGTGGTCGACGACCCCGACATCGCTCGCCTCTACTTCGGCGGCTCGGTGAAGGCACCATGAGCTCTGACCAGCCCTGGGCGGACGCTGACGTGGTCGTCGCCGGCGCGGGGCACAACAGCCTGGCCACGGCGTGCTACCTCGCGAAGGCCGGCTACCGCGTGCTGGTGCTCGACGCCCGATCGATCCCCGGCGGCGGCGCCGCGACCGAGGAGCCGCTGCTGCCCGGCTACCGCATCGACTCCTGCTCGACCGGGCACACCATCATCCAGGGCAACCCACTGATCGCCGACGACGAGCTCGGCCTGCTGAAGGAGTACGGGCTCAGCTACCTCGACCCCGACCCGGTCGCCCACGTCGGATTCCCGGACGGCGAGCGGCTCACCCACTGGCTCGACGTCGACCGGACCCTCGACGAGTTCGCCCGCTTCTCGACGGCCGACGCCGCGGCGTACGCCCGGATGCTCCGCGAGTGGGACGAGGTCAAGACGCTGTTCGGGGCCAGCCAGTACCGCCCGATCGGCACCGGCCCGCCGCTCGACCAGCTGCTGTCGGAGCATCCGCGCGGCAACATCTGGAAGCGTCGGCGCATGATGAGCGCCTGGGACGTGATCCGGCACGAGTACGAGAGCCGGCACGTCCGGGCGTACCTGCTCTGGCAGGCGTACCAGACGTTCGTCCGGCCCGACTCCGCCGGCTCCGGCATCCTGGCGTACTCCACGGTCTGCTCACGACAGCGCCGCAGCTGGACGATCCCCGTCGGTGGCTCCGGCGCGCTCACCGAGGCGTTGGTGCGCTGCCTGGAGGAGTACGGCGGCCGCGTCGTCTGCGACCGGACCGTGCACCGGCTGCTGATCGAGGACGACCGCTGCGTCGGCGTCGAGACGACCGACGGCGAGCGCTTCCGGGCCGGCACCGCGGTGGTGTCGAGCATCCACGTCACGCGGCTGCTCGACATGGCGCCCGCGGACGCGTGGCCGGAGGACTGGCGCTACGGCGTCGAGACCTACGACATCGGCGCGGCCGGGCTCGCGGTGTACCTCGCGGCGACCGAGCCGCCCACCTTCTCCGGCGGAGACGGCGAGCCGCGCACCGCCGTCTCCGCCGGCTCCATCGGCTGGCCCGAGGACGTGATCCGGTACGGCCGCGACATGGCCGACGGCCGCTGGAGCGACGACATCGCGTGGCTGCTCGTGGCGACACCCACGCTCGCCGACCCGTCGCGAGCGCCGGCCGGACGGCACACCGTGAAGCTGCTGGCGCCACACGGGCGGCGACTGCCGGACGGCGCCGACTGGGCAACGCTGAAGGAGCGGCGCAAGACGGCGCTGCTCGAGCACCTGCGGCGCTTCTGTCCCGGGTTCACCGACGACGTGATCGAGGCGTCGCTGGTGAAAGGGCCGTACGACTTCGAGGCCAGCAACCCGCACATGGTCCGCGGCGCCTGGCACGGCGGCGACCGAAGCATCGCGTACGCCGGGCCGCATCGACCCGTGCCGGGGTGGGCGTCGCACCGTACGCCGCTCGCCGGGCTCTACCAGACCGGCGGCACGACCCATCCGGGCGGCTCGATCACCGGCGGCCCGGGGCGCAACGCGGCGCAGGTGCTCCTCGCCGACCTCGGTACGTCGCTCGAGGCGGTCGTGGATGCCTGACGCGGCCGTCGAGACCGCGATCGCCCACTGGGGTCCGCGGATGATCCAGAACGGGGTGGACTACAACGACTTCGTCCGGACGACCGCGCGGGTGGCGACCTGGGCCGACTGGCTGCCCGAGTGGAGCCGGACCGCCGACGAGCACGCCGAGCGGGCCGGCCGCGCCGAGGCCGAGGGTCATCCGGTGACCGCCGGGCAAGCCTGGCGGCACGCCGCCGTCACCCGGCACTTCGGCAAGTTCGTCTGGACGGTCGATCTCGACCGCGCCGCGGCGGCGACCCGACGCAGTGTGGCGGAGATGCGGGCCGCGCACCGGCTGCTCGACCCGACGGCCGAGCGGCTCACCGTCGACGTGGACGGCGCCACCCTGGCGGCCAACCTGCGCCGACCGGTCCCGAGCCCCCTCGCGCCGAGTGGCGCGCCGCCGTCGTCGTCGGAGGCGCTCGATCGCGACAACGGTACGGTCCCGCCGCCGGTCGTCGTGCTGATCCCGGGACTCGACTCGACCAAGGAGGAGTTCTTCTTCCTCGAGCAGGCGTTCCTGGATCGCGGCCTGGCGACGGTGTCGGTCGACGGTCCGGGGCAGGGCGAGACCGGCCTCGACCTGCCGATCCGGCCCGACTACGAGACCGCGCTGGCGCCGCTGCTCGGCCAGCTCGAGACGCGATTCGACGTCGACGTCGGGCGACTCGGCGTCGTCGGTGTCAGCCTCGGCGGCTACTACGCTCCGCGGGTGGCCGCGTACGAGACCCGGGTCCGAGCCGTGGCGGCGTTGAGCGGGCCGTACCGCTGGGGCGACCTCTGGGACGACCTGCCGCCGATGACCCGGGACACCTTCACCGTGAGGTCCGGCGGCGGCACCGACGACGCCGGCCGGAGGCGGGCGCGGGCGCTCGACCTGACCGGCGTCTGCGAGCGGATCGAGGCACCGGCGCTGTACGTCACGGGCGCCCGGGACCGGCTCATCCCGTGGCAGCAGACGCAGGAGCAGGCCGAACGCACGCCGAACGGAGAGTTCGTGTGCTACCCCGAGGGCAACCACGGCGTGTCGAACCTGCCGACCGTGGCGCGGCCGATGATCGCCGACTGGATGGCGGATCGCCTTGGACCTGACCGCGCCGACTGACGTCCACTGCCACGTGATCGTGCCGGAGCTGCTGCGCTCGGTCGCACCGGCGGAGTCGTGGCGTCCCGACGTACGGTGGGACGGCGACGGCCAGGTCGTCGAGCTCGGGGATCGGCGTCTGCGGTCGGCCGTGGGGGAGTTCGTCGACATCGGCGCGATCCTCGCCGCGCAGCAGGCCCGAGGCGTCGAGGCGGTGGTGCTGAGTCCGTTCGTGCCGCTGCTGTTCCCGGACGTCGCCGCCGGCGAGTGCCGAGACCGCTGTGCCGCGCTCAACGACGGGCTGGCCCGCATGGTGCGAGAGCATCCGGGCCGGGTGGCCGCGGTCGGCGCCGTGCCGATGCAGGATCCGGAGCTCGCCGCGGAGGAGTTGCGGGCCCTGATGGCCGACGGCGTGCTGTCCGGCGTCGAGATCACCGCGAGCGTACGCGGCGTCTACCTGGGCGACGACCGCTTCGAGCCGGTATGGCAGGCAGCCGAGGACACCGGTGCGCTGGTCTTCGTCCACCCGACGACGGCGGCCTTCGACGCGCCGGTGTTCGGGGAGTACTACCTCTGGAACGCGGTCGGCAATCCGGTCGAGATCACCGTGGCGGCGGCCCACCTGGTCATGTCGGGCGCGCTGGAGCGGCATCCGGAGCTGCGCCTCGTGCTGTCTCACGGCGGCGGGGCGATCGCCGCGCTGCGGGGCCGGCTGCGGCACGCCCGCGAGACGGTTGCCCCGGCCGGGTCCCGCCTCACCGAGTCGGTCGACGAGGCGCTGCGGCGGCTCTGCGTCGACACGGTGGTCCACGACCGGGACGTCCTCGCGACGCTCGTCGACTTCCTCGGTCCGGAGCGGGTGCTGCTCGGTTCGGACCATCCGTTCGACATGGGCGACCCCGACCCGGTCGGCTCGGTCCGCCGGCTCGGGTTGGCTCCCGCCGCCGAGGCCCTCGTCCTCGGCCAGAACGTCGATCGCCTCATGAGCTCTGGACCACGAACCTCGTGACCGGCGCCGTATGGGCGGCCGGCGCGGGCGTCATGTTCGGCCTGTTCCAGGCGCTGTCGGTGCAGGTCGTCCGGCGGGCGGTCAACGTCACGCTCGCGACCTTCGTCCAGGTGGCCGCCGCGGCGCTGGTCATCGGGGCGGTCGCGGCGATCACCGAGGGTCTCGGCCGGCTCGGCGAGGCATCGGCATACAGCCTCGTGATGTTCGCGCTGGCGGGGATCGTCCACTTCTTCGTCGGCTGGGCCGCGCTCAACCGCAGCCAGAGCCGGGTCGGGGCCGCCCGAACCGCGCCGCTGATCGCGACCAGCCCGGTCTTCGGGGTGGCGCTCGCGGTCGTCGTCGAGAGCGAGATACCCGACGCGGTCGCGCTCGTCGGCATCGCGATCACGGTCGCCGGGGCGTACGTCCTCACCGACCCCGGCGCCGGTCGGCGGGCCGCGCTCACCGACTCGGGGTGGGGCCTGGTGACCGCGGCGGCCTGGGCGACGAGCGCCGTGCTGACGGTTCGCGGGCTGGCCGACTTCCCGTACCCGCTGCTCGGCGTCGCGGTGGGCATGGCGGCGGCCGCGGTGCCGTTCGGCCTGCTGCTGCTCGGCGGACGGGAGCCGGTCGGGTGGCGGGACGCGGTCGCCGACCTGCCGCTGAAGGTCACCGCCGGATCCGTCGTCGCCGTCGGCACCTGGTGGCGCTGGCTGGGTCTCGACCACGCCCCGATCGGCGTCGTCCTGGCGCTGAACCTGCTGTCGGTGCCGTCCGTACTCCTCCTCGCGCCGCTGCTGTCCCGGCGCGGCGAAGAGATCGTGACGACCCGGCTCGCGATCGGGGCGGCCGTGGTGCTCGCCGGCGCGCTGACGTTGGTCTTGGGCTAGCGTCGCGCCGACAGCGTCGTCCTCAGGCCTCGATCGCCGCGGCCACCCGCTCCGGGGTCAGCGGCAGGTCGCGAACGCGGACGCCGATCGCGTCGGCCAGGGCGTTGCCGATGGCCGCCGCGACCGGACCCTGGGCCGCCTCGCCGGCGCCGACGCTCGGCTCCTCGGGTCGATCGATGACGTGCACCTCGACGCGCGGGACCTCGGCGAAGCGGAGGATCGGGTACGACTCCCAGTCGCCGCTCTCGACGCCGCCGGAGCCGACCCGTACCTGCTCCTTCACCGTCCAGCTGGTCGCCTGGATCGCGCCACCCTCGAGCTGGTTGCGCACGCCGTCGAGACTCACGACGCGGCCGACGTCGACCGCGACGGTCAGCCTCCGGACGGCGACCCGCTCGACCGCCTCGACCTCGGCCACCACGGCGCAGTAGGCCCAGCGGTTCTTGTAGCGGCCGTACCCCAGGCCGCGGCCGACGTCGTCGGGGCATGGCGTGCCCCAACCGCCTCGCTCCGCGGCCAGCCGCAGCACATCGGCCGCCCGCTCGTCCCGCAGATGCGCCAGCCGGAACTCCAACGGGTCGGCGCCGGCCGCCTCGGCGAGCTCGTCCAGGAACGACTCGATCGCGAACACGTTCAGAAACGCGCCGAGGGACCGCATCGACGAGGTCCGGATCGGCATGGTCAGCGCCCGGTTCGCCACCACCTCCAGCCGACCCACGTCGTAGCCCGGCACCGCATTGCGCGCGGAGCCGTGGCCCCGCTCGGCCGGCGGATCGATCGACGGCATCGGGTCGGCGTCGTGCCGGTGCGCCTCGGCCAGCAGGCCCGGCTGCCCGGCGTACCCCGGTCGGCCCAGATGCCCGTTGCTCCACAGGGCGTGACTCCAGTCGGTCACGCGACCGTCCGGGCCGAGCGTCGCCGCCAGGTCGACGGCCATCGCCGACCCGAACGGTGCCCACGTGAGCTCGTCGGATCGGGTCCACTGCACGCGTACGGGCCGGCCGTCGGTGTGTCGGGCCAGCAGGACCGCGTCGTACGCGGCGTCGTCGGCGCCGTTGTGGCCGTAGCAGCCGGCGCCCTCGACATGCCGCACGACGACTGCCGCCGGCTCGAGATCCAGGCTCTGCGCGATCGCCGCTCGCAACGGATAGATCCCCTGCGAGTGCGTCCACACCTCGACCCGGTCCGACCCATGCCATTGCGCGATCGCGCAGCTGGGGGCGATCGAGGCGTGCGCGAGCGGCGGCCGACTGTACGTCGCGCGCAGCGTCGGCCCGGCATCGGCCCGAGCCGAGGCGGACTGCTCTGGAGCCGGCTCGGCATCCGCGCGCAGCTCCGGCCCGGTATCGGCCCGGGCCGGCTCGGCATCCGCGCGCAGCTCCGGCTCGGCATCCGTCGGCTCCGCCTCCGCCGCAGCCGACGCCGGCGCCGGCTCGGACCGCGCCACCACCGACGTCTCGACCGGCTGTTCGCGCAGCCACGCCACCGGGTCGGTCGGCAGGTCGATGCCGTCGGTCCAGGTCGCCGCCTCCGCGAGCGTCTCCCGAGCCCGCTCCGCGGTGTGCTCGGCGTCGGCCACCACACCGAGGAACGAGCCCTCCCGGACGATCGCGACCACGCCAGCCACGGATCTTGAGGGATTGGGGTCGTCCTGGCTACCCCCATCCCTCAAGATCCGTTCGGAGACTCGCTCGTCGACCGACTCCAGTCGGGCCCCGGGCCGAGGCGGTCGCACCACCCGACCGTGCAGCAGCCCCGGCATCGTTCGGTCGTGGACGTAGCGTGGGTGGCCGAGCACCTTGTCGGTCAGGTCGAGCCGTCGCAGGTCCGACTCGGCACGCCCCACGATCGTGGCTCCGGGGCGGGGAGCGACGGCGGCGTCGACGTCGAGGCCGACCCGCTGCGCGGCGGTCCAGAAGTCGCCGACCTTGTCGCCGTCGCGGATGATCTGGCCGTCGTCGACTCGCAGGTCGCCTGGAGCGCAGCCCTGGTCGTTGGCGACGTACTCCGACAGCAGGCCCAGCAGCACCTGGCAGGCGTGCCGTACCGCCGCTCCGGACTGCTGCACCGACAGGCTGCCGGCGGTGTTGCCCTCGTTGGGTCCGTCCGCGGTGTCCGCCGCGACGACCTCGACCCGGGAGGGGTCGACGCCGAGCTCCTCGACGACGATCCGCGCGATCGCGGTGAGAATGCCCTGGCCCAGCTCGACCTTGCCGGTGCGGACCCGGATCTGGCCCGACTGGCTCAGGTCGAGCCAGGTCGAGAGCCGGGGATTGGTGGTGAGCGCGGCCGGCACGTCCGGCGCGCCGGTCATGACGCCGCCGCCAGCACGGCCCGCACGATGCGTTCGTGACTGCCGCAGCGACAGAGGTTCCGATCCAGGGCGGCCACGACGTCGTCGCGCGTCGGGTTCGGATTGTCCCGCAACAGCGCGGCGGCGCTCATCAGGATGCCGGGGATGCAGTAGCCGCACTGCGCCGCCTGCTCGGTGAGGAACGCCGACTGCAGCGGGCCCGGCTCACCGTCGTCGTCGCTGAGGTCCTCGACGGTACGGATCGGGCGGTCCCCGACGTACTCCACCGGCTGGTCGCACGACGGGGTCGGATGGCCGTCGATCCAGACCGTGCAGGCGCCGCACAGTCCCTGGCCGCAGCCGAACTTCGCTCCAGTGAGGCCGAGCGCGTTGCGCAGAACGAGCAGCAGCGGTGTGTCGGGCTCGACGTCGACATCATGCGGGCGTCCGTTGACGTTCAGTCGATACATCGTGCAAACGATTGTAGACAGCACCCTCGAACAGTTTTGCGCCCGCGCGGTTGGTGCGGCGGGCCCGGCACCAACCGGGAGGACGCAAAACCGGTTGAACGGCGACCGCCGGCCGGCCTACCGTCCGGACATGGCCTACTTCGTGATGGTGCGTCGTGTCCGCCGCCGGCCGACGCTGGGGGTGGCACCGGCTGCAGCCTGACTGGGCCAGCCGGATCGTCGACGCTGCCCACATCCGCCCCGAGGAGCTGGTCCTCGACCTCGGCGCCGGCACCGGCGCACTGACTCGGCCGCTGCTCCGCGCCGGCGCCCGGGTGATCGCCGTCGAGCTTCACCCGGGTCGCGCCGCCACCCTGCGGGCGCGGTTCGCCGCCGACGAGGTCCGCGTCGTCGAGGCCGACCTGCTGCGGGTACGGCTGCCGCGTGAGCCGTACCGGGTCGTCGCCAACCCGCCGTACGCGGTCTCCGCCGCGATGCTGCGCCGGCTGCTCGCACCGGGCACCCGACTCGTGGCGGCGGACCTGGCGCTGCCGCGCTGGATGGTCGCCCGGTACGCCGGCGGCCGCGGGTCCGACGCGGGCCGCTGGGGACGGACGTACGTCGCCGACCGCGGCCTGCGGCTCCCACGGCACGCGTTCCAACCCCCGCCACCGGGGGACTGGACGATGCTGACGCTGCGACGTTCGCCCCTTGACCGGCGCCGCCGAAGGGGATAGGACCACATCGATGAGATGGCCGTGGCGCGGTGGCACCGGACGCCCTCGACTCAGCGCCGAGCTGCGCGAGCGCGAGAGCGTCAAGCCCCTGGAGCTGTTCTTCGACCTGGTGTTCGTGCTCGGCTTCACCCAGTGCACGGCGCTCATGGTCGACGATCCGCACTGGGACGGGATGGCCCGAGGCTTGCTGGTCCTCGCGATGCTGTGGTGGGCGTGGTCCGCGTACGCCTGGCTGACCAGCGTGGTCGATCCGGAGGAGGGCGCGGTACGGGGCGCGATGTTCGGGGTCATGGCGGGCCTGCTGATCGCCGCGCTGTGCGTGCCCGAGGCGTTCGGCGACCGCGCCATCCCGTTCGCGATCGCGTACGGCGTGATCCGCGTCGGTCACATCGGGCTGTTCTGGATCGCGGGCCGCGATGCCCCGGGGCTCCGTAGCTCGGTGTCGGTCATCGCGCTCAGCACGGCGGTCGCCATCGGCCTGCTGGTGGCCGCGTCCGCGTTCGACGGCACGGCGCAGGCCGCCTTCTGGATCGCCGCCATCGCACTGGACTGGGGCGCCCCGGCCATCTTTGGCGCGTCCGGCTGGCGACTCGTGCCGGCGCACTTCGCCGAGCGCTTCAACCTCATCATCATCCTGGCGCTGGGCGAGTCGATCATCGTGCTCGGCGTCGCCGTCCACGTCGATCTCACGGCCGGCGTGTACCTCGCTGCCGTGCTGGGCGTCGGCCTGGCATCGGCGATCTGGTGGACGTACTTCGACGTCGTCGCCCTGGTGACCGAGCGGCGGCTGATCCGGTCGACGCCCGGCCGCGAGCGCAACACGCTGGCCCGCGACTCGTACTCCTACCTGCACTTCCCGATGATCGCCGGGATCATCCTCGTGGCGTTCGGCCTGGAGGAGACCCTCGCTCATGTCGACGAGCACCTGCACACCGTGCCGGCGTTCGCGCTGTACGGCGGGACCGCGCTCTACCTGCTCGCCCACGTGGCGCTGCGGCTGCGCAACGCCCACACCCTCAACCGGCAGCGGCTGGTGCTCGCGATCGTCCTGTTCGCCGCCTGGCCGGCCGCCGTCAAGGTCGACGCCGTCGTCGCGCTGGCGATCCTCAACGCGCTGTTCTGGGCGATGATCGCGTACGAGCTGTCGACCTACGACGAGCGTCGGTACGACCTGCGGCACGGCATCGACGTCGACCCGGCGTACCAGCAGCAACAGCAGAAGCAACAGCAACAGCAACAACCTCTTTCCCTTAATGATTTATTTGATAAAGTAGAGAATTCTGTAGTACAGATAACAAGGTCTGTTCCTCCAGCTGCAAATATATTAAGTCCTGAGAGGCAGGAAAACACAACCTCATTAGGCTCTGGATTTGTATATGACAATAAAGAAGGGTATATAGTTACTAATAATCATGTGATAGGTAATGCAAGCATAGTAGATGTAACATTCATAGATGGAAGTAGATATACTGCCAATGTTACCGGAAGGGACTTTTATAGTGATTTAGCAGTTTTAAAAATTATTGAGAATTTCACTGAAGAAGCTGAACTGGCGCCCCCTCTCGTATTAGGGAATTCATCATCAGTAAGAGTAGGTGACCAGGTTGTGGCTATTGGAAATCCTTTTGGGTTGGAAGGCTCAATGACAACAGGTATAGTAAGTCAGACTGGTCGTCTACTACCACTTCAAGGAGTAGGATTCTCAGTTCCAAACGCAATTCAAACAGACACTTTAATTAATCCTGGAAATTCTGGTGGACCCTTATTGAACATGAAAGCACAAGTCATTGGAGTTAATACTGCAGGTATTTTTCCAGGTAGTATTGGATTTGCAGTTCCATCAAATGCAGTATCGCGTATAGTTCCTGTACTAATTGAAACTGGAAATTATACTCATCCATGGCTTGGGATGACAAGTGCTACTTTGACATCTGACATAGCAAAAAGAGAAGGACTGGAGAGGAATTTCAAAGGTATAATAGTAGATACTATTGTAAAAGGTAGCCCTGCTGACAAAGCTGGCATAAATGGGAGTATAACAGACCAATATGGAGAAAAGCTTGGAGGGGATATAATAACAGCTATTGATGGAAAACCTGTTATACGAATGGAAGATTTGATTTCATACCTTGAGATACAAAAATCTGTTGGTGATAATATGACGTTGACTGTATACAACAACAACAAGGATGGAAAGACAGTTGATAAAGAGATGACAATAGAGCAGAGACCATCTCCACTACCATATCTAACAAGAGCTCCGCAGCCATCTCCATAACTTTTGCTTCTCTTTTATTGAAAAGCTAAAGATGAATAATAACTTCTGTCT
>Ga0081538_10000931_pt1 | contig 31577 bp, 31 predicted proteins | sample TabmetS5T2R1_FD_71022 | JGI IMG/M metagenome (GOLD analysis project Ga0081538, IMG submission 71022) | Tabebuia heterophylla rhizosphere microbial communities from the University of Puerto Rico - S5T2R1 | ecosystem: Host-associated > Plants > Roots > Rhizosphere ...
ACGCCGCCTTCGTCCTCGACCCCGACGGGAACAACGTCGAAGCTGTCTTTCACGGCGATGACTGACGTTCGATGCCGGGCGATCAGATGAACGTCTCGCTGAGGCCGCTCGAGGACCGGGACCTCGACGCGATCTTTCAGCAAGTGACGGATCCGGAGTCGATCCGAGTGGCCGCCTTTACGGCCGAGGATCAGACCGATCGCCGCGCGTTTCTCGACAAGATCTCCCGCCTGCGGGCCGACCCAAGCGTCTCGTACCGGGTGATCGATGTCGACGGAGCAGTCGCAGGAACGATCTCGTCTTTCCGGATCGACGACCAGCTCGAGGTGACCTACTGGGTGGACCGAGCGCACTGGGGGAAGGGCATCGCCAGCGCAGCACTCCAGCTTCTTCTCGCCGAGACTGCCGAACGTCCGGTGCACGCCCGAGCGGCCTCGGACAACGTCGGTTCGCTGCGAGTACTGGAGAAAGCTGGGTTCCGACGCGTTGGCGTCGACCGCGGCTTCGCACGCGGTCGCGGTGAGGAGATCGAGGAGACGATCCTGCGCCTGGACTGACGTTGACCGCGATTGCCGCCTCTGTCAGTGTCGGTCCGTCGGTTCCGCGACTCGAAAGGACGATGCATGAGCACCGACGCGACTCCCCCTGACACGATCGTGCTGATCCACGGCTTCTGGGTCACGCCGCGAAGCTGGGAAGACTGGAAGGCTCGGTACGAGAGCCGCGGCTACCAGGTCCTCACGCCCGCGTACCCTGGATTCGAGGTCGAGGTCGAGGCGCTGAACGCCGACCCGACGCCGATCGAGGAGCTGACGGTCCCTGCGGTCATGGAGCATCTGGAATCCGTCGTCGGCGAGCTCGACCCGTCCCCGATCCTGATGGGCCATTCGGCGGGTGGCGTCTTCACCCAATTGCTGATGGATCGCGGCTACGGCGCTGCTGGCGTCGCGATCAATTCGGCGCCGACCGAGGGCGTCAAGCGCGTGCCGCTGTCGCAGATCAGGTCGTCGTTCCCGGTCCTCAAGAACCCCGCCAACCGCCACAAGGCCGTCGGGTTCACGTTCGATCAGTGGCGCTACGTGTTCACGAACACCTTCAGCGAGGAGGAGGCGCGGAGGCTGTACGAGCGGTACCACATCCCGGCCTCCGGTCGGGTCTTCTGGAGCAGCGCGCTCGCGAACATCCATCCCGGCCGCGACGACACGTACGTGAACTACGAGAACCCGAACAGGGCGCCGCTCCTGTTCATCTCGGGGGGCGAGGATCACCTCATGCCCCCGTCGATCCAGCGCTCGAACGCAAAGCACTACAAGGCGGAGGGCACGATCACCGAGGTCAAGGAGTACGAGGGCCGCTCGCACCTCATGCCGTCCCAGGAGGGATGGGAGGAGGTCGCCGACTACGCGCTCGCGTGGGCGACGGAGCACGCGCTCGCTTGGGCGAAACGCCCAGCGCGTGTTGGCTCCTAGCCCGATTCGTTTGCTTCGGACCTGGGGGTGAACAGCCTCCAGTCCCCCTCGGAGACGACGTCGACGGTGGCGTCTACCACTCGTATGGCGGTCTGATCGTCGATCGCATACGCCGGCACCGGGATCCCGGCGGCCCATCGTTCGATGTTGGGGAGAGAAGTGTCCGGCATGTCCTCGCGCTCGAGGTGCGGAAACACCGAGAAATCGACCAGCCCCAGCGCTCGATCGCTGCCCGTGAGCGGATCACTGTCGTCGTAGGTCGCTCCTCCGAAGTCGGGAGTCGCGACCATCGCCCCGCCGCTCGTGCCGACGTAGACCAACTCGCGCCGCAGCGACGGCAAGAGGTCGGCCAGTCCGGACTGCCGCATCCAGTAGCACAGATACAACGGACTGCCGCCCCAAACCAGGAGCGCGTCCGTCTCCTGGACCGCAGGGATCCAATGCTCGTCTCTGATGCTGGGTAGCGCGGTGAGCTCCAGCACTCCCAACGACTTCCAACCCAGTTCGCACATGGGGCCTGGGGCTGATCCGTTGATGAACCGGTAGACGTGTGAAGGGCCGCCGGGGAAGGGCTGCACCCCGGTGGGAACGCAGAGGGCGTTGGAGTCGGCAATCGGCTTCCCCAGGAGCTCGACCAACGCGCTCTCGATGCTCGTGTTGGTGATGCCGGCGGAAGTGAGAAGAAACCTCATGCAGTGCTCCTTCGTGTAGGCGTAGTGCTTCCCTCAGAGAGACTCGGCAGAGGCGCAAGAATCATCGTTCGCCACGAACGTGAAGGGAGTTGCGACCATGAAGCTGACGACCATCACGCACGTCTCTGTCGACGGAGTGATGCAGGGACTCGGCGGGCCGGATGAGGACCGCAGGGGCGGATTCGAGCGCGGGGGATGGGCGCTGCCGCTGTTCGTCGGCGAGGCCGAGACGTTCCTCAACCAGGTCTTCCAGCGCGCCGACGCCTTCCTGTTCGGTCGGCGGACCTACGAGATCTTTGCCGGCTACTGGGGAGTAATGCCGGAACCGGAGAACAACCCCATCGCAGGACCCTTGAACGCGCGGCCCAAGTACGTGGCATCGACCACGCTCACCGACCCGGAATGGGCGGACACGACCGTCCTTTCCGGTGACGTCGCGGCGGCCATCGGCGAGCTGAAAGCCAAGCCGGGAGGCGAGCTGCAGGTGCACGGCAGCGGCAACCTCGTCCGCTGGCTCCTCGACACCCAGCTTGTCGACGAGATCACCCTGCTCACGTATCCCTTGGTCATCGGCCAGGGTACGCGGCTGTTCCCCGACAGCGGCCCGGACATCGGGCTCGAACTGGTCGACTCGCGGGCCACCCCCAGCGGGGTGACGATCCAGGTCTACCGGCTCACCGGCCGCCCGCAGTACGAAACCGCCACGCCCGACCCGAACGCGTCACGGTGAGGCGGTGGGGCCACGCCCGACGAGTGCGAAACCGCCTCCGAGCGATCGTCGTATGCCGGAGTGACCCGTTCACACCCTGGGGAGGGAGCTTCGATGTTGAGACGCACGGTCTTCGCCGCACTCGTCCTTACCCTCGCTCTCGTCGCCGCCTCGGCGGCTACTGCGAAGAAACCTCCGCCTCCACCCCCACCTCCACCTCCTCCGCCGGGTGGCGGCGGCGGTGGTAGTTCGAGCGGCCCGACGAACCTGCGGATCACTGCGAGCTCGGACACCAGCATCTCGCTCGCCTGGGACGCCGCGAACGGCGGCTCGAGCACCTGGTGGTACTGCGTCGTGAGGAACGGCGAAGGCTGCCTCCGCGTCGACCCGCCGAAGACGACGTTCTCGCTCACGAAGCTCTGGCCCGGTCGGACGACGACGTACACCGTCGTCACGGTCAACACGAACGGCCAACGCTCGGCGCCCAGCAACAGCGTCACGCATACGACGCCGCCGGACGTCACACCACCGAGCCCGACCCCGGTCGTGTCGCTTCAGAACGCCTTCCCGACCCGCATCACGGTCTCGTGGACGATGGCGCGCGACGAGCTGACCCAGACCTGGCACGACCTCTACGTCGACGGGGTCCTCGCGTCCGCGGCGTTCCTCTCGTCGTGGACGACGTTCTACCTGGAGCCTGAGTCGACGCACACGTTCCAGGTCAAGGCGCGCGACTACTTCGGAAACACGGTCGAGAGCAACGTCCTGACGGTGACGACGCCGCCGAAGACGGACAACGTCGCGCCGACGGCGCCGACCAACCTGCAGTTCACGTTCCAGACGGATCCGCCCGAGCTCTGGCTGGCCTGGAACCAGTCGAGCGACGACACCGATCCGGCGTCGCTGATCCTGTACGAGACGTACCAGAACGGCGTCCTCGTGCCAGACGGACTCGTGGGCGGCCTGAACACGATCACCTACTGCCGTGACATCGGACCGACGACCGTCGTTCTCCGGGCGGTCGACACGTCCGGGAACCGGTCGGGACCGAGTAACGAGCTGAACATCGACTGCTGACGGCACGAGAGCTGCGTCCCGGCCCAGCGGCCGGGGTCGGGACGCCGCTCTTGCGTTCGCGTCAGACTCCCCGTTCGTGAGTGAGCCGTACGAGATCCACGACAGGGAGTTCGAGTCCGTCTCCGCGCTCGAGGGACGGCCGCGCTTCGAGCATCTGCTCAAGCGGATCTGTGACACCGAGACGGTGTTCCTGCTCGTCGACGGTGAGGGTGGACTGATCGTGCTCACGGACGAGGAGAACGCCGCACCGCCCCAAGTTCCGGTCTGGCCACATCCGAGGTACGCCGAGGCCTACCGTTCGTCGGTCGGTGGCGGCGCCGGCTACGAATCGGTCGACCTCAGGGAGTTCGTCGAGAAGGTGCTGCCGAACCTCGAGCAGGAGGGCGCTCAGCTAGCCGTGATGCCGACCGAGCAGGGGGCCGTCGTGACCATCGCTGCGGATGAGCTCCGGAAAGCGATCGTCTCGTATCACGACGAGTGGTATGGCGGCTGGCCCAAGTAGACGACTGAAGCTCACGCGCAAGCAGATCCTGGCGTTCCGGCGACGCGTCGGCGGGCTCGACGAGCGGACGCCGATGTCCTCCGAGTCGCTGCGGCGGGCGGCGTGGGCGGGACTCCAGGACAGCATGCCCAGAGCGGCGCTGCTCTCGCTGCACGCGCGGGTCGAAGGCGTCGAGCCCTCGACGTGGGAGCACCGCTCGTTGGCTCAGCTTTGGGGGCCTCGCTACACCACCTATGTCGTCGCAAAGCGCGACTTCGCGCTGTTCTCGGTGGGGAGGCGCCCGGACAACGCGAAGGGCCGCCTGCGAGCCGAGCGCCTGGCCGAGCAGCTGCACGCCTATCTCGACGACGCGCGCGCGACCGACCGCGAGATCATGGGCGCGCTCGGGATCGGGAACGACATCCGGTACGCGGCGACCACCGGCACGGTCGCCATCCGCTGGGAGGGTGCACGGGCACCGCTCGTCTGGACCGTCCCCGCGCCCAAGATCAGCCCGGCCGACGCGTGCCGTGAGCTGGCCCGCCGCTACCTCCACGTCTTCGGGCCGGCCACAGCTGAGGGGTTCGCCCGCTGGGCCGGGATCTCGCGGCGCTGGGCGGCCGAGGCGTTCAGCTCACTCGAAGGCTCGCTTCTGCCGGTTCGGTCGCCACTCGGTGACGAGTGGCTGCTCGCGGAGGACGAGGCAGCGATGCAGGCTGCCGAAATGGCTACCGCGCCCGCACGATTGTTGCCGAGCGGCGACGCGTACTTCCTGCTCGATGGAGCCGAGCGGGAGCTTCTCGTTCCGCGTGCCGATCTACGCGAGCGGCTTTGGACGTCCCGCGTGTGGCCGGGTGCGCTTCTCGTCGAGGGCGAGATCCGCGGGACGTGGAGGCGCGCGCAGCACGTCCTGCGGGTCGAGGCGTGGGCGCGCCTCTCGCGTCCGGAGCGCGAGGCGGTCGAGGACGAGGCACGCGCCCTGCCGCTTCCCGTCGAGCGGGAGATCGAGGTGGTCTGGGACTAATCGCCGGTGAGACGCCGGAGCGCCGCACGAACCGCGCCCGGAGCCTCGACCCAGATGAAGTGGCCGGCGCCGTCGACGACCTCGACCCAGGCGCCCGGGATCCGCTCGGCCGCGTCCGTCGAGGCGGCGAGCGGCATCGGGCTCTCGGAGCCGTGAACGAAGCCGACGGGGACGCGGATCTCCGACAGGCCGGCCTCCAGTGCCGGCAGCTCCGCCATGATCGACGGGATCATCTCGGCGGAGCGCGCAGTCGCGATTCGCAGCTCCGGCATGGGCGGCGCGCTCTCCGGATCGGCGAAGTACGCCGGCCAGATGATGCGCATCCCCTCGAGCGCCAGCTCGTCGGTGGTCTCCCCTGCCATCGCCAGCTCGTCGAGCTCGCGCGCCCGCGCGCGCACGGACTCCGGCGTACGGCGGAAGATCTCCTCGTCGAACTCCGGCCAGCGCCCGTCGCCCATCGAGCCCAGCGGATCGACGGCGAGCACGCCGAGGAGCCGCTCGGGCATCGCCTCGGCGACGTGGAGAGCGAGGTGCCCGCCCCACGAGTGGCCGACGACGTATGCCTTGCCCCAGCCGAGCGCGTCGAGGACACGCCGAGCATCGCCCACGTCCGCCGCCACCGTGTACGGCCCTTCCTCCGCCGACGGCTCCTGCCCTCGCTGCTGGTACCAGACGACGTCGTTCTCCTCCGCGAGCTCGTCGGCGAGGTCGCGCAGGTAGTCGAAGCCGAGCCCGGGCCCACCGTGCAGCAGCAGCACGGGCGGCCCGGCGCCGGCGCGGCGGCCGGCGATCAGCGCTCCCTCGTCGTGCGTGGTGAACTCGGTCCACTCCACCCGGCGACGATCGTCTCATGCCGGACGGCTCGATAGGCGTAACCGGCGCTCCCGAGCACGCGTTGGAAACGTGGAGCACCTGCGGCAGCGCTCCCGCCGCTGACCACCTGCTGCGGAGGTTCGAGATGCCGGTATACGAGTTGGAGATCCTCGAGCCGGAGGGCGGGGTCACGCGCCGCGAATACGTCTCGCCCGAGGGCGTCCGGTACGACGTCCATGAGAGCTTTCGTTTCGAGGGCCGCACGTTGCGGGTGAAGCTGCTCGAGGAGACGGACACCGGCACCGACCAACGCCTCGTCTGCGTCCCCGACTGAATCCGGAGACGTCGGCTAACGCGCCGGACTGGCTGCGTCCGCCGTGACGCCGGTGATCCTCGGGCTGCCTAGGGGCTCCATCGCCGTTCGTGTCGCGATGTGGCGCGCGACGTACTGGGCGTCGCGCCCACCGTTCGGCAGCACGTCCGACGTCAGCGAGTACTGGAAGACGAGCCCGGCGAAATACAGCCCCGGAACCGCGTCGACGACGCCACGCTCGTGCTGCGGCCGGCCGTCGCCGTCGAAAGCCGGCAGGTCGATCCAGCCGAAGTCCGTGCGGAACCCGGTGCACCAGATGACGTTCGCAACGTCGAGGACGCGGCCGTCTTCCAGCTGCGGTAGCCCGTCCTGAACCCCCGTCACGCGGCCGACGCGATCGATGCCGACGGCGGCGAAATCCGCTTCCTTGCGGCGGATGAGCGGCGGGCCCTGGGCGACGATCTTTGGGCCGACCTTCCGGCCGATGCGGGTGTCGGTCCTCAGCACGCGGTGGCCGACGAAGCGGATCGCACGGAGGAACGGCCGGCCTCGGCGACTGCCGTGCTGCACGGGGAGCTCCCCGTGGTTCGCGCCGGCGAGGAGGCAGGCATGCGTCTCCGCCAGCTCGTAGGCGATCTCGGCACCCGAGTTCCCCACACCGACGACCAGCACCGCCCCGTCCCGGAGCTGCGAGGGGTTGCGGTAGTCCGCGGAATGGAGCTGGACGATCGTGGGATCGAGCTGCGCGGCGAAGGAGGGCAGCTTCGGAATCCGGTGCGCTCCGGTCGCGACCACGATGTTGCGCGCCTCCAGCCGCTCGTCGCCGAGCGAGACCACCAACCGGCCGTCGTCCTGCACGACGCTCTGGACCTGCGCGCGCATCCGCATCGGCAGCGCGAATCGCTTTGCGTAGGCCTCGAGGTAGTCGGCCATCTCGTCCTTCGTCGGGAACGACCAGCTCGGCGCGGCGAAAGGCATGCCGGGGAGCCCGTTGAAGCGCGCCGGCGTGAAAAGCCGAAGCGAGTCCCAGCGCGTGCGCCAGGCGTCGCCGACGCGCTCGTTCTCGTCGAGGATGACGAACTGCCTGTTTCGCTTGGCGAGGTAGTGCCCGACGCTCAGGCCCGCCTGACCTCCCCCGATCACTACTGTTTCGTAACTGTCCATCGTCGCCTCCTTCGTAGACACCTGGAGGTGACGGTAGGTCGGCGTCTGCCGCGCGGCATCGCGTGAATCCGCCAACCTTGCGGCGGAACCGCGTGGTTCTTTCTGACTAGGAGGGCTTGACGAGGCGGTGCTCGAAGGCGAACGCCGTTGCGGCCGTGCGCGACGAGACGCCGAGCTTTCCGAAGATGTTCTGGACATGGCGTGCGACGGTGTGCTCGCTGACGACGAGCTCCGCGGCGATGTCGCGGTTCGTGCGGCCCGACGCGAGCAGGCGCAGCACCTCGAGCTCGCGCTCGCTCAACCCGTGTCGATCGCCCCCGTCTCGGCCGGCGAGCGAATCTGCGCGGGCGACGTCCGGAGCGGCTCCGAGCGCAGCGAACGCGGCCCGCGCAGCCTCGAACTCGAGCGCCGCCCCGTCCTCGTCCCCGAGCGCCCGGCAAGCGACCCCGACGAGCAGTCGAACCCGGCCGCCCTCGTACGGTGCGTCGAGGTCCTCCCAGACCTGCCAAGCGCGGCGCAGCGAGCGGAGCGCGGCTTGCGGCTCTCCACGTGCGAGCTCGACCGCGCCGCGCACCTGCGCTGCGATCGCGCTCAGCATCGGTCGCTCGTAGCGGCCGGCGATGTCGTCGAGCTCTGCGCTCGCCGAGGCCGCATCGTCCACGGCGCCCTGTGCCAGGGCCACCTCGACGCGCGCGGGGAGAAGGACCGCGCGGCGGAGCGGTTCGGCCGCCTCGCCCAGCGCACGGCTCAGAGCAGCGGCCGCAGTACCCACGTCACCCTGCGCAAGGCGCAGGAGCGCCAGACCCGGTTGCGGCTCGCGACCGAAGTGGCCTGCGTCGCGGTACGCGGCCTCGGCCGCGGTGTAGTCGCCCCGCAACCGATGGAGCTCGGCCTGCTGGTAGTACGCCTGTCCCGCCGCGGCCCGGTTCATGGCCTGCTCACAGCGCTCGCGCGCGACTCGGGCTTCCTCGAGCGCGTCCGTCCACGCGCCGTGCAGCTGCTTGATCCCGGCACGGTGGGCGAGGCACCGCCCGGTGAACGAGACGAGCTGCGGCTGGGCCTCACACCACGCCGTGAGCGCATTCGTCCATTCGTGCGCCCGGCGCGGCTCGAACGCCTCCTCGCACGAGGCGATCACCCCGCAGTAGACGACTCCCATGAAGAACGGCGAGACGTCCCCTGCGACGACGGCGAGCATCGCCTCGTCGAGCGCCCGGAGCCCTTCGTCCACCCGGCCCTGCTTGATCAGCATCGTTCCGGCCAGGTGCGAGGCCGTCGCAAAGAGATCGTGAGCCTCGAACCGCGACGCGATCGTCACAGCCTCCGCCGCGGCGCGATGGGCCGCCTCCAGGTCGCCGGAAGACAAGTGCTGGTACGTCAGCGGCAGCAGCAGGTACCCGTGGACGACCGAGTCTCCCTCGACCTGCTCGACGAGACGCTCGGCTCGGCCGAACCACCCCATCGCCTGCCCGATCTCGCCGGCGACCGCGAGGTTCATCCCGAGGATCACCGCAGCAATGGCGGCTTTTTCGAACTGACCCGCGTCGAGCTGCACCTTGTGGAGCCGCTCGAGCAGCGAGAGATGAGCGTCGCGATCGCCGAGTAGCGCGGCCGAGGTCGCCAACAGCTCGACGTCGGCCGTCTCGAGTGGCGATTTCGCGTCGGCCCGAGACAGCGCCTCGTAGGCGTCACGCCATGCGCGCTCGCCGTATGCCCGTCGCCCGCGCTCGAGGTCGTCGACCGCTGACACGGTCAGATTCTCGCGCTTGGGCTCGTCAGTCGAAATGCGGGCTGTGCGCCGTCGAAGCCCTTCAGCTCGAGCGTCTCGGGCTCGGCGCGTAAGCCCCGCTCGTCCAGCCACGACGCCACGCGCCGATACGCCTCGTCGCTCAGCAGGATGTCTCCCCCGCCGGCCGCCGTCTGCAGCCGCGCTGCGAGGTTCGTCGTCGAGCCGAGCACGCTGACGTTCTGGTCGTCGACCGACCGGCTGACGACGGCGGGGCCGACGGCGATTCCGATTCCGACGGGCAGGTCCATCAGTGCGGCCTTGTCCCGAAGCGCCAGCGCGGCGTCGAGCGCCAGCGCCGCGTGGTCGACCCGCGCGCCCGTCGCGTTGAAGGTGGCCATCACGGCGTCGCCGGCGAACTTGTCCACGATCCCCTGCCGCTTGCGCACCTCCGCGGCGGCCCAGCGGTGCAGCGTCGTCATCCGGTCCGCGAGCTCGTCCGGCGCCGTCGCCGCCGCCATCGGCGTGTAGCCGCGGACGTCCGCGAACATCGACGTGACGAGGCGCTCACCGGCAGGCAGGAACTGCGGCGCAGCCGCCTCCGAGTCCGGCACGTCCTCCGGGCGTGGGACATCGAGGCTGAACCGCTCGGCGATGGAGAGCGCGGCGTCCCGGGCCCGGACCGCACCGGCGCGGTGAGCGGCCGCGACGCAGTCCGAGACGATCTGCCGCGCGGCCTCCGATTCGCCGGACTCGGCCGCCGCCCGGCCCGCGACCTCAGCAGCACGCCATTCCCAGAGCCGGAGACCCGTTGCCCGGAAGTCGGCGACTGCCCGCTCGAGCAGAGGTCGAGCCTGCTCGGCGTTTCCCTGGGCGAGCAGCACCCTGCCCTCGGCGAGGTCGAGCCCTGCTTCGCCGACGTCTACCGGCACGCGCTTCGCCCGCTCCAGCACCTCCTCGGCCTCGTCCACCGCCCCGCCCGCGAGCAGCCCCTCGACGGCGAACGCGACCGTGCTTCGCGAGCGAAGGAAGCCGTCGTGGCTCGCAGCCCGGCGGCCGAGCTCGGCCGCCTCCTCTCCCCGGCCCAGCGCGACGGCGACGCCCACCCGCCCCGGCGTGTCGTAGATGACGTCCTGCAGCTCGGCGTTCGCCGATGCCGGAGGCAGCTCCCTGGCCGCCTCGTCCGCGCGCCCGAGCTCGAGGAGCGCCTCCGCCACCGCGAGCTGCGCGCGCCACTCGAACTTCGGGTTCCCCTGGCTGTGGTGCCGCGCCGCCGAGATCCGCGCCTGCTCGAGCGCCTCGCGCGGCTCGCCCCGGACGACGTGCGCCCAGCTCTTCGAGACCTCGTAGCCGAGCGCCGCCGCCATGTAGGGAACCTCCGTCCACCTCGCCGTGATCTCCTGAAGGCTGCCGCGAAGGCTGTGCACGCGTGTCCAGATCTCGTTGTAGGTCGTGTTGCCGGCGACGATCGAGTACCCCTTCTCCATCGCCTCCCGGTAGACGTCGGCGAAGAGGTCGAACTCTCTGGCGGTACCGAACGCGGCGAGCGCGGCGAACGAGAGGGCCCAGAGCCGCTCGAGGTCGGCGCCCGCCTGCTCGGCGACCTCGGCGCCCCGCTCGGCGGCGGCGAGGCCGCGCTCGTAGTCGAGGGCGAAGGAGTGCAGCCCCGAGATCCGGATGTACGCATGCGCCAGCTCGGCGGAGGGCCCCTCCCGCTCCAGCGCCTCGCGGGCCTCCTGGACGACGCGCATCGCCTCGTCGGTGCGCTCGAGCTCCCAGTAGCAGCGGCTGAGGTAGACGCGCGCCTCCGCCGCCTCGCGCGCGAGCCCTCCCTCGTCGAGGCGGCGGATCGCGTCGGCCAGGAGCTGCTCTGCGGCTCGAGGCTCCCCGTTGAGCCAGCGGAGCCGGCCCATCCGGGAGAGGAGCCGCGCCCGGTCGATCGGATCGTCGACGTGGGGCAGGACTCTCTCGATCAGGTCGCTCGCCTCGTGGTACCCCGAGGCGCGCTCCGCTTCGTCGGCCGCCCGCAGGCACGCCTCGACCGCCTCGCCTGGGCGCTCGGCGGCGAGCAGGTGCCGGGCGACCACCGCGGAGCCGCCGCCCGCGGCCAGCAAGGCGTCGGCCGCGCGGGAGTGGGCGCGCAGGCGCTTCGGCAGCACGGTGTCGCCGACGATCGCCTCCTGCGTCAAGGCATGGCGCCAGCTGTACCGGTTGTTCGCGTCCGCCTGTTCGTCGAGGAGCTGGTGCGCAACGGCCGACTCGAGCGCCTCGAGCACGTCCCGCTCGTCCGCTTCGGCCACCTGCACGAGCAGGTCGTAGTCGAACGACCGCCCGAGGACCGCGGCGGCGCGCAGAACGTCGACATACCTGTCGTCGAGGCGGCCGAGGCGAAGGAGCAGCGCCTCGCGCACGGTCTCGGGCAGCTGGAACGAGCCGACCGCACGACGGTCCCAGCCGTCCGCCGACCGGAAGACGTCGCCGCGGTCGATCGCCTCCCGGAGCATCTCCTCGAGCACGAACGGGTTGCCCTCCGCGCGCTCGTGGACGAACTCCGTCAGCTCGGTGCCGACCTCGTCCGTCCCGAGGATCGCCGCGATCATCTCCCCGACCTGCGTCGGCGTCATCGCCTCGACGGGGACCGTCTCGGCCAGACCGCTTCGCCGCCAGGTCTGCACCGCGCGGGTCAACGGGTGGAGCCGGTCGAGCTCGTCGCTCCGATAGGTCGCGAGGAGCATCACGCGGCTGTCGGCGAGCCGCCGCGCCGCGTACTCGAGCAGCTCCCGCGTGGAGCTGTCCGCCCAGTGGAGGTCGTCGAGGACGACGAGCAGCGCCTCGCTCCGGGCCCAGAAGTCGAGGAGCGCCACGATCGACTCGAAGAGGCGCATCCTCGCCTGCGCGGGATCGCCGCCGTCCGACAATACCCCTGCACCGAGCTGGGGGAAGACCTGGGCGAGTTCGCCCACCGTCGGGCCGAGCTCGGCGCGAAGCGCATCGAGATCCTGCTCGTCGAGCCGCGAGCCGATCGCCTCGACGAACGGGAGGTACGGAAGCGGGAGCTCCGCCTCGGAGCAGCTGCCCCAGAGGACGGCGCCGCCGAGCTTGTTCGCCCGACGGGCGAGCTCTCTGGCCAGGCGCGTCTTCCCGATCCCCGCCTCGCCGCCGAGCAACACGAAGCGGCCGTCCCCGCGGTTCGCGGCGAGAAGAGCGTCCTCGAGCTGCGAGAGCTCGTCCTGTCGCCCGACGAGGACCGGCGAGAGGACGCGGCTGATCACTCTTCGATTCTGCCTGCCTGGTTCAGGCCGACATGCGGGACGCAACCTGGTACTTCGTCACCGATGTCCGCTGACCGGGCGTGTCGCCGGCCGGCATCGCGTTCAGGGCCTCGTCGCCCTGGCGGTAATCGTCCTCCGTTTCGAAGAAGAGGATGACGAGCGACTTCTCGGCGTCCGGATCGTGGAGGACGATGATCTCCTTGGCCGGCACGCCTTCCGGCCGCTCACTTCCCTCCATCTCACGCTGCATCTCCGCCATCCGGTCGCTGCTGACACCGTCGAACGTCACGACTCGTGCGAGGGGCATCGTTACCTCCTTGTCGACTTCGAACGACTGTATCCCTCCTGCCCGTCCATCAGTCGAGGCCGTAGGCTTGAACAGCCACGGCGCCGACGCGACGGCCGAGCTCGAGCCCGGCATCGTTGTCGCTGCGGAAGTGGATGCCGCCGTACAGACGGGAAACGGCCGCCTCCGCAGCCATCGCGTCGAGCTGGCGGGACCGGCTCGAGAAGAACGCACCAAGCACCGTCGCCGCCGCTCCCGACGTCGTCGAGTGCCCGGAGACGTAGGAGGGGAACGGCGGCGTCGTGATGAACGGCAGCCAGGCCGGATCGATTAGGCGATTGATCGCCGTCACCGGACGAAGCGTCCAGTACGCGTACTTTGCGTCCCAGCAGGCGATGAACGCGTCCGCCTGCGCAGTGTTGAGTGCGGCGAAGAGCAACGTCGTCCGGAGCGTCGACCAGTTCTTTCCGCCCGCGAGGTCGATTGCGATCCGGTTCCAATGGCCCGGCGGCGTGACGGTGCCGGGCCCGTCGGCCCAGAACGCCGCGATCCGCTTCTGCTCGGCTGTGAGCGAGAGCGAGACGTTGTGAACCTCGACCAGCTCCTCGTTGAAAGCGACGCTCCCGTACGAGGGCGGAGGGCCGGGGCGAAGCTCAGCGCCCGAGCCGAGATTCCAGGTCCTCCATGTTCCGGCCAGTGGCTCGAGCGGCATTAGGAAGGCGGGCGGCGTCGGAACCCAGAAACCCGGGCCGACGGGCGGACTACCGGTCCAGACCGTGTCCGATCCGTCGGTCCGCGCCCGGGCGACCACGAGCTGGCCGACCTGCGTCCCTCGTGCGAAAGCCGAGCTCGACGGGTTCGCGACCTGGGCCGCGAGCGCGTTAACGCGGGCGGTTTCGTCGGGATAGAGGTGGGTGAGGACGGTCGCGGCGGCGCCGGCGACGGCGTCTTCGCGTCCATCCCCGCTTGGGAGCGCCGCCTGGTACATCGCCCTGCTGAGATGGGCGAGTGCACGCGAGGCGCGCGGCGGATTTGTGTTGTGCGAGGCGATCGCGTCGAGCTCGAGCTCGATCCACGGAGTGACGGCGGCGGAGCCCGAGCTTGCTGCGGTTCCGGGTGAAGCGGTGCCGATCGCAAACGCGAGCACAGCGAGAACGAGCAGACCCTGTCTCATCGGGGACCCCCAACTCGGAAGCGGCTGGCGAGATCCTAACGGGCTACGCGCCGTGCGGCTATCGGCGGATTTCGCCACGCATTACTCGTAAGAATTTCGTTATTAGCAGGTGTTTTCTGGGCCGACCGGGAACATGCTGAGAGGATGACCCCGAAGGAGGCTCAGAACTCATGCGAAGGCTCTTCCTCGCGATCGCGGCGACCCTCGCGCTAACCGCGCTCGGGTCCGCCACGGCCGCAAACCAAACCGTCCAGATCACCCGCAACGGGTTCGTCCCGGCCGACGTGACCGTGAACGTCGGCGAGATGGTGACCTGGCGCAACGGCGACACCGTCGCGCACCAGGTGAGCTTTGGCCAGACGCCGTGCAACCTCGTGATCCAGGCCGGCCAGAGTGCGTCGTGCACCTTCCGCTCGGGCGGCCGGTTCAACTACCAGGATCGGACGACGCAGCCGCGGTTCCGCGGGACTGTGACCGTCACCGGGCCTCGTGCTTCCGTGACGCTCGCCGCCCAGCGCGCCACGGCGACGTTCAACGCCCCGCTCACGCTGTCCGGCGTCGTGTCGAGCCAGGCAGCCGGTGAGTCGGTGACGATCAACGGGCAGGAGTGCGGCAAGACCTCGTTCACGCGCGTCGGCGCCGCGACCACTGCCGCGAGCGGCAACTGGACGTTCGGCGTCCGGCCCAGGATCAACACCGCGTACCGGGCCCGCTGGCGCACGAACGACAGCGCCATCGTCAACGTGAAGGTCCGCCCGGCGATCCGCCTGAACCGGGTCGGCCGGCGCTTCACCGCACGCGTCACGGCGGCGCAGTCCTTCACCGGCAAGACGCTCGCGTTCCAGCGCTACCGCGCGGCCGTCCGGCGGTGGGCGACGCTCAGGCGCGTGACGCTCGGGGCGTCCACGACCCCGACGGCCGGCACGTTCGTCACCACCGCGCGGTTCCGCTCGCGGATCCGGCGCGGCTGGCGGCTCCGCGTCCTGCTGCCGCAGGCGCAGGCCGGCACGTGCTACCTGGCGGCGCCGAGCAACACGCTCCGCGTGCGCTGACCGCTTCACAGATGCGGCGAGAAGGGGCGCCGAATCGGCGCCCCTTCTCCTTGGAGCAACAATGCCGGCGTGAACGCCCGGGCGATCTGGTCACTCGGGGACTACCACCGCTTCGCCAAGGAGCTCCTCTGGGAGTGGGGGCCGATCCTGGTCGACGCCTGCGGCATCTCCCCGGGCCAGCGGGTGCTCGACGTCGCCACCGGAACGGGAAACGTCGCGATTCGCGCGGCCGAGGCCGGCGCGCAGGTCGTCGCGCTCGACATCACGCCTGAGAGCCTCGCCGCCGGCCGGCGCGAGGCCGAGGCGGTCGGCGTCTCCGTCGAGTGGGTCGAGGGCGATGCCCAGCGACTGCCGTTCGCCGACGGCGAGTTCGACGTCGTCACCTCGTCGGCAGGTGCGATCTTCGCGCCCGATCATCAGACGGTCGCCGACGAGCTGCTCCGCGTCTGCCGTCCCGGCGGGACGATCGGGATGATCACGTTCGTCGACGAGGGGCTGGGCGGAGCGCTCTTCGAGCTGTTCGGCCGCTACGCCCCTCCGCCCGAGCCCGGTGCGCAACCGCCGATCCTCTGGGGCGACGAGAGCCATGTGCGCGAGCTCTTCGGCGACCGCGCCTTGCTCGAGCTCACCCACCGGCAGTACGTCGAGAAGCTGTCGCGCGAGCCGTCGACGCCCCGCGACTACATCGACTTCTACAAGGAGACGTTCGGGCCGTTCATCGGGATCTTCGCGTCCCTCGCGGACCAGCCGGATCGGGCCGCCGAGCTCGATGGCGAGCTGCTCGACCTGGCAACCCGCTGGAACAGCGGGACGCCGGACGCGGCCGAGTACCGCTACGACTATCTGCTGGTGGTGGCGCGCAAGCGCTAGCGCGGCCGTACGAGGACGAGCTTGTCCACGCCCGACTCGGCGCCCCAGAGCTCGCCGGGCCGCCCGAGAAGCTGCCGTACGTTCGCCGGCGCGCTCGGTAGCCGGATCTGCCGGAACCGCTGCTTACGCGGATCGAACCTGACGATCGCGTTCGAGCCGAAGTCGCTCAGCCAGACGATGTCGCGGTTGTCCACGTAGACGGCGTACGGCTGCGGGTTCGCGCCGGGGAGTCGCCACTCGCCCCAACGCCGCCTCGCCGGGTCGTACACGCCGAGCCGGCCGGCGTTCCACTCGCTGATCCAGATGCGGCCGCGAGAGTCCGACCAGACGCGGCGAGCGCCCTGGCCGCGCCTCGGAGGCTGGAGAACCGTGATCCGGCCCGTGCGCGTGTCGATTCGGCCCACGTAGCTTCCGGCGAGCGAGGCGAAGTACACCGCGCCCCGCGGAGTCGTAGTGATCCCGTACGGGCCTTGCCCCCGAGGCGCGGCGAAGACGCGCACGCGGCGGCGACTCGGATCAACTCGCCCGACGATCCCGCTCTGGCCCGTGAACCAGAGGATCCCGCGCCGGTCGAAGGTCGCCGTGTTCAGGTTCGCGGCCGCACCGGCCGGCGGCAACGGGAACCGGCGCACCCGACGGGTCCTCGGGTCGACGCGGACGATCGCGTTCAGGCCGCCGTCGGTGATCCAGGGAGCGCCGTCAGGCCCGACGATCACGCCGTGCGGCGCCGAGCCCGCGCCGAGGGGCGTCTCACGCACGCGCCCGTTTCTGGGGTTCAGCCAGCCGAGCTCGCCGGAGCCCTGCGCCGTGTACCAGACGCCGCCGTCGCGAGCCGGCGCGACGTCGTGCGGTCGCGAGCCCGCCGGCACCGGGTATTCCCGGACGACGAAGCCGCCCTGCTCTCCCGTCCCGCCGGCGGCGGAGGCGAGTGCGAGCGCCGCCAGCGCGGCGGCCGGAAGGCGAAGCGCGTGCAACGGCGCGGCGCTAGCCGCCGGCCTTGCCGATCACGTGGTGCCAGGGCCGCCACCAGCGTGTCAGGCCAGCGTGATCCGTTCCGCCCTCGCGTGCTGTCACGAGGATGTCTCGATGTGTCACCTGGTCGCCGCGCTCGTGCGTCCAGACGATGACCGCGTCGTTGCCGTCGAAGAAGCAGAACACGCGGCCACCCGGCCTACCTGGGCCGTGCTGCCAGACCCGCTCGCCACCCCAGATGAAGGCGTTGCACCTTCCGCGATCCCGCTGGATGTCCGACCGGTTGCCCAGAGCGCTTGCGTACGCCGCGCTCAGGTCCCGCCCATTGGAGTACCGAGAGATCTCCCAGCGATCCGGCACGCCGTCGGCTGGCACGCACGCCGCTGTCTCGTCCGCCCTCGGGTTCGGGACCGTCTGCAGGTGGCAGTCCTTCCAGATCGCCGCGGGGACGACCGACTCGAGGTTGGTCGCCGGGACCTCAGCGGACTGTCCGGGGAGCCGCGAGGCGGCGCCGGTCGGCCCTGCGCCCTCGCCGGCCGTCAGCCAGACGACGCCGACCGCCGTCGCTGCGGCAATCAGCGTCACGAGGAGCGCCAGCCTCCAGCTCAGCGCGCGACGTTCCTTTCCGAAGAACATGACGTACCAGCGGTTCGCCGGCCGCGCGTCGAGCTCCGAGTAGACCTTGTAGATGTGGACCGGGTCCGGGATGTTCTTCAGCCGCACCCGGCCGCTGTCGGCGTAGTGGAGCCCGCCGAGGCGACCCGCCAGCCGCGACGTCGAGTCGCTGATGATCACCTCGCCACCCGAGGCTCTGCCGCACAGGCGTGCGGCGACATTCAGCGCGGCGCCGCGGAAGCTCCCGTCCTCGAGCTGCACCGCCTCGCCGGAGTCGATCCCGATGCCGACACGCAACGGGATCTGGAAGTCGGTCGCAGCTTCCTGGAACTGCGCCTGGAGATCGACGGCCGCACGGATCGCCTGGCGCGCAGAGGTGAAGACGACGAGCGCCTCGTCGCCGCGCATCTCGACGAGCTCGCCGTCGTGGGCCTCGACGTCGTCGTTGACGATCTCCTCGAAACGCTTCGAGAGCGCCGCCGCAGCTTCGTCCCCGCACTCCTCGGTGTAGCGGGAATAGCCCCGGATGTCGGCGATCAGAAACGTCCGAACGCCGCTGGTGCGTTCCGTCACGGACATGGCTCTCCAGTATGCCGCCGTGGAGGTGCGTGCCACAAGACGGCTACCGTGAGGTATGTCCGAGGCTCGCTTGTTGGCGTACGTGTTGCGGTATCCGGACCGCGTCGCACTCGCGCGGCGACTTCGTGACGGGAGGGCATTCGACTCGATACGTCGTTTGGAGTCCCGCGGATTGGTGACCCGCCGGCGCGACCAGTATCGCCTCACCCGACGCGGCCGGGATGAGCTGGCGATCGCGCGCGCCGTGGCGCGACTGCTGGCCCGCTGACCTAGGCCAAGAGCGCCGCAAGGGTCGGAACGCGACCGTGCGCCCTGCGGAGCGCCCAGGCCGGGTTCGTCGTCAGCACGCCGATCACGGTCATGCCGGCGGCGACACCCGCGTCGACGCCTGCCGGTGCGTCCTCGAGCACGACGCTGTGCGCGGGGTCGACGCCGAGAAGGCACGCGGCGCGCAGGTAGCCAGCGGGGTCGGGCTTGCCGTTCTCGACGTCCTCGGACGAGACGAGCACGTCCGGGACGGGCAGGCCGGCGGCGCGCAGGCGAGACTCGGCGAGCGCCCTCGACGCGGAGGTGACGACGGCGAAGCGGCCCGCGGGAAGCGAGGCGATGAGCTCGCGGGCGCCGGGGAGGGCGCGGAGGCCGTCGACCTCCTCGATCTGCTCGCGCTCGATGGCGGCGGCCTCGGCGGAAGCATCGAGATGCGGCGCGACGGCTCGGATCACGTCGATCGTCGGCACGCCGTGGCTCGCCGCGACGACGACGTCGGGGTCCAGCCCGTGGCGGTGCGCGAACCGCGTCCAGGTGCGCTCGATGGCCGTCCACGAGTCGACCAGCACGCCGTCCATGTCGGACAGGACCGCGCCGGGCTCGAAGAGCAGTCCCCGGAACTTGCGCCGCGGGTTCGCGCTTCCTGCGAGGACTGCGAGACCCACGGTTCCGATCACGACGATTACAAGAGCGCTGCGGAGCCCGACGGCATCCGCGGTCACGCCGATCGCCGGCGGGCCGGCGAGGAAACCGAACCAGCCGATCGTCGAGACTGCCGCGACGCCCGCAGCGGCGGAGACGCCTGGCGTCGATCCCGCCGCGCGGAAGAGCACCGGCACGACGACGCCGAGCCCGGCGCCCATCGCGGCGAACCCGACCAGCGCGGCCGGCGTCGAGCCGCTGACGAGGGCAAGCGCCAGCGCGGCCGCGGCGAGAAGTCCGCCGCCGCGTGCGAGCGCAACCGGGCCGAAGCGACCGTTCAGGCGGTCGCCGAAGACCCGGCTCGAGGCCATCGCGAGCGAGAAGGCCGTGTACGCGAGCGCTGCGACGGCCGCTCCGGCGCCGAGCGAGTCGAGGTAGACGGCGCTCCAGTCGGCGGCGGCTCCCTCTGCCATGAGCGTGAAGAACGCCGCCGCGCCGAGCACGAGGAGCGCGCGCTGCGGCCTGGCGAGAATCGGCGTCGGCTCCCGGTCGTCGGCCTCCGGCGGGAGCAGGCGGCCGGCCGCAAGAAGGGCGCTGAGCCCGATTGCGAGCGCGACGGCGGCGAAGTGGCCGAGCGGATCGATGCCGGCGCCGGCCGCCAGCGCACCGAGCCCGGCGCCGGCGAGGCCGCCGAAGCTGAACGCCGCGTGGAAGGACGAGAGGATCGAGCGCTCGCTCATCCGCTCGAGGGCGATCCCCTGCGCGTTGGCGGCCACGTTGACAGCACCGAACCCGGCCCCGAACAGAAACAGGGCCGCGGCGAGCGTGAAGAGCGCGCCGGCGAGCGCGGTCAGCGCGAGGGCGATCGCTCCGCCCGCGAGTGCGGCGAGCGTGACCGGGCGACTGCCGATTCGCTCGGAGAGCCGTCCGGCAGTCGGCATCGCGAGCAGGGCGCCCAGCGACATCGCGAACAGCGCAAGGCCGAGCTTCCCGCTCGTCAGGTCGGCCTGCCGCTGTACAGCCGGGATCCGCGCCGCCCACGAGCCGATCAGGAGGCCGTCGGCGAAGAAGACGAGCGTGATGGCGGCACGGGTGGAGCGCATCAGGCGAGCACCACCTCGACGCCGAGCTCCCGGTACGGCTTGAGGGCCTCGTCTGGCGCCGAGCGTTCGGTGACGATGTGCGTCAGCTCATCGAGCGGCGCGACGACGAAGGGCCCTGCGGAGCCGAGCTTCTCCGCCGACGACACGGCGACCACCTCGGCGGCGTTCTCGATCATCGCGCGCTTCACGTACGACTCCTCGAGGTCCATCACGGTGATCCCGACCTCGGGATGGAGGCTGCACACGCCGAGGACGAGCACGTCGGCCCGCACCGAGTGCAGCGCCTCGACGGTCGCCGCGCCGACGACGGCCTGAGCGTCCTTGGCGAGCGCCCCGCCCAGCACCGTCACCTCGACGGAGGGGTGCTCGGCGAGCGCCACGGCGATCGGCGGGCTGTTCGTGATCACGTTCGCCTCGAGGTCCGGCGGCAGCTGCCGGGCGACCTCGAGCGTCGTCGTGCCGGCGTCGAGAAGGATCACCTGGCCGGAGCGGAGGAGCCCGCGAGTCGCCCGCGCGATCGCCTCCTTCGCCTCCGGCGCCTGCTCACGCCGGACGGCGTACGGCCGCGCGCCGACGGCGGCGGGCAGCGCCCCGCCGTGGACGCGGCGCAGCAGTCCGGCGTCGGCGAGCTCGCGCAGGTCGCGCCGAACCGTGTCGGGCGAGACGCCGAGCTCGGCCGTCAGGTCCGCCGCGACGACCTTTCCGTCACGGCCGAGGCGTTCGAGGATCACGTTGCGCCGCTCCTCCGTCAGCATGCCGCTCATTCAAGCAGAAACACGCATGCTCGTGCAAGAACGTGCACGACGCCAGGCGAAGTAATCCTGATGAAGGGCTGTAAAGGTTTCGTACGAATCGGACAAGCGGGCAGAAAAACGCCCGCGAAAGCGTTAATACCTACAGATCGGCGCGCCAGCCGCCTCTTCGCGAGCGTGCGCCGCCCCTAACGAAACAACGGAGAACCAATGCTGACTGAACTTGCCCTGGGCACTGACGCCCTAGACACAACCGAGGCTGTCGCCGCGTTCGTCCAGAACGCGCAGGAGCGCGGCTCCGTCCGCACCACGGAGATCGAGGCCCTGCAGACGGAGTTCGACCTCGACGAGGAGGCCCTCGCCGCGCTCCGCGCTGCGCTGGAGGAGGCCGACGTCGAGATCGAGGAGGACGCCGACGACGACGCCGCAGAGCCCGAGCTCGACCTGACTCCCGGCGCCGGCGGGACGACGGACGCGCTGCAGCTCTTCCTGAACGACCTCGGCCGCTACCCGCTGCTGACCGCAGCGCAGGAGGTCGCGCTCGCGAAGCGTGTCGAGCGCGGCGACCGCGCGGCCAAGGAGCAGATGGTGAACTCGAACCTTCGCCTGGTCGTCTCGCTCGCGAAGAAGTACCAGGGCCACGGCGTCTCGCTCCTGGACCTGATCCAGGACGGGATCATCGGCCTGAACCGCGCAGTCGAGAAGTTCGACTACCGCAAGGGCTTCAAGTTCTCGACCTACGCCACGTGGTGGATCCGGCAGGCGTGCCAGCGGGCAGTCGCCAACCAGGCGGCCACGATCCGCATCCCGGTGCACGTCCAGGAGCGCCGGATGAAGCTCCGCCGGGCCCGCCAGAAGCTCGAGGCGCAGCTCGGCCGGCAGCCGACCGTCGAGGAGCTCGCCGAGGCGGCCCAGCTCAAGCTGAGCCACGCCGAGGAGGCCCTCGAGGCCGTCGAGGCGTCCGTCTCGCTCAACAAGCTCGTCGGTGAAGGCGACGCCGAGCTCGGCGACCTCTTCGCCGACGAGGGCGCCGACGATCCGATCGAGCTTGCCGACATCTCGCTCGAGCGGGACCGGCTGCACGAGGCGCTCGCCGAGCTGGGTGAGCGCGAGCGGCGCGTCCTGGAGCTCCGCTTCGGCCTCGGCGAGAACGAGGAGATGGCCAGCCTCGAGCACATCGGCCGCGAGCTCGGCCTGACGCGCGAGCGCGTCCGGCAGCTCGAGGCCACCGCCCTGACGCGACTCCAGCAGCTGCTCGGGGATCGCGTCGACCTGGCGGCGTAACGACTGAGCGGCGGGCTACGGCCCGCCGCTTCTCTTTTCAGCGGCCTTTCAGACCCAACGGGCGGAGTCGTCCTCCGGGCGAGGCGTGAGGAGTTTCTCGTACTCCGCCTCCCTGCCTTCCTCCGGCGGCCAGGGCAGGCCGGCTTCCTCAGCGGCGGCCTGGAGCGCCTTCCGGTGCTCCTTCCGCCCCTGCTTGCGCTCGCGCTTCTCTTGTCGCTCGCGCTCGCGCTGCATCTTTCCGAAGGTTTGCCGCTTCTTTGCCACTTCGCTACACCCTACCGGGGCGCTAGTCGTCGTGGTCGCGGTCGCGCTTGCCGCGGTCGCGATCCCGCTTGTCTCGGTGCTTCCGGCCCCGTTCGCGATCGTCGTCGTCATCGTCGTCGTCGTCGCGCCAGCCGTGGTCCGGCTTGTCGTCGGGCTTCTGCCAGTGCTCCTTCTTGTCCTTGTGCTTGTCCTTCTTCTCCTTCTTGTCCTTCCACTTCTTGTGCTTCTTGTGCTTCCAGTTGCGGCGGCCGTCGTCCTCGTCGTCGTCTTCTGTGGGCGGCGGCGGCACGACCGGTTGCCGGACCGGCGGCGCGGGCGGGGCGGCCGGAGGCGGTGGCGGCGCGGCCGGCGGGGGCGGTGGAGGTGGTGGCGCGGGCGGAGGCGGAGGCGGCTGGGGAGCCGCCGGTGGAGGTGGCGGTGGCTTCGGCCGAGGCTTCGGGGCGGGCTTCGGACGCGCCGGGCGCTTGAGGGGCTTGACGGTCCGCGTCACGGGCTCCTGCGCGCTCTGCGTCGGCTGCGAGATCGGCGTGGGCGCCGTCTCCGCTGGCGCGGTGCGCTGGACGACCACGACTCGGCGTGCGAGTCGGCGCGGCGCCGCGACGCGGGCAGCGCGGCGTCTCGCCGCCCGCTTTGCCGGACCAGCGACGGCCGGCTTCGGAGCCGCCTGGTACGGCACGCTCGTCTCCCCGACGATCGCCGGCAGCGCTGGCACGACTTCCGGACGCGCGATCGGCTCCGCCGCGCGGGTCCACAGCCACGCCGAGCTGGTCACCGACATGCCCGCCACGGAGACGTTCGCCGCGACCGCGACGATCAGCAGCAGGCGGCTCATCATCGGTCTCTCGCCACCGTGATCGCGAAGCCGCGTCGGGTGCGTCTGGGGGAAGGCTCAGGCAGCTCGTCGAGCGAGGCGCATTCCGTGCTGTCGTAGACGCTCCGGCTGCCTAGCCGGCGAACCTGAAAGCGACGGACGTCGAACTCCTTCCCGCAGTACCGGCAGCGAGCGACGTTATCCACAGGCTCGGACGTCATTGGCTCGCCGCCGCCTGTCGCACCGAAACGACGACGGTGTTCTTGCCGGCCGCCTTGGCCCGGTAGAGCGCCCGGTCGGCGGCGCGCATCAGCGCGGCGGCCGACGGTTCCGTCGGAAAGCTCGCGACGCCGAAGCTCGAACGGACGGGCACGGTGCCTCCGCCGCCGCTGTCGACGATCAGCTCCTCGGCCGCCCGCCGCAGGCGCTCCGCGAGCTGGCGTCCGCCCTCGGCGTCGGTGGCAGGAAGCAGGACGGTGAACTCCTCGCCGCCGTAGCGCGCAGGGAGGTCGACGTCCCGGACGTTCATCCGGATCGCGGCCGCGAACGCGCGAAGGACGAGGTCTCCGACGTCGTGGCCGAAGCGGTCGTTGACCTCCTTGAAGTTGTCCAGGTCGGCCACGACGACCGCGACGGGATCGCGGAACCGCTCCGCGCGGATGACCTCGGCGGCGAGCGCCTCGTCGAACTGCCGGCGGTTGGCGAGCTGCGTGAGCTCGTCCGTCGTCGCCAGCTGGCGCGCGACCCGGTGGAGGTGGGCGTTCTGGAGCGCGATCGAGGCGCGCCCGGCAAGCCACTCGGCGTGCTGGACGCCGTCGTGGTCGAGCTCCCCGCCCCGCGGCGGGTAGAGCACGAGCAGGCCGTCGCCGGTCGAGCCGGCCACCAGCGGGATCGCCAGCGGCTCCGCGCCGTTCTCGATCGCTCCCGCCCGGGCGAGCTCGTTTCCGTCGGCGATCAGCCGGGCCCCGGCGGCGCCGCTGATCGTCACCGCGCTGTCGAGGATCACAGGCAGCAGCGCGTCGACGTCGTGTCCGGCGGCCAGCGCGTTGCCAACCAGAGCGACCGCATCGCGCGCCGGCTGCTCGCCGGGGCCGGGCGGCGGGCCTGCGCGGCGATCTCGCCGCGGCCTCCAGAGCCGTGCGGCGATCACGGTGAGCAGGAGCACCGACCCGAAGGAGGCGAGGATCGCGAGCAGGACGCGGCGACGGCGCTCGCTGATCGCGTCGGCCAGCGGCTCGTGCGGCGCGAGCGCGGTGAGGCGCGCCGCGCCGGCCGCCGTCGAGACGCCCCGGTAGCGGCGGTCGTCGATCTCGAGCGTCGCAGGCGAAGGCGCCGAAGCATCCACGCGGCCGGCGACGAGCCGATCGCCCGGCGCGAGGGCCGTTCGCCGCTCCACCGAGGCGACCGGCACGTCCACCAGCACGCGGCCGACCTCGCGCTGCCCGGCGACCACGGCCGCCGGAATCGCAAGCGGCCCGACCGGCGCGCCGGCGAGCAGGCGCGAGCCGACCTCGTAGGCGGCTCCCGGCGAGCTCGCCGCGATCGCACCCAGCGCTTCGCGGTCGCGGCTGGCTAACGCCCGCTGGATCTCCGGCTGCGCAGCGAGACGGACGGCCCGGGCCCTGGCCGCCTGGCCGAGCTCGTCGACGGCGCGCACTGCGCCGGCCAGCTCGGCGGTCAACCGCTCGTCCGTGCGGGCGTACTCCTCGTTCTCGACCGCCCGCCACAGAACGAGCAACGCAACCACGGCCAGCAGCCCCGTCGCCAGGACGACGAAGCCGAGGATTCGATGACGCCGCAGCTCCGCGGACATCTATATGGGGACGGGAGGAAGCGCCGACGTCGGACCGACGACCGAGCAGGCTCTGCCCACGTGTCGGGACAGCGCTGCCGCAGACGCTGCCCACCCCGATGCAGGGTGTGGCACGTGGGAACAATCGCGAAGCGGTCGGACGGCAGAACCGATCGAAAACCACAATTCGCTAGGGTCGCCGCCGACAGCGACCCTGGAGGTTCACGATGACCGCTACCGGACGCTCGAGATCACTGTGGGCAGCGACCGCGCTGACGGCGCTCCTCGCCGCCGCAGCCCTCGCACCGGCCGCCACCGCGAAGAAAGGGCCCAAGAAGGCTCCGATGCTGGAATTCCGCGGTCAGGCGATCATCCCGACCGGAACGACCTTCCAGGGCACGAACGTCGGCGGCCTGTCGTCGATCTCCTACGCCGGAGGCGAGAAGTTCTATGTGATCTCGGACGATCAGACGAACGCGCGCTTCTACAAGCTGCGCGCCGACATCCGCGACGGTCAGCTGAGCCCCGGAGACATCACGTTCAGGTCGGTGACGACGCTGAGGCAGCCGGACGGGACGCCGTACCCGCCCGCGAGCCTCGATCCAGAGGGCTTCACGCTCACGAAGCACAATCGGCGCGCAATCGTCACGTCCGAGGGCTTCGCGCTGCCGACCAGGCAGGTCGCACCGTGGATCCGGGTCTACCGGCTCGACGGGACCTACGTCCGCGACGTGCCGGTCTCCGACGACTTCACGCCGAATGCCGGCCTCACCCGCGGCGTCCGCAACAACCTCGGCTTCGAGGCTGCGGCCACGCTGGGCAAGTGGCTGTTCACCGGGACGGAGAACGCACTCGTCCAGGATGGCCCTCCGGCCACGCTGGGGAACGGAAGCCCGGTGCGGATCCTCAAGTACGACCTGAAGCGGAACGCGCTTCGTCGCGAGTGGCGGTACTACCAGACGGATCCGATCGCCGAGCCGTTCGTCGGCTTCGGCGTCAACGGGCTCGTCGAGCTCCTGCCGCTCGGGAAGCGACGGCTGATCACCATGGAGCGGTCGTTCTCCGTCGGCGCGCCCGGCACCGGCAACAAGATCAAGCTCTACCTCACGACGCTGAACAAGGACGGCTCGACGTCGAAGTCGCTGCTGCTGAACCTCGACGCGCTCGGACTGCCGCTCGACAACGTGGAGGGGATGACGTTCGGCCCGCGCCTCCGCGGCGGGCAGCGCACGCTGCTGCTGGTGAGCGACAACAACTTCGCCGCGACGCAGTTCACGCAGTTCCTGCTCTTCGCCGTGCGCGCCTAGCCGCTTCGGAACATCCCGAGCCAGGCCTTGGGGAGCCGCCGGCGCGCGGTCCCCAGGGCCTCGCCGAGCGCCTCGGAGGCCTCCTCGCCGTGGACGCCGACGCCGTGGCCGCACAAGATGTGGCGCGGCTCGTAGCGCGCGAGCGTCTTCGGCGGCCGCAGGCGGAGCAGCGGGTGGACGCCGATCGGCTCTCCCTTCGCGCGGAAGTAGCCGACCGTGCCGAACGCGTCGGCGACGACGAGCGCGCGTAGCTCGGGGATCCAGGCTGCGACCTCCTTCCAGAACCGCGAGCGGGTCAGCGGGACGATCTCGAGCGGGGAGGCGGTGATCCCCTGGACCGGCACCGAGTAGTGCGGGACGCCGAGCGCCGACGCGAACGCGGCGCAGTCCCGCTCGTGGCGGTCCAGCAGCTGGACGACGCCAGCCGGCTCGCCGAGGTCCCGGATCCGCTCGAGCGCCGGCTCCCAGCCGAGCGGGTCGAAGACCCACACCTCGCCGCGCGTCTTCAGCGCATGCGACGCGCGGCGGAGCTTCTCCTTCGCGATCCAGCCGAAGCCCTCGTCGAACTCGTCGCAGAACTCGAAGTCCGCCGCCGGGTCTGCGCCGATGGGGACCTTCTCCAGGATCCGCTCTGTGTAGGTCTTCCGGTCGGGGTGGAAGTGTGACGCGGCCGCCTCCCCGTAGGGCCGCGAGACGCGCCTTGCGTAGGCGCCGAACCCCTCGTCGCGCACGGGCCGCCAGTCCTGGCGGTACGGCACCTTGACGTGCTCGTCCGAGAGCTTTCGGGCCGAAGTGAGGAAGGCCATGCCGATCCCCTGCGAGACCTCGAGCAGCGAGCGGTCCTCGGCGGCGGCGGTCTGGCGGAGCCCCTCGTAGAGCCGCGCGAGCTGCTCCTGGGACGGCAGGTCGGTCGCCTCCTCCCCCAGCTCGCGCATCGTGGCGCGGAGCTCGGCGAGCTCGATCGGCGGGATGTCGATCAGGCGGGCGGTTCGTCCCGACGTGCCTTCGAGCACCCCGAGGAGCTCGTCGACCGAGGAGACGTCCAGGTCGTCGCGCACGACACCCGACGCCTTCAGCTCGTCGGTGAGCGTCTCGAGGTAGACGCGCGAGCCGTGCGTCACGTCGGAGACGGCGGCGAGGATCCACAGCGGCGAGAAGCCGAACGCCGCGATCGAGCCGAGCTCGACCACGTTCCCCGCGCCCTTCCGAATCGCCAGCTCTTTCGGCGGCGGCGCAGAGGGGTCGAGCGTCGCTGTCGGCGTCTGCTGTTCCACCTCGCCGACGCCCTCGATCATGATCCGGAGCAGGTTCTTCGCGCTCGCCTCGTAGAGGCGCGACTCGCGCGCGAACCGCGGCAGCACGAGTTGCGCCGACTCGTGGACGGTGCCGCCGACGACCGCCGCCGTCGAGCGGACGAGACGCTCGGGGATCGAGGCGGCGAAGTGGGCGAGCCTACGACCGAGCCGCATGGGTCGAAGCGTGCCCGTTCTCGAGGAATTCCAAGAGTGCGGCGTTCAAGGCTTCCGGCGCCTCCACCATCGGAACGTGGCCGCAGCGGTCGAGGACGACGAGGCGTGAGTCCGGGATCTCGGCGTCGAAGACCGCGCCGAGGCTCGGCGGGAGAAGGCGGTCGTCGGCGCCCCAGACGATCAGCGTCGGAACCCGCACTCGGTGGAGCGTCTCGGCGATGTCGGAGGCGAGCAGGTCGCTGCCGACCTGCCAGAGGCGGAGCGGGCCGATGCGGAATGCGTCCCGGATCAGCTGCGGAAGCCGGGAAGGCGAGCGGGTGACCGAGCGCGCGATCGGGAAGACGTACGAGCGACGCGCCTGCGTCGCGAAGATCCCGGCCGGCGCGATGAGCGCCAGGCGCCCGACGAGGTCGGGGCGCTCGGCGGCCAGGGCGAGCGCGACGGTGCCGCCCATCGAGTGGCCGACGAGCGACGCGCCTTCCAGTCCGTGCTCGACGAGCCAGTCCCCGAGCCAGTTCGCCGCTTCGCCGTAGCGGAAGCCCGGCAGGTGGACGACGTGAACGCCGTGGTCGGGCTCGAGGGCGGCGGCCGTGGAGTGCCACCAGTCGGTCGACGCCGTGAGGCCGTGCACGAGCACGACCGGCGGCTTCGCGGTCACCGGAAGAGGTCGCGGTCCGGCGGCATCAGGAGGTCACGCGCCGTGCCGTCGCCTTCGAGGGCGAGGCCCCGGACGATCGCGGCCGGGATCCCGTCCGTCTTGCCCATGACGAGCTCGGCTGCGCCCGCGATCTCGTCGGCGACGGCGATCTGGGTCGTCTTCAGCTCGTAGCCGACCCGGTCGCGCGTTCCGCGGTAGTCGAGAAGCGGTGCGAGGCCGGCGACGCCGATCGCTACGTCGGTCGTGCCCTGGCGGAATGGGCGGCCGAAGGAGTCGCTTACGATCACCGCGACGCCCAGCCGCTCGTGGAGTGAGCGGGCGGAGGCGTCGGGATCGGCCGGGAGGAGGACGACGGTGCCGCTGCCAGGCGCGTTGGACGAGTCGACACCGGCCGAGGCGCAGACGAACCCGTGGCGGGTCTCGGCGATCACGAGCGGAGGCCGGCTGCGGACGACGCGCGCCGTCTCGCGGAGGATGACCTCGACGTGGCGTGGATCACCCTCGCCAGCGTGCTCGCGGGCAGCGTCGGACGGCTCGATCTCTTCGAGCACTACCACCCGCCCCTCCGCCTTGGACACGGCCTTCTGGGCGACGACGAGCACGTCTCGCGCCTGGAGCCCGCCGTGGCGGGCGGCGCCCTCTTCGAGCAGGGCTGCGAGGTCGTCGCCTTCCTCGATCTCGGGAATCCCCTCCAGCGGGAGGACGGCGATCACTCGAAACCGGTGAGGCGGATGCCCGCGTGCGCCTTGTAGCGCTTGTTCACGTTCAGGATCACCGCGGTCATCCCCTCGAGCGCGCGGGCGTTCGCGAGCGGGCCGGCGTCGATCGCACGGCCCTTCACGAGGCGGTCGCCGAGCTCGAGCGAAAGGTCCTTCGCCGGCGAGGGCGCGCCGCAGATCAACACGTCCTCGTCGGGCGGGTCCGGACTGGTGAGGTGCACGGCGGCGAGGGTCTGGAGCCCGGCGGCGACCGGGGCCTCGACGATCCGGTCGATCTCCTCGGCGAGCGAGAACCCGTGCTGCCCCGGCAGGACGCCGTCGTCCGTGAACTCGAGCGCGCTGGCGACCGACAGGAGCGGCGTCCTTCCGATCGCGGGAGTCAGTTTGCGCGCCGTCTCGAGCGCGGCGTTCGAGCGGACGGCGAGGACGACGAGATCGACGTTTGCGACCGCGTCCTCGTTGGTGGCCCCCTCCACGCCGAGTGTCACCGCGATCTCCCTCGCCCGCTCGGCGTCGCGCGAGCCGATGACAACTCCCTCGCCGAGCGCAGCGATGCGCTCGGCCATCGCGCGGCCGAAGCTCCCGGTGCCGCCGACGATCGCGACCTTCATCGGAGCGCCGCCGTCGCCTCCAGTGCGGCCTCGGCGAGCCGCTTGCGGGCGTCCGGATTGGACATGAGCGTTCTCGTCACGATCGCCCGGACGCCGACGTCCTCGACCGCCGCGGCCCCGTCCGCGTCGGTCTCGTCGATCACGAGCGCGTCGATCAGGCCCAAGTAACACTGTGCTACTTGGATCGGGTCTGTGCCGCCTTGGAGCCGGGACAGCATCCGGTCGGCCGGACCTTTCACGGATCTTCCGCCGATCAGCGGGCTGACGGCGACGGACGGGATACGTCTGCCGGTGAGCGCTTCGCGGATCTCCTGGACCGCGAGGACCGGGCCGATCGAGACATACGGATTGCTCGGCGCGATCACGATCAGGTCCGCGTTCTTCAACGCTTCCGTCACACCTGGGGCCGCCCGAGCGGTCTCGACGCCGTCGAACCGGACGCCGTTCACCTCGTCCCGGTGCCCGCGCCGGACGAACCAGTCCTGGAACGAGAGCTCGCCCGCGTCGGTCTGGACGAACGTGCGCAGCCGGTCGTCCGTCGCGGGGAGAACCGTGGCCTCGATGCCGAGCGCGACGGCCAGCCGGCGGGTGACCGCCGACAGCGGCTCGCCCTCGCGCAGCCACTGCGTCCGGACGAGGTGCAGCCCGAGATCCCGGTCGCCGAGCTTGAACCACGCTTCGCCGCCGAGGTCGCCGACCGCCTCGAGCGCGTTCCAGGTCTCGCCGGCCCTCCCCCAGCCGCGCTCCTCGTCGTTCAGGCCGGCGAGCGCGTAGAGGATCGAGTCGAGATCGGGCGAGACGTGGAGGCCGAGAACCTCGAGGTCGTCGCCGACGTTCCCGATCACCGTCACGCGCGAGGGATCCGCGGCCTCGACGAGGCCGCGCACGAACCGCGCGCCACCGACGCCGCCGCTCAGGACGGCGACGTTCACGACCGAAGCTGTTCGAACTCGGCGACCGTGTCCACGTCGTCGGCCAGGGCCGGCACGTCGAGCGTCACGGCATCGACGCCCTGCGAGGCGGCGTGTGCGCGAAATCGATCCGCGCTTCCGGGCCCGTAGAGCGGCGCGAAGAGGCCGGGCCGCGAGAGGGCAAGCGCGTTGGTTGTCCCGTCCTCCGCCTCGGCGATCGCGATGCCGTCGGCCGGCATGGCCCCGAGGAGCGCCAGCAGGTCGCGCGGCCGCGCGGAGGGCACGTCGGCGTTGACGACCAGCACGGGCCACTCGTCCACGACCGCAAGCGCTGCGGCGACTCCTTCGCCCTGCCCCTTTCCCGGATCGTCCACGACCTCGGCTCCGTGCTCGGCTGCGAGCGCGCGGGCGCAGCTCGCGTCCGCTTCGGTGACGAGGATCGTCGGGCCGACGGCTGCGGCGGCGGCGAGAACCCTGCCGAGCATCGCGTGCACGACGTCGGTGCGCTCCGCCTCCGGGAGCTCGAGGCGCCGCTTTGCCGAGGCAGCGCGGAAGGGGACGACGACGCTCGCCACGGCGGGGACACTACCCAGGTGAGTGCGCCTCGCGATCCACCGAATGCGGAGATCGCCGCGAAGCTGGATGCCTTCGCCACACTGCTCGAGCTCGCGGACGCCAACTCGTACAGCATTCGCGCCT
>Ga0081538_10000932_pt1 | contig 31558 bp, 31 predicted proteins | sample TabmetS5T2R1_FD_71022 | JGI IMG/M metagenome (GOLD analysis project Ga0081538, IMG submission 71022) | Tabebuia heterophylla rhizosphere microbial communities from the University of Puerto Rico - S5T2R1 | ecosystem: Host-associated > Plants > Roots > Rhizosphere ...
GAGGCCGCAACCGTGACCGCGATGCGGCTGGCCCGGGCGTTCGACGAGGCCTCCCGGGGGGACGAGGACGCTGACGCCCTCAGGCGCATCGCCACCGCCGTGGCCAAGTACTGGACCTGCAAGCGCCAGCCCACCCACGTCGGCGAGGCGCTCGAGTGCCTGGGCGGGAACGGCTACGTCGAGGAATCGATCATGCCCCGGCTGTTCCGCGAGAGCCCGCTCAACGGCATCTGGGAGGGTTCGGGCAATGTGATCTGCCTGGACGTGCTGCGGGCGATGGCCCGCGAGCCGGCGGCTTTGGAGGCGTTCCTGGCCGAGATCGACGCCGCTCGCGGCTCGGACGAACGGCTCGACGGCGCCGTGGCACGCGTGCGCCGCCAGCTCGGCGACCTGGTCGGCATCGAGTCGCGGGCCCGGCGGGTCGTCGAGGCCATGGCGCTGGCCTTCCAGGGCAGCCTGCTGGTGCGCTACGGCCATCCGGCCGTCGCCGAGGCGTTCTGTGCCTCACGGCTGGCGGGTGAGGAGGGACTGGCCCTGGGCACGCTGCCGCCGGGGCTCGATCTCTCCACGATCATCGACCGAGCCCAGCCCAAGCTCGGCTAGGTGGGTTGCCGGCGCCGGTCGGGCGTCATGCCGCCGCCGGCGCCGGCTGGCGGGCGGCCTGCGACCCGACCGAACCGGTGAGCGCCGCCCGCAACCGGCGGGCGGCAGCGACCCCCAGCACCGCGCCAAAGCCCGCGAGCACCGCCAACTGGGGCAGGATCGCGTCCACGCCGTCACCGTCGAAGACGAGCTTGATCCAGGCGTCCATCGCCCAGGCGTGGGGGGTGATGTGGCCGAGCACGCGCATCGCCTCGGGCACGATCACGAGCGGCCACATGCAACCGCCGAGCATCCCCATGGCGATGGCGATGGGCGCGCCCACCGATTGCGCCTGGTCGACGTTCGACACGATCGAGCCCACCAGCAGCCCGACGGCGGTGGAGACCACCGCGAACAGCAGCACGACCAACGTCGCCCCCACCGGGTCACCCCAGTCGACGCCGAACACGACGCTGCCTACCACGACGATCACCGCCGACTGCGCGAGCGCGTACAGCAGCTTGGCGGCACCGATGCCGGCAAGGATCGTGCCGGTGCCGTGGGGGGTCGCGAGCAGACGGCGGGTGATGCCCTGCTGGCGATCGGAGGCCAGGATGGCGCCCACGACCAGCGTGTTGACGAACACGAACAGCACCAGGTTGGCCGGGGCCGTGTAGTCGAAGCCGAACTCGCCCAGGTCACGACCGCGCTCACCGCCGATCGACTCCGAGCGAACGGTCGCACCGGGGAGGTCGGCGGATAGGCGGTCGGCGGTTGCGGACGCCTGGTCGTAGCTGCCGCCGCCGTGCTCGGACGCGAAGCGGGCGGCGGCGGTGCGCCCGGCCTCTTCCGCCACCGCCGCCCTCACCGTGGCCTGGACCGCCGCGCCCGAGCCGGCCGCGGGGTCGGCGATCAGCCGGACGGTGACGTTCTCGCCGGCATCGACGTCGGCCCCGAACCCCGGCGGCAGGACCACGCCGGCCGCCACCGTGCCGGTGCGGATGTCGCGGCGCAGCGCGTCGATCGAGTGGTAGCGGTCGGCGGACAGGCCCTCGGCGTCGTCGAGCGTGGCGAAGAGTGCCTCGGAGCGGGCCGACCCGTCCCGGTCGAGGATGCCGACGTCGAGGGCGTTCTCGTTGCTGAACGTCGAGCCGATGATCACGATGATGACGATCGGGAGCGCGAAGGCGAAGAACAGCGCCGTCCGGTCACGGGCGACGCGCCGCAGTTCGTTGAGCGCGATGGCCGCGATCGCGCTCACTGCTTCGATCCCACCCGGCGGGGCAACACGACGGCGGCCACCGCGCCGCACACGGCGGCCCAGGCCAGCAGGACGGCCACGTGGGTGATCACGTCGGGGGCCGTGCCCCCGCCCACCGACAGCTCCGCGAAGCCCTGCAGCGCCCAGCCGTTGGGCGTGAACAGTGACAGACGCCGGAGCGCCTCGGGCAGCGCACCCGGTGGCACGAAGTTGCCGCCGATGAGCGCGAACACGAACGCCACGAAGGTTGCGAGGGCGTCGGCGCTGTTCTCGGTTCGAGCCAGGGCCGCCACCAGGCCGGACACGGCGGCGATGGTCAGCGACACGGCCACGATCAGCAGGGCGACGCCCAACGGGTCGCCCCAGTCGGCGCCCAGTGCCACCCCGGTGACGGCCCAGATGACCCCGAGGGTGACGACGGCGATGGCGACCACGCTCGCCGCCTTGCCGGCCAGGATCGCGGTGTCCCGGACCGGCGCCGCGCGCACCCGGTCGAGCACCCGCAGCCTCTGCTCGGCCAGCAGGTCGCGGGCCAGCGCCCCCACCAGGAGGAACAGGAACAGCAACGCCATCGCCGGCCCGAAGTAGGCGGCCGGAGGGACGTCGCCGCCGGTGCCCGACTGGCTGATCTCGACCGGCAGCTCGAGGCTGGCGAGCTCGTCGTCGGGCGGAAGGGCGCCGCCACCGGCCACCGTCGTGGCGGCGGCGAGTCGCGCCGCGTTCACCCGGGCGGTGAACCCCCCGGCCACGGAACGGGCGACCTCGGCGGCGATCGGGCTGTCGGGCTCGGTGATGACTTCGACCGCACCGGGCTCGTCGCCGGACAGCGTGGCCGCGAACCCCGCGGGGATCACGACGGCGGCATCCAGGTCGCCGTCATCGACCTGTGCCCGGGCGTCGTCCGGGCCCTCGACGCGCTCGAACCGCAGGTCGCCGGTGTCGGCCTGGGTGACGCCCTCGACGAACTGCGACGCCAGCGGCGAGCCGTCCGCGTCGGCGACGCCGATCGTGGCATCGATCCCGCCGCCGCTGCCGAAGGCCAGGCTGATGATCGTGGCCAAGGCCAACGGGCCACCGATCGCCTGGATCAGGAACGACCGGTTGCGGAACCGGCGCCGGAGGTCGACGGCGGCGATCAGCCGTGCCGCCCGGAACTGGGTCACGGCCACCGGGTTCGGCACCGTCAATCCCGCAGCGCCTTGCCGGTGAGCTCGAGGAACACGTCCTCGAGGTCGGGTTCGACCAGCTCGATGCCGGCGATGGCCACGCCGACCCGGCCGGCGGCGTCGACGATCGCCGCGAGCGATGCGGGACCGTCGGCCACCCGCACGACCACGCCGCCGTCCCGCCGGTCGACGCCCCGGGTGCCGGGCAGGTCGGCGCAAGTCGCGGCCAGCGCGTCGAGGTCGCCCGTACCGCTGACGTCGATCCGGTCGCCCGCCCCGACCTGTGCCACCAACTGGCGGCGCGTGCCCTCGGCCACCAGCCGGCCCTCGTCGATGATGCCGACGCGGTCACACAGCCGCTCCGCCTCCTCCATGTAATGCGTGGTGTAGAGCACGGACAGGCCCTCGGCGCCGAGCGCCTCCACGCTCTCGAGGATGGCGTTGCGGCTCTGGGGGTCGACGCCGACCGTCGGTTCGTCCAGCACCAGCAGCTCCGGGCGGTGCACCAAGCCAACGGCGATGTTGGCCCGGCGCTTCATGCCACCGGAGTAGGTGTCGATGTGCTCGTCGGCCCGATCGGCGAGCCCGACGATGTGGAGCACTTCGGCCACGCGTCGGTCGAGGTCCTTGCCCTGCAGGCCCTGCAGGCGCCCGAAGAAGTGCAGGTTCTCTGTCGCCGACAGGTTGTCGTAGAGCGCCACGTCCTGGGGAACCAGGCCGATGGCGGCCTTGGCGTCGGTCGCCTCCGGGCACATCGGCCTCCCCGCGACCGTCACCTCCCCGGCGTCACGCGCCAGCAGGCCGCACACCATCGAGATCGTGGTCGTCTTGCCGGCCCCGTTCGGCCCCAGCAGCCCGTAGGTCTCACCCCGGGCGATGTCGAAGCCCACGCCGTCGACGGCCAGCCGCTGGCCGTAGGACCGTCGCAGCCCGCGGCACGACAGCATCGGTCCGTCGAACCCGTTCCCAGGCATCGGGCCGACGCTAGTGGCGCCTACAACCTCTCGATGATGGTCACGTTGGCCTGGCCACCCCCCTCGCACATCGTCTGGAGGCCCCAGCGCCCGCCGCGGCGCTCCAGCTCGTGGAGCAGGGTCGTCATCAGGCGGGCGCCGGTGGCACCGAGCGGGTGGCCGAGGGCGATGGCCCCGCCGTTGACGTTGACCCTGGCCATGTCGGCACCGGCCTCGCGTGCCCAGGCGATGACGACGGAGGCGAACGCCTCGTTGATCTCGACCAGGTCGATGTCGTCGAGGCGCATGCCGGTCTTCGCCAGCGCGTGGGCGGTGGCGGGGATCGGAGCCGTCAGCATCCACACCGGGTCGTCGGCCCGCACCGAGATGTGGTGGATCCGCGCCCGGGGCGCGAGCCCGTGGTCGGCCAGGCCCCTCTCGTTGACGATCAGCAACGCCGCCGAGGCGTCGGAGATCTGCGACGAGCACGCCGCCGTCACCCGCCCGCCCTCGGTCAGGGCCGGCAGCGAGCGGATCTTCGCCCAGTCGGGCTCCCGCGGCCCCTCGTCGGCGGCGCACTCCGCCAACGGCACGATCTCGGCGTCGAAGCGGCCCTCGGCGCGTGCCCGGATGGCCCGGGTGTGGGACTCCACGGCGAACGCCTCCATCTCGTCGCGCCCGATGTCCCAGCGCTCGGCGATCAGCTCGGCCGACCGGAACTGGCTCACCTCCTGCGTGCCGTAGCGTGCGACCCACCCCGGCGACCCCGTGAACGGGTCGTCGAAGCCCAGCGGCTGGCCGGCGGTCATTGCCGACGAGATGGGGACCTGCGACATCTGCTGCACGCCGCCGGCCACGACGACGTCCATCGTCCCCGACAGCACCGCCTGGGCGGCGAAGTGGATGGCCTGCTGCGACGATCCGCACTGGCGGTCGACGGTGGTGCCGGGCACGTGCTCGGGGAGCCCCGCCGCCAGCCAACAGGTGCGGGCGATGTCGCCGGCCTGGCCGCCGATGGTGTCGACGCAGCCCAACACCACGTCCTCCACCGCCGCCGGGTCGATGCCCGTGCGCTCGACCAGGGCCGCGAGGCTGTGCGCACCCAGGTCGGCCGGGTGGATGCCTGCCAGCCCACCCCCGCGCCTACCGACCGGCGTGCGAACTGCGTCCACGATGTAGGCGTCGTTCATCCCGACTCTGGCTCCTGAGACCTCGGCCCGCCGCGCGTGCCGTGACCCGAGGTCATAGGTTCCGCCATGCTGACCATGAGGCTATGGGTTCCACATCCGGAACCCATGACCTCGTCCCCCATTCGGCGGAACCCAGAGCCTCGGAACGTACGGGACGCGAGAGCGACGACGGGCCGGAACGGGGAGCGGTCATCCGCCGCGGTGCAGGCGCTCGAGGGTGGCGGTCGCCTCGGCGGCGATGCGTTCCAGGAGCTCGGCCACCGCGGGCAGCTCCTCGATCACGCCGGTGACCTGACCGGTCGGCAGCACGCCGACCTCGGACTTCCCGTCCACCAGGGCCGCCTTGATGAGCATCGGCGCATTGGCGGCCATGGCCACCTGCGACCACGACAGGCCCTGGTGCTTGCGCATGGCCACGCCCTCGCGCACGAGGTCGGGCAGCGGCGTTCCCGTCATCCGGCGAAAGGCGAGTGCTGCCCGCAGCGCCCGCGGCACTCGGCTCAACGGCGAGGACCGCTCGAGTCGGTCGACCGTCGGGGTGCGGATGACCCGCTGCGGCGCGCCGTCGAGCGCGGTGGTGACCACCGTGTCGGTGACGGCCGCATCCAGGTAGCGTCGCTTGATCGCGTCGGGAACGCGGCTCTCGCGCGTGAGCAGGAACCGGGTGCCCATGGCCACGCCGTCGGCTCCCCAGGCAAGGGCAGCCACGAGCCCCCGCCCGTCGTGGAACCCGCCGGCCGCCAGGACCGGGAACTCTGACCCCACGGCGTCGACCACCTGTGGCAGCAGTAGCGACGTCGGGACGACGCCGGTGTGTCCACCGCCCTCTGCGCCCTGGGCGATGACGGCGTCGGCGCCCCATTCGGCCATCTTCTCGGCGTGGCGCCGGGCCCCCACCGTGGGCATGACCAGCACGCCGGCGCCGTGGAGCTCGGCGATCGCATCCTTGGTGGGAGCGCCGGCGAAGCTGACCAGCGGGACACCCTCACGGACGCAGAGCTCAATGCGGTCGGCCAGGTCCGGCTGGTCGGCGCGCAGGTTGACCCCGAAGGCATGGGCCGTCCGCTCCTTGACGGCGCCGATCGACTCGGCCAGCTGATCGGGCGTCATGGTGACCGCCGCGAGGATGCCGAACCCGCCGGCACAGCTGGTGGCGGCGGTCAGTGAGGCGCCCGACACCCAGCCCATCCCGGTCTGCACGACGGGATAGCGGCAGCCCACCAGGTCGCAGAAGCGGGTGTGGAGCGCGGGATGCAGCGCCGGACCTGACGCCGCGTCAGACATCGGCTCAGACTACGAGCCGGTCCGGCGGACCTGCCACCGGCCGGGGACGGCCCCTTGTGCTCGGACGTACCCTGGGAGCGCGGGCCGCGAGCCACCAGGAGGTGCTTCCGATGAGGGGTGCAAGCCTCGTCAAGCTGACGATCGCCGCCGGCGTCGGGGCGACGCTCGCCTACGTCTTCGACCCGGTCCGCGGGCGCAGGCGCCGGGCCGAGCTGAAGGATCGGAGCCGGGCGACCCTGCGTCGCGAGGTGCGGGCGGTCGAACGCCACGCCAGCTACGGCAAGGGCAGGGCAGAGGGCGTGATCCACAAGGTCCGCCACCCCCGGCCTCATGTCCCCGAGGACGATCTGACGCTGGCCGACAAGATCCGGAGCGAGGTGCTCGGGCGGGTCGATGGTCCTCACCTGACGATCGACGTCAACGACCGGGTGGTCACGCTTCGGGGTGAGATGCCCGATCAGCAGGCTGCCCAGCACGTCGAGCGCGAGGTGCGGGCGACGCCGGGCGTCCGCGACGTCGTGAACCTGCTCCACCAGCCGGGAACACCGGCACCCAACAAGGCCGACGCCCTTCGCGCCGAGAACCAGTAGCGGCGCGCCCGGCATTGGAGGCACGTCGCCACTAGCGTCGCGGGGCGGCAAGGGGACATCGAATCTGGGGGAGCGCCATGCAACGGCCCGTGTCATCCGTGCTCGTCGTGGCGGCCGCGGTCGCCACGTTCTTGTTCGCCTCCGCCGGCCCGGCCGGAGCGATCACCTTCGGGCAGCCCGACGGCAACCGGCACCCCAACGTCGGCGCCCTGCTGGCCGAGTTCGACTCCGAAAGCCCGGGCCCCGATGTCCTCTGCAGCGGCACGCTGATCGCCGCCGACGTGTTCCTGACCGCCGGCCACTGCACGGCGTTCCTCGAGGAGCTGGGCATCGCCGACGTTTGGGTCACGTTCGCCACCCAGTACGACGAGGATGCCGCGGCGCCGCCCGGGATCATCTCCGGCTCCTACGTCACCCACCCCGACTTCGGGTTCTCCGGTTCCGGCGGCGCGTCCGATCCCCACGACCTCGCGGTGGTGCTGCTCGACAGCGCCCCCGGGCTGGTGCCGGCCCAGCTGCCCACCGAGGGCCTCCTCGACCAGCTCCAGGCGAGCCACGAGCTCAAGGGCGCGACCTTCACGCCCGTGGGTTACGGCGCCGTGCGGGAGGACAAGACGGGCGGGCCCCACGCCCTGTTCTCCGACGGCATCCGGCGGTTCACCACCCAGAGCTTCAAGTCGCTCCAGGGTGCCTGGCTTGGCCTCTCGCAACAGCCGTCGACCGGCGACGGAGGCACGTGCTTCGGCGACTCGGGCGGACCGCACTTCCTCGGCGGGACGACGAGCAACCTGCTGGTGGCGATCACCGTGACGGGTGACGCGCAGTGCCGCGCGTTCGACAAGGCTTACCGCGTCGACACGGCGTCGGCCCGCGCCTTCTTGGGCACCTTCGTCGACCTGCCCTGACGTCCGGCGCCGGGCCCGCTCCGGCGTTCGGATGTGCCGGAATCCGGCGCCTGCGCACGCCGGTTCGGGTTGGGGACGCGCGCCGGGGCCATTCCGCCGTCAGCCGCGGTCGGGCACCTCGCGCTCGCGCGCGTCCTCCGGGTCGATCACCTCGCGGATCAGGCGCAGCTCCTCGGGTGTCGGTAGCCGCGACACGGGAACGTCGGCCGGCACCACCAGCTCGAAGCCCGTCGCCCCGCGCACGTCCTCCACGCCCACGCCGGGGTGGACGGAGCGCAGCCGCATGCGGCGATCGGGGGTCTCGAAGTCGAACACACCCAGGTTGGAGACCACCCGCCGAACGTCGACGAACCGCGCGGCCGGCCCCAGGGCCGCAGCCCGGTCCCAGCCGATGCCGGTGACGGTGTCGACCTTCTCGACGAAGACCCTGGGCCCGTGGTTGGGCACCCAGTAGCTCGTGGGGTCGTTGATGGTGTTGCCGGGAGCGCCGCGGTAGCCCAGCAGCTGCACCGTCGGCCGGTCGTAGTCCCCAATGGCGGCCAGGTTCTGGTTGCCGTAGCGATCGACCTGCGACGCACCCATGATCACGTGGCGGCGCCCCGACCAAACCCAGTCGAACATCGATCTGTAGGGGTTCCAGTACTCGATCACGCGCTCGTCGGCCGGGACGACGGCGCGGTCGTTGGCGACGAGCGTGGCTTCCCCGTCCGTCATCGCCAGGTCCGGCTCGAACGTGGCCCGCGCCAGGCGCCCGCCGATCATGGGGATGGTGCCGATCGGATTGGCGAGCAGCTCCCCGTCGCCCCGGAAGCACTCGGCGACTGCCACCACGCAGACCTCCGCACGCGTCACGTGCGGGCTCACGCCATGCCGTCCCAGACCTTGCGCTGGTACTCGGCCTCGGGGATGTCGATCCACTCGGCGCGGAACGCCTCCCAGGCCTCGGGCGAGCGGGCCGACCCCGCGTAGGCCCGTTGCACCGCCTCGTCCCGGGGGTAGTCGGGCTCGCACAGGGTGAAGTGGGCGCCCCCCGGGGCGTGCACGACGCCATCGACCATCATCCGGCTGATCCGCAGCTGGTGCACGCATCCCTCGCCGCGCAGATCGGCGGTCTCGACGATGCGCTCGGCGGAGATGAAGCGGCCACCGGTCGGGGCCGCCTGGAGCATCAGGTCGTCCCAGTACAGGTCGGGGCCCAGGAACATCGCGTTGCCGCGGCGGTCGGCCCGGTTGAGGTGGCAGATGCTGGCGTCGAGCCGGAACGCCGGCATGGCCACCAGCTCCTCGCCCTGGCCGTCGTGGCCCGGAATCGGCGACGTGAACGTCCGCAGCGCGCCGTTGTCGCGCAGGAGATCGGAGCCCAGCCCCGCCCGGCTGGGCAGGAATGGCAGCCGCCACGCCGCCGCCTGCAGTCCGAGGTGGAACAGGCCCTCGTCGAGCGGCTCGTCTTCGATGGCGCCCGCCTGGCGGGCGGCGCGGAAGTGGGGCTCGAGCGGGATCGAATCGAGCGACACGAACGCGTAGATCGCCTTGCGGACCTTGCCGGCGGCGCACAGCAAGCCGAGGTCGGGGCCGCCGTGCGTGACGATCACGAGATCGCTCAGGTCGCTGCGCACCATGGCGCGGACGATCGACATCGGCTTGCGCCGGCTGGCCCAACCGCCGATGGCGATGGTCATGCCCGAGCGCAGCCGGCCGACCACCTCCTCCTCGGTCATCAGCTTGTCAGCCATCGGTGCCCCTCAGCGGGAGGTGTCGGAGTCGCGGCCCTCGACGAAGGCGCTGCGGTGCTCGTCGGCCACGCCCGACAGGTTCAGCTCGAAGGTGAAGCCCTGCTCGAAGCGGTAGCTGCGCCGGACGTCCCACAGGTCGATGCCGTTGAGCGACTCCTTGGCGGCGCGGATCACGGTCGGTGACTTGGCGGCGATCGCCTCGGCCACCTCGAGCGCGGCCGCCCGCAGCTGGTTGCGGGGCACCACCCTCAGGACCGATCCGAAGCCGGCCAGCTCGTCCGCGGTGGCGGTGGCCGCGGTGTAGACCATGGCGCGCATCTTGTGCTGGGGGACCAGGCGGGCCAGGTGGGTGGCGGCGCCGAGGGCACCACGGTCGACCTCCGGCAGGCCGAAGGTGGCGTCGTCCGACGCCACCACGATGTCGGCGTTGCCCACGAGGCCGATGCCGCCGCCAAGGCAGTAGCCGTGCACCGCGGCCACCACCGGCACCTGGCACTCGTAGACGGCCGCGAACGCCTCGAAGCAGCCCCGGTTGGCGCCCACGAGGACGTCGAAGCCCTCGCTCGCCTGCATCTCCTTGATGTCCACGCCGGCGTTGAAGCCCCGGCCCTCGGCTCGCAAGACGACAGCCCGCACAGCGGCGTCCTCGCCGAGCCTCCGCACGGTCGCGGCCAGCTCGAACCATCCGGCCACGGTCAGGGCGTTGACCGGCGGGTTCTCCATCACGACCTCGGCGACCCCGGAGTCGTGGCGCTCGGTGGTGATCGGCATCCGGCAGCGGCCCTCGGCTCGATGTCTGACGTGTCGTCAGACGGCCGACGCAACGTAGGTCGGTGCCGTCGCCGGCCACAACCCACCCGATTACCTGACGGTGTAAGGCCACGTCTACTCTCACGAACCGATGAAGCGCGCCGTCGTGTCGCTGTTGGGCCTCGTGCTCGTTGCCGGTTCGTTGGCCGCCTGTGGCGGCGACGACGACAGCGCCGGCGGCGCCGCGGGGCTCTCGGCCTCGGACGGCTCCTCCGACGAGTCGGTGCCCGAGGACGTCGTGGTCATCGACACCGACCCCGCCGAGGTCACCGCCCTCGACAACTCGTTCCGGCCCGAGAACATCGAGGTGCCCGCCGGCACGGAGGTCGTCTGGACCAACAAGGGTCGCAACGAACACAACGTCCTCCACGTCGAGGGTGACGACTGGGGTGTGGAGGTCGAGGATTTCGAGCCGGGCGCCTCCTATTCGCACACCTTCGACGAAGCCGGCGTGTACCGCTACTACTGCTCCATCCACGGCACCACCGACGCTGGCATGATCGGGACGATCGTCGTCAGCGGCCAGAGGCCGAGCGGATAGGAGAAGCGCATGCCCCCCACTCGACGCCTGTTCGCGGTGCTCCTCGCCGGCTCCCTGGCCCTGGCCGCCTGTGGCGGCGACGACGATGACGGCGGGTCGGCCGAGGGCGAGGGGGACAGCGGCGACGGCGGCACGATCAACGTCCCCGACGATCACGACACGATCCAGGCGGCAGTCGACGCGGCCGAGCCCGGCGACCTGATCCTCATCCAGCCGGGCACCTACGAGGAGTCGGTCAGCGTCACCACCGACGAGCTGACGATCCGCGGCGCGGATCGCAACGAGGTCGTCCTCGACGGCGGCTTCGAGCTCGACAACGGCATTCGCGTCACGGGTGCCGGCGGCGTGGCGATCGAGAACATGACGGCGCGCAACTACACGAAGAACGGCTTCTTCTGGACCGGTGTCGAGGGCTACCGCGCGTCCTACCTCACGACCTATCGGACCGGTGACTACGGCATCTACGCGTTCGACTCGGTCGAGGGACTCATCGAGCACACCTACACGTCGGGCAGCCCCGACGCCGGGGTTTACATCGGCCAGTGCTATCCGTGCGACGCCGTCATCGACGACGTCGTCTCCGAGCACAACGGCCTGGGCTACTCCGGCACCAACTCCGGGGGGAACCTGCTGATCGTCAACTCGACGTTCCGCTTCAACCGCTCCGGGATCGTGCCGAACTCGGGCAGCTACGAGCTGTGCTACCCCGAGCGCGAGACGACGATCGTTGGCAACCTCGTGTATTCCAACAATCAGGCCGACAGCCCCGCGATCGACGTGGCGCTCCTCGTGATGGGAACCGGCATCGTCCCCGCCGGCGGGGTCGGCAACGTCATCGAACGAAACCGGATCTACGACCACGACCTCAACGGCATCGCCCTCTTGCCGTTCCCCGAGGAGGACGCCAACGACGTCGTGCCGCCGGCGTCCGACGACGATCAGCCCTGCAGCGAGGCGAAGGGCGAGCCCACCGCCGACCCCGCCACCATCCCCGACACCGTGCTGTGGAACCCGCGGGACAACCGGGTGATCGGCAACGTGATCGAGGACTCGGGCCTGGCCGACATCGGCATCGGCTCGCTGGTGGACGTGTCCGGGCTCGGCAACTGCTTCGCCGACAACGACATCAGCAGCACCGCCCCCACCGACCTCGAGGCCCTGGCGCCCTGCGACGGCCAGGGCAGCGGCGGTGACTGGACCGCCGGAGCCCTGGACCTGAGCAAGTTCTTGGCCGAGAAGCCACCGTCCGGTGACTACAAGACGTCGCCGGTGCCCGACGACCAGGAGAACATGCCCGACGCCGAGGACGCCCCCGCCCGTCCCGCCACCGACGTGCCTCGTGACATCGACGTGGATGCGATCGAGGTGCCCGACAGGCCGAGCGACGCCTAGCCCGCAACACGAACTTGCCGTGGTTAGAGCTGCCATGACCACCCTAAGGGCGGCAAGTTCGTTGGTGTTGGCCGGCGCGGTGCTGGCCGGGTGCGCCCAGGACGACGGCGCCGGCGTCGCCGAGCGCGTGTCGCCGACGCAGGCGGGACCGCAGGGTCGGGTCCCGCAGTTCGTCGTGGAATGTCGCTTCAGTCATGCGGGCCCCGACGACCCCATCGTGCACTTCGGTCATCACGGCCGGTCGCACCTGCACACGTTCTTCGGCAGCACGGTCACCGGCGCATCGACCACGGCCGCCGACCTCGCCGCCGGCGACACCACGTGTGAGCAGAAGCTCGACCGGGCGGCGTACTGGGCGCCGGCGCTCTTCGAGGGCGGCCGCATGGTGGCGCCCACCGGGGCTGCCGCCTACTACCGGCCCGGGGTCGGTGTGGACCCTGGCTCGGTCGAGCCCTATCCCTTCGGGCTGAAAGTGATCGGCGGCGACCAGGCCGCGTCCCGCCCCCAGTCCATCGACACGGTCGCCTGGTCCTGCGGTACGGGATCCGAACGCCACACCACGCCGCCAGCTTGTCCCGAGGGCCGGCCGTTGCGGCTGCTCGTGAGCTTTCCTGACTGTTGGGACGGTCGGCACCTCGACAGCGACGACCACGTCGGTCACATGGCGCGCAGCGCAGGCGGCGCCTGCCCGGAGTCACATCCGGTGGCGGTGCCCCAGCTGCTGCTCTCGATCGGGTACCCGATCACGGGTGCCGGCCACGACCTGTCGCTGGCCTCGGGTTCGCTGCTCACGGCGCATGCCGACTTCTTCAACGGCTGGGACGAGCACAAGCTCGCAACCGAGGTTTCTTCATGCATTCACCAGGACGTGATCTGTGGTGTTGTCAGCAGCCGGCCGTGAGACACCCGGAAGGCCGGTGAGCGAGTTGAGTGGCGACACCAGCGCGAAGCGCGCTTGCCTCGGATGGCAAGCTCTTGGATCAGTGGGGGTGATCGTCCGCCAGCTGCCGGGGGTTGGCGGACGGTTCCCTCCACGCGTCCCCGACGCGCCCGCAAGCATGTTCACGCCACCGCCATCAGTCGGCGGACGCAGGTGAGCGTGCCGGCGTGTCGCGGTTGACCCAGCCCGGATCGGCGTAGCGGCTGCCGATGGGTCGGAGGGCCTCGAGGCGGGCCACATCGTCCGCGGACAGCTCGAGGTCCAGCGCCGCTACGTTCTCCTCGAGGTACGTGCGGCGCTTCGTTCCGGGGATCGGAACCACGTCGTCGCCCTGGGCCTGCAGCCAGGCGAGCGCAACCTGGCCCGGTGTGGCGCCGAGGTCGGTTGCTATCTCCCGCACCACGGCGACCAGTTCGAGGTTGCGCTGGAGGTTGTCGCCCTGGAAACGAGGCTGGGTGCGGCGAAAGTCGTCGCTCTGCAGCTCGTCGAGGCTGGACACCGCGCCGGTGAGCAGACCACGGCCCAGCGGGCTGTAGGGCACGAGGCCGATGCCGAGCTCGCGGCAGGCCGGCACGATCTCGGCCTCGACGTCGCGCGAGAACAGCGACCATTCGCTCTGGAGTGCGGCGATCGGATGCACGGCCGCCGCCCTGCGCACAGTTCCGGCCGACGCCTCCGACAGCCCGAGGTAGCGCACCTTGCCTGCGGCGACCAGCGCGGCCATCGCGCCCACCGTCTCCTCGATCGGCACGCCGGTGTCGGGCCGGTGCTGGTAGTAGAGGTCGATGTGGTCCACGCCCAGCCGTTCGAGCGAGGCGTCGCAGGCCTGCTGGACGTATGCGGGGTCGCCTCGGACGCTGCGGCCGTCGCGGCCGTCGGGATCGATGAAGATCCCGAACTTGGTCGCCAGGACCACGTCATCGCGGCGACCGGCGATGGCCCTACCGACCAGCTGCTCGTTCTCGCCGAAGCCGTAGATGTCGGCGGTGTCCAGCAGGGTGATGCCGAGCTCCAGAGCCCTGTCGATGGTGGCCGTCGCCTCGGGGGCGTCCGGGGTGCCGTAGGCAAAGCTCATGCCCATGCAACCGAGGCCCTGGGCCGACACGCTGAGTCCGGAGCGCCCGAGGGCGCGATGCGGCAAGGGCATGGCCTGGTCCTTTCGTGGTGAGACGGGGACCGAGCGAGTCAGGGGTCGCACATCCCCCCATACGTGGCGATCTTGAAGTCGATCACGTCGAGCGCCGCCTGGAGCTCGACGAGCCGCTCGCTCACCTGGCTCCGGTGGCGCTCGAGGAGCGCGAGGCGCTCGGCCTCGTTGCCCGGTCCGGCGTCGACGAGCCGAAAGTACGCCTGGACGTCCCGGATGGGCATGGCGGTGAGACGCAGGCGCGTGATGAACACGACACGCGCCAGTTCGGCCTCCGTGTACCAACGCCGTCCGGCGTGGTCGCGGGGGACGTCGAGCAGGCCGATCCGCTCGTAGTAGCGCAGCGTGTGCGCCGTCACACCCGTGCGCTCGGCGGCCTCGGCGATCGGGAGCGACTGCGGTCCGCCGGCCGGCAGGGTCGGAGCGGGAGTGGCGCACGCGGTCGACGCGGGATCCCCCGCTTCGACGACGTCCACGGACGGCGGGGCAAGCGCGACGGTCATCGGCACGACGGTAGGGCTTCGAGTGCGCTCTAAGTCAAGGGCGACGGCACGAAGCTCGGGAGCTGAGCGGACAAACACGTCGTCTTGGCTCACCGTGGTCAGCGCTGCCAGGAGGCCGAGCTGTGTGGCCCGGGGTCAGGCTGCAAATCCCGTACTGTTCGGTGCCCACACACGGGCCTGTGCGCTCGGCCTCTCAGACGCCGATCTTGTGCCAGGGGCCCCAGATGGCGAAGGTCATCCCGCGGCTGGCCTGGATGTTCACGAACAGCGTGTGCCCGTCGGGGTCGAAGGTCGCACCCGCGAACTCGTCGTTGAACCGGGTGGCGCCCGTCGAGCTGACGAGCCGGTTCAGCGCGATGTCCCACAGCTTCCCGTTGGAGGACAGGCCCCGCACGAAGTTGTCGTTGACGTTGTCCTCGCACAGGACGAGCGTGCCCCGCTTGCTCGTGGTGACGTTGTCCGGGAAGTCGAGGGTGTCCGGTCCGGGCGATTGGAACACCAGCCTCAGCCTCTCCGACGAGATGTCGTAGGCCCAGATCTGCCCGGAGCCGTTGCCCCAGCCTTGCACCGTGTCGCTGGTGCCCGGTTCGGCCGGGCCGCCCCCCTGGGTCGAGCAGAAGTAGATGGTTCCGCGGTCGTAGACGGCGCCCTCGAGACGCGAGAACCCGGCCGCACCCTGGGCCCGGCCCTGGTCGCCGACATAGTTGAGCGCCTGGTCGTTGGTCGTGGGCGCCGTCTGCCCGGGCGTGAAGGGGAACGTGGGATCGGGGTCGTCGATGTCGACCCACGTGACCCGGTAGCTGGCGTTGGCAGGCTGGCTCGCCGCCAGGTCGGCGTTGGGTGTGCCCCTGACGGCGAGCATCTGCAGCCGCCCCTCGTTGACCAGCCGACCGGCGTCCACGGGATGTCGGCGGGGTATGTAGCGGTAGAGGCCCGAGGGAAACCCGAAGTTGTCCTCGGTCAGGTAGAGCACGCCGCGGCGCGGGTCGAACGCCACGGCCTCGTGCGCGAAGCGCCCGGCCGCCGTGATCGGCTGACGATCGGACTCGCCCCGTGCCGGCACCTCGAAGATGAAGCCGTGCCGCTGGGTGAGCGGCACGTTCGAGACGCCGGTGAAGTCGGGGCCGACGTCGGGCCCGTTGATCGTCTCCTCGCAGGTGATCCACGAGCCCCACGGCATGCGGCCGCCCGAGCAGTTCATCTGCGTGCCGTTGAGGCTGGTGCGGGCACCGAGCACCTCACCGAAGCGGGTCACCTCGGTGGTGGTGGTCCCACCCCCACCCATGGTGTCGTAGGCCTTGCTGGCGTCGCCGAACGGCGGCGTCGGGTTGTTGATCTCGTGGTTGCGGACGAGGAGGATGCTCCCCCGGCGGCCGCGGAACGCCGCCATGCCGTCGTGGCGTCCCGGCAGGACGGTGCCGTCGTCGAGCACCACCTCCTGCTCGGTGTCGTGGAACGAGCGGTATTGGAAGCCCTTGGGCAGCCAGAGTCGCACGACGTTGCCTCGCAGGTCGGGAACCGGCTCGAGCGTCGGATTGGGCGCCGCAGCGACGGGCCCCGCGACGAACCCGGCGAAGGGGCCGGCCAGTGCGGCGCCCCCGGCCGCCGCCGTGCCTGCCAGAAACGTGCGTCGGTCGATTCGTGTCATGTGGGTCCCCTCGTGTGCCGTGTTCCCCCGCGCGATCGTGCCACGTCCGCCGTGTCCGTAACGCCGTCTATGATCCGCGGCCGAGGGGCGCACCTGGGGTGTCCCCAAGCACCTGCCGTCCAATGGAGGAGACAACCGTGGACGCTCGAACGCGCAAGCTCGTGGGCTGGGTCATCACGGCGGTCGGTGCGATCGTCGCCTTCCTGGGGATCTTCGCCGGCCCGCTCGGCATCGGCGACGACGACTTTGGTGGGCTGCAGATCGCCGCCGTCATCATCGGGGTCGTCGTGGCCGCCGCCGGTGTGGTGCTGACGCGCTGGACCCCGCGTGTCGGGGGCGCCACCGCCGCCGGCCCGTCCGAGGCAACGACCGCCAGCCCGACCGACACATGAGACGGTTCCGGCGCTGGATTCCCGCGAGCACCGCGAGAATCCTGCTCCGGAACCCGTGCTACCCGATGACCTAGCGCGACACGGACGCCGAGGCTCGCGCGGCTGCGGGCTCCTCCGGGGCCTGCCCGTCGGCGGCGGTGCCGCCCGCGATCCCCGCCCCCGATCGCTTGGAGAAGGCGATGGCGCCGAGCAGGACCACGAGCGCCAGGGCGGCGATCACATAGCCGCCGGCCTTCGGCGTGGTGGACAGGATGTTGTCGCTGTCGATGTTGGACATGTTGATGATCGCGGGCAGGATCAGCAGCGAGACCAGGTTCATCACCTTGATGAGCGGGTTGAGCGCCGGTCCGGCCGTGTCCTTGAACGGGTCGCCCACCGTGTCGCCGATCACCGCCGCCTTGTGGGCGTCGGAGCCCTTGCCGCCGTGATGCCCGTCCTCGATGTACTTCTTGGCGTTGTCCCAGGCGCCGCCGGAGTTCGACAGGTAGTTGGCCATGAGCTGGCCCACCAGGATCACGGCCGCGAGGAAGGCGCCCAGCGCCGTGTAGCCGATGCCGAAGCCGATGATCACCGGCGTCAGCACCGCCAGCAGTGCCGGGGTGGCGAGCTCGCGCAGCGAGGCGGCGGTGCAGATGTCGATCACGGGCGCGTAGTCCGGCCGCTTCTCGCCCGACATGATCTTGCCGTCGGCGAACTGCCGGCGGACCTCCTGCACGACCACGCCCGCGGTGCGGCCCACCGCCCTGATGGCCAGGCCCGAGAACAGGAACGGCACGGCGCCGCCGATCAGCAGGCCGATGAACACCTTGGGGTTGGCCACGTTGATCTGGATCACGCTGAAGATGCCCTCGGCCGTGTCGTTGAGCCGCTCGATCAGCCCGACCGGCAGGATCTCGTTGGCCGACGTCTCGATGAAGCTGGCGAACAGCGCCACCGCCGCGATCACGGCCGATCCGATGGCGAAGCCCTTCGTCACCGCCTTGGTCGTGTTGCCTACGGCGTCGAGGCCCACCATCACGCGCTCGGCGTCGCCCCGGAACTCGCCCGACATCTCGGCGATGCCGGCGGCATTGTCGGCCACCGGGCCGAAGGTGTCCTCGGAGACAACCACCCCCGTGGTCGCCAGCATGCCCATGCCGGTGAGCGCCACCAGGTACAGCGTGAACTGGGTGTCGCCGCCGCCCAGGCCGATGCCGGCACCCAGGGCGATGGCGATGGCCACGATGGCCCACACCGACGACTCCAGGCCGGACGACGTGCCCGCGAGCACGGTGGTGGCGGGGCCGGTCTCGGCGGCGTCGGCGATCTCCCGGACCGGCGCCGTCTCGGTCGACGTGAAGTACTCGGTGATGCGGCTGACGACCTGCGCCAGCACCAGGCCGATGACCACGGCCCCGAACATCCGCAGGCCGACGTTGCTGATGAGCCCATCGGGGTCGCCGATGTAGACCAGCGCCACCACGAGCGTGCCGACGACGGTGAGGATCCCGGCGCTGAGGAAGCCCCGATTGATGGGCGCCATGGCGGTCTTGTCGTTCTGGCGGGCCCGAACCATGAACACTCCGACGATCGACGCCAGGACGCCCAGGGCACGGGCGGCCAGCGGGAAGAGGGCCCCGGCGGCCCAGAGGCCGGGGTCGTCGGGGAAGATCCGCTGGAACGCGGGGACGCCGAGGATGATCGACGCCACCAACGTCACCTCGTACGACTCGAACAGGTCGGACGCCATCCCCGCGCAGTCGCCCACGTTGTCGCCCACGTTGTCGGCGATCGTGGCCGGGTTGCGGGGATCGTCTTCCGGGATGCCGGCCTCCACCTTGCCCACCAGGTCGGCGCCGACGTCAGCCGCCTTGGTGAAGATGCCGCCGCCGACCCGCAGGAACAGGGCCAGCAGGGAGCCGCCGAACCCGAAGCCGACCAGGATCGCCGAGCTGGTGTTCTGGAACACCATCATGATGACGGTGGCGCCGATCAGGCCCAGGCCGACGCAGAACATCCCGCACACGCCGCCGGTGCGGAACGCCACCTGTAGTGCCGGGGGCATCTGGCCAGTGCGCGCGGCGGCGGCCGTGCGGACGTTGCCGCGCACCGCCAGGCTCATGCCGATGAAGCCGGTCAGCCCGGACATGACACAGCCGGCGAGGAATGCCAGCGTGCGCCAGGTGCCCGACTCGGCGAACGACAGCGCTTCCGCGCCGCTCGGCTTCTCGACGGCCACCGACGTGATGAACACGATGACCGCCAGCGGGACGACGATGAACGCGATGGTGCGGAACTGGCGCTTGAGGTAGGCGAGCGCGCCTTCCTGGATGGCCTTGGCGATCTCGATCATCGAGGGGGTGCCCTGATCGGCCTCGAGCACCCGGCGCGTGAGCACGAAGCCGGTGCCGATGGCCAGCAGCGCGGTCAGCGCTGAGCCGATCAGGACGAACCACTCACCCCCCCGCAGGGTGAACTCCTGGTAGCCGCCTTCGGCGGCGAGCAGCGACACCATCGTCGTACTTCCCTCTCCTCTGTGTTACTGGCTGTCCGCCGTGCGGGCGTCGGCCGTACGCCCCTCTGCCGATCGTGCGCCGTTGACCCGCCGCCCCTCGTCGGCTGCTATGCGCCTGGTCACGTACACCTGGCGAGCGACGCGCTCGCCGATGGTGCGGGTCTGCCCGTCGACCACGACCACCAAGGGCCCGTCGAACGGGTGCTTCTCGACGACCGTCACCTGCACGCCGGGCACCACTCCCAGCGTCTCGAGGAACGACACGATCTCGGCGTCGGTCGAACCCGACACCGCGACCTCGGCCACCTCACCCGGCTCCAGGTCGTAGAGCTCGGGAGTGTTGGGCATCTCGTCGGCCTCGGCGCGCGGGATCGGGAATCCGTGCGGGCACGTCTCCGGACGGTCCAAGGCCACGTAGAGCCGGTCGATCACCTCGTCGGGCAGGTCGTGCTCGAACGCCACCGCAAGGGCATCGGCCTCGTTCCAGGCGTAGCCGAGCATGTCGGCCAGGAAGCGCTCGACGATGCGGTGGACCCTGATGGCGGCGACGGCCGCCCGCCTCCCGTCGCCGGTGAACCGCACGCCCTGGTAGGGACGGTGGTCCACGAGTCCCCGGTCGGCCAGGCGCTTGACGAGCGTCGTGACCGTCCCGGGGGAGAGCCCGAGCCGTTCGGCCAGGGTGCCGGTGTGTGCCTCCGAACCGTCGCGGGTGAAGCGATAGATCGCCTTGAGCGCCTCGCGCTCCGAGCGGGTGAAGTCGTTCTGCATGAGGGTTTTGGCAGCGTCAAAATTCAGGCTTCGGGCATTGCGATCTGCTTGCCTACCACGCCGCGAGACCGGTCCCCAAACTGGCCGCTGCGTGCCGTGTCAGGCGAGCCAGCGGCTGAGCGAATCGACTGCGCAGGCGGGGTGGTCGGCGCCGTCGACCTCGACGGTGATGCGGATCGTCGTCTGCACGCCGCCGGGAATCTCGTCGCACGCCACCAGCTCGGCCGTGCCGCGCACCCGGCAGCCGGCCAGCAGGGGCGCCCCGAATCGCACGTTGCCGGTGCCGTAGTTCACGCCCACCGTGGCGCCACGGACCTCCACGATCTCGGGCAGGAACAGGTTGGTGAGTGCCAGGGCGAGGTAGCCGTGGTCGCGGTCGCCGGTCGCGGCCGCGAAGCGATCCAGGCGATCCCGGGTGATCGCCAGCCAGTCGCTCGTGCCGAGGTGGCGCCCCACGGCCGAGCGCACCTCGTCGAGCGAGTCGAGCACGGTCTGCGCCATCGGGGATCTCGGCTCAGGGATGCTGCGAGCTGACGCTCACGACTTCGCCGGTCATGTAGCTCGAGTAGTCGCTGGCGAGGAACGCGATCACGGTCGCCACCTCCCACGGCTCCGCGGCGCGCCCGAACGCCTCGCGCCCGGCCAATTCGTCGATCAGCTCGTCGGTGGTCACCTTCGCCAGGAACGGGTGCATCGCCAGGCTGGGCGCCACTGCGTTCACTCGCACTCCGAACGGCGCCGCCTCGAGCGCGGCGCTGCGGGTGAGCGCCATGACCCCCGCCTTGGCGGCGGCGTAGTGCGCCTGTCCGGCCTGGGCCCGCCACCCCAGGACCGATGCGTTGTTGACGATCACGCCGGAACCCTGGGCGCAGAGGATCCGCAGGGCCGCTCGCGTGCAACGGAAGGTGCCGGTGAGGCTCACGTCGACGACCCGGTGCCATTCGTCGTCGGTCATGTCCACCAGGTCGGCCGTGCCGCCGAGGCCGGCGTTGTTGACGACGACGTCGATCCGCCCGTGGCGGTCGGCGGCGGCGGCGAACAGCTCCTGCACCTGCATCTCGTCGGTCACGTCGCAGGGGACTGCGAGCGGGGTCTCGCCCCCGGGCGCGGCGGCCATGGCCCCCGTCTCCATCAGCCTGGCGAGCTCGGCCGCTGCCTGGCCGAGCCGGCGCTCGTGGGCGTCGCTGATGACCACCGAGGCGCCCTCGATCACCAGGCGCCGGGCCGTTGCCGATCCGATCCCCGTGCCCGCGGCGGCGGTCACGACAGCGACCTTGCCGGCCAACAGGCCGTGCCCCGCCGGCTCGGCCGGCGGCGCTGGCGCCGGCGGGCGCGGATCGCTCATGCCGAGCGCTCACCGAGGGAGGGCTGCACGGCCACGGTCCCCGAGGCAATGGGTTCCACCACGCCGGGGGTGAGGTCATTGGTTCCAGATCCGAAACCCATGCCCTCGGGCTCGGTTCGCCGGAACCCATGACCTCGGGTGGTCGTCGCCGCCGGCCCGCTCACCGGGGCTCCTTGGGCAGCCCGAGGGCCCGTTCGCCGATGATCGTGCGCTGGATCTGGTTGGACCCGGCGTAGATGGTGTCGGCCCGGGAGAACAGAAAGAGCCGCTGCAGGGCTGCGTCCTCGGTCGCCATCGCGCCTGCGCCGAGGACGTCCATCGCCAGCTCGCCCAGCGCCCGGTGGAACGTCGCCCAGTAGAGCTTGCCGATCAGCGCCTCGGGCCGCAGGGCGCCCACCTCGCTGCCCGCCAGGGTTCGCAGGGCGTTGAGCCGCATGATCTCCAGCCCGATGTGCGCCTGCGCCAGCCGCTGGCGTACGACGGGGTCGTCGATCCTGCCGGAGCGGCGGGCCGCCGAGACGATGGCGTCGAGCTCGTTGCGGAAGTTGAGCTGCTGGCCCAGCGTCGACGCGCCCCGCTCGAACGCCAGGGTTCCCATGCCGACGCGCCAACCGCCGCCCACGTCGCCCACGACGTTCCCAGCCGCCGTGCGGGCGCCGTCGAAGAAGACTTCGTTGAACTCGCTGTCGCCGGTGAGCTGCACGATGGGCCGGACGTCGACGCCGTCCTGCCGCATGGGGACCAGCAAGTAGGAGATGCCCGCATGCCGTGGGCCACCCTGCCGCGGCGCCGTACGCGCCAGCAGGAAGCACCAGTCCGCCCAGTGGGCCAGCGAGGTCCAGACCTTCTGGCCGTGGATCACCCAGTCGCTGCCCTCGAGCGCCGCGCTGGTGGCGACATTGGCCAGGTCGCTGCCCGCGTTCGGCTCCGAGTAGCCCTGGCACCAAAGCTCGCGGCCGGCCAGGATCGGCGGCAGGAAGCGCCGCTGCTGTTCGGGCGACCCGAAGGCGATGAGGGTGGGACCCAGCAGCCCCTCGCCGATGTGGCCCACCCGTCCGGGACCCCGGGCGTGGGCGTACTCCTCCAGGAAGACCACCTGTCGCCGCAGCGACAGGCCGCGGCCGCCGTGCTCCTTGGGCCAGCCGACGCACGTCCAACCGTGGGCGGCGAGGTGGCGCTCCCAGGCGAGCCGCTCCTCGAACAAGGCGCGCTCGTCGCCAGGGCCGCCCCGACCCCGGACGGCCACGAACTCCCCGGCCAGGCTGTCCTCCAGGAAGGTGCGAACCTCGTCGCGAAAGGACCTGTCGTCGGCGCCTTCCCGGAGGTCCACGCCGGCACGCTATCCGACCGAATCTGACGGATCGTCAGGTGCGCGAGCCCGATGCCGACGTGGGTGTGAGGACCGCCGTCGGCACCTCGTCCGCTGTCCGTACGGGCTCGGCGACTTGCCGGGCGGCGCGGTCCGCCGATCTCCTGAGCGCCAGGAACGCCACCACCGCCACGGCGTAGATGGCCAACGCTGCCAACTGCACGGCACGGAAGCCGAACGACATCGACAGGATGGTCGTCAGCACCGAGCCGATCACGGAGAAGAAGCCGTTGATCGCCCAGCCCCAGGCGGCATACGCATCGCCGTGGTCGGTGAGGCGCGACACCGTGGCCAGGCCGAGCGGCATGAACATGCCCAGGCACAGGCCCAGGGGTGCCAGCAGCAGGACCGCCACCAACACGCGCACGGCCAATGACGACGACAGCAGCGACTCGGTGATCGGGTCGAGCCCGAAGCGGTAGAAGACGGTCAGGCCGGCGAGGACCGCCAGGATCAGTGGCAGCGGCGAGCGTCGCCATGCCGCCAGCCGCCGACTCGCGAGCGCACCGATGCCCGTGAACACCAGGATCGACGCCAGCGTCACGGTCAGCGAGTACGTCGGGTAGCCGAGGAACAGCACCAGCCGCTGGATCATCGTGATCTCGAAGAACATGAAGCCCAACCCGAGCGCCGCGAAGTAGACGCCGGACGCGCCCTTGGCGGGGAGTGCCCTCCACGTCCGGCGCACGGCGACGAACGGCAGCAGCAGGAACACGGCGGCGTAGACGACGGCAATGGCGAGCAACAGGAGCAGCACGCGCTCGCCGATCACGTCTTCGGGGTCATCGGTGTCCAACGGCGAGAGGATGTCGCCCAGCACGTCGGGGAAGTCGTGGAAGTGCCAGAAGAACGGGGCGTCGTCGCTGATGGGGTCGATCTCCCGGTCGGAGCCGGCGACGAGCGCGTCGACGTCCGCCTCGCTACCGCCCGCCAGCCGGGCGACGAGCTGGTCGCCCGGGTCGTCGGCTGGGAGGTCGACGCCCGGTGCGTACACGGCGTGGTGGTCCCGGAGGCTGGCCACCCTCGTCGCAAACTCGTCCGCCTCCGCGGCGGTGAACGGCGTGCGCTTCACGACGATGGTCGACAGGCTCGTCGACAGACCGTCCCCGGTCGGGGGCTGCTCGACCGCCACCATGAGATGCCTCGCGGGATCGTCGACGCCGACGTTCGCAAGGGCCCGGCGTGCGGTCGTGAGGTACCTCGACGTACGCGAGGGGCGCCCCGCGAAGTCCCACTCGCCGAACTGCACGACCATGATCCCGTCGTCGGTGAGGTGTTCCAGGGACTCCTCGATCATCTCGGTCGTGTAGAGGTAGCTCTCGGACAGCACGAAGGCGCCCAACGAGGCGGCGTTGTTGGCGGCGTAGCTGTCCGGGGCCGGGAACCACACCAGGTCGTAGTCCCCGTCGTGGCGGGCGAGGTAAGACCGCCCGTCACCCTGGTGCTGCTCGACCTCGGGCCGTTCGGTCAAGTGGCCCGTGTAGTCGGCGAAGCGGTCTTCCAGAAGCGAGACGGTCACGGGGTTGAGCTCGACGGCCTCGATGTCCTTGGATCCGAAGTACAGCGAGGCGAGGATCTCGTTGCCACCCGCGGAGCCGATGATCAGCTCGCGTCGAGGTGCGCCGTCGAGAACGGCGAAGGGGATGGCCCGCGGGTCGCGGTCGTAGTGGGTGAGCGAGGAAAGGTCGCCGTCGAACGGCCACAACCCGGAGCCCGGGTTGCCGTCGTGGATCAGCATGCGGTTTTCGCCGACCCGGGCCGGGGGGAGCGGACCGGTGACGTCGACACGGAACACCGGGCCCCAGTCGGAGTACTCGATGCCGGGGCCGCCGCCACCGATCTTCCCCGCCTCGTTCTTGACGTCGGGCAGAACGCCCCGGCCTGCGACGATCGCCACCAGCGCGATGGTGGCGAGCGACCCCACCGCGAAGGTCCGCGAGCGCAGGGGACTGGACAGCACGCCGACCACGGCGAACACCAGCGCCGCGACCATGACGACCGCCGGTGGCCCCAATCGGACGATGAGGGGGATCGCCAGCAGGCATCCGAGCCCGGCGCCCACGAGGTCGGCGAAGTAGAGCCGCCCCACGCCGTCGCCCGCCCGGCCCAGGACCGTGGCCAGGATCACACCGAGGGCGATGAACGAGGCGAACAGGAGGAAGCAGATCAGGGCGAGCAGACCCAGGTTGCGGAACGACGTGGCGGACCCGTAGTCCCAGATGGCCAGCGTGTCGATGGGCAGCCTGGCGATCGCCAGGTAGCCGAGGGCGATGCTCACGGCGCCCCAGACCGAGCACACGGCGACGATGCGCTCGGTGGCCCAGCGCCGCATCGGCTCCCAGATGGCGACGAGGATCGCGCCCGATCCGATGCCGAGGAGGCTGAGCCCGATGACCAGGTACGTGTAGTAGTACCAGAGCTTGTAGCCGACGATCCGGGTGTAACCGACCTCGAGCAGCAGCCCGGCGAGCGACACGAGGAGCAGGGCCAGCCAGCGGGGCAGCCGGGCACCTCCCGTCGGCCCTCCCGCTCGGCCCGCGTCGGTCGTGTCGGTCGTGTTCGTCGTGTCGGCAGCCATCACACCCGGTCCCCAGCCGGTCCGCCGTCCCTCCGACGGCGGCGCCGACAGTACCGGGCAGCCCGTCGCCACCGAAAGCGTTCGGAGCGTTCGGCTCGGCACAAACACCCGTACCCTGCATGGCATGCGAAGCAGCAAGAGCGGGAACTAGTGCGGGTTGGTGGACGAATCGGTGGTGGGAGCGTGGGCGCACACCCCATGCTCGGCGCCGACCCCAACCAGATCGCCGGCGCCAGCGTCGACCGGTCACTGGTGCGGCGGGTGTGGCGGTTCGCACGTCCCTATCGTTGGATGCTCCTCGGCTATCTGGGGATCATCGTCGTCACCGCGCTCATCCAGCTGGTGCCGCCGCTGCTGTTCCGCAGCATCATCGACTCCGCGATCCCCGACGGCGACCGGGCCTACCTCAACCTCCTGGCGGGCCTGGCCGTGTTGGCGGCCTTCGCCGGCGCGACCTTGGCGGTGGCCGACCGCTACGTCTCGTCCCGCATCGGTGAGGGCGTCATCTACGACCTGCGAGTGGCGCTGTTCGCCCACGTCCAGCGCATGCCGGTCGCATTCTTCACCCGGACGCAGACCGGGGCGCTGACCAACCGCCTGAACACCGACGTCATCGGCGCCCAGCGGGCGCTCACGGGCACGATCGGGTCGGTGGTCTCCAACGTCATCACCCTCGTGACCACGCTCGTCGCAATGGCCCTGCTGGAGTGGCGGCTCACGCTGCTGTCGCTGGTCGTGCTGCCGCTGTTCATCCTCCCCGCCAGGCGCGTCGGGCGCCGCCTGCAGGCCGTCACGCGCCAGCAGATGGACCTCAACGCCTCGATGAACACGACGATGACTGAGCGCTTCAACGTGGCCGGCGCCCTGCTGGTCAAGCTGTTCGGTCGCGGCCGCGACGAGGAGCGCAGCTTCGCCGCCCGGGCGGACGGCGTCCGGGCGGCGGGGATCAAGGCCGCGTTGCTCGGCCGCACCTTCTTCATCGCGCTCGGCCTCGTCGGGGCGATCGGCACGGCCGCCATCTACTGGGTGGGCGGGCTGCAGGTGATCTCTGGGGCCTTGTCGATCGGCACGCTCGTCGCCATGGCGGCCTACGTCGGGCGGCTGTACGGACCGTTGACGGCGCTGAGCAACGCGCCCGTCGACCTCCTGAGCGCCTTTGTCTCGTTCGACCGGGTGTTCGAGGTACTGGACGCCCCGGTGCCGCTCACCGACCGGCCCGGCGCCGTCGACCTCGTCGACGTGCGGGGCGAGGTCGAGATCGACGACGTGTGGTTCGCCTACCCCACCGACACGATCGTCCCGACCCTCGAGCTCGACCCCGCCGTCGCCACTCCGGCCTCGGACGGCCGCGGCAACGGGGCCCGCACCCCGACCCGCAACGTCCTGCGGGGCGTCTCCGCCCGGGTCGAGCCCGGCGAGCTCGTGGCGCTGGTGGGGCCGTCGGGCTCGGGCAAGACGACCCTGTCGTCGCTGATCCCCCGCATCTACGACGTGACCGACGGGGCGATCCGCATCGACGGCCGCGACGTCCGGGACCTGACGCTCGAGTCGCTGCAGGGCGCCATCGGCGTTGTGACCCAGGACCCGCACATGTTCCACGACAGCGTCGGCAACAACCTGCGCTATGCGCACCCGGACGCCACGCAGGACCAGGTCGAGGCCGCCTGCCGCGCCGCCCAGATCCACGACGTCATCGTCCGGATGCCGGACGGCTACGACACGGTCGTGGGGGAGCGCGGCTACCGCCTGTCGGGGGGCGAGAAGCAGCGCCTGGCGATCGCCCGCATGCTCCTGAAGGACCCGGCCATCGTCATCCTCGACGAGGCCACGAGCAGTCTCGACACCGAGAACGAGGCGCTGGTGCAGGAGGCGCTCGGGGTCGCGCTCGCCGGGCGCACCAGCTTCGTGATCGCCCACCGCCTGTCGACGATCGTGTCGGCCGATCAGATCCTGGTGCTCGACAAGGGCCGGATCGTCGAGCGGGGTCGCCATGCCGAGCTGGTCGCCAGGGGCGGCCTGTACGCCGAGCTCTACCGGACGCTGGTGCGCGAGGACGCCGCCGCTGCCGACGAGACCACCGCGCTGGGGCTTGCGTAGCTGCCTCGCCGGTCGCGCGCTCAGGTGAGGTAGTCGAGCATCACCGCCACGAGGAACCCGCCGGACGTGACCAGGCCACTGACGGGCCCGCCCTCGCGGGCAGCCTCGGGCGCCATCGTCGACGCCAACATGGTGAGCACGGCACCGCCGGCGAAGGCGGACAGGAAGGCGATCGTGTCCACGCTCGTGCCGTCGAGCAGGGCGTATCCGGCGACGGACGCGAGCGTCGACGCGGCGACGACGACGGCCCACAGCCGGAAGATGCTCCGGGCCGTCCGTCCCTGCTTGGACAGCCCTGCCGAGGCCGACATCGCCTCGGGGACGTTGGACAGGAACACCGCCGCCACGAACACGCCCCCGACGTGCCCACCCTCGAGGAGCGAGATGCCGATGGCGACCGACTCGGGGATGCCGTCGAGCACGGCCCCGACCACGATCGCCGCGGGGTTGCCCTCCTCGTCGCCGTCGGTCGATCCGCCCGCCGGTAGTGCGCTCTTCCGGTTGGCGGCGCCGCGGCGTGACACGATCGTGTCACCCACGAAGTACGCCAGGGCCCCGAGCGCGATCCCCGCCGTCGTGGGTCGGCCCCCTCCGGTGTCGAGCGCGTCCTCCACCAGGTCGAACGCCACGGAGCTGAAGAGCACGCCCGTCCCGAACGCCATCACGAGACCGATCGTGCGCATCGACCAGGGCCGCCACAGCGCCAGCGCCGCGCCGAGCAGCAGGGACCCGGCGGCGAAGAAGCCCCAGAACGCAGCGGCGGCCACGCCTGGGGTCTAGCGGAACGGTGAGGGGGCTAGGTGGACGTCTGGTCGCGCAGGAAGGCCACGTCGTCCTTGCGCCCTTCGGGGGCCGTCTCGCACACCACGGGCGCGCCCGCGGCCGCCACGATGGCCACGAGCAGCTCGGGGTCGATGGTGCCGGTGCCGATGTTGGCGTGGCGATCGGCCCCGGAGCCGGCGGCGTCCTTGGAGTCGTTGCAGTGCACCAGATCGATGCGCCCGGTGATCGCCTTGATGCGATCGACGGCGTCGATCAGGGCTTCGCCCGCGGCCCAGGCGTGACAGGTGTCGAGGCAGAAGCCGATGTCCTTGTCGCCGATCGCTTCCCACAGCCCGGCGATCGTGTCGAAGTGGCGGGCCATGGCATGGTCCCCGCCGGCCGTGTTCTCCAGGTACACCGGCACCTCGGTCTCGAGCTGTTCCAGGCCCTTGCGCCAGCGCTGGAAGCCGGCCCCGGGCTCGTCGTCCTGGGTGACGTGCCCGCCGTGGACGATGACGGCGCGGGCACCGATCTCGGCGGCGGCGTCGCAGGTGTTCTGCAGGATCTTGCGCGACGGGATGCGGATGCGATTGTTGGGCGACGCCAGGTTCACCAGGTAGGGCGCGTGGACATAGATCGGCAACGCCGACGCCCGCAGCTCGTCGACGTCGTCCCGGGGCGGCGGCTTCTTCCAGCTCTGGGGATCACCGAGGAAGATCTGCACGAGGTCGGCGTCCTCGGCGGCCGCGATGGCGAGGGGGTCGGCCTGGTTGACGTGGGATCCGATCAGCACCCCATCAGGCTACGCCGCCACCGGCATGGCCAAACCGGCCGATACCCCGCTAGGGTATGTGCGTGCCCGGCTACAGCATGACCAAGGACGACTACCTGAAGCGCCTGCGCCGGATCGAGGGCCAGGTGCGCGGCCTGCAGCGCCTGGTGGAGTCCGACACCTACTGCATCGATGTGCTGACGCAGATCTCGGCGTGCACGAGCGCGCTCCAGAGCGTGGCCGTCGGCCTGCTCGACGAGCACCTCCACCACTGCGTCAGCGATGCCGTGGCGACCGGGGCCCCGGACGCGGCCGACAAGGTCACGGAGGCCACCCGGGCGATCGAGCGCCTGGTCAAGAGCTGAGCGCACCCTCGCCACCGCGGACACCGACACAGACACCGACACAGCACGGGTCGCTGCCGCCCGGAACCGCCTCGTGCCCGATCGCGGCATCGACTAGACGCGTCGCATGGCGCTCGATCCCGCGACCGTGCGCGGCAGCTACGACCGGATCGCGCGTCAGTACGCCGAGGAGTTCGACGGCGAGCTGGCGCACCGCCCGCTCGAGCGGGCGCTGCTCGGGGCGCTCCCGGAGCAGGCCGGCCTCGACGTCTCGCCGGGCATCGTCGCCGACCTGGGCGCCGGCCCGGGCCACGTGGCCCGGTACCTGCGCGGCGCCGCGGTGCCCACTGTCGGCATCGACCTCGCGCCGGCCATGGCGGCGGAGGCGCACCACCGCAACCGCGTCCCGTCCGCCGCCGGCTCCCTGACCGCCCTTCCCCTCGCCGACGGCTCGCTTGCCGCCGCGGTCGTCTTCTATGCCGTCATTCACCTCGACGACGACGGGCTGGCGGCCGCCGCGGGCGAACTGGCCCGGGTGCTCCGGCCCGGCGGGGTCGCGCTCGTTTCGATCCACATCGGCGACGAGGTGCGCCATGTCGACGATTGGCATGGCGAGCCCGTCGACCTGGACTTCAGGTTCCTCCAGCCCGGCACCCTTCGCAGGGTGCTCGCGGAGGCCGGCCTGGCCGTGGAGGCGATCCTCGAACGGGAGCCGATCCCCGACGTGGAGGCACAGACCCGGCGCGCCTACCTCCTGGCGCGACGCCGGTGAGGTGGCGGCCGATGGCGCGAGGCCTGGAGGACCACGATCAGGACTGGAGCACGAGGGGCCTGGGCTCCTCGACTTCGGTCTCCTCGCGCCGCTTGCGCGCCGCGACGGCGCGCAGGACTTCCGTCCACGTGCTGTCACTCCTCGCTGACAAGCGGTTGTCGGCCATGAGAATCACCCTACGACGACGATACTGGCGGCAACATCGGCCACCTGGACGAATTACGACTACTCCCCAAGCAGTACGCCGTTGCCGTGACTTCGGTTCGCGTTTCCGCCATCGGCCGGCTGGCTCGCCGGGCCTGAGCCGCCTGGTCCGGCCGCCGACCCGCCCCTCGGGCGGCGCCTGGCGCCGCGGCCCCGGGTTCGGGCGGGGCCCCCTGCGCGTCATCCGTGTGGCGACCGCCGATCTCCAGGTCTTCGTCAAGCGGTCTCCAAGCCCCCTGCAACCGACATCCCGCAGGATCAACACATGGCCCCGCTCACCCCCGACGACCTGCGACGCCGGCACGGCGCGGACGTCGACCCCGGCACCGGGAGCCGCGGGCACGGGGCCAGCAAGCGCGACGGCGAGCGTCCGATCAGGCACCTGGTGATCTTCCCGGCCCGGGTGCTCGGCGCCGCACCCGTCGCCCCGCCTGGCCGGTGAGCGACTGCCTGGTCCACTTCGGGTCGTCGCCGGGCGGGATGCGCCTCGCCGAGAGTGCGGAGCCCTCTCGTCACTGACCGGGTGCGTCCACGACCAGTCACGTCGCACGAGTTGGGCGGCGATGGCCCGAGGTGTCGATCGGGAGGAGTCGGCATCTCGTCTCTATACGGTGGCTGGGACGAGTCAGGAGTTGCCATGAAGGTCTTCGTTGCCGGGGCCTCGGGTGCGCTGGGCGCACAGTTGGTCCCCCAACTGGTCGCCGCTGGCCACCAGGTCGTGGGCATGACCAGGACCGCGTCGAAGCAGGATGGACTGCGGGCGTTGGGGGCGCAGCCAGTGGTGGCCGACGCTCTCGATCCCGAGGCCGTGGCCAGGGTCGTGGGCGAGGCGGAGCCGGAGGTGATCGTGCATCAGCTCACCGCGCTGTCCGGGAAGATGGGCATCCGTGACGCGCGGCACCCCGATCGGTCCGCCATGGCGCAAACGACCAACCGGCTGCGCACCGAGGCGACGGACCATCTCCTGGCCGCCGGCCGCGCCGTGGGGGCACGGCGCTTCGTGGCGCAGAGCTTCG
>Ga0081538_10000933_pt1 | contig 31530 bp, 31 predicted proteins | sample TabmetS5T2R1_FD_71022 | JGI IMG/M metagenome (GOLD analysis project Ga0081538, IMG submission 71022) | Tabebuia heterophylla rhizosphere microbial communities from the University of Puerto Rico - S5T2R1 | ecosystem: Host-associated > Plants > Roots > Rhizosphere ...
AGAGCAGGTCGTCGAGGTCGCCTGAGCCGATCTCACCACGCACCCGCTCGCCCCAACCGGCGGGCAGGCTATGGTCGAGCTGCTCGCAACGCTCGACCGCGGTGGCCAGCAGCCCGGCCCACGCCGCCGCCGCCCCGCCGCCGCTGGCCGCGATCGAGATCCCCGCGCCGGCCATGGCCACGACCTGGCCGTCAGCGATCTCCCTTGCCAGGTCCCGCACCAAGAGGCTCTCGCCCATCCGCATCCACCTTGTCCGCACGCGCTTGGACACAAGTATCCACCACCCGTCGCCGTGGACAGGCGCGTGAGCGGCGGCTCTTCTGGGTACTCCTGGTCTGGGAGGCGCGAGCAGGAGAACTCGACGTGACCAATGAGGAGCTCCTCGACCGGATCGGCGAGCTGATCGCTGAGGAGGACCGCTTGCGCCGCCACCATCGAGGCCTCCAGCCAGCTGAGCGCCAGCGCCTGGACCGCCTGGAGATGGCGCTTGACCAGTGCTGGGACGTGCTCCGCCGACGCCGCGCCCGTCAAAAGCTCAACCCCGAGCCCGACTTCGTCGAGCCTCGACCCCCTGAGGTCGTCACGCAGTACGACCAGTAACGCGCTGGTGCTACGGCAACAGGCTGAACCCAGCGCACTGCTGTGGCCGCGCGACGCGAAAATGGTGCCGGTCGTCCTCATCGACGTAGGCATAGAGCGGACCGGCGTCGACCAGGACGGCTATCGGACTGCCTCGGCGCGCAGGATCTCCTCGATCCGCTCAGCCACATCCGAGCGGCCACTGCGGCCCGCCTTCGCGGCTAGCCGGGTGTTCCGCACATGCTGGGCCGTAGGGTGTCCAGCAGTTGTCAAACGGTGTCATGCGTATGTCTTGAATGGTCACCGTCGTCAGCGGCGTCGTGTCGGGTCGACGCCAAGTAGCTCGAGGATGCGGGCTTGTAGCGGAGGTGGCCGGGGAATGACAGCCGGACTGGTGGCGGTGGCGGGGATGAGCCGAAGCCTGGACAAGGCGGTGAAGATAAGCCGTCCGGTGGGCTTGGCCGGACGGCCGGCCCACAGCCCAGCCAGCACCAACGCAGGCGCGATCGCTAGGCGCAACGCCCGCTCGACCAAGCAGAATATGAGCAGGGCCAGACAGATCACGCTGATCAGCGCCTCGATCCGCCGGTTGCTCCTCAAAAACATCGGCGCGACAGCGAGGGGACCTTTGAAGTTGCCGTAACGGCGCTCGACCGCCTCTTGGCCTTTGTAGCGTCGTAGGACCTCGGCGGCGTCAACCTCAGTCGGGTCGAGGTTGGTCAACAGCGCGTACCAGCCGTCAGCCGCGGCCTCGGCGGCCAACGCGTCTTCGTCGAACCTCCAGGCCAGGGTGGGTTTTCCGGCCTCGTCCACGCCGACGTCATAGCGCAGATACGCCTTGACGCGCCGTTGGCGGGCGATCACCGCCAGCCGCTCGGTGACTTTTTTGACGGTTGGGTAGTGGCGTCCTCCCAGCCCCCGCTCCAGACGCTGTAGGTCGTCTCGGGCGCGGTCCAGCTTTTTGGCCCGGGCTGTCTTGGCGGCGCCCGCCCGCGCGGAGGACCACACGAATATCCGGCGCAACTGCAGTACCGGATCGCTCTTGCGTTTGCCGGCCAAGGTCATCTGGTCCTCGACCACCCGCCAGGCGCCCCGGGCCTCTGCCGGTTTGGCTTGGTCGCGCTCGGCTACATAGTCCACCGGGACCGCCGTCTCGACGTCTTGAGCGGCCAGGGTGGCGGTGTCCACGTAGGCCTTCGAGGCTGGGGCGATGAACTCCACGCCAGCGTCGATCAGGGCGGCCAGGTTGGGGTAGGACACCAGCTTGGAGTCACCCACCAGCAAAAACCTTCGCTCCCCGGCCAGTTTGCGTAGCGCTTGCATGGCCCCGGTCACCTGAGACGCCTCTGCGGCGCCGCCGTCGTAGGCGCGGTGGAAGATGGGCACGCCGCCGTCGCCGGACACGGCCAGGCCGGTCTGGACCTGTTTGAGATCAGGGCGGCGGTCTTTGGGATGATCATACCGGGGCTCGACAAAGCCTTGCTCGACGTCGGGGTAGGCGCCGTATAAAGAGATCGAGGTCATGTCCCAGTGCAGCCGGGCCACGTCGACGCCGAAGACAGCGATCGCGGCGGCGCCGACCGACCCCACGATTGCCTCTAGTTTGGGCGCGATCGCGTCGAGGGCGCGGCCGATCCGGTCGTCGTTCAACGCGGCGGCCTCGACGCCGAGGATCTCGGGCACTGCCCACTGGTTTGCCCAGTCTTCGACGTGGACCAGCGGTGTGGGGGAGGTCAGCCGGTTGGCGACCAGCGTCTCGATCACCTGGCCGTGGGTGGCGATCGCGACGTCGCGGATGGGGCAGGCCCGGTCGATGATGCCGGCCAAATCCAGGCGCCGGCAGAGCTCGGCGATCACGGGCAGCGCGCCCAGTGTCTTGTCTGTGCTGGGCGGGCCGAGCCCGATGTGTCCTTTGGCGGTCAAGGCTCCTCCGTTTGCCGCCGGTGGCGGGCGGTGTCTGCTATCTTGAAAAAGGTTTATTTCAAGATAGGCGAGTGGAGCGGCAGATCGGTGGAGGCGCTGTCGATGGCCCAACCCGACAGGTCCTACCAGCACGACCAGGCCCGTATCGCGCAGGCGTTAGCCGACATCGGGTTCGCGTTGCCCGGCAGCCTCGTGCAGCGGACCACTGCCTGCGGCAAGACTGGCTGCCGCTGCCAGGCCGACCCGCCGGTCTTGCACGGCCCCTACCTCAGCTGGATCCGACCCGTGGCCGGCAAGACCGTAACCCGCAAGCTCACCGCCGAGCAGCAGGCCCGCTACCAGAGCTGGTTCGACAACGCCCGCCGTCTCCACCAACTCGTCGCCCAGCTCCACGCCTTATCCGTAGCCGCTTTGGAGGAAACCGAAGGCTGGGCTAGACGACCCTGATCCCGGCCATCCAAGCCCACCGAACCCCATGTGCGGAACACGAGGCTAGCCAGGGGAATTGAGCAGCACGATCGAGCAGGCTGGGTAGTTCGCTTCGCCATGAGCGCGAGTCTTGGCTCTCGTTTAGCGCGTCGATGAAGATGACCCCGCGGCGGCCCGCCGCCTGCGCCATGGCGGCGAACGCGCCGAAAAACTGGTCCGCGTCGGACACGCTGATGCCCAGTTGGTCCCGCATCGATACCCACCATGGGCCGTTCGCGAATCGCTGGCCCATCAGAACGAGCGCTGGGGTACCGGTGCTCAACAGGTTGGCTGCGGTCTGAAGAACAAGATGAGTCTTGCCCTGTCCCGCAGGACCAACGATCGCCATGACGCCGGTGGCCGCGGCCCGCGTGTGATCACTACGCAAGAAGTATGTGACCGAGCCAAGTCTGGAAAGAGCGCTTCGAAGCCGATAGCACGCGTACTCCCGCGATTTGTCGTTCTCGGCTTCCGGTAATAGCGCAGCAAGCCTGGCCGACGCCGCAGCCGCCGCAGAACCCACGCCGGACGGATCGAACAGAGGGGCCGCTGCGATCAGCTTATCCAGAGCGCCTCGCAGTTTCGGAACTTCGGAGAGTATCTCTTCGCGGTGCGGGCTCCACGGCGGCGCAGATTCGATGACCTCATCGACCGCCGCAGATACGACGGCCTCCAACTCGGATAGGTAGTCCTGGGTCAGGCCGGCGGCGGCCACGTCAGCTTCGAGGTCGACTGGCGTATGAGCATCGGGCGTATATCTCTCCCCAGCGATCCAACGCGCCTCCTCCCAACGGCGATGCAGCCATTCCCAACTTAGGGCCACTTCGCCGAACCAGAAGGCACGTCTGCCGACGTGCTCCTCGCGAGCAAGCCGGTCGAGAACATCCCCCCCGCGCACAACAGCGAAGTCCAGCCGGTCGGCCCCCGGGATCTCCTGTCGCCACCGCGCGACGACGGTGTCCCAACGGTCTTGGTCCGACGTGTACTTCGACGATGCATGGTCAGTAAAGTCGAACGGCACGACAAAAGTGAGCTTCGTCATCTCAAGCCGATTGGCCGCAACCGATTCGACAGAGCGCCTCATGTCACCTATAGCGCTGGCGAGGTCGGCGTAAAACTTCGCCTGGTATCCCTCGTGGTGACCGTCCTCGAAGACGAGGTACCACTCAACGCCGCCATCGGGCGCCCGGGTCTTTCGGGTCTCGACGACACTGGGAGGTGTCGGATCTCGCAACTGGTACGCAAGCTCCTCCCAGGCCCTGTGCTGGCTACCGTCCCAAACGCGAATCTCGAAAAGGCTCTGCATAGTGGCTAGTTGCCTGCCATTCACTATCCGGCGACGCGGCTGTCCCGTTGAGGGCCGATGATTCATCGAGGATAGAGGATCGAAAGGTGCGGTTAACGATAACCGGGGTGTGGGGACACAGGTCGGACCGCGACCGAGCCCGGCGCCTGCGTCCGATGCGATCCAGCTCCAAATAGGCTGCGATAGCGTCACCATCGGGCACCGAGTGATCGCGGACATCCACAACGCCATAGTCCCCCCCTCTGGGATCGGCTGCTCTCAGAGGGCAGGCTGTGGGACGCTCCGCGGATCACGCATATGTAATGTTCCGGACGCATCAGTGTCATGTCCTCGCGCTCTCATCCCACAACGACGTGTGGGCCGTAGGAGTCTATGGCCAATCTTGGTGGCTGATTGGACGGGTCCCTCAGGTGCACGAACGGGCCCGCGTCGCCTGAGATTGCCCCTCACCATGGCCTCACTCGCTCAACTAGGCGCTCCCGGCACGGCGGCCTGCTCCAGGACAGCAATGTCGATCTCCCTCATATCGAACATGGCACGCATCGCCCACTAGAGCCTGTCCGATCCCGGGTCATCACTCGGTCAACCGCCGACCCTTCATCACACGTCTGCTTGGGCCCCTAAGGTTCGAGTCAGCCTATGGCGGGGACTACGTTGCTACGTCTCTAACTGTCGGGCCGGGGCTCTGTCAACTCGTCGGGTCATATCGGCTGCCGCTCTTGGCGTCGCCAGTAGGCAAAGTGCTCGCCGACCTCGTCCGTAGCCAAACGTACGTACCACAGTTTTTGACAGTAATCGCAGCGTTTGGATGTCGGCTGGCCGTCGCGGAGCCGGCCCACGTTGATCGTGACCTCAAGCTCGCAGCAGGGCGCCGCCGAGATGTACTGCCCCTGATGCAGGCGGGCCGGCCTTGTGTACTGCCGCCAGCCTGACAAGCGCCCTCTGGAGCCGCTCATCGCGCTGCAAGACCATCCATCTCGACCTCCCACCTCGGACTGCAGCCATGAGAAAAGCAGATATCTGAGCTAGAGTCAATATCTGTATTAGATCGCAGATATTCCTATGGTTGGGAGGCGAGAAGCTCCTGCATAGCCCTGTCCAGAACCGCCCGTGCCGCGTCACCAAACACCGCAAGCTCCCGCAGACGATCGAAGGCGGCGCGGTACCGGCCAACATCGTGAGGGTCAGTGATCGTTAGCCCCGCAGTCATGGTGCTGACCGCTACGATCGGCCCGTCATCGCGGCCGTCGTAGATCGTGAACCCGTGCGTGTGCCACACGGGCACCTCGGCGCTCAACGGGATAATCCTCACAGCCACATTGGGCAGCCGAGTGACGGTCACGATGCGGTCGAGCTGGGCGAGCATCGTGTGCGCTGGCCCGAGCCGCCACCGCAGCGCCGGCTCGCCGATCACGAGTTCGATGCGCCGGGACGGCTCGTACAAGATCGCCTGCCGGTCCATCCGCGCCGCGATCCAGCCCGCTACGTCGGGGCTGTCCGGCAGCGCCCCTGCGGTGGCTACCTGCCGGGCGTACTCGGGCGTCTGCAGCAGCCCCGGGACTAGCACCGGCTGGTAATACAGCAACGTGGTGGCGCCTGCCTCCAAATCGCCGACCTCGCGTTGCATGCGCGGCAGCCCGCGGCGCAGCGCCCGCCGCCACGCGGTCGCCTCGGTCGCCACAGCCTCAGCCAGCTCCACCAGCTCACCACGGACATCATCCGGCGCATGGCAGATCTGCGCCCATAGCTCCACATCGGCGACCGCCACAGCCGACTGGCCACGCTCGATGCGTGACACCTTGGACTGCGCCCAACCAGCTTGGTTGGCCAGCTGGGTCCCAGTCAGGTCGGCATCCAAACGCAACCGCCGCAGCGCCTCGCCGAGCTGACGGCGCTGCGGCGACACGTCCTCCTTCGCGCTCACCTCACCCTTGCGGAGAACTCGTCCAGCGGCAGCGAGTGCGCCAACGCCAGGTCGCGAGCCCACCGGCAGCGGGCGATCTCGGCCGGGTCGTCGCTGCGCTCGTAGCCAGCCACCTGGCCGTCGGCGGTGTAGCGGACCCACACGACCACCGGGTGGTCGGTGTCGCTGTCGAACAGCAGGAAATCCTCACGCAGCCGGTCCAGATCCGGGTGGGCGGTCCGGTCGGCGATGCGGACGTCCTCACCCGCCGCGACGTTCTGTGGATACTCGGCCAGCTCGAAACGCACGTAGGAAGACAGCGGCTGATCGACGATATGGACCCGAGAGACCCGCTTACCAGCAGCGACCAGGTTGCGGATCGTCGCCAGCCCCTCGGGGGGACGCGGAGGCAGCGGATCCCCGCTCAGGAACGCCGCGAGCCGGGCTGCCTCCTGCGGGACGGTGTACTCCTGCAGGCACTCCAGACGGAACACGGAATCGGTGAAGCTGCCCAGCAGCTCCATCACCTGCTGGCGAGTCAACGTCATCGCTGCTCCAGACGGCGGGCAGCCTCCCGAACCATGTCAGGAGTCAAGCCCGTCACGAGTGTTTCGTCAGGGCCTGCGCCAGCCAACGCGCGGGCGTGGGGATCGGCGTCGAGCGCGCCCACGACTTTGATCTGGCCGGTGTCGGTGTCCAGGATGATCTTCGGGTCGGGGATGTCGGTGCAGTTCTCGCTGAGGATGATATACGCCATGCTTGGCTGCCTCCGTTGGTATGCGTACCGTCGCAGATAATCGTGAAGATCAGATGCATGAAGGTCAACTTGGCGGCCCGGCCACCTGAGACGTCTTCCTATTCAGGGAGCCGCAGGCTCGAGCGGACGACCTGATTGTGCGGCGCGCCAAGACGCTGGCCTCGACGGAGACCACGTGGCCGTCAACCCGGTCCGTCACTCCATCTAAGCGGAGATGGTCGGGCTCTTGGTGACCCAGCGGCCGGCCCAGTGGTCGGGGTCTTGCTGTTGGAGGGTGACAGCAATCTGCTCGGCGAACTCGGCGCGCAGGTCGGGCAAGGCTGGAGCGGAGCCATCGCAGAGCACGGCCGTCAGCTCGTCCACCGGCCAACTGATCAAGCGAGCCTGGCGAGACAGATAGATGCCGACCTTGCGGATGCCGTAGTAGTCGGCGCTGTCCAACAACGTGTAGCCGAGCAGCTGGTAGATCCACTCAGGGTGCAGCTGGCGGGGTCTGACGGTGGTTTTGCAATCGATGAGCAGGTCACCGACCAGGAGGTCGGCGTCTGCCCAGTCGGCGACGAACTCAGGCGCCACGATCGCCGGGGCGACAGGAAACTGGGGCAGCCCTTTGGAGGTGAGCGCGTTAGCGAGCTGGACGAGATCGTTGACGACGTAGTCCGGCGCGAGAGAGCGCAGGTACGCGTCGGTCAGGTCGTAGGCGGTGGCGGGCAGCCAGCTGGCGGCAGTGTCCAAGCCACGACGGTAGACGGCCTCCAGGAGCGCCAACGCGTAGCAAACCCTGGCCATCGGCTCTTCAACATCCGGCGGGCAGGGCGAGCCGAGCTGCCAGACGCGCCGGGCGGCGGACAAGCGCGCGAAGAACCTGACGAGCGCGTCGCTGGCGCCTAGCTGGGGCGGAGGCAGGGTGGCCAAGTAGCTCGGATTGGGAAGCAGCAGCGCCCGCCCGTCGGGGAGTGGGCGCAGGTCGGCGCAGCAGTCGGCAGGTAGATCGCGGTGGGCTTGGAACATGCGGGCGACGCGGTGGCGGGCGGCGTCGTCCCAGGTAAGCACCGGCAGGACGCGCAGCGCATGGTATGGCGGGAAGGCGGCGAGCGCGTAGCCGAGCCGGTAACCGAACGCGGTGCCGATCCCAGACCAGTCGATGACCCCGTCGTGGCGTGGATAGATCGTCCGCGCCCCAGCCAACGCGGCGGTCCAGCCGGGTTGCAACGCGTCGACATCGGGCAGGCGGGTGTCGAACCAGCGCCGGATCCGGCTGCAGGGATCATTGAGCTCAGCGGTCAGTGGCACAGCACCCACCCGGTCATGGAGAAGCGTCCAAGCTGCTTAGCGTCCCGCATGCGTGTGACATACCGCCAACGGCCCCGCACTCGCCCTGGGCGTGCTCAAGGCCGGACGGTTACAGGGTGATGCCGGGACGGCCCTGACCAGCGCGCCGCCCATCCTCGCGGTCGCGCTGGCCGCGAGCGCGAGGCTTCCTCATCCCAGCTTGCAGTCCGGAGTCGATGGTGCGCATGACCTGGGCGGCGCCGTCCTCATCGACCAGCCCGCAGCCGCGAGCGGCCTCCCACAACGCTTGAGCAGCGTCCCGCGGGTCCAGCTCACGTCCACCAGCGAGCCGTCCCAACCGCCACGCGGCGGCGTTGAGCGTGTCGTTCCGCCTGCCAGGCGGAGCGGAGGCGACGCGAGCGGCCTCACCGTCGATCGCGGCTTGCCCGTAGCTTTTGCGACCTCCGACACGCATGGCCTCGCGCGCCAAGGCTGGCGTCTGGCCACCCGCAGGGCTGTGGGATGGTTGCCCTCCAGCGGTGCGCTCTGGAATGCGCGTGCGCTCGCAGGCGAGGTCGGCGACCCACTCGGGCAAGGCGGCGATCTTGCCACGGCGGGTCCAGGCGTACCCGTCGGCGCAAGACCCCTGCTCATGCGTCTCCCGCGGGCTGCCGCACCGAATGCGGGAGGGGGGCACGACGGCGTAGCCACCCTCGCCGAGGACGTCGACACCTTCGAGCGCGCCGATCCGCCGCGGCACCCTCAACCCAGAGGGCAGCCGGTACCACAGATGCGTCCCGTGCGGCGTCGCCACGGTCGCCGTCTCAGGAGCGGGGCCGCGCTCGTCGAGCAGCCGCGCCCACGAGGCCCGGCCAGCGTCGCCATCAAGGTCGACGACGATTAGCCCGGAGGCCTGCCCGGTGGCGACGCCGATGTTCCCCTGCGGCCAGCGGGTCCACCAGATCCCCGCCCGGACGGGGTCAACGGTGGCGTCGCGAAACCCGTTGACCGTGCGGGGATGTTTGCCTGGTTTGCGGCAGTCTGCACCGGCGGCGCACGAGCACACTCCGCCGGGCGCCTGGTGCAGCGGGAGGACAGGCCAGCCGGCCCGGGCGTAGCGCACCGCGGCCTGACCCAACGTCGGAGGGCTCGAGTCACCACGGTCGCGCTCGTGCTGGCCGCTGGTCGGCTCTGATGGCATGGTCTACTCCTTGCGCTGGTCGGTGGTTACATGCCGATGGCCCGGCCCATTCCCCGCTGCTGGCCGGTCTCCCGCTCACGCTCCCGAGAGCGCTCGGGGTCGCGCGCGGCGGCGTTGTCGCGCATCCGCAGGATGCGCGCTGCCAGGTCGGCGTCCAGGTCAGGCCGCTGCTCGGTGGCGAAGACGTGCCCACGTGGAGTGGCGATGGCCTCTTGCCAGCCTGAGCCGGCGGTGGCGTAGATCCGATTGCTGCGCCGGCCGCGGGACAACGCCACATACGCCCGCTCCTGCGACGTGGCCGCCGACGGCGCGAACAGGCTGTGATCGATGGTGATGCCCTGCGCTTTGTCCGCGGTGATCGCGTAGGCGAGGTCCACGTGGCCGCCGACATACCAGCCGGGCAAGTGCACCTCGCCCCGGCCGTCCTCGGCGTGCTCGGCGTCTAACCGCACCACGACCGCGCGGCGGCCGGTCCGGGTCACCACACCCTCCATGCCGTTACGCACCACGGCGGCGGCGCCGTCAGGCTGGACGATCCCACCATGGTTCTGCCCGAGCCGCACCCGGTCCCCCACTGCGACGAGGATCTCCCGGCTGTCGTCACCGCTGGCGTACTCCCGCCCGCGGCGGGCAACCTCGCCCCGGGCGACCAGCGTCTGGCGGGCCAGCGTGTTGAGCTGGGCGACCACGCTGTTCTCGGTCGCGAGCATCCGCACGCTCTGACCCTGATCACGAAGGCTCAGCCAGTCGTTGACCATCGCCGCCCACACTTGGCGGGGATGGCCGGCCTCGGTGACCATGCCAAGCTCATCCAGCAACGCGACGGCTTGCTCGGCGTCGCCGTCGCGGATCAGCTCGGCGGCGTCGCGCAGCTCGGGGACCTTGAACCGGTGATCAGTGCCCAACGTGACGGCGCCCAGCTCACGGGCGAGGACCGCATGACCGCCACCGACATCCACCGACGGGATCTGGCGGTGGTCGCCCACGTCGGCGACCTTCCCGCCAACCGCGTCGACAGCTTGTTGCAGGGCGAGACGGTTACGGGTCGAGCACATCCCGGCCTCGTCCAACACCACGACCGTCCCTGCGGGCAGTCGGCGTACGCCGTGCTCGACCTCGACGAGCAGCCGGTCCACCGTGCCCGACTCGATCCCAGCGGACTGGCGCAGCTGGCGCGCCGCGTTCGCGGTCGGCGCGACCCCGATCACCGGGATCTCCGCGGCCTCGAACGCCTGCCGCGCGACCCGCAAGGCGGTGGACTTGCCGGTGCCGGCCTTGCCGACCACCACGTCCACGCCGTCCCCCGACCCGCACAGGTGGCGGACCATCGCCTGCTGGTCGGCGTCCAACTCCCGATCCGGGTTGGCGGTGTTGTAGGCGGTGATCGCCTCCTCCACCATCTGCTCGGGCACGACAGCGGTGCCGCCGTCGCGGCGGGCCAGCGCCCGATCGACCAGCTCACGCTCAGCCGCCAGCAACGACACCGTCGTGTAACGGCGCTCGTGCTGCGTGCACACCTCACGCAAGACTTTGCCGTCACGGTCACGCGGGCGGATAACCTCACCGGAGGTCTTGCGCGCCGGCTCGATCAACGCGACCACCCGGGGGTCGGCGAGCACCTGGTCGACCAGCCCGTCGATGCGCTCGGCGGCGGCTTGCCCGTCAGGCTGATCAGCGATCACCAGCGACCCCGCGGCCTTGTACACGTCGCGGCGGCCGAACCCCGACGCCCGGGCAGTCAACCCCTCCGGGCCGACCAGCCGCTCGACGATCTCCTCGTCGCAGAGCCCGACCGTGCGCTCGTGGCGCGTCTCCGCGCGCAGCAGGCCGTCACGGTCAAGGACATAGCCCAGCACCCTCTCGATGTCGATCCCGGCCTGCGACGCCTCGGCCCGCAGGCGCTCACGCAGGCTGAGCGGGCCGGTCTCCTCGGCGACCTTGGCTTTGCGGGTGGCCAGCGCGGCGGCCTGCGCCGCCCGCCCCCCCGACGTGCCACGCTCGGCCATCGCCTGCTCGATCTGCGCGCGCCGCTTGGACCACGCCCGGCACAGGCTCGGAGGGATCCCGTCGATCTCCCACACCCCGTTACGCTCCACCCAACGCACACCCAGCCGGGCAGTCAGCTCAGCGCGCAACGCGGCCAGATAGACCTGGTCGGCGGCGAACCGCCACGGCCACAACAACGCCCCATCAAGAGCAGCCCGCCGCCCATCGCCAGCCTCGACGACATTGGCGATCACCCGGTGGGTATGCAGCTGCGGATCGCCCTCCCGCGACAGGCGATGCACGAACGACGCCGCAGCAAACCCGGTAGCGGGCTGCCGGTCCACCCCGTCACGGCCGAGCCGGGCCACGCACGCGTGGCGCTCCATGAACGCCAGCCCGACCCTGCCCGCAGCCTCATCAGCCGCGCGGATCTGCGCCGCGATGTCGTCTGGGGCGATAGCCCACAGCGCGGAGATGCTCTTGGGCGGGGAGAACGTCAGGTCCCAGCCGGCGACCCTCTTGTTCCGCTGCGGTTTGAGCTGAGCGCCCGTCTCGGGGTGCTGCTCGGCCAGCAGCGCCCGGAACCCGTCCTCGGAGACCTGCCCGGCCAGGCCAAGCTGCCTAGCGAACGCGCCGTCCCACACCCCTGGCGCCTCACCGTCGCCGGACAGGTAGTCGTGCCGGTCGCAGGCGACCTGCTCGACGTAGTAGTCCGCCGAGACCACCTTGTCCGCGCTGATCACGCGCGACCCCCAACCGCTCCCACACCGACTGCTACTGCGCTCTGCTGGCTTGCCATCGGGCGCCCGAAGACCGCTCGGCCGGCTGCATCCACCGCCGCCTTGCCCATAGCCGCCGATCCGCTCTTCACAAAAGCGCAAACTGCCCACACACATGCATCCGGCTCCGCCGACTGCGTAAACCGCCCGTACCGGACATCATGCGTGAGCGATGAACGCGCGGGAAGATGCGGGCAACCCATGGCGGGCGCCGCGGGACACGGCGCGCAGCGCCCGTCGACGCAGGCTGAGCGCAGGCGCAGCGGGTAGAGGCCGAGGCTCATCGCATGCCCCGCGGGCGACCGCTGGCGGGTCCGCCCTTGAGTAGCTCATGGCCGCGCAGCCCCGCCCAGATCCCGTCCCGGTCGCCAGGGCAGGCCAGGAACGCGTCGCGGCAGTCACCGATCACCGGGCAGCCAGCGCAGATCCGCCGCGCGTCGACGGCCGGGTCGGCACGGCCTACGGGCCACCACAGCTCGGGGTTGTGCTCACCGCTGAAGCAGGCGGCTTGGCGGTGCCAGTCCGCACGCCCGGTCGGCTTGGCGGCGAAGACCTGCTCGACGGTCAGCAGCCCCGCCTCTACGTCGTCGGGCACGCCAGAGCCCTCGGGGTCCTCGGGCCTTGGCGGCAGCTCGCGGCTCACCGGGCACCGCCTGTGACGGCGCGGCCGTTGCCTGTGGGGCTGGCGAGCGGCGGTCCGGAGCGAAGCTCGGCGAGCAGCTCTTGAGCGCGGCGCACCGAGCAGCCAGCTGCCTCGGCGACGATCAGGCCGGTCAGCTCGGCAGGGTCACCGCCCCGCGCGCGATGGTCCTCCCAGACCGCGCGCACACGCGACCGCGCGTCCCCCGCGACGCAGGCGCGAGCATCCGCGCCACCGCCGGGTGGGAGCGCGGAATCCGGCCCCCATACCCGACCAGCCGCAGCGGCCGGCGGGAGGCTCGCGCTGTCGTTGACCTGTAACGACGCGACCGGCTGTTGGCTCTGGCGCGGCTCGGACGCGGCACGTGTGGCCTCCGCGTCACCTTCGCGCTCGGCCGCGCGGGCAGGCGCGGTGGTAATCCGCAGCAGCTGCTCGAAAGACAAGAACAGCGTGAGAGGGAACGCGGCGGCGATAAACGCCGCGAGCGGTCCGCGTCCAGCGGCGTAGGCGGCGTTGCCCGCCACCGACAAGCTGGTGTACAGCCCGACGAGGAACCAGGAGTAGCCGGCAGGCCGGCCGGCCCGGCGGGCGGCGACCACGGCCATTGAGGCGGCCACGACCATGCCGTCCAACGCGACTGGCAGCATCGGTGCCAACCAGCCGGCGGTCGCGCCCGTCTCGGCGGCCAGACGGGTCAGCGCATGGAAGCTGGTCGTGAAGGTCGCCACGGCGATGCCGGCCACCCCAGCCGCAGCCGCCCTCTGCAACCCGGAGATGCGGCTCATGCCACACCCCCCATGCCCCGGTCCCGCCCGCGCGTCCGCTCGGGTTGCGCCGCCAGACCGGCCGCATCGGGGGGCGTCCCAGCGTCAGAGCCGACCCCCCGCCGCCGCGTAGACGCTCGATGCGCCTGCCTGATGGGAGGGGGCTGGTCCCACACCAGCAGCCGCTTGGGCGCTGCCGCCAGCGCCGTCCGCCAGCGCTGGTGGCCGAAGTGCGGCGCCAGCCTGACCAGCCCCCATGCCGAGCCCCAGAAATACAGCGCCTGCCCATCGGGCAGCCCGTAGACCTCGCCGACCGTCACTCTGCGCTGGCGGACCGTCGTGGTGGAGGTCGACCAGGACGGGAACTGCGCCGCCCGCGTGACCGGGATCGAGTAGGAGGTGGTGTGGTGCGGCCGGTCCCACTCCCCGCACAGGGCCGAGAAGGCCTCCAGGGTGCGGGTGTCGCGGATCCCGCCCAGGACGAGCACATGCTGGAACAAGGACAGGAACCCGTCGGCGATCTCGGCGCCCCACCGGCCCCGCACCTGCGACAGGTCCTGGACGGCGGCCAGCACGTGCAGGCCCTGCCCGCCAGCCTCGGACACCAGCGCCGGCAGGCTCGCGATCGGCGCGACGTTGGCGACCTCGTCCAAGATCAGCGACACCGGCACACCGGGGGTCTGCCCGGCGATCACCTCAGCGTGGTGCCGGCGGTACTGGGCGTCGCGGATCGCCTCGATCAGCGCGACCACCAACGGCGCGCACGCGTTCTGGTGCTCGGCCGGCGCGGCGATGTAGATCGTGTCAGCCGAGCGGACGAACGCTGCCGGGTCGAAGTTCGACCCGGTCGCCGCCTGCAAGGCCTCGGCGGTGGTGTAGACGTCGATGACGTCTGCGGTGGCAGACCAGATCGACTGGCGCTCCTGATCCGCCGCCCGGTCCACGCCCTCGAGGACCTGGGAGGCGAGCACCGCGTCGACCAGCCCGCCGTCGGCGGCTTCCCCGAGGATCGTTTGCGGGGTGGTGACGTCGCCTTGCAGCACCCAGGAGACGACATCGACCATGTCCCGCCCCGCCAACGCGGCGGCGTACAGTAGCGGGCCGAGCAGCGCCGCGGCTCGCGAGGTCCAGTGCGACTCGTGCCGGGTGCCCTTGGCCGCTGGGGACGCGGCGACCATCTGGGCTGACAGCCGGCGGGCTGACTCCCACGTGCCGGCCGCGTCCAGCGGCGACCACCGCAACCGGATCACGCCGTCGGGAAGGCCCGAGGCTTGGCCGGTCGGGTCGAACACGAAAATCCGCCCGTACCGCGACCTGGCAGCCGCAGTCGCCATGAGCACATCGGGTTTGGTCGAGGTGACCAGCACGGCCCCTGGCGCGCACAGCACCGACGGGATGATCACGCTGGAGGTCTTGCCGCGCCGTGGCGGCCCCAGGACCAGGCAGGCCGCCTCAGCCGGCGCGTGCACGACTCCCACGGCCGGGTGCAGGCCGATGAACGCGCCGCCCCCACGCCACCAGGCGTCAACACGCACCGCCTCCAACGCGTCGACGTCGCTGGAGAGGTGCCCGTTCAGCCCGGCGAGCTGAACGCGGCGGGCCTTACCGCCAGCCGCCGCGCGGCTGACCGCGATCGTGGCGATCAACCCGACGGCCGCGGCCCACACCGACAGGCCCCAGATCACCCCGCCTAGCGCGGCAGCCGCCACCAGCGCGGCCACGGCACGGCCTGTGCCCAGCACCGCGCGGCCAGCGCCGGCCAATGCCCGCGCCGCCCTAGACCGACGGCCGTCCACGGCGTCTGGGCGGATGGCTACAGTCACCACGACACCTCCTGGTGTCAGGAGGGTCCGCCCCGGACGGTTTTCCAGGCCTGGACGGGGCGGACCCGCACCTCGATCAGCGATCAGGAGATTGGGGAGCCGTCGCGTGACCGCGGCGGCGGCCCGTCAGAGCGTCAACCCCACCCCTGGTCACGGCGGCGGTGGGGGTCGAGCGCGGATGCCCGGTCAGGCTTGCGCGCGGCAGCTTCCGTGTTGGCGAGCGTCAATGCGGCCTGCAGCAACCGGGCGTCGATCCGGTCTGGGGCGAGAAACCGGTCCCGCACTGCCAGCGCCGCGGCCCGACCGTCCTGGGCGGCCAGCACCAGCCGGTCGTACTCGCCGCCGATGAAATAGCCTCGCTGCGCGTCGGCCAGCATCGTTTGGAACGACACCGACCACTGCCCCAACAGCACCTGGGCGACGTCCCCGACGGTGACCGGCTCACGGTCCCGCTGGCGGCGCTCCAGCTCCTCGCAGCGGGCGCGCAGGTCGGCGGTGGCGGCCTCCAGGTCCTCAACCTGGAACGCCTCGATCAGCGCCCGGCGCTCCTCAACAGCATCAGCGTCGTGCCACCACGACGGCTCGATCGCATGCCCGGCCATAGGTGATCCCTCCTGGTCACGTCGTGGTCACGGGAGATCCGTGACCGTGTGCCAGGAGGGGGCTGCGGGCGGCGGCCCGCGGCAAGAATCACGAGGTCAGAGGCACTCACGGGCAGCGGTCGGCAAGGTCCGACAGCGCTTGAGTTAGTTGAGGGCCATGTGGGCTTCGGCCCTTGGGGGTTCAAGTCCCCCCGCCGACACCCTCTCTGAGCTGCGGTTGTACTCCAGCTCCCCGGCTATCAGGTCTGCTCCTCGGCAGACCTGCCCACCAAATGCTCACCGCGTCCTGAGGTTGCTTTCGCAGCCAGCACGGCGGCCTCGTGGTCGTCCTTGCGGAAGACATGGGAGTACACCCGCAGTGTCGCCGGGTCTGAGTGTCCGATGCGGTTGGCGAGCGCGATCACCGGCCTCCGCTCTCGATCTTGACCAGCTACGATGGCGAGCGACTCCACCTCTCGGCTCATGGTGATGGCGGCTTCTCGGCGGTGAACCGTAGCGACTGCTGGTGCTGCGCATCAACAAGGATCTCGATGCTGTATTGACCAGGTCCGGGGAGCCCCACCTGGGCCAGGGGCAGGGCCACACTAACGTTGATGTCGTCGCCGATAGGGAAGTCCTCGACACTCTTGCCGAGCTGAAAACCGCCGGTAACCTCGGCGACGCTGGCTCCGTCTGCCCCCTGGACGACGACTCGCAACTCATGAGGCCGGTCGGCCTCCCAGCGGTGCAACTGAAACACGAGCGCGAGATACACGCTCATCGGCGCTGGCCACTGATCTCGGTAGATCCTGGTCACACCGCCGCTGCTGATGAAGAGCAGGGATTCTCGGACCTGAGCGAAGTCGCAGAGGAGTGCAGTCGTGATCTTCATGGCTTATGTAACTATTACGCACACGCCGGGAGTGCCACTCGTGGTCCCGCTGGCGCGGCGGATCTCCCCCGTAGCGGTGACAGGATCTCCTTCGGTGCCAGGCGGCTGGCCGATGAGGCGGACCTTGAGGACGACGTCGTCCTCAAGGATCTCGGCGAGGGCGAACCTGGAATGCGCGATGAGGTGTTGCATGTCCTCTGCGGTGGCGTGGAAACCCGGCACGTCAGGGCTCTCGGACCACCATACGGGTCCGGATTCGGCGCGTTCGAGGTACAGGTGTAGCGCTACCGCTGACGCCATGGTCGCCTCCTGTTCGGATAGTCCGATGTCTTTGCAGAGGATGCGGCGCACCAGGCCAGGTGGGATCTCACCACGGTCGTGAAACGCCAGATGCAGAACCGGGGTAGTCGTCCGACACCAAGGTTTGATGCGAGCTGGTTTGCCGCTCAACGCGGTACTTAAGGGGCTCGCGCTCAAGTACTCGGCGTAGCTGCGGCCAACGCAGGGAGGGGAACGAGGAGGCCACCAGGACGGGACAGTACCAGACGCCCGCCTATCTGTGAGACCGCAGAGAAGATTCGTGAGCGTCTCTGTACTCGGGTCAGGGTGTCTGCCGACACTGGCCGGCATGACCTTGGAGCCGTGACAGCCCATGCCATGCCGAGTCACACGGTGCCGAGAGAGGTGAAGCGCAGGCCAAAGGCGCGAGGTACACAATCGATGTGCCCTCCCGCGCAACCCGCATATCTTTGGCCCGCCGACGCGTCCCACGCTCGGTGGAACGATCGTCGTAACGAAAAAGGCAAGCGCGGCGCCTGTGCGTGCTGAATTGACACCGATTTGGCGTCAGACGGACTTTCTGGAGCTGGCCCTTCCGCTCTCGCGCCCGACGACCGGCTTGGTCGCCGGAGCGAATAACTGCCTATCTTTTAACTTTTAACAACCCCCGGCGATATCTCAGGAACACGGCTCGTCAAAATAGGCCCAAAGCCGGCGCAAGAGACACATGAGTGGGTAACCTTCCTCCGCCACGAGCTACGAGCACGAGGAACTCCATCATCTCACTCGGCCAGAGCCCCTCATAACCTGGCGGCATCAAAAACGAGAAGTGGAGCCGCGGGTTGGACATACTGCGGTATGCGGAACGGGATTGAGCGGATTACTGCGAGGTTGACGGTGATGGCCCCTTTAGGCGCGCACCCCGGCATCTTTGAGATCAACACGTGGGTATGGCTGGATGATCTCAGCGCAAAGCTTGGCCGGACCGTGACCCTCGCCACGGTCCCCGATGCCGAGTGGGACAAGATCGCCGCCATCTGCATCGACGCCGTCTGGCTGATGGGCGTATGGGAGCGCAGCCCTGCCGGAACAAAGGTGGCGCAACTCGACGAGCCGCTCCTCCACTACGGCCGGGCCAACTTCCCCGATTTCACCCTCGGCGACATCGTCGGCTCGCCGTACTGTGTCCGGCGCTACGTCCCGGACGAGCGGATAGGCGGGCTCGCCGGCCTCGCTGCGGCTCGCGAGCAGCTCCGCGCGCGGGGCATAGCGCTGATCCTCGACTACGTGCCGAACCACGTGGCGCTTGACCACCGGTGGGTGACCGAGCGGCCTGGCTACCTCATCCAAGGCAGCCAGGCCGACCTTGAGGACTTTCCAGGGCAGTTTGTCAGGGCCGGACCGGGGATCGTGGCTCTCGGCCGCGACCCATACTTTCCGCCATGGCGGGATGTCCTGCAGCTCAACGGCTTCCATCCAGGAGTGCGAGATGCCGCAATCGCCACCCTTTCGGCCATTGGAGAGCGCTGCGACGGCGTTCGTTGCGACATGGCGATGCTTCTGATCAACAACGTATTCTCACAAACATGGGGTGAGCGAGCGGGGCCGGCTCCCGAGGTTGAGTATTGGAGCTACGTCATCCCTGCGGTGAAGCGCAAATATCCAGGAATGACGTTTATTGCTGAGGTGTATTGGGGTCTCGAGTGGGCGCTCTTGCAGCAGGGATTCGACTATTGCTACGACAAAGCGCTCTACGATCGCCTGATTGAGGGCGATCCCGAGCTGGTGCGAGCACACCTGCGTGCTGATTACTCGTATCAGCGGCAGCTGGTCAGGTTCATCGAGAACCACGACGAGCCACGGGCAAGCGCGGTGCTCTCGCCAGGCGCGCTGCGAGCCGCCGCCGTCACCATCTCGACGCTGCCTGGCGCGGCTCTGTACCACCACGGCCAGCTGGAGGGGAGAAGGCTACAGACCCCGGTGGCGATTGGTCGCAGACCGCCTGAGCCCGAGGACCCCGCGCTTCAGGAGTTCTACGGCCGTCTTGTCAAAGCTGGTCGCACCATGAGGAGGGGGCAGTGGCGGCTCTGCGAGGTAAGCGGATGGCCTGACAATGACAGTTTCCGGAGCATCGTCGCGTGGTGCTGGCAAGCAGACGAGCGGCTGCGCGTGATTGTCGTGAACCTCGCGCCAACCCCCTCGCAGGGCAGTGTCCAACTACCAGCCGACGCGCTGCCAGCCGACGCGCTGACGCTCACCGACCTGTTGAGCGGAGCGGTATTCGACCGTCAACGCCGTGACCTTCTCGAGCACGGTTTCCACGTCGAGTTGGCGGGCTACGGCTTTCACGTGTTGAGCTCACGCGAGCCCTGACCTGCGGTTTCTCGCGGGGATCCTGAAGCGCAGGGCTACATGCTTCCAGGAATCGATCCCTCTGGTTGACCTCACACCTTGGCCGGTTGATTGCGACCATATTGGGTATGAGTCTCCTCGGACTTGAGCACAGGTCTGCCTGGACACTGCGAAGGGTGAAAAGTGGCCGACCTAAAGCGCACCGTACAGGCACAGCTCACGCTTCCTTAGGCACGACCGTCATGGTCACCACCAACCCAGACCCGAGCCGGCCGTCAGCGGCTCTCGCAACCGCCGACAGGAGTGCCGCGTGAGCGACCCAGTGGCGCGCTCGGTCCAGCACACAGCGCTGAGGTGCACGCGGCGGGCTTTTGTCGGACGCGCTGCGGAACTCCGCGACCTGCGGGCCGAGCAGCGGCGCAGCGAGCAGGGCCAGCTGCGCGTGGCGTTGGTGCTTGGCGACGCCGGGCTGGGCAAGACTCGGCTGGCGGCCGAGTTGCTGTCCGGCGAGGATGCGCCAGCCCACACCCTGACCGCTCGCAGCTCCCCTCTCCGGCGTACGCCGCCATTCGATCGCTGGGCGGCTGAGCTCGGCCGGTGCATCACTGGCCAAGATGCCGCTGACGGGATCTGCCCGGCCTGCGGCAGCGGGGTCGACGACCCGTCGGCGCTCTTGCGCAGCCCCGGGATCCCCTCCGACGCGCCAATCCACTCCCCATGTCCCCACGACCATGTGATCCAGCAGATGGCCGGCCTGCTCGCCCGCGCCAGCGCCGACTGCCCGCGGGCTGTGGTCCTCGACGATGTCCACTGGGCCGACGAGGCGCTGTGGGAGCTGCTGTTGTTGCTGTCCCAGGACTATTCAGATGCCCGCCTGTTCGTGCTCGCCACCGCCAGACCGGGGGAGCTGCAGGGCCACCGCGTCGCCGCCCGGGCGCTGCTCGCCTTAGAGCAAGAGCTGGCGATACACCGAGTGCACCTGCCCCCATTCACACGAGCGGACGTCTGTCAGCTCGCCGCCACGGCCGCCCAGCAAGACACAGCCCCGCCAGCGCTTGTGGACTGGTTGGTAAATCATTCGCAGGGCAACCCGCGCTTCGCCATCGGGCTGCTTGAGGCGCTGATCGACGAAGGCGCGGACCTGCGCACGCCTGCGCTGTGCGGAGTCCCGCAGGGGCTGGCCCGCTGGATACGCGCCGAGGCGGCGCAGCTCGACGCCTGCGCCTTCACCATCCTCGAGCTGCTCGCGATAGCCGATGACCCCCTCGATCCGGATAACCTCGCCCGCATCGCCGGCCAGTTAGTCGAGGACACCGCGCGCGCCCTAGAGCGGCTCGTGCGCTGCGGAATGGTGATCGAGCGGAAGCACCACCAGTCCTTGGGTTATGAGATCACCGGCCCGCTTGTTCGCCAGGCGCTCTACGCGGATATCAGCGGCGCCCGCCGGCGCATATGGCACCAACGGACGGCTGAGACGCTGCTGTCATCGGGCACGCCAGCCGCTGCGGCTCCGCCCTCTGGGCAGTCTGAGCAGGCCGGGGACGACGACACGGTCGACGGGCTGATCGAGGCGGCAGGGAAAGCCGAGCGGCACGGATCGCATGACAAAGCATGGTCGGCGATCCAAACGCTGCTTGACCTGCTGCCATCCGGCGATGAGCGCTGGCTGGACGTGCTCGACGCGCTGTTGTGGCAGCACGACTGGATCGTCGCGTACCGCGCGGAGCGCTACGCGACCGCCGGGATCGCCGCCATGCGCAGGATGGAGCAGCTGCTCGCCGCCTCAGATGACCTGCGCCGCCAAGCCAACGTCAAGTTACGGCTCGCGGGTTTCCTCATCATCGGCGCAGGCGAGCTGCGTCTCGGGCAGCACGTTGGCCAACACGCCCTTGCGCTGTTCCAGCAAGCCGGTTGCGCGCATGAGGCCCGGACCGCCGTGGCCGAGCTGGCCTGGACCCAGGGGTGGGCCGGGGACCTGCTCAGCCAGGAGGAGCTGGCCCGGCAGGTCCTGGGCGAGGCGGAGAGCGCGCTGGATCACCAAGCCGCCACACAAGCGATCAGGGCGTTGGGGTTCGCGCGTGGCATGCAAGGCCGTTTCGCTGAGGCTGAGGGCATGTTGGTGCGCGGGATCGAGCTGGCTCAGGCAAGTGGGCAGACCTGTTGGATCTCCTGGAGCCTGGCGCAGCTCGCCGTGCTCGACGCCTGTCAGGGCCACATGTCCCAGGCCCGCTCCCGTTGGGCGCAGGCCACGGCGTTCAGCCCTCCGTGCCCCGAGGTGCTCGTATGGATATGCGGCGCGCAGCTCGCGTTGCTCGCTGGCGATCTGGCAGCGGTCGAGGCGTACGAGCGCCGGGCGGCGGCACAGACCCCACAGGGGCGGTCCCCTCTACGAGGTCGAGTATGGGCCATGGCCGCGATGACGGCTGCCGAGGGCGGTCGCATCACCGAGGCCCGCCAGCGGCTTGACCGTGCGCGACGCGTCTCCTCACCCAGCCACGGCGCCGGACTGTTCAGCCAGCTCTGCTGTTGGGCGGAGAGTGTGGTCGCCAGGGCCGAGGGCCGGCTGGCCGCCGCAGTCAGCCTCCTCCAGCAGGCCGTCGAGCGTGTCTCGGCCATGAGCGCATGGGCAGTGGCGGGGCTCCTCGTGGCCGATCTTGCCGAGGTCGCGGTAGCCGCCGGCGACCCCGCCACCGCGGCGCGAGCGGCGATACAGGCCAAAGACATCGCCCGCCGCACCGGCGTGCCCAGCTATCAGGCGCTTGGGCAGTTCGCCGCGGCGTGGGCGCTGCTTGCGCGCGACCAGCATGACGAGGCAGCCCGAGCAGCGGCCGGGGCTGTCGAGGGGCTCCGCTTGGCCGGGTATGCGCTGATGGCGGCCCGCGCCCGAGTCGCGTACGCGAGAGCAGTCCGTCGCTGTGACCCCAGCGCAGCCGTGCGCGCGTTGCGTGAGGCGATCGCTGCGTTTGACGCAAGCGGCGCGACGTGGCGCGCCGAGCAGGCCCGCAAACTGCTCGCACAGTTGGGGTCACCTGAGCCGCCCGCCGCCGACGCCGCAGATGAGCCCGCCGCTGGCGCTGTGGACGAGCCTGCCGCCGTAGCCGTGGAGGGGCCAGCGTCGCTGACCGACCGGGAGCGACAGGTCGCTGAGCTGGCCGCATGCGGCCACACCGCCCGCCAAATCGCCGACCGGCTGTACATCGGCACCCGCACCGTCGAGACCCACCTCGCCCACATCTACCCCAAACTCGGCATCGTCTCCAAATACCAGCTGATCCACCACGCCGACGACCTCGGCCTCACGCCGCATCCGTAACTCTACGGGCAGCTGAAGCCAACGCTTACGAGCATATTGCGCCAGACGGCATAGGACTCGACAAATACGGAGCCGCCCTCCGCAGCAAAATCAGTACTTCTACGGACGACAGCCAGCGCCGAAATCGTTACTCTCGATAAGAGTAACCTATAAACCTAGGAGGAGCAAGCATGACTGCTTACGTTCAGTTCAAAACTCTAACCTGCAATACGACCACAGAGTCTGGCCCAGACGAGGTATATATAGAGTATAACGGTACCAAGGTCTGGCCAAGTGATAAGTGGTACGAGGTAAAAGAGAAGGATTCCGTGGACCTCAAGGAAAAGATCCCCCACCTGTACCTGGTACAAGGTCGGGGCCATATCCGAGTTATGGAGTATGATGACGCAAGCCCCAATGATCTGATAGGAGAGGTTTGGCCGAGTGAAAATGAAGCAGGTAAGGGTCCCCAGACATCGAATCTTACGGGTGATAGTGGCAACTATGACCTTACGTACGAAGTCATAAGTGTGTAGCATTACGGGATAGCTTCCATAAGCCCGGATTCACATGTTGGCATGGGAGCGAAATAGAGAGGAGTCCTCCTGGCCTGGATATCCGATCTGTGAAGAACATCGGGCCCGCCGCAAGACGGTCGTGCTCCTTTTCGGAGAAGACATCCCTACTTGTTGCACCACTGGCCCAGCTACCTGCTACATAACCGGTGGTAGCTCACGACTGGATTAGGGTAGCGGCATACACGCGAAGAGGCCGCCCCAGCTCCTGTAAGGGAGCGGCCTCTTCGCGTAACTTGTCCCGGTTCTGGTTGACTGGCCATAGTCCCCCACCACGTGATCGCGTAGTCCTACCAGGAGATCTTCCGCGAACTCGACATCTTCAGCGAACTTGACATTGGTTCACGGAACGGTTCGCCTGGCTGGCGCTTCAGCGCCGATGGTGGGTCCAAAAAACGCGGCAAGCCCTGGGTCCGCGGGGCAACGGGCTGATGACCTGACTTATAAAGTCGAGCCGCGAGCAGGGCATTCGCCTCCCCCAGCTGGACCCAGCGCCCACTGGCGGAAGTATGGTTGACGCCCGCGTCGAGCGCGTCACCGCGCCACGCAGCGCCTATGCGAGCGCACTTCCGGTTGAGCGCACCCATGCTGACTACTGTGGGAGACACACATGGACAAGGTGGAGGTCGTCACCGAGCTACGGATCCGCCGCGAGGTCAAGCGCAAGATCCGCGTCGAGTTCGTCCGCGACGTGCAAGAGCACTGCCGCCCGCGCACCGAACTCAACGAGATCTCGCTGTTCGGCTGGGAGCGGCGCAAGCACTGCCCAGACCACGTCCACGCCGCCGCGCTGCGCGCGCACCTGGGCGTCGACTCGATCGCGGAGCTTGGGCTGGGCTATACCGAGGACGCCGACCTCCACTGGACCTTCGCCACCAAACAGGAAAGAAGGCTTGAGGTGGAACGTCGACTCCTCCTCATAAAGGGCGTAGAGATGGGCGTGGTGCCGCTGCTGCCCGTCGGCCCGTTGACCGCGCTGGCGCAACGGCTCGGCGGCCGGCGCCGCATCGGCTCAGGCGATGTGACATTCGCTCGGCAGGTCGCTACCAAGCTGGCCGTCGACTATCTCGCCGCCCCGGGCGCCGTGACCGCCCGCGCGGCGGTCGCGCATGCCTACACCCTGATCGACCGGCTCCGCCACGCTGACTCGCTCGCTAACAGCACGGTCCGCGCCCAGCTGATGGTCGTCGCTAGCGACGCTGCCGCGCTCGCAGGCTCGACTCACATCGAGGCTGGCTACGACGCCGAGGCCCGATCCTGGTACGAGGAGGCGCTCGGGTTGGCTCGTGAGGCCGGCGACCGCCGTCTGGAGGCGCTCAGCTATGCCGGGATCTCGTTGGCGGCATGGCCCTCCTGCAAGCGCCTCATGGGATGCGGAAAACAGGCAGACGCGCTTGCCGCATCGCAGGCTGCCGCCGCCCTGGATCGCCATCTCCCGCCCGCTGGCCGCGCTTTTGTGCAGGGGTATCTGAGCGGTGAGCTGGCTTTGGCTGGGGAGGACGCCGCCTCGGGCCACGCGCTGGGGCGCATGCTGGCCGCTGCGGCCCGGGTCGGCCGCGATGACGCGGACTGGGGATACTGGTCCCAGCGCGCCCAGCTCTCAGGCTGGGCCGATACGCCCCGCGCCACGGTTTTCAGCGGATTGCGTCCCTTCTACTTGGGCCGGTACCGCGACGCCGCTCCCCTGTTTGAGGAGGCGGTTGTCGGTACGACGCTGCCGGGACGGCGGGCGCTCACGCATCTGGACCTCGCGGTGGCTTGGGCGGAGCTTGACGATCCGGACCGGGCGTCGGCGGCGGGGATCGCGGCGCTCGATGAGGCCGCTGGGACGAATCTCGGAATGATCCGGGAGGTGCTCCGCAGGGTCCGTGACGGGTGGCCTCGCGAGTGGGATGATCTGGAGTCCGTCCGCGAGCTTGACGAGCGGCTCGCCACCGCCTGACGGATCCTCAGGCGCCGGCGATCCCCGAGGGCACTCTGCTACTGGGTTGATCAAGCCCACGCCTCCGCTGCATCCAGTGTGCGGGGATCCACCCTACGGGGAAGCCCACCCAGAGCGAAGACGGAGATCTCAGCATGTGGCAACAGTCCGTCGCCAACCGGGGCCAACCATCGCCGACCCCACACGACCGCCGGATCCGCGCCGATGCTCATTCGCTCACGCCCCCGCCCCCCTGCTGGCTCGCCTGCCGGCTGCGGGCCGCCGCCTGCCGCTCGTGGTTACGGGCTTGCAGCTCTGCGGCCTCCAGCGCCGTCTCGCCCCGGAAGCGGTCCGACTCGTAGCCACAGCCGTAACAGTGCGCCCATGCCGTGGCTACGTCAGAACGCAGCTCGACGCGGGGCCGCCGGCAGCTGCGCGGGTCTGGCTGCCAGGTCATGGCGCGTCCTGCCCGTTGGCCAGCGCTGGGTTGTGCGCGCCGTCCCAATGCTCGGCCAGCAGGTGTTCAATCACTTTCCAGGGCAGCAGCTCCACGGGGTCGTAGTCCCACACTTGCGCCACACCTCCGCATTTTGCGCAGGAGACAGCGATACCCGCCGGGTCTTGCCACTCGACGCGGACCATTCCGGGCACGCCTTCGATCCTGTCGCTCATTGAGTTGTCTTCTGCTGGCGGTGAGTGTCCCTCCAGTGGTCGATCACCGCCCATAGCAAGAACGCTGTGCGGTCGGCGGGCCAGCAGCCCTGGGGGACCCATCCGCATGCCGCGCACGCCAACACCAGCGGGTTCACACAATTCACCCGCACCGTCACCACACCTCTTGCACCTACGTCTTCCTGGCTCATGATCCGACCCTAACCCGAGAACCAGCTGCATAGTTGAAAGCTCATTAAAGGCCTGACTTATCACCTCAACCGCGAGCAGAGCGCTTGCCTCCGCGCGGCGTGCGCGCCAGCGAGGCTGGCACGGTCGTGAGTGGCGGGCCAGGGGACACGAAGGGACGAGACCGGGACGCTTGCGGGACGTGGCGTTCCTTGCCCCGGAGAGCGGGCGACGCATCGCACCAGCGCGCCCTGGCGCGGTAGGCTCTGGGGCTCCGCAATGCTCATTGATCCGATTCATGCGCAGCGGGAGGAAAGCGATGCCGTCAACACCACGGGACCAGTGGATACCGAATCTCAAGCTTCAAGCGGCTCGGGAGCAAGCCTATGGCAGGAAGAGCCGAACTCCTTTTGCGCGTGCGGTCAAGCGCCGGTGCGAGGCGCGGTTCAGTGGGCATTGCGGGGTGGATCACCGAAGGGTGCGCAGATGGGAGCAGGGTGAGTATGTTCCCGATATCTGCCACCAAGAGGTCATCTGCGAAATCTTTGAGGTGCCGTGGGAAGAGCGGGACCGGTTAGGGTTCCCCTGCCCAGACCCCGGGCCAATGCTTGAGGTCCCCGCTTTTGGGGAGGCGTTGCCGAGCACGCAAGCGCGGCCAATCACAGGCGCCGTCATGGTTATCGAGGACTCGATGAATGATGAGTTGGAGGCTCTGGAGCTTGCCCGGCGGGTTGAGGCCTGCGATGTCAGCGAGCCAACTCTTGAACGGTTAGCGCGAAGCGTTGACGACCTCTGCTGCCGCTATGGTGGTACGCCGCCAACTGATCTGTTGACCCCAATGCGGCAGTATCGCCGCTACATCATTCACCTCCTTGGCGGCCAAACCACACTCGCGCAGAAACGACAGCTTCTGGTCACTGGTGGATGGCTGTCCCTGATCGCAGCTTGTATCTATGAGGACATGGGTCGGCGGAGCGCCGCCGTGGCCAGCAGACAGACGGCTCACCAGCTCGGGATGCATACTGAACACCACGAGATCATGGCGTGGTCTTTTGAGATCCGGGCGTGGCAAGCCCTGATCGATGGCCACTACCATGATGCGGCTGAGTCTTGCCAAGCTGGCCAAAGATTGGCCGGGTCAGATGGCTCTGCTGCCGCTCAGCTTACGGCTCAGGAGGCGCGGTCGTGGGGGCGGACGAAAAGAAAATCCGAGACGTACGATGCGATTCAACGAGCGCAAGTAGTGGTCGCGCGGCTGCCAATTTCATCACAGCAAGATCACCACTTCATCTTTGATCCACACAAATTAACCTCGTTCACGGCCACTGCGTTCACCTGGCTTGGTGACGCCAAGCCTGCCGAAGAGTATTTCCGTGAGGTCATTCACTACTATGACGAGGAACGCAGGCCCCGCCGGCTGGCGACAGCCCGTCTCGACCTTGCAGTCGCGGTCACGCAGCAAGACCGGCCGGAAGAGGCCTGCCACCTCGGCCACCTTGCCCTTGACTCCGGCCGCCTCTTACCATCCAACATCTGGCGGGCAACTGAACTCGATGATGCGCTCGCTCGTCATTACGGCAACCTCGCCGAGGTAGGAGCATTCCATGAGCACTACGTGGAGGTGCGCCAAGCGATCAAGAATGCGTAGCGCCATGGTGCTGAGTAATACCCAGAGAGATCTCGCCGAGCTGATCGGGTAAGCCCCCCGAGATTGTGTCCGGCAGCGGCACGGCTGTGGAAAACTGCGGCGGTGACGGATGATCTGGCTGAGCGCTTGGCGGCGGCGTTGGCGGAGCTGGAGGAGCTTCGCGCGGAGAACGCCAGGCTGCGCGGCCTGCTCGGGCTGGACGGCCGCCTGGCCGCGGCACCATCGCAGCCAGCGCTGCTCCCGGAGGAGCCTGCCACGCTGGCCGTCGATGCCAGCTCACCCCCCGAGGCGAAGCTGGCCCTGTACCGATCGCTGTTCGCCGGCCGGGACGATGTCTACGCGCTGCGGTGGGAGAATGCGAGGGCAGGCAAGGCGGGGTGGTCTCCCGCAGTGGTGGGTGGATGGTCCCGGACCGGCCAAGGCACCGGCCAAGCGCCTCGGAGATACCTGCCCCTGACCGACGAGGTGGTGATCCGGCACCTGACCGGGCGGGAGACAGTCGGGCTGTACCCGCTGCTGCGAGGCGACACCTGCCGGCTGGTGGCCTGCGACTTCGACGGCCCTGGCTGGGCGCTGGACGCGCTGGCCTACCTTGACGCCTGCTCGGCGGCCGGAGCACCAGCCGCGCTGGAGCGCTCACGCTCAGGAGACGGCGCCCACGTGTGGATCTTCTTCTCCGGCGCCGTCCCAGCTGCGGTGGCCAGGGCGCTAGGGGCCAGCCTGCTGCGGAAGGCGATGGCGGCTCGGGCCGAGTTGGACCTCGCCAGCTACGACCGGCTGTTTCCCGCCCAGGATTTCCTGCCGAAGGGCTCGTTCGGCAACCTCATCGCCCTGCCGCTGCAAGGCAGCTGCCGGCGGCGGGACACCACGGTGTTCCTGGACCCGGCGACGCTGGAGCCGTGGCCCGACCAGTGGGCGTTCCTCAGCGGGCTGGCCCGGCTGTCCCCGGAGGCGGTCGCCCAACTCGCCGACACGCTGCAGCCTGTGGAGGCCGGGCCTTGGGCCGCCCGCCAGAGCCCTGGGCGCAGCGCCACCCCACCGGCCCCACCGCAGATCAGGGCTGAGCTTGGCGCGATGCTCGCCATCGAGCGGTTCGGGCTGCCGCCCGCGCTGGTGTCGGCGCTCAAGCACCTCGCGTCACTGCACAACCCCGACTTCTACAAGAAGCAGCGGCTCCGGCTGTCCACCTGGAACACGCCGAGGCTCGTCCGCTGCTACGAGGAGACGATCGACCGCCTGGTGCTCCCCCGCGGGCTGCTCAGCGCGGTCGAACAGCTGCTCGCCGAGGCGGGCAGCCGCCTGGTCGTCACCGATCAGCGGCCTATGCCGCCGCCGATCCGGCTCACGTTCGCGGGGACGCTGACGGCCCAGCAGCGCGCCGCGGTCGACGACCTCGCCATCCATGACCACGGGGTGCTCGCCGCCCCACCAGGCATCGGCAAGACGGTGATGGCCTGCGCCGTGATCGCCCGGCACGCCCAGCCCGCATTCGTGATCGTCGACCGCACCGCGCTGCTCGACCAGTGGCGGGCCCGCCTGCGGGAGCATCTCAGCCTCCGATGAGCAAATCGGCCAGCTGGGCGGAGGCCGGGATCGCCGCTCTGGGATCGTCGACCTCGCCATGGCTCAAAGCCTCACCCGCCGCGAGGACCTGGAGGTCATCACCGCCGGTTACGGGCTGGTCGTGGTCGACGAATGCCATCACCTGCCCGCGGCCACCCTTGAGCGGTGCGTGCGGCGGATCCCCGCCAGGCGGTGGATCGGGCTGACCGCAACCCCGTACCGCCAGGACGGCCTGGAGGCGATCATGGCCATGCACTGCGGTCCCATCCGTCACCAGATCACGTCCAAGGCCGCGCCCGGTGCCGCCCTCCGGCTGCGGCTGGTCATCCATGACACCCACCACGCCCCGCCCGGGACCGATGCGCAACTGATCCACGAGGCGTTCCGCGCCCTGGTCGACGACCGCCACCGCACCGCCGAAATTTGCCGCGACGTGATCGATGCGCTGGGCCGCAGCCGCCACTGCCTCGTGTTGACCCAGTGGATCGATCATGTCCAGCGCCTGCGTGACGAGCTGCGCCTACAAGGCTTTGACCCCCTCGTGCTCCAGGGCGGGATGGGGAAGAAGGCCAGCGCCGCCGCCCTCGAGGCGCTGGCGGCGCCTGGCCAGCGGGGCGGGCTGCTGCTGGTCGCCACCGGCCCCTACCTGGGCGAGGGCTTCGACTGCCCCCGGCTCGACACGCTGTTCCTGGCCTTCCCGCTCGCGTACAAGGGCCGCCTGGTCCAATACGTCGGGCGGGTGCTCCGCACCGCCGAAGGCAAGGACTCGATCGAGGTCCACGACTACGTCGACCGCCACGTGCCTGTGCTGGCCCGCATGCACGCCAAACGCCTGGCCACCTTCGCCAACCTCGGCTTCGACACCCCACGCCCTCGCCATCAACGGCGCTGACCGACCCTGGGCGTGCCGGCGCCCATGCTCAGGACTAACCGCGCGGTTCAACGATGCCTTTATCCTCAGTATGCTCGTGATCCTTGCGGATTGGACGTGTTCGTGTCATACTACAAACATGTGTACGATCCAGGAGGCGGAGGCGCAGGTCGAGCAGCTCGACGACCACGCCCTGCTCAACTTGATCGAGCGCAGCCTTACCGCGCTGGCCGCCAGACCGCTGGGCGGGCAGATCGACGATCTGGCGTTGACCGAGCGCGTCGAGCGGCTCCACCGAGTCGAGACCATCGCCGCCGCGGAGAAGCTCCGCTGCGTCGCTGAGGTCGACGTCCGCCAAACCTGGAGAGCCGAGGGCGCCAGATCGACCGCGGACCTGTTGGCGCAGCGGCTGCGGCTCACCCGCGGGGAGGCCAAAGCGCAAGCCGAGACCGCCGTCGGGTTGGAAAGGCTGCCCGAGACCGCCGCGGCGGTCCGCAAAGGCGAGGTCGGGTTGGGCCAGGCGCAGGTGGCGGCGCGGGCCGCCGCCGACGCCCACCCCCAAACCCATGAGCAGCTCGACCGGCTCATCGCCACCGACGGGAAAACGTTGAACCGCCGGCAGTTGCGCGAGCGCGTCGACGCCTGGACCGCCACCCATGATCCGGACACGTTGGCGGGGCGGGAGCGGCGGGCATGGGCGCAGCGGCGGCTGACGATCGGCCCGGACGGCCCGGACGGCGCGGTAGGCGGGGGGTTCCGGCTCGACCCGGTGGGTGGGGCGACGGTCATGGCCGCGCTGGAGGCCAAAGCCCGAAAGACCGGCCCGGATGATGAGCGGACGTATCCGCAGCGGATGGCCGACGCGATGGTGGAGTTGGCGCAGCAGGCGTTGGACGGCGGCGGGTTGCCGCAGGTGGCGGCGCAGCGGCCGCATGTGATCATGATCGTCCAGCCCGGCGGGCAGGCCCGGTTGGATGGGGTCGGGCCGGTCAGCCAGGCCACAGCGGAGATGGTGTGCTGTGACGCTGAGGTGACCGAGGTCACCATGACCCGCAACCACGAGGTCCTCGACGCCGGCCGCACCCGCCGCCAGCCCACCAAACCCCAACGCGTCGCAGTCATCGCCCGCGACCAGGCCTGCATCGGGTGCGGCGGTCCGGTCTCACGGTCGCAGATTCATCATGTCCGCTGGGTGCGCCACGAGGCGCTGGATGTTCGGGTGGGGATGAAAAGAGCCCACCTCCGGGCTGTCGCAGCAGCCCGGTGAAGCTGGAGGCAGCCTGACCCCAGGGGTGTGGGAAAAGGCAGCAAGCGG
>Ga0081538_10000934_pt1 | contig 31523 bp, 31 predicted proteins | sample TabmetS5T2R1_FD_71022 | JGI IMG/M metagenome (GOLD analysis project Ga0081538, IMG submission 71022) | Tabebuia heterophylla rhizosphere microbial communities from the University of Puerto Rico - S5T2R1 | ecosystem: Host-associated > Plants > Roots > Rhizosphere ...
CTCCCCCTGGCCCTTGACCGGCCCGCCACCGACGCCGACGTGGCCGCCCTCGAGGACGCGGCCGACGTCCTGCCCAACCTGCACCTGTACGACCTCGACGACACGGCCGACTACCCCGAGCGCCACGCCGAGGCGTTCGGGCTCGCCGAGCCGCTGATCCCCGACGCCTTCAACCACGCCGCCGAGGTCGAGCTGCTGGCCCCACCGGGCGGCCGCCCACCGCCCCGCCGCCTCGGCCGGTTCGGCCTCCCCACCGTGACCGCCGGGTCCGGGGCGGCCGGGTCCGGAGCGGCCGGGTCCGGGGCAACCGGGTCCGGAGCGGCCGGGTCCGGGGCGACCGGATTCGGGATGGCCGGGCCCGGGGCTGTGGACAGCCCCGCGCGCCCCACCTCACCGCCGGCTACCCTCCCGGATCGGGGGCCCGGAAAGGCGGGTGGGCCGGGGGTCGAGGGCGCCCTGGAGCCGAGGCGCGAGCACGCCCTGGGGCCGCGGGGCGAGGGTGCGCTGGCGGCCGAGGGTGCGCTGGCGGCCGAGGGTGCGTTGGGGGCCGAGCGGGCGCTGCGGTTCGAGCGGGTCCTGCTCGACCTCGGGCGCCGGATTGTCGCTGGCACCCGGGTCTCGGCGTCGGCCCTGTGCGCGCTCGCGCTGGGCCTGGCCGTGGCCGTCTTCGTCGTCGCCTTTGTCGGCGCCACCTGGACGGCCCATGCCCGCTTCGGGACCTACGGCTTCGACGTCGGCATCTACGACCAGGGGACCTGGCTGCTGTCGCGGGGCCGGGCGCCGTTCGTGACCGTCCGCGGCCTCGACCTGCTCGGCCAGCAGGCCGCCTACATCATGGTCCTGGTCGCGCCCCTGTACCGGCTGTGGGCCGACCCGCGCCTGCTGCTGCTGCTCCAGGTCCTGTTCCTGGCCCTGCCGGCGCTCGTCGTCTACCGGCTCGGCACGCGCCGGCTCGGCCACCCGGCGGCCGGGCTGGCGGTGGCCGTGGCCTACCTGGCCTACCCGGGGGTCCAGTGGGCGATCAGCTGGCAGTTCCACCCCGAGGCCATCGCCGCCGGCCTGCTCGCCCTGGCCGTGGCCGCCGCCGACCGCCGCCGCCACCGGGCGATGGCGCTGTGGCTGGCCCTGGCCGCCCTCTGCGGCGAGGAGCTGGGGCTGGTCGTGGCCGGGTTCGGGCTGCTGCTGGTCGTCAGCGGCCGGCGGGCGGTCGGCTGGCGCACGGCCGCGGCCGGGCTGGCCTGGTTCCTGGTCGCCACCTACGTGCTGGTGCCGCTGCACGCCGGCCGGGCGACGCGGCTGTTCGAGACCGACTACGGCATCTCCGGGAGCGGCCCCCAGGCCCTGCTGGCCGCCCTGCCCACCATGGCCGGCCACGTCCTCCAGACCGGCCTGGCCAACGACGGCCTGTTCTACCTGCTGCTGGTGTTCCTGCCCCTCCTCGGCCTGCCCCTGCTGGCCCCCAGGTGGCTGCTCCCGGTGGCCCCGGTGCTGCTGCTCAACCTGGCCGCGGTCCAGCCCGAGCACCACCAGCTCCGCTTCCACTACCTGGCCACGGCCGCGCCCCTGCTGGCCGCGGGGGCGGTGGCCGGGCTGGCCTGGGTCCGCTCGGCCCGGCGGCCGCTCCTCGCGCCCGCGCTGGTGCTGCTGGTGCTGGTGGCCGGCTTCACCAGCTGGCGCTACGGGCCGGCGCCGTGGGCCCGCGACCCGGTGGCCATCCCGGCCGGGCCGACCGACCAGGCCCGCCGGGCGGCGCTGGACCTGGTCGACGAGGGGGCGCCGGTCAGCGCCCAGTTCAACCTGGTCCCCCACCTGAGCCACCGGGCCGAGGTGTACGAGTGGCCCAACCCGTTCCGGGCCGTCAACTGGGGCGTGGCCGGCGACCAGCACCCCGAGGCGACGCTGGAGCGGCTCCGGTTCGTGGTCGTCCAGCGCGACCTGCTGAGCGAGCAGGACCAGGAGCTGCTCGACCAGCTCCAGAGCGACGCGGCCTGGCGGACGGCCATGGACCGCGACGGCGTGGTCGTGCTGGAACGCCAGGAGGCCGTGCCGTGACCGGCGGGCCGGCCGGCGGCGACCCGGCCGCCGGCTCGACCCTCTCGATCGTGCTCCCCTGCCTGGACGAGGCCGAGCGGCTCCCGGGCACGCTGGCCGCCTACCTGGCCCACTTCCCGCCCAGCCGGGCCGAGGTCGAGCTGCTGGTGGTCGACGACGGCTCCACCGACGGGACCACGGCCATCGCCGACCAGATCGCGGCCGTCGACCCGCGGGTCCGGGTGGTCCGCACCACCCACAACCACGGCAAGGGCTACGCGGTCCGGACCGGCATCCAGGCCGCCCAGGGCGAGCTGGTGGTGTTCACCGACGCCGACGGCTCCTACGGGCCCGAGCAGCTGGAGCGGGTGGTGGCGGCCCTCGAGCGGTCCCCGGTGGCCATCGGCGCCCGCCTGGGCAGCCACGCCGGCGCCGGGCCGCCGCTGCGCCGGCTGGCCAGCCGGGTCTTCAACCGGGTGATGCGGCTGCTGCTGGGGCTGCCCTTCCACGACACCCAGTGCGGGCTCAAGGGCTTCCGCCGCGACGCCGCCGAGGCGCTGTTCGCCCGGGCCCGCGTCGACGGGTTCGCCTTCGACGCCGAGGCCCTGCTGGTGGCCCGGCGCCTGGGCATCGAGGTCGTCGAGGTGCCGGTGGTGGCCGAGGAGCGCCAGGGCAGCAAGGTCCGCCTGGGCGGGGACGCGCTGCGGATGCTGGCCGACGTGTGGAAGGTCCGCCGGGCGGCGGCCCGGGGCGTCTACGACGAGACGCGGGTGCGCGGCGTGGCCGGCTGAGGCCCGTCGCGGTCGTCGTCGTCGATCTCGGCCACCGACCCCTCGGCCAGCGATCGGGCGGCGGCCCGCTCCGGCGACAGGAACACGAACCGCTTGTAGGTCGTGAACCGGAAGACCATGCCCAGGACCAGCCCGGCCACCTTGGCGATGTTGAGCCACAGCGGCCCCGTCTGGCCCAGCCCCTTCTCCACCACCAGGATGCAGGCGGTGGCGATCAGCAGCCCGACCCCGTTCAGGAGGAAGAACAGGCTGTACTCGCGGCGCAGGTCGGTCCGGGCCCGGTGCCGGAAGGTCCAGTGCCGGTTCATGAAGAACGAGGAGGTGGCGGCGACCGCGACCGAGGCCGAGTTGGCGCCGAGGGCGGGCCAGCCCAGGCCCACGTAGAGCAGGTTGAAGAGGCCGAAGTCGAGGGCGGTGTTGAAGGCGCCGACGATGCCGAACTTGGCCATCTCGTGGACCAGGTGTCGCCAGCGCTGGTAGAGGCCTGCGATGACGTTCAGGGACGCGCTCCCAGTTCTCGATGCGGGCACGGGCCGTCAAGCCTAGCGCATTCCCGACGGTCCAGCGCGGCGGCCATGTCACGAATCGGCCTCGGGTCCCTCACCATCCCGCTGGCGTTTGGCGACCACGATGCCGTCGGACGCGAACACCCTCGTGTACCCCCCTTGCCGGCTCATCAAGCGTTCGTACAGCGGCCGCTGGTCGCCGAGCAGCCGCTCGTCGACGACCAGGTACTGGACCGTGTCCGGATCGGGCGGGTTCTCGCCGTGGGCGCCCCAGTTGGCCACCCGCCAGGGGTTGGGGAACTCATAGGCGTAGGTGCGGTGGGTGAGGTGCGGGATCAGGTTGTAGGAGGCCGACACCCCGGCGGTGGGCGGGACCTGGGCCAGGGCGGCCCGGACGACGGCGTGGCGGGGCTCGGCCCTGGTCCAGATGCCGTCGTCGTACTGGCGGCCAAGGGGCGACGGCGACCAGGCGACGTTGGCCACCACCGAGGTCACCAGCAGGATCGCCACCAGCACCCGGCGGGCCGTGCGGCCGCGGCCGGCCCAGGCCATCGCCTCCACCGTGGCCAGGAACACCCCGGCCAGGACGATGGCGGTGTAGTGGAAGCGGAAGTCGTGGGTCAGGGCGTGGCCCGAGGTCACGTTGATCACCGTCTGGGGCGCCGAGATCAGCAGGACCAGCGGGGCGGCCAGGGGGAAGCAGGCCACCGGGGCCAGGACCTGCCAGTAGTAGGTGAGGCGGTCGGGCAGGGTGGCCGCCTCCAGCAGCCGGCTCGGGTGGACGACCATGGTCCAGACGATCTCGCCCAGGGAGTCGCCGAAGCCGGGGAACAGCTCCTGGTAGAAGGGCCCGTCACCACCGCCGGCGGCCGGGATCACCACCCGGGTGGCGAGCAGGAACCAGCCGGCCCCGGCGGCGGCGGTGAGCAGCCCGGCCCGGCGCTCGCCGAGCACGGCCAGGACCAGGCCGAGCATGAGGACGGCCAGGGCGGCGTCCTCCTTGCAGGCCAGCGTCACCCCCACCGCGGCCGCGAACCAGCCCCAGCGCCGCCTGGTGGCGAGCCACCAGGCGAACAGCAGCGGGGTGATGACCAGCGCGTCGGGGTGGAAGTGCCACCAGTTGATCCACTCCAGCGACGGGTACAGCAGGAAGCAGCCGGCCACGGCCACGGCCAGCCAGCCGCTGCGCAGCCGGTCGCGGGCGAGCAGGAACAGCGGCACCGCCCCCAGCGCCATCCAGACCGTCTCGACCAGGTAGAGGAACTGGGGCCCGGCCCCGAGCCAGTAGGCGGGCACGAACAGCACCGTGATCAGGTTCACGTGGTGCTCGAAGTAGCTCAGGCCCCGGATGGTCACGAACGGGTCCTGGAACCGCGACAGCAGCCAGATCCCCTGGTCGTACAGGCCCATGTCGTAGCCGAAGGTCCCGAAGTTCTCGTGCTGGGCCCAGGTCAGCCAGCCGAAGACGGCCACATAGGTGGCGATCAGCAGCCCGACGGCCACCGCCGGGGCGCCCGGCAGCGCGAGCAGCGTTGAGGCGCGCAGGCCAGGCCGAGGTCGCACGGCCGTAGTCTACGAGGGCGCCGCCCCCTGGGAGGGGCCCGCTGTCGGTGGCGGCGCCTTCCTTTGTAGGCTTGGCGGCCGTTGCTCGGGAGGAGGGTGGTGGCGGTGGCCGAGGTGCGTGAGCGGGCGTGGCTGCGCCCGGAGCTGTCCGACCGCCGCCGCCTGCTGCTGGCCAGCTCCCTGATGCTCCTGGTCGAGCTGGCCCTGATCCGCTGGACGGCGGCCAACAACGTCCACCTGATCTACCTGACGAACTTCGTCCTGCTGGCCAGCTTCCTCGGGATCGGGGTCGGCTTCCTCCGCGGCACCGCCGGCCGGGACCTGTTCCCGGTGGCCCCGGTCGCGCTGGCCGCCCTGGTCGTGTTCATGCTGGCCTTCCCGGTGTCGGTCACGGCCTTCTCCGGCGACCGCCAGCTCGAGGGGCTGTTCGGCCTGCGGGCCCTGCCCATGTGGGTCAGCCTGCCGCTCATCTTCGCGCTGACGGTCACGGTCATGGCCACCATCGCCGAGGAGGTGGCCCGCACCTTCGCCCGGTTCCCGCCCCTGGAGGCCTACCGGCTGGACATCCTGGGCAGCCTGGCCGGCATCGTCGCCTTCACGGCGCTGTCGTTCCTGCAGCTGCCCCCGCTCGCCTGGGGGCTGGCCGCCGCCGCCGGGTTCGTGGTCCTGCTCGGCCGGCGGGCGGGCCGCTGGCAGTGGGCCGGCCTTGGGGTGGTCGTCCTGCTCCTGGGCGTCCAGTCGCTCCTGCCGCTGTACCACTGGTCGCCCTACAACAAGGTCCGGGCCACCGAGCGGCCGGCCGAGCGCGCCCTGTCGGTGTCGGCCAACAACGTCCCCCACCAGGTCGCCCGCCCGGTCGAGGGCCTGCGCACGGCGGCCCCCTTCTACTTCTTCCCCTACCGGCACCTGCCCGCCGGGACCCTGGACGAGGTGCTGGTGATCGGGGCCGGCACCGGCAACGACGTGGCCGTGGCCCTGGCCAACGGGGCCAGGCACGTGGACGCGGTCGAGATCGACCCGGCCCTGCAGCGCCTGGGACGGGACCGCCACGCCGACCGCCCCTACCTCGACCCGCGGGTCACGGCCCACATCAACGACGGCCGGGCGTTCCTGGAGCAGACCAGCCGCCGCTACGACCTGGTCGTGCTGGCCCTGACCGACTCGCTCACGGTCGTCTCCGGCCAGTCGTCCCTGCGCCTGGAGAACTACCTGTTCACCGTCGAGGCGATCTCCAAGGCCCGCGACCGCCTGCGGCCCGACGGCGTGTTCGCCATGTACAACTACTACGAGCCGTGGCTGCTGCAACGCTACGCCGGCACGGTGGCCTCGGTCTTCGGCAGCGCGCCGTGCCTTGAGGTTGGCGACCCGCTCGGCGGCCGCCGCCAGGCGGTGCTGACGATCGCCGCCGACGGCGGCGTGGCCAACTGCGCCGCCACCTGGCGGCGCCCCGCGGTGGTCCCCGAGCCGGCCACCGACGACCACCCGTTCCCGTACGTGACCGGGCGGAGCATCCCCCAGCTCTACCTGTGGACGCTCGCCCTGATCCTGGTCGCCTCCGTGGCGCTGGTCCGCCGCGTGGCCGGGCCGCTGCGCGGCATGCGCCCCTTCCTCGACCTGTGGTTCATGGGCGCCGCCTTCCTGCTGCTCGAGACCAAGAACGTGGTCCAGTTCGCGCTGCTGTTCGGGACCACCTGGTTCGTGAACGCGGCCGTGTTCGCCGGGATCCTGCTGAGCGTGCTGGCGGCGGTCGAGGTGGCCCGCCGGGTCCGGCTGCCCCGGCCCGGGTACCTGTACCTGGCCCTGCTGGCCGCCCTGGCCGTCACCTGGGCGGTGCCGCCCGAGGCGCTGCTGGCCCTCTCGGCGCCGGTGCGGTTCCTGGCCGCCACCGTGGTCGCCTTCACCCCGATCTTCCTCGCCAACCTGGTGTTCGCCCAGCGGTTCAAGGACACCGGGGCCTCGACCGTGGCCTTCGGGGCCAACCTGCTCGGGGCGATGGTCGGCGGGATGCTGGAGTACCTGTCGCTGCTCTGGGGCTACCGGTCGCTGCTGGTCCTGGTGGCCGTGCTCTACGGGCTGGCCTTCCTGACCGGCCGGCGCCACCTGGCCGAGCGGGCGGCGGCGCCGTCGCCGGCCGCGCCCGGCTAGCCGCGGTCGGTGGCGCGGCGGCGGAGCTCGGCGGCCACGAACTGGTCGAGGTCGCCGTCCAGGACCGCCTGGACGTTGCCGGTCTCCACTCCTGTCCGGTGGTCCTTCACCATCTGGTAGGGGTGGAGGACGTAGGAGCGGATCTGGCTGCCGAAGGCGATGTCGCCCCGGTCGCCGCGCAGGGCGGCCAGCTGGGCCTCCCGCTCCTTGCGGGCCCGCTCGGCCAGCCGGGCGGCCAGGATCTTGAGGGCGATCGTCTTGTTGGCCAGCTGGGACCGCTCGTTCTGGACCGCGACCACGATCCCGGTCGGGAGGTGGGTGATGCGCACCGCCGAGTCGGTGGTGTTGACCCCCTGCCCGCCCGGCCCCGACGAGCGGTAGATGTCGAAGCGGAGATCAGCGTCGTCGATCTCGGGCGTGTCCTCGTCCTCCAGCACCGGGATGGCGTCGACGGCCGCGAACGAGGTGTGCCGCCGCTTGGCCTGGTCGTAGGGGGAGATGCGGACCAGGCGGTGGGTGCCGGTCTCGGCCGACACCAGCCCGTAGGCCCGCGGCCCCTCGAGGGTCAGGGTGACCGACTTGATGCCGGCCTCGTCGCCCTCCTGGTAGTCGTTGACCGTCACCTTGAACCCGCGCCGCTCCGCCCACCGGACCAGCATCCGCCAGAGCATCTCGGCCCAGTCCTGCGACTCGGTCCCCCCGGCTCCCGGGTGGATGGTGACGATCGCGTCCCGGTCGTCGAACTCCCCGCCCAGCAGGGCCAGCACCTCGAGGTCCTCGACCGCCCTGCCAAGGCCGGCCAGCCCCTGGGTGAGCTCGCCGCCCACCGAGTCGTCGTCCTCCTCGAGGGCGAGCTGGTTCAGCGTCTCGAGGTCGTCGAGCTGGCCCTGGAGCCGGGCCACCGTCTCGAGGTCCCCCTCGACGGCGGCCAGCCGGCTCATCACCCGCCGGGCCCGCTCCGGGTCGTCCCACAGGTTGGGCGCGGCCGCCTGCTCCCGCAGCCCGGCCAGCTCCCGTTCCTTGCCCGCCAGGTCAAAGAAACTCCTTCGCGTCGCCGAGCCGCTTGCGCAGCGCCTCCAGCTCCGGTCCGTGATCGGTGGGCATCGCGTTCGGTCTCCTCAGGGCTCGGCGGCGCCCGGCAATGGTACCGACCCGGGACGGGTGGCGGCGCCGTTGGAGCGCTCCCGCTCCAGCCGCAGCAGGTTGCTCTGGAACTCGAGCACCCACTCGGCCGTCTCCTGCTGCATCTGGGCGGCGACGTCGTCGGAGAAGGTGCGCAGCAGGGCCAGGCGGTTCTGGACCTGCTTGGGGTCGACGGTCCGCGAGGCGCTGCGGGCGCACTCGGCGGCCCAGTCGTACTGGAGCTGCTCGAGGCGGCGCTCAAGGGCCTGGGCGGTGGTCATGGAGCGCATCCACCCGGAGGAGATGCCGAAGAAGCGGTCGAGGCCGATGCAGGCGGCGGCCAGGGCGAGCAGGACGTAGCCCCAGGCGGTGCGGCCGGGGCCGGGCGCGGCGGCGTCCAGCAGCGGCTGGAGGCCGCCGGCGGTGACCAGGACGATGACGAGCAGGCGCAGGCCGCGTGACCAGATGCGCCTGCCCCGCTTGTCGGCGAGGTACCAGTCGATGGCGTCGATGGCCCGGCCCTCGGCGTAGCGGTAGAGCTGGGCCAGGGCGGCCTCGGTGTCCTGCCACTGCTCCATGGCGGCGGTCGGGAAGGGGCCGACGCGCAGGTCGCGGCGGCGCCGGCGACGGTCGGGCCGCTGCCCGGCCGGCCTCGGCTCGTCAACGCTGGTGGTGGCTTCCCGGATCGCCATCCTTCGCCCTCCCCGGCTCGTGTCGCCCCGACCGACCGTCGTTATCGTCGCATACTTGTCAAAGTGGACTGGTGGCGGCCGGGGCCGGGAAGTCGTGGGAATCCGGCGGGGCCCTGGTGAGTTCCCCACCAGATCCGCTCGCGCCCCCCAGCGAGGTTCCATGTCCAAGCAGCGTCTCCCGTGGCTGGTCGTCGCCGTGCTCGTCGTGGCCCTGGCCGGCACCGCGGCCTGGGCCGTGACCGCCCGCCGGCCCGCGCCGGCGAGCCAGGCCGCCGCGGCCGCGCCGGCCGGCGTCCAGGGCGGCCACGACCCCTCCAACCACAGCCACGGCGGCACCGCCCAGAACACCCCGCCGATCGCCCCGCGGGAGGGTGTCGTGGCCATGACCGTGCCGCCGCTGCCCAAGACGGCGATCAACTTCATCTGGCGGCCGGAGCACCTGCTGGTCGCGGCCGGGCAGAAGGTCACCCTCAAGGTCGCCAACGCCGACTACATGCAGCACAACTTCACCTTCAAGGCGGCCAAGGTGGCCAAGAACCTGCCGGTCGACGCCACCACCACGATCGAGCTGACCGCCCCGGCCAAGCCCGGCCTCTACACCTTCTACTGCAAGTACCACCTCCAGATGATGGAGGGCGCCGTCACGGTGCGGTGAGGGAGGACGACCGACGCCGATGCATCCGACCCACCATCGCCGACGCCCGTGGCCGACGGTGCTGCTGCTGCTGGTGACCGCGGCGGTGCTGGCCCTGCTGGCGGTGGTGCTGATCGCCCCGCCGGCGGGGGCGCTCCCGTCCGGGGTGGGGCTGCCCGCGCAGGTCCGGCGGGCGCCGGGGTCGTCGCCGCCGCCTTGGCCGGCCGGGGCCGCACTGCTGGCCATGGCGGTGGTGGCGATCCCCACCTTCTGGGCGCGTCCCGCCCCCCTCGCCGATCCCGACCCTCCAGGAGGCCCATGATGCAGGCCCGCGAGACCGAGCCCAACGGCGGCATCGTCGCCGCCACCGTCGCCGCCGGCGCCGGCTGCGCGGCCCTGGGGCTGCTCACGATCGGCGCGGCCGCCTCGACCGAGTTCGCCGACCTGCTCAACCTGTACGCCCCCTCGGGCCCGCTCACCGGCAAGGCCACGGTGGCCTCGCTCATCTACCTGATCGTCTGGGTCAACCTCCACTTCCGGCTGCGCGACCGCGAGCTCAGCCTGTCCCGGGGCTTCCTGCTGACGATGTTCCTGCTCGTCATCGGCCTCGCCGGCACCTTCCCGCCCGTCTACCAGCTGTTCGAGCGGGCGAGCTGACGCCCCCGGGCGTACCGTTGGCCCATGGCGTCGAGCCAGGGCCCCATGTCGGCCGCCTACCGCGCAGGGGACGTGGCACAGCGGCTGGACCAGGGCTGGATCGGCCCCGAGCACGTGCTGCTGGCCCTGTTCGACGAGCCCGGCCCGGCCACCGAGGCCCTCGAGGAGCTGAGCGTCACCCGCGAGCTGGTCGAGGAGACCGTCCGCGGCTACAGCCGTAGCGACCCACCACCGCCGGCCTACGACCCGGAGAAGGGCCTCTCTCCCAACCCGGCCTGGTACAAGCTGACCGGCTGCGCCGCAGGGCTGGCCCTGGCCTCGGGCCGGCGCCGGCCCGGACCCGAGCACCTCCTGCTGGCCATGGTGTACGGCGAGCACACCGTCGGCCCGCTGCTGCACCAGCTCGGCTCGGGCGAGCGGGCCCTGCTGGACGCCCTGGCCCGCCGGGGCGTGCCGGTGCCCGAGGTCGACCCGCCGACCTACCGGCCCCTGCGCGGCTTCCACCGCATCGAGGTCACCGAGGCCGAGCTCAAGCCGCTCGTGGACGTCCTGATCGAGCGGTACCCGCCCGACTCGGATCAGGAATGGGGGTTCAACTGGCTCCCCGGCGACCCGGAAGCCGGCGGGCCGCGGCGGGCCTGGGTCGGGGGCGAGGAGGGTGTCGACCTGGACGCCGCCCTGGCCACGGCCCGCGAACGGGCCGGCGACTAACCAGCGGCCGGGCGGCGTCCCTTGGGTCTGTCTGACGAAGGTGGCTGGGTGGGTTGCCGGATCAGCCGGGACCTGCCAAGGAGGATGGGTGGTCAGGCCATCAGCTTCCAGGCCAGGCCTGGGGCCGAGATCGCTCCCTTGCTGCCGAGCACTGGCCGCCCTGGCGGCCAGTGGGCCGACCATTACCTTACGGGGTGTCAAGGCTTGGCCGGCGCCCTACGGTCCCTTGTCTTGGGAGGACTTCTCCCCGAAGTAGAAGCCGGTGGCAGCCCCTACCAGGCCGATCAGTGGAGCGAAGACAATTGTCATGAGCGCCTGGATGTCCTGAAAGGCGGCTAGGCTCAGGAGCACGCTCAGCCAGGAGACGACCAGCAACCCTGACAGCATCGCCAAGAGCCAGTGGGCGATGAACCGTCGTGAGGCGGCCAGGTGCTTGCTGGGGTTCCAGGCCTCGCCCGCGATTGGAGGGCGCAGCCTCAGAAGTTCCTCACCCGGTTTGGCCTCAACAGGCATGAGCCCTTGGGGCATCCGTTCAGGCGCGATGCCGCCGGGCACCAGTTCCGGCGAGGGGAGGTTAGGGTCGAAGGCGCGCTGGTGGCTGTCGCCTCCGGAGTTGGTCGGTTGGCAGCAGTGGTCCCGCACCCATTCCTTCAACCCAGGGACGTACAGGCCGAGGTCCATCTCGATGCCGTTGGCTGGCTCGCGCTCCAGGTCAGGGATCAGGAGCGCCTGGAATCCGGATTCGGTCGTGATGCCAGGTGGACGGACTAGCCAGAGGTGAGAGTTGCGAGGCTCCATATGCAACTCCAGGGCGCGCACGGCTCTACACCCGAGGATTGTGGTCCCTTACAATTGTCCGGTCAGTGATATCCGTCACGTTCAGCTGATCCAGCCTGATCGAGGGAACGTAAGAGGCGGATCAAAGCATCCCGATGTGGGTGTGATGTTCGTCACAACCCCCTTGCTTGTGGCCTAGCGAAGTGCGATAACCACATCTGATGTACACGAAATGTACACCAGATGCGTCGAGGAGGCTCTTCAATGACGATGCCGGGGTCTCAGTCCCAGTCCACCCATCCCGCCCGCTCGCCCCAACGGCTGTCGGTCAACCTGTCGCCGGACGTGGCTGAGGCGCTGCAGTGGATCGCCGAGAAGCATGGATCGACCGTGACCGATGCGGTTCGCCGGTGCATTTCCACCCAGAAGTACGTGGAGGAAGCCCTGGACAAGAAGGCCAAGATCCTGATCGCCGAGGAAGGCCAGCCGGTCCGCGAGTTGGTCTTTGTCTGACGGCTCACGTTGAGAGCCACAGCAGCAAGGCGGCCAGGACCAGCCAGCTGTGATAGCTGACGGCCAGCTTGTCGTAGCGGGTGGCGATGGCCCGGTGCTGCTTGAGCCGAGCGATGGCCCGCTCGACCACGTTGCGCTGGCGGTAGCGCACCGGATCCACGACCGGCGGCCGGCCACCCCTAGCGCCTCGCCGGGCCCTAGCGCCTCGCCGGGTCCGAGCTTGCTGCTAGTCGGAACGCTCAGGGATGGTGTGGGCGATCCGCCGCTGACGGAGCAACCTGCGGCAGGTGGTGTAGCTGTAGCCGCGATCGGCAACCAGGTGCGCGGGGCGCTTGCAAGGCCGCCCCGACCCTGGCCGAGGAACCCGGATAGCGTCCAGCAGCGGCCCAAGCTGGGTGCTCTCATGACGCTGACCGGCGGTGACCAGCACGGCCAACGGCCGCCCGCGCCCATCGGCGGCCAGGTGGATCTTGGCGATCAGCCCGCCGCAGCTGCGTCCCAATGCTTGGTCAAGCTCGGCCGGTCTTCCTAGGTAGTGGCCAGGTCCCCTTTTCGCGCGCCGGCGGCGTGCTGGTGGGCCCGGACGATGGTGGCATCGACCACCACCTCCCAGTCGACCTCGCCGACGGCATCGGACTTGGTCTGAGCATCGGCCAACAGCCGTTGCCAGGTGCCATCGGCGGAACCGCTCATAGCAGGTCTGCCAAGGACCGTAAAGTTCGGGCAGATCCCGCCAGGGCACCCCAGTGGCCAGCTTCCAGAGAATCCCGTTCGCCACCCGGCGGTGCTCGGCCCACTGGCCACCGGGGCGGCGGTTGCTCGGAAGCAATGGGGCAATCTCGGCCCAGGCCTGATCGGTGAGCTCGTGGCGGCGGACCACGCGACCTCCCACATCGAGGAGCTGACAGCCGCCCGAACACCACACGAGCCACCAGACAGGCCCTAGGCGCCGAGGGTGACCACCAGCACGGTCAGGAGCATGGCCAGCAGCAGCGCCCCCAGGGCGGGGGTGGCGGCCAGCAGCTCCTCGCGGCGGCGCAGGGCGGACAGGGCCTCGCCCCGGGTCCGGGCCAGCCAGGGGACCCCGAACGGCGCCTCCAGCAGGTGGAAGGCGACCCCCAGGCAGCCGCCGTAGACCAGGTGGCCGGCCAGGGCGGACAGGGACCCGCCGGCCGCGGCCGCGGTCCACTCGGGGTCGCCGCCGAGCAGGGCCGGCAGCAGGGTGAGCGGGCCGAGGATCCACCACAGGAACCCGTAGGACAGGCCCCAGCCGAGGGCGCAGGTGACGTCCTGGCCGAGCCGGCGGAACAGCAGCCCGTAGGAGACGCCGATGGCGACCCCGATGCCCAGGTTGACGGCGATCCCGGCCAGCGGCCCGTTGGAGCCGGTGAGCCGCTCGGCGACCTCGGGCACGGCCCCGCGCAGCATCAGCTGGCTGATGACGGCCCCGCCGAGCAGCCCGGCCACCGCGCCGCGGAGGGCGGCGGCGAGCACGCCGCTGCCGGCGGTGGCGCCCCGGTAGGCGCGCAGGTGCTCCGATGACAGCAGCGGGGCCAGGCGGTCGAGCACGGTCCGGCCGGCCGCGGCCAGCGCGCCCAGCAGCAGCCAGCCGGGCAGGCCGGGGAAGCTGGCCCGGGCCTCGACCAGCGACCAGCGCAGCCCCTCGTCGGCCAGCATGGGCAGCACGGTCAGCTCCCCCACCACCCAGGCCACGAACCCGTAGGCCTGGCCGCGGACCAGGGCGGCCCCGATCCCCTGGTCGGACCGGGGCGACAGGACCGCCTGGGCGAGCCCGACGGCCGCCCCGGCGGCCACCGCCGGGGCCCGGTTCTCCAGGACCGCGGCCAGCGCCGCCGCGGCCAGCCCGCCGGCGACCAGCCCGCGCAGCAGCGTCCCGGCGCCGACCGCCTGCCCGGAGCGCCCCCGGTCGCCGGGGCCGTGGAGGACGACGAACACCAGCGCCGTCCCGATCCCGAACAGCAGGTGGCCGAGGAGGCTGGGGAACTCGCGCTGGGCGGCGGCCACCTCCCAGGCCGGAGACTGGCCGAGGGCCAGCGGCAGCAAGGTCAGCGGCCCGATGCACCACCACAGGGCGCCGTAGGCGGCGCCGAGGAACACCGTCTCGCTGGGCCCGCAGCGCTGGCGCCGGACCAGCAGCCCGAAGCCGGCCCCGACGACCGCCGAGATGGCCATGTGGACGGCGAACCCGGCCCGCGAAGAGCCCAGCCCGACCAGCGTGGCCACCGTCGGCAGCACGCCCAGCTGGGCCATGGCGGCGCCGAAGGCGAGCCCGCCGACGATCCCGGCCGGGGCGCCGGCGGCCACCGCCCGCGCGGCCGAGGGGTGACCGCCCCCCCTGGCGGTCGAGACGGTGGCGACGCTCATTTCACGACCGGGGGGGTCCGGGGGACCGCCGGGGTGGTCCCCCGGTCGATCGGGGAGGTCGGATGCCGCTCGGAGGCGGTGAGGGCGATGTCCCTCGGGAACAGCAGCTCGACGGTCCAGTCGACCAGGACCCGCAGCCGCTTCTGCGGCCCGGGCAGCTTCCACAGGTAGACGCCGCGCCACAGCAGCCACGCGGGCAGGCCGGAGAAGCGCATGCCGCGCAGCTCGGCGGCGGCGCTCTGGCGTCCCAGCGGCACCAGGAACCCGAGGCCGCGGAAGCGGAACGGCTCGGGCTCGGCGCCGGTCAGGGCGGCGACGACGTTGTCGGCCACGGCCCGGCCCTGGCGGACCGCGTGCTGGGCCGTCGGCGGGCAGGTGGCGCCCCGGCGCGAGAGGTCGGGGACGCGGGCGCAGTCCCCCACCGCCCAGATGCCGTCGGCGCCCCGCACCCGCAGGGTCCGGTCGACCGGCACCGCCCCCTGGCCGCCGGGCCCGGCCAGCGGCACCGGGCTGGGGCGGGTCCCGGCGGCCCAGACCAGGGTGCGGGCCGCCACCCGCTCGCCGTCGCTGAGCTCGACCCCGTCGCGGTCGGCGGCGGCCACCGTCACCCCGAGGCGCAGCTCGATCCCGCGGGCGACCAGCTTGTCACCGGCGTAGCCGGCCAGCCGGTCACCCAGCTCGGGCAGGATGCGCTCGCGCGAGTGGACCAGGATGAAGCGGGGCTCGCTGGCGCGGATGCGCGGGAAGTAGCGCAGCACGGCGTGGACCAGGTCGAACAGGCTGGCCACGGCCTCGGTGCCGGCGAACCCGCCGCCGGCGACGACGAAGGTGAGCCAGCGCCGGCGCTCGGCCGGGTCGGGCTCGTGGTCGGCCTGCTCGAGCCGCAACAGGACGTGGTCGCGCAGCCGCCGGGCGTCCTCGAGGGTGGCCAGGGTGAGGGCGTTGCCGGCGACGCCGGGCAGGCCGCGGAAGTTCGGCACGGCGCCGAGGGCGAGCACCAGCTGGTCGTAGGGCAGGGCCTCCAGGGCGTCGCCGCGGCGCAGGTGGACGACCTTGCGGTCGGGGTCGACGCCGAGCACCTCGGCCCGCCGGAAGCGGGTCCGCGGGCAGGCCGCGCGCAGCGGCACCCCGACGTTGCCGGCCTCGACCGCGCCGGCCGCGACCTCGGCCAGCATCGGCGTGAAGAGAAGATAGTTGCGCTGGCTGACCAGGGTCACGTCCAGCCACGGGGTCCAGGGGAGGAGCTGCTCGAAGCGGCGGGCGGCGCTGACGCCGCCGAACCCGCCGCCGAGGATGACGACCCGGCGCCGGCCCAGACCGGCCGCGGCCGCCGCCGGCAGCCGGAGCCGCCGGGCCCGGCCGCCCCGCAGCGCGGCCTGCACGCCCGGGCCGACCACGCCGCCGGCGCCCAGGCTCAGCAGCAGCGTCGGGAACAGTGCCGCCATCGACGCCTGCAGCGCCGGCAGCAGCGTGAGGACGAGGACCGCCCAGACCAGCACACCGAGGAGCATCCCGTCGATGACGCCGCTGGGCAGTGAGGATGGCGGCGGGAGGGGCAGGTCTCCCGTAGCCTGCCCCTCCCTGCCTGCCTGGCGACCGGTGCGGTTGGCCCGCGTCCCCAGGTTCGCGTCAGTGGTGCCGACGCCGCCTTCGGACCTCCGGACCGTCCGCTCCCTCCTCGACGGACGGCCGTCCACCGGGTCGCCAAGGTGCTGCATGTCGTGGGTTGTCAGTTGTCGTCGGTCAGTGGCGTGGACGGTGGTAGGCCACCCGGCGCCGCTGGCCAACCGCCAGCAGCGTCGACCCGGCCGCGATCACGCACAGGCCCAGCAGCATCAGGCCCTTGGACATGGGACCGCCGGTGAAGGCCAGCTGGTCGCCGCCGCCGCCCGCGAGCTGCCCGCGGATGGCGCCCTTGGGGAACTCGGGCGAGTGCAGGTTGACGTAGTAGTTGGACGGGTTGGCGGCGATGTTCTTGACCACGGCGGCCTTGGCCTGGACGCAGCCGGACTTGCTGCTGGCGTCAAGCGGGCTCTCGTTGGCGAAGAAGTTGACCACCACGTCGCCGTTGGCTCCGGCGGCGCCCTTGTGGATGTGGGCCATGGTCACGTCGACCCCGGTCCACTTCAGGTCGTAGCAGACCTCGGTGCCGCGCGACTTGACCGCCGCGGTGCCGCTGCCGTCGGGGTCGCCTCCGCCGACCTCGTTGTCGCCGGACAGCTTGGCGCTGAACTTGGTCCAGGCGCCGCCCGACTGGCCGGCCGACCCGGTGGCCGCCTCGGTCTCGGTGCTGCCCTCGGTGCCGCCGTAGACGTCGTCACCGTACTCGACCTGGGTCGTGTTGTAGTCGTCCTGGGCGAGGGCGGCCGGCGCCACCATCGCGGCGGCCACGACGGCGACCACCGCCGCCATCGTCACTCTCCTGAGCATGAAGGGTGCTCCTCCTGAATCGTCGTGTCGGGGACTGACTGACGCGGTACGGACGGACTACTGGTTCTGGTTGCGCAGCTGACGGAAGTCCATGGCGAGCACGCGGACGCAGTCCACCGGGCCGCCGCGCTGGGCGAACGCCCGGGTGGCGGGGTAGTGGTTGCCGGCGGCGGCGTCGACGCAGAGGCGGTAGCGGCCGGGCTCGGTCAGGGGCGGCGCGATGCCGGTGAGGACGTCGGAGCTGCCCTCCTGGGACATGACCACGAACGAGGCGCAGGTCTCGGCGGGCACGCTGCCGTCACGGGCGACCCGCTGGAAGCAGGCGTGGTTGTGGCCCTGGACGTTGCCCTCGGCGTTCAGCCGCTGGGTGCCGACGCCGTACTCGGCCTGGGGGTTGGAGAAGAACCCGGGCTGGAAGTTGTCGAAGCGGGCCCGGACGGTCAGCTCCCGGTTGAGCGGGATGATGCGGCCGCTGCCCGGACGCTGGATCAGGACCTGCGGGGTGTTGGCGGGGATCTCGCCGTAGGGGACGGAGTTGAAGACCGTGCCGGTCTGGACGCCGCTGTTCAGGGGCAGGTCGTTGACGTTGCCGTTGGGGTCGGCGGCCGGCTCCTCGGCGGCGGGGTCTTCGTCGGCGCCGGTGGTGGTGGTGTCGTCGAACACGTCGCCACCCGACCCTGACCCGTCGTCGCCGGCGGCCGTGGTCGTGGTCGCGTCGTCGCCGCCGCCGTCGTCAGGGGCGGCCGTCGTGGTGGTGGTGTCGTCACCGCCGCCGCCGCCCTGGTCCTGGTTCGCGCCCTGGTCGGCGACGGCGGACTGGTCGGCGTTGGGGTCTGCCTCCTGCGCGCCGGCGGCGGCGCCGGCACCGGCCAGGGCCGCGGCGATCAGCACCGCGAGCACGGCGGAGATCCACGGAGCCCGCCAGCCGGAACGGCGTGGGGGACGGAACTTGGACACGATGGCTCCCTCCTTGTCAGGAGTCGTCGAGGGTGCGGGGATGCCGGGGGGGTTGCCGGCGGACGGCTACTTGACCGTCAGCCAGCCCTGCATCTCCTGCTGGTGGTATTTGCAGTAGAACCGGTAGCGACCCGGTTGGGGTGCCGTGAAGCGGATCAGGGCGCTCTTGTCGGGGGGGATGTTCTTGGAGATCTCCAGGTCACCGAGGGTGAAGTTGTGCTGGGTGGGGTCGGTGTTGGAGACGTTCAGCACGATCTTGGCCCCGGTCGCCGTCTCGTACAGGGCCGGCGTCCAGGCGGCGTTGGCGCTCTTCAGCTGCTGCTTGGCCCCGCTGCGCAGCTCGACCGGGGGCGGCTGCTCGGCCTTCTTGGCGGTCTGGTTGGAGGGACCGTATCCTCCGCCGTCCTTGGTGGTCGGGATGGTGCAGCCGGCAACGGCCAGCGCCACCGCGACCACGGTCGAGACGGTCAGGAGCAGACGGCGCCGCGGCATCGCGATCCTTCCCTGGTCCGAGAATTTCCCTGGCCAACTGGGAACTCCTGGCTGTGTCATCGGATTCCCGATATCTCTCAAGAATTCTGGGCGGAGAGGGGGACGACGGTGCGCGCCCGGCCGAACTCCGACAGCAGCAGCCGGCGCAGCCGCTCCCGGGCGCGGAACAGCCGCGAAAGCACGGTGCCTTTTGGCGTGCCCATGACCGCCGCCGCCTCCTCACAGGAGAGACCCTGAAGTTCGACCAGCGTCACCGCCACGCGGTAGGGCTCGGGCAGCTTGGAAATTGCCCGCCGCATCGCCTCCCGGTCGAGCTGGCGCAGCGCCTCCTCCTCCGGGTTGGGCACGTCCGCCCGGAACTGGGCGAGCACGTCGACGTCGTCGTCGGCCGCCGTCCGGTAGGTGATGCGCTTGCGCCCCCGGTAGTCGCGGCAGAACAGGTTGTGGGAGATCTGCAGCATCCAGGCCCGGCAGTTGGTGCCGGCCTGGAAGGAGTCGAAGGCGCGGAACGCCCTGAGATACGTCTCCTGGGTGAGGTCCTGGGCCATCACCGGGTCACCGGTCATGCGGAGATTCGCACGGTAGATCGAGTCGTGCAGGGGCAGCGCCGTGGCCTCGAACCGCTCGTGGATCGAGCCAGCGGTCTCCGTCGTGGTTGGCATCGAGGTCACCTCCCGACCATTCGCGCGGGCATTGACGTCGGCATTGGCGCCGGTCGGGCCGCCGACCTTGGTGCCGCCGACCGGCCTCGGTTCCAGGCGGTCAATGGCACCGCCGGCGGCCACATCGCCACGGCCAGGGCGAGCCCGGACAGGCACGCCCAGACCACCGACCCGAGCCACAGCTCCAGCTCCGGGCCGGCCCCGTAGCCCACCCGGAGGAGGGCGAAGTGCGAGGTCCAGTAGACGGCCGGGGCGATCACGGCCACCGCCCTGGCCGCCCACCGCCGCTGCGGCGACGGCCGCAGCAGGGTCACGGCCACGTCCGCCGCGGCCCCGCCCAGCACCGCCGCCCCGGCCAGCCCGACCAGCCCGAGCCCGGTCGGGGCGGCCAGCAGCACGGCCACCGACCCGGCCATCACCGTGAAGGTCCCCAGCGGCGTCTGCCAGCGCAGCAGGAGCAGCAGCACCGGGGCCACGAACAGGAGGTTGTGGGCCAGCAGCCCGAGCAGCCCGCCCAGCTCGGCCGCCCCGGCGACCTGGGCCGACCCGGCGGCCTGGGTCGCGCCGGCGCCCGGGAGCCCGGCCGCCACCGGCGCCACCTCCTGGAAGAACCAGGCGGTCACGGCGACCAGCAGCGTGGCCGGCAGGACCACCGGCCAGAAGCCCCGCAGCCCCGGCACCCGCGCCGGCGACGGCCCCGACCACGCCGCCCGCAGCGTCGAGGTCAGCACCAGGCACGCCCCGGCGAACAGCACCAGGTGGAACGGCCCGACCAGCCGGGCCAGCCCAGGCTCGGGCCCGGACGGCCCGTGCCACACGGCGTCCCCGGCCAGCGCCAGCAAGGCCAGGGCCAGCGTGGCCAGCGCCACCCGGTACCCGGCCGGCACCGCCCGCAGCGACCAGGCCCCACGCCGCTGGCCCCGGGTCAGGATCCAGCCCGCCGTGGCCACGAGCCCCACGGCCAGCACCCCGGACCAGGGCGTCAGGACCGTCCCGGACCCGTCACCCACCGGGTTGCCGCGGCCCCATCCCTCCAGGTACAGCCCCAGCACCAGCAGCAACGCGCACCACCAGGTCATCAGGTCCTCATGCCAGGCCATCCGCCGCCCCGCCTGTGCCTCCGCCAGATGCCGCGGAGCCGGCCCGGCCGAGCGGGTCCGCTGGGCACCGGCCGCGGCCCGGGACCTGGTGTCGACCGATCGGATGGTGGTGTTCCGTCCGCCGGTCCTGGCACCGGCGCCAGACCCGGATCGGACGCCCGTGCCGGACCCGCGGGCCCGGGCGGCGGCCCGGTCGGCGCCCTCGGTCCACCACGTGTGGGCCTGGGTGGCGAACCGCCCGGCCCGCTCGAGGAAGGTCGCCCACCCGGCGGGCGCCGCATGCCGCGACCCCCGGGTCGCCCGGCGGGACGGGGTGGCGCGCCCTCCGCTCACCTCGACCAGGTGCGGGCGCCGCTCGTGCCGGCCGACCGTCTGTCCTTGATGGGCCGCCACGGCAGCGCGGCCTGCTCGATCGCGCATCAGCTCATCACCGTCTCTCTCGTCGCGGCCGTCAGGGACTCCAGCCCCGGTGCATGAAGTCGTTGGGAGCGGTCACGTTGACCACCGCCCCCAGGCCCGCTGCGACCAGCGCTCCGGCGAAGGCGAGCAGCAGCATGATCGTCATGACCTTGCGGACCAGCCGGTCGGCGACCAGCCGGCGCCGGTAGCGCAGCGCCGTGAAGGCCACCGCCGTCGCCAGGAAGGGCGTGGTCCAACCGATGTGGACCTTCCACTCCATGGCGAAGGTCTCCCAGAACGCGAGCTGCTGGCTGTTCAGCAGGTACTCGCGCGGGTACATGGTGATGTCGCCGCCCGGGGGCATCTTGGCCCGGTAGCCGGCGTACCCGAACCAGGTCCCGATGCCCGAGGCCAGCCAGGCCACCACGGCCAGCGAGGCCGTCGAGAGCTTGCGGATGCGGTCCTTCATCCGGGAGTCACCGCTGGTCAGCAGCGTTCCCAGCCCGCCACCGAAGGCGTGGACGATGATGATCCCGAAGGTCGAGTGGGTGAGGAAGAACAGCTGGCGGGTGGTCAGCAGCTGCGCCGTGAGGATCCAGAACGTGAGCCCGGCCGCGGCGATCGCCCCGACCACGAACAGCCCGATCGTGGTGGCGTTCAGCAGCGTGCTCGTGCGTCGCAGCCCGGCCCGGCCCGCCGAGGAGCGCGACCGCCGCGACCCGCGGGCCCGCGGCTGCGGGTCGAACTCCTCTTCCTCGTCCATCTCGTCGAGCTCGTCGACGTCGTCGTCCCAGTCGGCCTCCGAGCCCGAGTCCCACGCCGCCGGCGAGTCCACCCAGCGGTAGCGGTCGTCGTCGAGATCGGTCGCCACCCCGGCCTCCCAGCGGCCGGAGTCGTCGGCGGCCCAGCCGCCGGTGTCGCTGTCGCGCGCCCAGTCGTTGGTGTCGTCGCGGTGCAGGTAGGCGCTGCGGAGCTGCTCGAACAGCGGCTCCCCGCCGGCCGGCGCCGCCTGGGTGGCGTCAAGGCCGTCACGGTCCCAGGGGTCGCGGGCGTCCCACTGGCCACTGGAATCCGGCTGGCCGGCGTCCCACTGGCCGCTGTCCCACTGGCCGCTGTCCCATGGGTCGCCGGCGTCCCACTGGTCGGAGTTCCACTGGGCGTCGTCAGATCGGCCGGGAGCGTCGCGGTCGGCGACGTCCCGCCCGCCGGCGATCACCAGCCGGGGCCGGCCGTGGCCCTCGGCCGGCGGCGCCGGGTCCCGTCCAGGGCGCCAGCCGTTGCCGTGGCCGTTGACGTCGTCGTGGAGCTGCGTCACGAGGGCCCCCCCTCCAGAGCAGTGGTCGCGGGCACGCAAGCAGCGCGGAAGCCTTCGGGAAGGCACAGGGAGAACCAGGCCGCCATTGCAGCCACCTCATTTGTTTCATAGCGCGGCCAACGGCCACGCGGCCGACGGGGGGATCACGAACTGGCCGGGAAATTACCTAGCCATTCCTGGCAAGCCGTGCGTCAGTCTTGCGACTCGTAATTCCGCGAGCTCGCGGTGAGCGCTGGGGGGAGCGCCTCGAGCAGTCCCTGTCGGGGGGGCGACAGGAAAGGGGAAGCTCGGACCGATCCGCGAACAGCGAAATCAGAGCGGTGCTTCTTGATGTCGCTGAGCCTGGGGGGAGGCTCTTTGGTGCAGTGCCATGGGGGTAGCGCGTCGGACTGTACGGCACCACCCTGTTGGAGTCAAATCGTATACACGTCGAGATCATCCTGTGATCTACGTAGATGTCCGCCTGCAGAAGGTGGGAATCCGGCGGACATCCCGGGAGTTCCCCCACAAACTACAGCCTGCAACCGTTCTCCGCCGACTCCGCCACCCAGGCGAGCCGGCCCGACCGCGGACCCGGGAAGGAGGTGATCCCTGGCACCTGCCATGGGAGACGCCCCGGTCCTCTGACCGAGGCGTCAGCGCGTAGCGAACGAGCGGCCGGGCGGAGGACCCTCCCCCGCCCGGCCGCTCGATTCATGCCCGGGCTCGTTCCTCCCGGTGTGCCAAGATGGCGGTGCTCTCCAGGAGGTGCCGTTGCACATGACGGGGCAGACGTCCGGTCCACGCCTGGCCCGGCTCTTCCTGCGGCTGGCGGTTGTGGTCATCGTCCTCGCCGCGGCAAGGCCGTCCATCGACACCCGACCGCGCGGCGGGACCCTCGCCCTGGTTGTCGACGTCTCCGGCAGCACCGCCGCCGACGACATCGCCCCCACCCGGCTCCACGCCGTGAAGCAGGCCGTGGCCAGGCTGCTCGACCAGGTCTCCCCGGACCTCCGGGTGGGGCTGATCGCCTTCTCCGACGAGACCCGCACCCTCACCCGCCCCACGCCCGACCACGAGACGGTCCTGGCCGAGGTCCGGTCCCTCTTCCCGAACGGCGGCACCGCCATCGGCGACGCCCTCCAGCGCGCCCTCGACGACCTGCGGGCCACCGCACCCCGGTCAAGCACCACATCGGCCGCACCCGCGACGATCCTGCTGATCTCGGACGGCTCCAACTCGTCCGGCCGTGACCCCCTCGAACCGGCCCGCACCGCCGCCGCCCGCCGCATTCCCATCCTGGCCATCGCCGTCGGCACCCCGCAAGGCGTCCTCCACCCGCCACCCTCGGCCCCGAACCGGGTCGGGGCGCAGCCCGTTCCCCCCGACCCGGCCCAACTCGCCGTCATCGCCGCCCCAACTGGCGGCCGCGCCCTCCAGGCCCAGTCCGCCCACGAGCTACAGGCCGCCCTCGACGACCTCCTAGGCGGCGCCAACCTCCTTGGCCAACGTCACGAACTCACCCTGCTGTTCGCCGCGTTGGCGCTCCTGCTGCTCGCCGTCACTACCGCGCTGTCCCGCCCCCGCCGCCTGCCCCATGGAACGACCCTCCGGCGCTGGGCGCCGTCGGCCGGGCTGCTGCTCGCCACCGCCGCGACCGCCATGCTCTGGATCCAGTGGCCGCCGACCGCTCCCCCACAGGCCAGCGCGGCGGCATCCATCGGGCCAGCCCCACCGGTCGCCACCGTCCCACCACCCCGCCGGCCGCCTCCCCCAGCCTCGATCACCATCGACACCGGCGCACCCCCGGCCGACCGACGGATCGTCGAGCAGGCCGTCATGCTGCTGGTCCGCCACCGCGAGCTGGCCGAGCACCGCCCGCGCGAACTCGGCCGGCTCAGCCGACTGGCCCACCTCGACCTGACCGTCTGCGAGTTCTGCAAGCGCCACTCCCTGGCCTCGCCGTTGGCCTTCAGGGGGGAGACCTGCGAGGTCTTCCTCCACATGCCCTTCCTGAAGCAACAGGCCGGACGGGCCAGGCTGCCGGCCAGCGAGCTGGCCGCCGTGGCCATCCTGTACGAGCAGGAGAAGTGCCTGCAGCGCAGCGGCGGGAGCCTGGCGCCCTTCACCGCCGAGCAGCGGCTCGTCCGCAAGCTGCACCGCGAGCGGCTGTTCGACCTGCTCTTCGTGCAAGCCGTGGCCAGCACCTCCGACTGGCGCGCCATCCAGCAGGCCGCCGCCCTCCTGCGGGTCCACCACGAGCTGGCCCCGCAACGCCACGCAGAGCTCCGCCGTCCACGCCGCAGCCACACCGGCCCGCTCCGGGTCAGGGTCTGCCAGTCCTGCCTGGACGGCAACATCGGCAACGCCATCCCGGGCGAGCAAGCCGGCGGCGCCCGGGAATGCAACATCCGCCTCGACATGGCCGAGCTCCGAGCCGCCGCCAGCGACTGGAACCTCCCCCTGCACCGGGTCACCGCCTCGGTCCTGACCCACGAACAGGAGCACTGCATCCGCCGACCCGACGACCGCGAGATCCCGTCGATCGACGCCGAACGACGCCTGGCCCGCAAGCTCGGTGACGCCCGCCAGCTCCAGTTCGCAACCCGGAACAACGACCAGCTCGACCCCACCGGCCACTGGACGGACTGAACCCGCGAAGGGACGGACCGATCACGGCTGATCGCGCATGCCGCCGCCTCCCAGCACCTCACCGCCACACCGCACCCCGTTCACGGCGGCACCAGACGAGCCGTCGCCGCCGCCTGCCCCTCCATCTCCGGAGGGACCAGCCGCAGCAACCGGAGCAACCCGGCCCGCGCCGGCGCCGCCAGCCGGACCGTCACCTCCGGCCCACCCGCTCCCGGGACCACCTTCACCGATCGCAACCGCACCCCGGTGACCCCGGAGTCACCCACCGACGCCGCCAGGTAGGCCGTCACCGTCGCCCGCGCCCGCTCCTGCGCCACCCGGACGCTCCGCCCCCCACTCAGGTACCAGGTCCTGGTGTCGACGTCGTTCGCGGCCGCCACCGCCGCCCCGTCGGCCAGGTTCCCCAACGCCCGATGCCCCAGGAACCAGTTCGACGTGTCCCATCCCAACGCCAGCACCATCAGCACCAGCACCACCAGCCCGACCAGCAGCACCAGGGCCTGCCCGCGCTCCCCCACCGGCCGGCTCATCCGCCCAGCCCCCGGTACCGGTCGACCCGGGTGTGGTGGGTGGCCCCGACCGTCACCCCCGGCCCGGCAACCGCCCCGAGCAGCGGCACCCGGGCCACCGGCACCCGATAGGTCACCACCACCTCCACCTCGGCCCCCGGCCCAAACCCACCCACACACCCCACCCCGGGTCCGGATCCCACTCCAGGCCCCGGCCCCACCGCAGCTCCCGGCCCCACCGCAGCTCCCGACCCCACCGCAGCTCCCGACCCCGCCCCGGGCCCGGATCCGCCCGCTGCCGGGCAGGCGGCCCGCAGCCGCATCCCGGCGCCCGGGTCCCCGGGGCGCACCCCGTAGGTGGCCAGCACCTCCTGGTACGCCAGCGCCGCCCGCCGCTCCGCGTCCAGCCGGTCCGACCCGGTCACGTACACCCGACCGGCCTCCCGGGCCGCGCTCGACGTCGCCAGCAACGCCCGCTGGACGTCGGCCATCACCACCATCACGTACACCAGCGGCACCAGCAGCGTCAGGAACACCACCAGCAGCTCCACCACCGCCGCCCCCCGCTCAGCGCTCGCCGCCCCACGACCGGACCGGCGGGTCACAGCGACTCCTCCTCGTGCATCCGCGCCGTCATCCGGACCGGCAGCCCCGGGACCCCGGGAACGAACGACGGCAACGTCCCCTCGGCCCGCAGCACCACCATCCCGCCGGCCTCAGCGCCCTGGATCGGCACCGCGCCCGCGACCCGCTCACCGGCCGCCCGCCGCAACAGCTCGGACGCCACCCGAGCTCCGTCGGCCACCGACCGGCCCTCGGTCGCCGCCACCCTCGCCCCCTCCGACAGCGACCCCATCAGCGCGTTCCGTTCCCACAGGAACAGCCCGAGCTGGGCGATCGACATGGCCAGCACCAGCGCCACCACCGACACCAGGACGAACTCCACCACCGCCGACCCACCCTCGGTGGCCCGGCCGCCCCGCGGTCGCTCACTCAAAGCGGACCTCGTCCAGGAAACCGGTGATGATCTCCCGCAGGGCCTCGCTGGCGACGCCCCAGACGAGCATCACCAGGGCGACCGTCATGGCGGTGATGAGGACCCAGCCGGGGACGTCTCCCCGCTGCTCGCCGAGGCGGGCGAACCTCCGCGCGATCGGTGGGTCGGGCGGCGGCATGGCGGGTGCTCCCTTCGGTCAGCGGGCGATCTGGGACAGCGAGACGAGGCCCGGGTAGAGGGCGAACAGGATCACGACCGGCAGCTCGAGGAACACGACCGGGACGAGCATCAGCACCTCACGGCGGCCCCCGGCCTCGATCAGGTCGCGCTTGTGCTGCTCACGGACGTCGGCGGCCTGCGCCCGGAGCACGTCGCCAAGCGGTGTGCCGCGCTCGGTGGCCACGACCAGGCCGTCGACGAACCGGACGACCGCGGGGATCGGCACCCGGACGGCCAGCCGCTCCATGGCGGTGGTGAACGGCTCGCCGGCGCGCAGGTCGGCCAGGACCATGGCCAGCTCCCGGCTCAGCTCGCCGTGGGAGCGGGCCACGGTCCGCTCCAGCGCGGCCCTCGGCCCCTCCCCGGCGGTCACCGCCAGGCACAGCAGGTCGGTCAGGGTGGGCAGCTCGCGGAGGACCTGGGCCTGCCGCCTGGCGACCTGCCGGCCGAGCCACCCGTCGCGGCCGAGGACCCCGCCCAGCGCGCCGAGCACGGCCCCGCCGACCACCGCCATGGCCGAGACCGGCCGCCCGGCCAGGGCGGGGAGGCCGAGCGTCACCACCACGGCGGCGGCGAACCCGGCCAGTCCCCACAGCACCTGCTCGGCCCGGAACCGGGTCACGTCGGCGGCCGCCCCGGCCTCGCGCAGCCGGCGGGCGACGCCCGCGGACCCGCCCAGCCACCGCTCGACCAGGCGGGCGCCGTCCTGGAGCATCGGCCCCAGCAGCCGTTCCAGCGCGGGAAGCGGTGTCAGCGGCGTCTCGGCGCCCTGGAGCAGCCGGGTCGTCGCCGGCTCGAGCCCTCGAAGGTACGGGTCGAGCCGGGCGGCCAGCCGGGGCCGCCGCATCCGCGGCGCCCCCAGCACCGCCAGCATCACACCGGCCACCAGCCCGACGCTCACCACCACCGCGGCCAGGCTCACCGCGCCACCCCTTCCGCTCCCACGAGCGGCAGCGGCTCCACGGTCGAAGGGCTCGTCGCCGCGCCGCCGCTCCGGCAGCGGCTCATCGCAGGACCCGTTCCTCGGCCGGGAGCCGGCCGATGGCCAGCATCAGGCGGTAGCCGGCGACGGCCATGGCCGCCCCGACCGCCAGGACCAGGGCGCCGCCGGCGCCGCGGTAGGCGGCGACCGCCTCCGGCTTGGTCGCGAGCAGCAGGAGGACCACCCACGGGGTCGCGAAGGCCATGCGGGCCGCCACCACCACCCAGGTCTGGCGCGCTTCCAGCTCCTTGCGCACCCGCTGCTCGTCCCGGAGGAAGCCCGAGAGGGTGCGCAGCGTGCGGCCCAGCTCGCTGCCGCCGACCTCCCGGGCCAGCCGCAGGGCCTCGATGACCCGGTCGGCGGTCGGGTCGGCCAGCTCCTCCTTGAGCCGGTCGAGCGCGCCGCCGAAGCGACCGGTGGCGTGATAGTCGTCGGCGAACCTGGCGAACGACGGTCGCAGCGTCTCCGGCCCGCGCTCGGCCAGGCCCGCGACCGCCTCGGGCAGGGACAGGCCGGCCCGGACGCCGGAGGCCAGGTTGTCGATGGCGTCCGGCCAGACCTCCCGCAGCTCGCGGAGCCGTCGCCGCCACCGGGCCCGCAGCGCCCCCAGCGGCAGCCACCCGGCCAGCCCGGCGAAGGCCAGACCGAGCCAGGGCGAACGGGTCACCGTCAGCACGACCACCCCGGCGACCAGCCCCGAGCCCCCGCACACCGCCACCACATGCCACAGCCGGACCCCGCGAACCCCGGCCTGGGTCGTCCAGTCGCCGAACCGCCCGACCCACCGCCGTTCCCGAGGGTCCGGCGCCTGATCGTCGGGCGACCGGTCGTCGAGCCCCAAGGCCAGCAGGACCAGCCCGGTCACCAGCACCGCCGGGATGGCCAGGACGGCCAGCTCATCCATGCCGCACCGCCCCCACCCGCGCTCCCACTTCCTCCTGCGCTCCCGCTCCCCCGGGCCGGGCCCTTGGGCCGCTCATGTCGCCAGGACCTCGACGAGCTCGAACCCGTGGTCGCGGAAGCGCTCGGCGTGGGGCGGGAACTCCCCGGTCCACAGCAGGCGCTCGCCGGCCCGGCGGAACACCAGCCCGGCCTCGACCTGGTCCTCCTCGACCCGGCCGGAGACGGCCAGGACCTCCTCGACCCGCCGCCGGCCCCAGCCGTCGCCCCGCAGGAACACGATCAGGTCGATGGTGGCCGCCACGGTGGGCAGGATGAAGCGGTGGGACACGTTCTCGCCGGCCAGCAGGGGCAGGGTGGTCAGCTTGACCAGCGCCTCGCGGGCCGAGTTGGCGTGCACGGAGGTCATGCCGGGGATCCCGGAGTTGAAGGCGATCAGGAGGTCGAGGCACTCCTCCTGGCGCACCTCGCCGACGAGCAGCCGGTCGGGACGCATCCGCAGCGCCTCCTTGATGAGGCGGCGCTGGCGGATCTCGCCCTCGCCCTCGAGGTTGGGCTGCCTGGTCTGCATGGCCACCGTGTCCGGCAGGCCCACCTGGAGCTCGAACACCTCCTCGCAGGTGATCACCCGTTCGCGCGGCGGGATGGCGGCGGCGAGGCAGTTGAGGGTGGTCGTCTTCCCGGACTGGGTGGCCCCGGCGACGACGATGTTGAGCCCGCTGACCACCGCCGCCTCGAGGAACCGGGCGCACTGGCCGCTCATCGTGCCCAGGCGGACCAGCTCGGCGAGGGAGTGGGCGCGGAGCACGAACCGCCGGATGTTGACCGCCCAGTGGCGCCGGGTGATGTCGGGGATGACCACATGGAGCCGGGAGCCGTCGCCCAGGGTGGCGTCGACGAACGGGCTGGACAGGTCGACCCGGCGCCCGCTGGCCCGGAGCATGAGCTCGACCAGGTCGTGGACGTGCTCCTCGCTGAGCACGGTGGTGGTCAGCTGGGGCCGCCCGGCCTTGGCCACGAACACCTTGCCGGGTTCGTTGACCCAGATCTCCTCGACGTCCGGGTCGTCGAAGTAGGGTTGCAGCGGCCCCATGCCGATCACCCGGTCGGCGACCGCCTTGGCGACCTGCCCGGCGTCGGTCAGCGGCGGCATGGCCGCCACCAGCCGCCGCTCGGCGTAGTCGGTGACCACCTCGTCGATGAGCTGGCGCACGGCGACGGCGTCGCCGCTGCCCGGGTCGAGCCCGCGTCGCCGGACCAGCTCGCGGACCTCGTCCTCCACGATCTGGTCGGCGGTCTGCTGCCCCGCCGTCACGGTCCGGCTCCGGTGGCGGGGGTGACGGAGGCGCCGGCGCGGCCCCGGCGGCGGCGGGAGGGGGTGGGCTGGACGGGGAACAGGAACGCGGCCAGCCTGGCCAGCGCGATCTGGGCCGGGCTGCCGGGGCGTGCCTCGCGGAGCGCCTGCCCGGCGAGGAGGGCGCCGTCGACGCCCGGACGGTCATAGGGGATGACGGCGGCCGGGTCGATGCCGACGTAGCGGCTGAGGGCGGCCCGCACCTGCTCGGCCGGGCGGTCACCGCCGAACATTCCCGGTCGCAGCTGGTTGACGACGACCCGGACCCTGCTCGCCGGGATGCCGAGGTCGCGCAGCTCCTGGTAGCCGCGGATGAAGGCGTGCAGGCCGACCGGGTCGGCCCTGGCCACGGCCACCACCAGGTCGGCCGCCTGCACGGCCAGCCGGGTGACGGCGTTGCGGCGGAGGCGGACCTGGTCGTAGAGGAGCTCCTCGTCCTCCTCGAGGCAGAACCCGGCGTCGACCACCGTGACCGGAAAGGCGACCCGGAACAGCTCCAGCAGCGCCTCCCAGGTGCCGGGGCGGATCTCGGTCCAGAGCTCGGCCCGCGGGAGCCCGACCAGCACCCGGGGGCCGCCGGGAGCGGCCCGCCGGACCGAGCGCCAGAGCCGGGGAGCGTCCAGCTCGCCCCGTCCGGCCATCCGAGCCGCCCAGGCCAGGCCGGGCGCCTCGTCGAGAAACCCGAGGGTCTGGGCGACCGCGCCGCCGTAGGTGTCGGCGTCGACCAGCAGGACCTCGCGGCCGGTGGCGGCCGCCTCGAACGCCAGGTTGACGGCCACGGTGGTCCGCCCCGGCCCGCCCTTCGGTCCCCACACCGCGGCCAGGACCCGCCGCGCGCCGCCGTCCGGCGGGGTCGGGCGCTCCCCAGGCTGCTGTGGATCGCCGGCGAGGCCGGGTTGGGAGCTGAGGGCGGTGGTGAGGCCGGGCTCGGAGCTGGGATCGGTGGAGCGGTCGGGGTCGAGGTTGGATTCGCTGGCCAGGGCGGCACGGGCCCGCTCCACCAGCGCCTCCGGCGGGTCGGCGTCCGAGGCGACCTGCAGCAGCCCCAGCTGGCGGAGCCGGCGCTCGCCGTCCTCGTCGGCGGCCGAGGCCACCCCGACCACGGCCAGGCCGGCCGCGGCCAGCCGGGCCAGGGCATCGCGGTCCAGCCAGCGGGTCCCGGCGGCGACCAGCGCCACCTCGGCCTGGCCGGCGGCGGCCACCGCCAGCAGGTCACCCAGGTCGTAGCAGCGGTGCAGCACCTGCGCGGCGACCTGCCCCGCCTGGCACGCCTGCACCAGGGCGGCCTCCCAGGCCGCCCCCACCCCCGCGGTCACCATGCGCAGCTTCATGCCGGCACCGGTGCTCCACCCGTGCCGGTCGGGGCCGGGGCCGCACCCTCGGTCCCGGCCCAGGTGGCGCCCTCGGACCCGGCCCGGGCAGCGCCCTCGGACCCGGCCCGGGCAGCGCCCTCGGACCCGGCCTGGCCAGCGGCCTCGGACCCGACCTGGGCAGCCCCCTCGGACCCGGCGGGGTCCTCGAACCGCGTGCTGGTCGGCACGGGGGTGGTCGTCGGCGCCGGTTGGCCGTCCTCGGGGGCGGGCTCGTACGGATCCGAGGTGTCGGGAGGAGGTGGCTGGGGCTCGGCCGAGGATGGCGGTCCGACGGCGGCCGGATCGGTGGTCGGACCCGGGGCCTTGACGACGAAGATGCGGGCGGTGGCGATGGCCGCGGCCACGAGCGGGGCGCGGTCGCTCGGCATGCGGAGCTGGACCCCGCGTTCCTGTCCGCCGCCGGCGAGGCCGGTGGGGTCCTGGAGGACCTGGACGACCTCGGCCCTGGGCAGCAGGACGACCGCCCGACCCCGGCGGGCGCCGTCGGTGTAGGCGGCCAGCACCTGCACGCTGTCGCCGGGCCGCAGACCGCGGGCCATGTCTCCGGGGTCCACCTGGACCGGCAGCTCGACCAGGTCGGCGTCGCGGCTGGAGGCGAGGACCAGGCCGGCTGGGACCAGCGTCTCCCGCCTGACCGGTGCGGTGAGGACCCGGCCCGCCACCTGCCCGTCGGGGC